>ERZ650311.141-NODE-141-length-45955-cov-16.749107_pt1 | contig 45955 bp, 48 predicted proteins | sample MGYA00376247_ERZ650311 | MGnify/ENA primary metagenome ERZ650311 (study PRJEB26733, sample SAMN07839324) | wastewater metagenome | biome: small river; feature: stream; material: water | place: USA: North Carolina | collected 2016-07-28 ... | reverse complement strand
TGGACCAGATCGATCAATTTCTTGAGCTTGCGAAGATCCATTGTGTTCCCCTTGAATGAGCTGGTCCCCGCCGAAGGGCAGGGAGCCGGTATCTGGAATTAGGCGCGAAGGGCGCTAGGACGGAAGCGCGCAGGTGCGGGGGTGTGCGCCGCTCGGACGAGCGTGCGGAAAATCACGGCCCCGGGGCCGGGCTGAACATGCGCGCAGTGCAGCGTCTGTTCAGCCGAGGTGATGGCCCAATGGCGGTTTTTGCGCGTCATGGACGCAAGTTTGCCGTAATTCGGCGCAAGTTGTCCACCGCCAGGGGCCGGCGGCGGGGTTCAGGAGCCGGTCAGTTCGGCCAGTTTGCGGTCGAGTTCGTCTTCGGACAGGGTGCCCAGCTTGACGAGGCCGAGCTGGCCATTTTGGGTGACGATCACGGTGAAGGGCAGCGCCTGGGAGGTGTTGCCGAGGGCTTCGGTGAGCCCCACGACTGACGGCGAGGCGATCACCAGCGGGTAGCTGACCTTGTTGGCCGCCTGGAAATCGCGCACGTTGTCGGCGGTGTCGATGCTGATCCCCACGAACTGGACGCCCTTGTCCTGGTATTTGGCGCTCATCGCCGAGAAGGCGGGGATTTCCTTGCGGCATGGCGGGCACCAGGTGGCCCAGAAGTTCACCACCAGCACCTTGCCCTTCCAGTTTGCGAGGGGCTGTTTGGCGCTGCCGCTGTCTGGCAGCTCCAGCGCGAGGAGCTTGTCGAGGGCGGCCTGCTGTTCGGGCGAGGCGGTGGGGGCGCTGGCCGGGGGCGTGTTGCGGCGGGCCGAGTAGATGCCGGCGGCGCCGGCGGCCAGGGCGACGATGATGACGAGGACGATGCGGAGGGTTCGGTTCATGGCGTGGTGCCGGCGGTGGCCGGCGTGTTGCTGACGAGGGCTTCGACGACGGAGCGGCGGGCGCGTTCCATCTGCCGTGCGCCGTGGGCGCCGCGGCGGCTGACGCGCTCGATGTCCTGGGCGTAGATGCGCAGCTTGAAGGGGATGTCGTCCCAGTCGAAGACGAGGATGGCCTCGGGCCCGTCGGGCTGGTTGCGGCGCGGCTCGCGGTGTTCGTAGGCGACGTTCTGGTTGAGGAAGAAGATCTCGACTTCCTTGGCGCTCTCGGGGAAGAGGTCGATCTCGACCTCGGAGTAACGGCCGGCGGTGCCTTCGAGCACGGCACCGGTGAGATAGGGGCGGAAGGCGTCGAGTTCGCGCATCACCTCGATGGCAGCAAGGCGCATCACCTGCTGGCGTTCAAGGTGCTCCTCATCCTGGAAAACCGCCAGATAGGTGCGGACCTCGGCCTCGATCTCGGCGTTGTTGGGCAGTTCGTCGGCGTTGACGGCGCCCAGCTGGCGGGCGGCCTTGCGCTTGGCGAAGCCGTAATCGCTGATGCCGTCTTCGGCGATCATCCGGGCGGCCAGCGCGGCGATCTCGCGGCGGAGGTTGCTGCGATGGGGAACGGCAGGGCGCGGCATGGGCGGTCGGAGCTCCCCGTTCGATTAGAATAGGCCCCATTCTACACACGACTGTTGCGGCGCTGTTTCGGCCGCCTTCTGGATTCCATGCATATTCATATTCTTGGCATTTGCGGCACTTTCATGGGTGGCGTGGCGCTGCTGGCGCGGGCCGCCGGCCACAAGGTGACGGGCTGCGACGCCAACGTCTATCCGCCGATGAGCACCCAGCTCGAAGAGCAGGGCATCGGCCTCGTCGAAGGTTATGGCGTCGATCAGCTAGGCCTTGCGCCGGATGTCTTCGTGGTCGGCAACGCGATCTCCCGCGGCAACCCGCTCCTCGAGGCGATCCTCGACCAGGGGCTGCCGTACGTCTCGGGCCCCCAGTGGCTGGCCGAGAACGTGCTGCAGGGGCGCTGGGTGATGGCGGTGGCCGGCACCCACGGCAAGACGACGACCACCTCGCTGCTGGCGTGGATCCTCGAAGATGTCGGCATGAAGCCGGGCTTTCTGGTGGGCGGTGTGCCCAAGAACTTCGGCGTGTCGGCGCGCCTGGGCGAGACGCCCTTCTTCGTGATTGAGGCCGACGAATACGACACCGCCTTTTGCGACAAGCGCTCCAAGTTCGTCCATTACCGCCCGCGCACGGCGATCCTCAACAACCTGGAGTTCGACCACGCGGACATCTTTGCCGATCTGCCGGCGATCGAAACCCAGTTCCACCATCTGGTGCGGATCATTCCCAAGTCGGGCCGGATCGTCGCCAACGGGGCCGAGGAGTCGCTGCAACGGGTGATCCAGCGCGGCTGCTGGTCGGAGCTCGAATGGTTCAACGACGCCGCCGGTTGGTCGGTGGCCGAGGGCGCCTTCGAGGACGAAGTGGTGGTGCGTTTCGAGGGCCGCGAGATCGGCCGCAGGCGCCTGCCCCTGTCGGGCACCCACAACCGGGCCAATGCGCTGGCCGCCATCGCCGCCGCCCGCCACGTGGGCGTGACGCCTGAAGTGGCGCTGGACGCGCTGACCCGCTTCGAGGGCGTCAAGCGCCGGCTCGAGGTGCGCGGCACGGTGCGCGACGTGACGGTCTACGACGACTTCGCCCATCACCCCACCGCGATCACCCTCACCGTCGAGGGCCTGCGCCGGCAGGTGGGCGACGCGCGCATCCTGGCGGTGCTGGAGCCGCGCTCCAACACCATGAAGCTGGGCGTGATGAAGGATCAGCTGCCGGCCAGCCTGGCCCAGGCCGACAAGGTGTTCTGCTACGCCGCCAACCTGGGCTGGGACGCCCGCGGCGCGCTGGCGCCCATCGCCGGCAAGACGGTGGTCGAGGACGACCTGGACGCGCTGGTGAAGGCCATCGTCGCCGAGGCGAAGGCAGGTGACCGCATCCTGGTGATGAGCAACGGCGGCTTCGGCGGCATCCACGCCAAGCTGCTCGCCGCGCTGGCGGGCTGATCCGCCGGCCCCGCTCCAGCCGGCGGCGCGGGGCGCTTTAGTTGAGCATGTCGCCGACGTGAGAGAAGATACAGAATCTGGAAATAAGAAGTTGCGGCTGAAAGGCGGGGGCTCAATCGCTGCCCCCTCGACCCCCGCTATTGGAGGTTTTGTGATGACATTCCGTCAAATTCTTCTTGCGTCTGCCGCTGTTGGGGCCATGGTGCCTGCCATGCCAGCCCTGTCGGGTGATGACCTGATGGTTGCCCCGCACTATAAAGATTTTACAGACCGTCGTGTTGTCGGCTCCGCTGCGCGTTCGTTTGTGAAGCGATTTACAGATTTAGCTACTTTGCCTGCTGTAGAAGACGCTGGAATGCGAGATTTCTTGAATTCGACATTCAGGGTTGCGGCTGATTTTGATCAGCCCATCACAGATGCCGCGCGCACTTTTACCGAGCTGTTGCAAAAGCCTCAAAAGGCATCCGACCCCATTGTTTATACCCACCTGAACCCTATCAGCCCAGAAGGCGTAGTCACCACATTTGCCGCGCGTGCGCCAGATGATGTCTTGGCCAGCTCCTCTACAGGTTTTGAATGGGGAGGCCAGATGGTTGCCTTCAGATATTGTATTGAGGTAAAGGGCCAAGTGGTATCGTATGGCGGTGTTGGTTATAACGGCTTGCCTGTTGCGCCAACTTCTGGGTCATCAATTCCGCGTAAAGTGGGTAAACCGATAATCGACCCCGCGACAGGTGCTGTTGTGGTGGACGCTGCCACAGGTCAGCCGCGCACATCCTTTGTTTTTGCCTGTAAAGCGGTGTTGGCTCAGCCAATCAAAGATTACATTGCATCCCGTTTAGGTCGATGAATATCAATATCACGACTACCTTTCCCTTCCACGCTCTCGCCCCCAGAAGGACGACCTGAATCCAGTCGTCGCGCTGCGCGCTCGGGCTGCTTCACCTGCTCAAACGTGTTCACAGGCCCACGCGGCTTTTGCAGTTCCTCTTCCTTGATCTCGGCGGCAATGCGCTGCCGCTCTGTCTTGTGCCATGTCTCATCAAGCTGTTCCAGCTCGTGGCGCTGCTTCTTTTCCAGCCTTCGGACCTCTTCCGCGTAACGCGCAGCCTGTGCCCGCTGTGCGGCTTCGTCAGCGGCTTCCTCTCTTGCGGTGCGCCCTGTGACCTCGGAAAGCCACTTGGACAGACGGTGATGCTCTAGCGCACTACCTCGAAACGCCTCGGAAAGCCCGCCGCTGGCACCCGGCCGCGGGCTTTTTCTCGCTCGAACACCCGGGCCACGGCGGCCAGGGTGGCGCATAGCAGCAGCGCCGCGCCGGTGTTGTGGGCGACGGCCAGCGGCAGCGGGAGCTGCAGCAGCACGTTGGCGATGCCGAGGCTGATCTGCAGCGCCAGCGCCGCCAGCAGCGCCATGCCGTGCCGGCGTAGCAGCGGCTGGCGACACAGCAGCACGCCCAGGCCGCCGACGACGATCAGCACCACGCCGGCGAACAGCCGGTGGGTGAAGTGGATGGCGGTGAGGGCGGCGCCGGGCAGCAGCGCGCCGGAGGCGGTGGCGCCCAGCTCGCGATCCAGCGTGAAGGCGTGGTGGGTGTCCATCTCGGGCCACCAGCTGCCCTGGCAGGTGGGGAAATCCGCGCAGATGGCGGCGGCGTAGTTGCTGCTCACCCAGCCGCCCAGGGCGATCTGCACCAGCACCGCGAGCAGCGCCCCGGCCGCCAGCAGGCGCAGGCCGGCGGAGGTGGCGGAGGTGGCGGCGGGCCGGGCCGGGCGATGTTCGCGCAGCCAAAGCAGGGCGAGGATCGCCAGGGTCGTCATGCCGCCCAGCAGGTGGCTGGTGACGATCACCGGTTTGAGGAGCTTCGTCACCGTGAGCATGCCGAGCAGGGCCTGGCCGATCACCACCGCCAGCAGGACGATCTCCAGCCACGGCCCGCGCCGGGCCCGCTGACGCCACGCAAGCACTGCAAGGCCGAGGATGCACAGCCCCAGCGTGCCGGCGGCGTAGCGGTGGATCATCTCCTTCCAGGCCTTGGGCGCCTCCACCGGCTTGCCGAAGGCGGCCTCGGCGCGGGTGACTTCGTGGGCGGCTTCGGGCACGCCGATCAGCTGGCCGTAGCAGCCGGGCCAGTCCGGGCAGCCGAGGCCAGCGTCGGACAGGCGCACCCAGGCGCCCATCGACACGACGATCAGCGCGAGTACCAACGCGAGGCTGGCGAGGAGGCGGTAGCTTCTGCTCACAGCAGCCGATCCAGGAAGAGCGCCGCGAACAGCCCGGTGAGGTAGATCAGCGAGTAGCGGAAGGCGTGGCGGGCGCGGGCGTCGGAGTAATGCCGCCACAGCACCCAGGCTTCGCGCAGGTAGCCCAGGTTGAGCACGCTCACCAGCGCCACGTAGATGCCGCCCGAGAGGCCGAGGGTGGCGGGCAGGTACGAGACGGCCGCCAGCAGCACGGTGTACAGCAGGATGTGCAGGCAGGTGAGCGGCACGCCGTGGCTCACCGGCAGCATCGGCAGGCCGGCGCGGGCGTATTCCTCGCGGCGGTAGCAGGCCAGCGCCCAGAAGTGCGGCGGCGTCCACAGGAAGATGATGAGGAACAGGGCGAGGGCCGGCAGTCCGATGGAGTCGGTCATCGCGGCCCAGCCGAGCACCGGCGGCATCGCCCCGGAGGCGCCGCCGATGACGATGTTCATGGGCGTGGCGGGCTTGAGGATCAGCGTGTAGACGATGGCGTAGCCGAGGAAGGTGGCGAGGGTGAGCCACATGGTGAGCGGATTGACCGCCACGTGCAGCAGCCACAGCCCGGTGCCGCCGGTGAGGCAGGCGAGGGTGAGGGTTTCGGCGGGGGTGATGATGCCCAGCGGCAGCGGCCGGCCGCGGGTGCGGGCCATGCGGGCGTCGATGGTGCGCTCGACGAGGCAGTTGATCGCCGCCGCCGCGCCGGCCACGAGACCAATGCCCAGGGTGGCCGCGATCATCAGCCCGGCGGGCGGCCAGCCGGGCACGGCGAGGAACATCCCGATCATCGCGGTGAACACGATCAGGCTGTTCACCCGCGGCTTGCACTGGGTGGCAAAGGCGGCCAGACGCAGGCGCAGGGGCGTGGCGAGGGCGGTGGTGCGGAGGGTCGTGGGCATCGTGGTCTCTCCGGTGGCGTGCGTGTGGTCTGGTCAGCCGGCCCAGGCGTAGCGGAGCAGGCGGTCCATGTCTTTGAGGATGTCCTTCGGGTCGGCGTCGGTGGCGTAGCGCAGGATGATCTGGCCCAGCGGATCGACCACGAAGACCCGATGGCCCGCGGTGCTCAGGTCGAAGGCGCCAGCGGCCTCGGTGCCGGTGGCGACGAGCGGGTGCAGATCAGGCTGGATGGCGAGGAGCGGCGCGGGGTCAGCGCCCGGCTGGTCGGTGACCCAGGCGCGCTGCACCCGCGGCATCTGCTTGTAGAGGGCCACGTGCACCTGGCGGGTGGTGATGATCCACTGCCGGCAAGCCGCCTCGCAGGGGCCGCTGCCGGCGACGATGATCGTCCAGTGGTTTTCGAAGTCGGCCCTGGCCACGGGCTTGCCGGCGGTGTCTGCGAGGAGCGGAACCGGGCGCGGCGGGGTGAGGAGCTCGCCGTGGCTCGTCGCCTTGGCCGGTCGCCAGCCCCAGGCGTAGAGCCCGCCGCCGATGGCGAAGGGCAGGATCAGGAGCGCCACTACCAGCAGCAGCGGGCGGTAGCGGGCGAAGGGCGAGGTGGGCATGGTGGGGCTTCCTGCGCTCATGGCCGCCTCCAGCCGAGGGTGAACCAGATCAGCACCGCCGAGGCGGCAAAGCCGTACCACTGCAGGGCGTAGGAGAGGTGGCGCTCGAAGCGCTCGTCGGGGCGGGGCCAGTCGCGCACGAAGCCGGCCGGGGCGTCCGGGGCGAGCTGCACCACCACCGGCTGCAGCGGGTAGGGCGCGCTGCCGGCGAAGCGGGCCAGGTCGAGGTTCTGCCACACGGGCTGCCAGCCGGCCTGCGGGGCGTCGCCCAGGGTGAAGAAGCGCGTTCCGGGGACGACGGCGGTGCCGCTCAGGGTGACCGGCCCGACGGGCGTGGCGACCTGCGGGATGTCGTCGTGACGGGCGTTGGCGGGGATCCAGCCACGATTGACCAGCACCCGCATGTCGCTGCCGTCGATGCGCAGCGGCGTGATCACGTGGTAGCCGGCCTGCTCCCGGTGGATGCGGTTATCGACGAGGAACTGGCGGTCGGTCTCGAACTGCCCGCGTACCGTCACCGGGCGCGAGCGCAGGGCATCGGCATCCACCGGGGCGGCGCCGATGCTCACCGGCGCGTCGCCGCCCCGGGTGTCGAGCAGGTGCTGGGCGGCGAGCTTGCGGTCGGCCTTGGCGTGCTGCCAGTTGCCGAGCTGGATGCAGCCCGTCGCCACCGCCAGCGCCACGGCGCCGCCCCACCAGGACGGGCGGAAACGGCGGCCGCTTGTGGCCGTCCGGGTGACGGCGCAGAATCGGGCGACGATGTTGGGGGAGCGAGCCGTGCTGTTCAAGTTTGCCGTGGTGCTCATGCTGTTGCTGGTGATTGGCAGCCTCTTTTCGGGCTTGTTCTTCCTTTATCGCGACAAGGGGGCGGGCGACCGGGTTGTGCGGGCGCTGACCTTGCGCATCTCCCTCTCTCTGCTCCTCTTCGTGGCGCTATTGCTCAGCTATCGCTTCGGGCCTTACAGCCAGTAGACGACGACGAACAGCAGCAGCCACACCACATCGACGAAGTGCCAGTACCACGCCACCGCCTCGAAGGCGAAGTGGCGCTTGGAATCGAAATGCCCCGACAGGCAGCGCCCGGCCACCACGGCCAGCATGATGGCGCCCAGGGTGACGTGGAAGCCGTGGAAGCCGGTGAGCATGAAGAAGGTGGCGCCATACACGCCGGCGCCCATGGTCAGGCCCAGCTCGGTGTAGGCGTGGTGGTATTCGTAGGCCTGGAAGCCCAGGAAGATCACCCCCAGCAGCACCGTGAGGATGAGCCCGGTGTTGAGCTGGGCGCGCTTGTTCTGCATCAGCCCCCAGTGGGCCCAGGTGAGGGTGGCGCCTGAGGTGAGCAGCAGCGCGGTGTTGATCGCCGGAATGCCCCAGGCGCCCATCGGCGTGAAGCTGGCGCCCTTGGGGCCGGCCGAGGGCCAGGCGGCGGTGAAATCCTTGTACAGCGTGAAGGCCGGGTCCATGCCCGCCAGCGCCGGCACCGAGATGTTGCGGCAGTAGAACAGCGCGCCGAAGAAGGCCGCGAAGAACATCACCTCCGAGCCGATGAACCACACCATGCCCTGGCGGAAGGATTGGTCTTCCCAGTCGGTGTAGGCGCCGCGCTGGTTCTCGGCGATCACCGCGCCAAACCATTTGAACAGCACCGCCATGATGACCGCCGCGCCCGTCGCCATCACCCACGGCCCGGGCGTGAAGTGGTTCATCAGCAGGATGAAGCCCAGCGCCAGCAGGAACATCCCCCCCGACAGGATGAAGGGGTACAGGCTGGGTTGCGGCACGTAGTAGTGGCCCGCGTGGGGCGCGGCAGATCGGGCGTGGGATGCGTTCACTGGGTGCTCCCTGAGGGTGGGGTTGGGGCCGGGAAGAAGGCGTAGGCGAGGGTGAGCTCGCTGATGTCGCTACCGATCTCCCGGTCGACGATGAAGGTCAGGGCCATCTCGCGGGATTCGCCGGGGGCGAGGGTCTGCTGGGTGAAGCAGAAGCAGTCGAGCTTCTTGAAGTGCTTTGCCGCCACGGTGGGCGACACGCTGGGCACGGCCTGGCCGACGATGGGCTTGTCGGAGAGGTTGCGCACCAGGAAGCGGGTGGTGCGCAGTTCACCCGGGTGGAGTTCGATGGACGGCTCCAGCGGGCGGATCTCCCAGGGCAGGCCGGGCATCAGGGTGGTGGTGAACTGCACGCCCAGCTTGCGGCTGGCGTCCAGCCCGCCGGGGGCCACGTCGCCGGCGGCGATGGCGTCCTTCAGCGTCTTGCCGTTGAAGCCCACGACCCGGCACAGGGTGTCGTAGAGCGGCACCAGCGCAAAGCCGAAGGCAAAGCACGCCGCCGCCAGCAGCACCAGCCGGCTGACGAGCCGGCCGTGCCTGCGGGGCGGGGGCAGGGTGGCTTCGCGCATGGCCTAGCGCTGGATGAAGAAGCCCACGATGTAGAGCCCCAGCGCCACGGCGCCGAGGGCCCAGGCAAAGCGCGCGGACGACTTGCGGCGCTGGGCGAGGTCGAATTCGGTGAGGTGCATGGCGTATTCCTTTCTCACTTGATGACCGGCTGGACATCCCACGAGTGGTGGGGCGGCGGCGAGCTGAGCTCCCACTCGAGGCCGCTGGTGCCTTCCCAGACCTTGTCGCTGGCCCGCTGACCGCCGCGCACGCAGCGCCACACGTTCCAGGCGAACAGCAGCTGGGACAGCCCCAGCACGAAGGCGCCCACCGTGGAGATGGCGTTGAACTCGGCGAACTGCAGGGCGTAGTCGGGGATGCGCCGGGGCATGCCGGCGAGACCCAGGAAGAACTGCGGCATGAAGGTGAAGTTGAAGCTGATGACGGTGAGCCAGAAGTGCAGCTTGCCGAGCCGCTCGCTGTACATGTGGCCTGTCCATTTGGGCAGCCAGTAGTACACGCCGGTCATCACGCCCATGATCCCGCCGGCGAACAGCGCGTAGTGGAAGTGGGCGACCACGAAGTAGCTGTGGTGATACTGGGCGTCGGCGGCCACGTCGGCCAGCACCAGGCCGGTGAGCCCGGCGATGCCGAACAGCACGATGAAGCCGATGGCGAACAGCATCGGCGTCTCGAAGCTCATGGCGCCGCGCCACATGGTGGCGATCCAGCAGAAGAACAGCACCGCCAGGGGCAGGGAGATGGCCATCGTGCTGTACATGAAGTACAGCAGCGCCGGCACCGGCAGCCCGGCGGTCATGAAGTGGTGGGCCCACACGATGAGTCCCAGCACGCCGATGGCGATGAAGCCATAGACCTGGGCGGTGTGGCCGTAGATCGGCTTGCGGGAGAAGGTGGACAGCACGTGGGGCATCAGCCCCCACACCGGCAGCAGCAGGATGTAGACCTCCGGGTGACCGAAGAACCAGAACAGGTGCTGGAACAGGATCGGGTCGCCGCCGCCGGCTGCGTCGAAGAAGTGGGTACCGAAGTGGCGGTCGGTGAGCAGCATGGTCACGCCGCCGGCGAGCACCGGCAGGGTGATGATGAGCAGCACCGCGGTCACCAGCCAGCCCCAGCAGAAGAGCGGCATCTTCATCAGCGTCATGCCCGGGGCGCGCATGTTGAGGATGGTGGCGATGATGTTGATCGAGCCCATGATCGAGCTGATGCCCAGGATGTGGATCGAGAAGATCGCGAAATCCACCCCGATGCCGCCCTGCACCGACAGCGGCGCGTAGAGCGTCCAGCCGGTGGCCACGGCGCCGTCGCCGATGCCGAAGATCGCCAGGATGAAGGGCATGGTGAGCAGCATGGCGGCCGGCGGCAGCAGCCAGAAGCCCCAGTTGTTGAGCCGCGGCAGCGCCATGTCGGGGGCGCCGATCATCAGCGGGATCATCCAGTTGGCAAAGCCCGTGGCGGCCGGCATCAGCGCCGCGAAGATCATCACCAGCGCATGCACGCCGATCAGCTGGTTGAAGAACTCCGGCTTCATCAGCTGCAGGCCGGGCTGGAAGAGTTCGGCCCGCACCGCCAGGATCATCGCGCCGCCGACGAAGAACATCAGCAGCGAGAAGGTCAGGTACATCGTGCCGATGTCCTTGTGGTTGGTGGTGGTGAGCCAGCGCATGAGCCCGGTGGGCTGATGACCGTGGCCGTCGTGGTGATCGAGGGCGTGGGTGGCGGTGTTCATCGTGCGGACTCCTTACCGAAGGGCCTTGATCTGGGCGGGCTGGATCATGTCGCCCCTGGCGTTGCCGAAGGCGTTGCGCTCATAGGTGACGATGGCGGCGATGTCGGTGTCCGACAGGGTCGTCTTGAACGCCTGCATCGCGGTGCCGGCCTTGCCGTTCATCACCCGGTCCACGTGGCTGTCGGGGATCAGCTTGCCCTCCGGCGAGAGCAGCGGGCCATTGACGATCTTGCTGCCGGCCAGCGCCGGGAAGGCCGGCGGCACGCCCTTGCCGTCGGGCTGGTGGCAGGCGGCGCATTGCTTCTCGTAGGCGTCCTTGCCGTGGGCGATGAGCTCGTCCTTGGTCCAGGTCTTGTCGCTGCCGGCGGCTGCGGCGGCGAGCTCGCCTTTCTTCTTGTCGACCCACGCGGCGTATTCGGCTTCGGGCACGGCGTGCACCACCACCGGCATGAAGCCGTGGTCCTTGCCGCACAGCTCGGCGCACTGGCCGCGGTAGATGCCGGGCTCCTCGATGCGCACCCAGGTCTCGCGCAGGAAGCCGGGGATGGCGTCGCGCTTGACGCCGAACTGCGGCACCCACCAGGTGTGGATCACGTCGGTGGAGGTGAGCAGGATGCGTACCTTCTTGCCCACCGGCAGCACCATCGGGTTATCCACTTCGAGCAGGTAGTGCTCGCCCTTGGCTTCCTTGCCCTCGATCTGCTCCCGCGGGGTGGACATGGTGCTTATGAAGCGGATGCCCGAATCCGGGTATTCGTACTGCCATTTCCACTGCATCCCGGTTACCTTCACCACCATGTCGGCCTTGGTGCGGGTGTCTTCCATCTCGATCACCGCGTGGAAGGCCGGGATGCCCATCAGCACGAAGTCGATGAACAGCAGGATGCCGAAGGGCACCAGCACCCAGAACCACTGCAGCGCGCCGGTGGGGCCGGTGAAGCGGGCGGGCTCGGCGCCGACGCTCTTGCGGTGCCTGACCATCGAATAGACCATGATCGCAAACACCACCACGAAGAGCACCGTGATGATCACCATGAACTCGTTGTGGATGTTCAGGGTGTCCCGGGCGATGGGGGTGACCGGGGTGGGGAAGTTCCAGCTGAAGTCGGCGCGGGCAGGGCCGGTGGCGAGGAGGGCGCCCAGTCCGGCGAGAAGGCCGGAGATGCGTGGGGCTGACTGAGTGAGGCGGATGCGGGGGTTGAGTGTCGTCAAGGCTCTACCTCTTCTCGTCGTGGGATGATGTCAGGGCTGCAGCCGCTGCCGGAGATCCATCGCCAGCATCTGGCGCTGGTCGGGTGTCATCAGTGCGCCGACCCGCGCGGTCTTGCCGTGGGAACGGATGCACACCAGCGGATCGTCAGGGCGCTCGCCTTCGAGGCTGACCCGGGCCCAGCCGGCATGAAAGCTGTGGTGCGATTCGCAGCCCGGCAGATGGCGGGTGACGGTCAGGCGGTCGCCTTCGAGGCGGATCGATTCGAACGAGGCATCGCGGCGCGCAAGGGCACGCAGGGCGACGAAGAGAAGAAGGAGTTCAAGACCGGCAAAGGGCAGCACCAGCCACGCGCCGGCCAGCCAGAAACCGAGGCTGATGAGGATGCTCGCCGCCAGGATGAGGCCGATGAGGCCGCGGCGGACTGCTGGGGTGAGTGAGCGGTTCGGGCGCGCGATCCATTCACGCGCGCCCGCCGTCTCTCTTGTTGTTATAGCCATGGCGTCTCCTCCAGGCCCTGTCTGCGACTTTTTGACGCAGATCAAATTCTGGAGCCAGTGTAGCATCGTGCATCGTTTTTGCAGTGCACTTGAAAAACGCGCAAGCAGTTGAAACTTAAAGGGGTTTTAAATGATTTCGATGTTGCGCCGCACCATCGTGACGGGCCTGGCGCTTGGCCTGCTGGCGGCCTGCTCGCCGAAGGGGGATGGCGGGCCCGGCGCGGGCTTTGCAAGCACCGACATCACCGGCGCCCAGTATGGCCAGAGCCTCAAGCTCACCGACCACACCGGCACCGTCCGCACCCTGGCCGACTACAAGGGCAAGGTGGTGACGATCTTCTTCGGCTACACCCAATGTCCCGACGTGTGCCCCACCAATCTGGTGAACATGGCCGAGGTGATGCGCCAGCTCGGGCCGGATTCCGACAAGGTGCAGGTGCTGTTCGTCACCGTCGACCCGGAGCGCGACACGCAGGAACTGCTGGCCCAGTACGTGCCGGCCTTCGATGCGCGTTTCGTCGGCCTGTTCGGCGACGCAGCGACCACCGCCGCGGTGGCCAAGGATTTCAAGGTGTTCTATCAGAAGCAGGGCGACACGAGCGGCAAGGCCTACACCGTCGATCACTCCACCGGCACCTACGTGTTCGACCCCCAGGGCCGGCTGCGGCTCTACGTGAAGCACGGCGAAAAGCCCGAGGTGGTCGCTGGCGACATCCGCAAGCTGCTGGCGGGCAAGTAGCCCGACCCGAAATCTGTGCCTATCGGATTTTCAATCTGATCGATCTGTGCCTATACCGGCTCTTGCTGGGCGCGGCACAAAACAAAAGGGCGACCCGGAAGTCGCCCTTTTTGCTGTTGCCTGCGTCTGGATCAGGCCAGCGCCACCAGTTGGGTGCGCATCTTCTGCATCGCCTTGGCTTCGATCTGGCGGATGCGCTCGGCGGAAACGCCGTACTCGGCGGCCAGTTCGTGCAGGGTGGCGGCGTCGCCTTCGGCCAGCCAGCGGCGCTGGACGATGGTGCGGCTGCGGTCATCCAGCGCGGCCAAGGCCTCGTGTAGCCCGCTATCCTGCAGTCGGGCGTATTCGCGCTGGGCGATCACCTCGGACGGTTCGGCGTGGGGGTCGGCCAGGTAGGCGATGGGCGCGAAGCGCTCCTCTTCGTCTTCGGGGCCGGATTCGAGCGCCACGTCGCCACCGGACAGGCGGGTTTCCATCTCGCGCACTTCTTCGGGCTTGACCCCGAGCTGCTCGGCGATGGTGCGGACTTCCTCGCCCTGCAGGGTGCTGCTGCTCGCCTTCAGGCCGCGCAGGTTGAAGAACAGCTTGCGCTGGGCCTTGGTGGTGGCGATCTTGACCAGCCGCCAGTTCTTGACGATGTATTCGTGGATCTCGGCCTTGATCCAGTGGATCGCGAACGAAACCAGCCGCACGCCGCGGTCCGGGTCGAAGCGCTTCACGGCCTTCATCAGGCCGACGTTGCCTTCCTGGATGAGATCGGCGTGGGGCAGGCCGTAGCCGAGGTAACCCCGGGCAATGGCAACCACCAGCCGCAAGTGGGACATGACCAGCTTGCGCGCCGCATCCAGATCCTCGTTCTCCCGGAAGCTGTGGGCGAGGTCGGATTCTTCCTTCTCGGTCAGCAGCGGGATGCGATTCACGCTCTGGATGTATTGATCCAGGCTGCCAACCGCGGACGGGACGGGAAACGACAAGGTATGGGACATCAGTAACAACCTCCTTCACCCAGATGTTAGCACTCCCTGCCTGTGAGTGCTAAGGGGGCGATTGGTTCCGCGGCAGGGGATTTTCCATACCGCACGGGCGACGCCCGCGCCCGTTGTTTACGGCCGCTGCGGGGCGGACTGCATGCCGCGGTGGTGCTTCGCCCGCTGGCCCGCCGCGGCCCGCGCTGTTATCTTCCCGTCGCTACCGAAGGCGCCGCCCGCGCCAGCCCCGAGGACGAACCGTGCACCCCACCGCCGCACTCATCCAGCTTCACGACGACATCGACCAGCGGGTCGGAATGATCCGCGCCGGGCAACCCGACTGGCTGTGCGCCAAGGGCTGCGACACCTGCTGCCGGCGCCTCGCCAGCGTGCCCACCCTCACCGCCGCCGAATGGACGCTGCTGCGGGACGGGCTGGCCGCGCTGCCGCCCGCCCAGCTGGATGAGATCCGCCGCCGCGTGGCCGCGCTGGCCGATGCCGCGGTGCGTCCGGTGGTCTGCCCGATGCTGGATGAGGCCAGCGGCGCCTGCCCGGTGTATCTCAGCCGCCCGGTGGCCTGCCGCACCTACGGCTTCTACATCGAGCGCGACAAGGGCCTGTACTGCCGCGACATCGAGGCGCAGGAAGCCGCTGGCGAACTGGCCGGAGTGGTGTGGGGCAACCACGAGGCCGTGGACCGCCGGCTCGCCGCCCTGGGCGAAACCCGCCCGCTGACCGACTGGTTTGCCGGCTGGACCGACGATCCACCTGCTCGCGGCGCGCCCTGACGGGATTTGCGCGGGTGGCTGCACGCAGAACTTGAAATCCGGCATTGACTGTATATTATTACAGCTTAAAGAGGGTTTCAAAGGTTTCACCATGCCGCGCTTCATCTGCCCCCATTGCCATAGCCCGGTCGATCCCGCATCGATGGATTTCGCCACCGGCCCCGGCGCCTATTACCGCGTCTGCCCGGTGTGCGACGAAGCCGTGCTGGTGTCCCTCGCTGCCGGCCTCCACGCCGCCGAGCCCGAGCCTGCCGCCAACAGTGCGCCCGAGCCGGAGCTCGCCCGATGAGCGACGCCGCCACGGCCGAGCTGCCCGCCTACCTCGCCAGCCTCAACGATGCCCAGCGCGCAGCGGCCCTCCACGGCGCCGGTGAGGCCGCGCCGGGGCCGCTGCTCATCATCGCCGGGGCGGGCTCGGGCAAGACCAACACCCTGGCCCACCGGGTCGCCCATCTGCTCGCCCAGGGCGCCGACCCGGCGCAGATTCTGCTGCTCACCTTCTCGCGCCGGGCGGCCGACGAGATGATCCGCCGTGTCCAGCGCATCGCCGCCCAGGTCTCACCGCGCCATGCCCGGCTGGCCCAGGGCGGCTTTCCGTGGGCCGGCACCTTCCACAGCGTGGGCGCGCGCCTGCTGCGGGAGTTCGCCGGGCGCATCGGGCTTGACCCCGGCTTCACCATCCACGATCGGGAAGATTCCGGCGACCTGATGAACCTCGTCCGCCACGAGCTGGGCTGCTCGGCCAAGCACAAGCGCTTTCCCCTCAAGGGCACCTGCCTTGCCATCTATTCGGCGGCGGTCAACACCCAGGCGCCCCTGGCCGAGGTGCTGCAGTCGAGCTTTCCGTGGTGTGCCGAATGGGAGACTGAGCTCAAGCCCCTGTTCCTCGCCTACGTCGAGGCCAAGCAGGCCCAGCAGGTGCTCGACTACGACGACCTGCTGCTCTATTGGGCGCAGATGGTGGCGGTGCCCGAGCTGGCCGATGAGGTGGGCGGGCGCTTCAGCCACATCCTGGTGGATGAGTTCCAGGACACCAACCGCCTGCAGGCCGGGCTGCTCCAGGCCATGAAGCCCGACGGCCGCGGCCTTACCGTGGTGGGCGACGACGCCCAGTCGATCTACAGCTTCCGCGGCGCCACGGTGCGCAACATCCTCGAGTTTCCCGATCAGTTCGATCCGCCCGCCCGGCGCGTCACGCTGGATCGCAACTACCGCTCCACCCAGTCCATCCTGGCCGCCGCCAACGACGTGATCGCCCAGGCCAAGGAGCGTTTCAGCAAGGATCTGTGGAGCGATCGCACGTCGGGCGAAAAGCCACGGCTGGTGTCGGTGCGCGACGAGGCCGACCAGGCCGCCTACGTGGTCGAGCAGGTGCTGGCCCGGCGCGAGGCGGGGCTCAAGCTCAAGGCTCAGGCGGTGCTGTTCCGCGCCGCCCACCACAGCGTGCGGCTCGAGATCGAGCTCACCCGGCGCAACATCCTCTTCGTGAAGTTCGGCGGCCTGAAGTTTCTCGAGGCCGCCCACGTCAAGGACGTGCTCGCCATCCTGCGCTGGGCGCAGAACCCGCGGGATCGCGTGTCGGGTTTCCGGGCGGTGCAGCTCCTTCCGGGCATAGGGCCGAAGACGGCCGGGCGAATCCTCGACAACATCCAGGCCGCCCCGTCAGGCTGCCAGCTGCTGCCCGAGCAGCCGGTGCCCGAGGCCGCCCGCGCCGAATGGGAAGTCTTTGCCCGGATGGTCGAAGCCCTCGATACCCCAGGCGCCTGGCCGGCGCCGCTGGAGCGCCTTGCCCAGTGGTACGAAGCCGGGCTCGACCGCCTGTACGAAGACGCCGCCGTGCGTCAGGCCGACATCCAGCAGCTCGTGCGCATCGCCGCCACCTACCCGAGCCGCGAGCGCTTCCTCACCGAGCTCACCCTCGATCCGCCCGACGCCACCAGCGACGAATCCGGCGCCCCGCTGCGCGACGAGGATTACCTCATCCTCTCCACCATCCACTCCGCCAAGGGGCGCGAGTGGCCGGCGGTGTCGGTGCTCAACACGGTGGATGGCTGCATCCCGTCTGATCTCGCCACCGGCAGCGAGCGGGAGATCGAGGAGGAGATGCGTCTGCTCTACGTGGCGATGACCCGCGCCAAGGATCACCTGGACCTCATCGTGCCCCAGCGTTTTTACGTGAGCGGGCAGGCCGCCACGGGCGATCGCCATGTGTATGCCAGCCGCACCCGCTTCATCCCCAACCGGCTGCTGGATCGCTTCGAGAGCACCAGCTGGCCACAGGTTGCGCCGGCAGCAGACGTCGATCCCGAGGCCCGCGAGAAGGCGGTGGATCTGGCGGCGCGGATGCGGGCGATGTGGCGCTGAAGGGGAGGGCGGGTCAGGGCTCGCCCTGGGGGCCGATGCGGAAATCCGCCAGCAGGGTGTCGGCGTCGGGCGTGAGGGGGCGGCCCTTGCTCTTCGTCCGGTTGTCCCGCGATGCATCGCGCCCGCAGGACGGCATGGCCACCACGGGCCGCGACGGATGCTTCTGGCCATAGCCGCTCAGGTCGTACACCTGGCCGTTGATCACCGTCCAGCAGTCGCCGGGCTTGTTGTGGCGGGCGACTTCGGCACGGCTGATGCGCTTTTCCACCGGCGCGGCGGCCACCGGGGCGGGCGCCGGTGCCGGCGGCGGTGTCATTCCGCTGCCCTGCCAGATCGCCGCGACCGCCAGCCAGAAGCCAACCGTGCCCAGATAGAACAGCTTGTGCATCATTTGAAATCGAAGGGTTCGAAATGGATGTGCCTGTCGGGCACTCCGCGGGCGCGCAGCAGCGCCACGGCGGCCTGCAGCATGGCGGGAGGCGCGCACAGGTGGCAGTGCCAGCCGGTCAGATCGGACGCCTGGGGCAGGATGGCTTTCAGGTTCGGCGCCCTCGGGCCGGTTTCCCGGGTCTCGAGGTGCAGGCCGGCGTCGTGGCTGGCCAGTTCTTCGAGTTCGTCAAGGCAGGCCGCGCCGGCGTCGTCGGGGTACAGGTAGATCAGGCGTGTGGGGGACGGCAGCCGGCCCTTGCGCAGCTTTGCGATGAAGGGCGCGATGCCGGCGCCGCCCGCCAGCCAGATGGCCGGCGGCACGTTGTCCTGGGAGACGAAATCGCCGAAAGGCCCCTGGATGCGCACGGCCACGCCGGTGTTGAGGGCCTGCAACTGGCGGGTGCAGCTGCCCAGCGCCTTGATGCCCAGCGAGATCTGCCCGTCCAGGCGCACGCCCGTCAGGGGGTAGGGGTGGAATTCGCCGCAGCCCTTGAAGTCTGGCCCGGCGCCAAAGGCGGCCAGCACGAACTGCCCGGTGTCGGCCTCGATCGGCAGGGTGAGGGGTTTGATGCGCACGTCCACGCTGTCGGCGGCCGGGTGGGCGACGTGGTCCACGATGAAGGGGCGGGCGTTCAGGCCGCCGCCGCGCAAGGCCTGCCACAGCATGAAGGCGAGGGCCAGGATCGGCAGGCCCAGCAGGGGATGGGTGTGGCCCAGCGCCGCCAGGTGGGCGACCGCCAGCATCACCGCCAGCCCGAGCAGCCAGTGGGACGCCCGCCAGATGTCGTAGGGCAGCCGCCGGGCCAGCGACACGCCGACGCCCACCATCAGCCCCAGCAGGGCCGCCCAGCCCAGCCAGCCGGGCCAGCCCTGCTGGAGCGGGTCCAGCGCCGACCAGGCCTGTTGCGGCGATTCTTCCCAGCTGTCGGCGGCCAGGGCCAGGGGGTGGAGCAGCAGCGCCAGATAGGCCAGGATGCCCAGCACGTTGTGCCAGCGGTACAGCCGCTCCAGCCCGCCCAGCCATTCGGTCACCCGTGGGGGGCGGAGCATTGTCAGCAGGCCGGCGAGGATCAGGCCAACGCCAACCCAGCCCGCAACGATCGCGACATTGCGCCCGGGTGTGAGGTTTTCGGGGTAGGCCCAGTAGACCGGAAGGGCGATCAGCAGCCCGGAGATCAGCGGCAGGGAGAGCCGGTTCAGTACGTTCATGTTGCTGGGCGGCTTACGGCTGGTCGGTTCGGGCTTGCAGGTGGGCGCAGAAATCTGGCCCGCCAGCCACCTCGCGCCCCGCGGCCCTGGCGCGCAGGGCGATCAGGCGCAGGTGGTCTTCCCGGTGGCGCAGGCAGTCGTCGTGGGTGCGAAAGCCGCGCACGCGGGCCTGATGTTCGATGCGTTCCGCCGGGCTCATCAGCGGCCAGCCGGGGGTGTTGCCCTCGTTCGCCCGCCACGGGCCGCGGGCAAACGCGCCGCCGGCTGCGCAGCCGAGCGCCAGGACGAACATCGTCCGGTACCCCCGCTTGATCATGACATCTCCCTACCCAAGGCTCACGGGCGTCAGTTTACTCCGCCTCTCCGGTCGCCTTGTGCCTTCCGTGAAACACATTTTCTGCCTTGAAGGCCTTTGGAGCCAGCCGCGGCGCCGCGGATCGGGCTGGCGAGGCGTGGGACGGCGGGGTGATGTGCAATCGGGTGCCTATTTTGTCATGGACAAATGGTTCTGGATTGCCTAAAATTGAGTCAGGTTCAGCCTCGCTAAGGTTTGTGCCTGTTTTGTGTCAAAGACAAAACGGTTTTCTCCTCCTGAGTGGCGTGGCCGGGTGGCCTTTTGAAGGGGTCGAGCATGTCCAGACTGTTCAAGCGGCTTCCCGGCCAAGTGCCAACCCCCGCCGGCGCCGAACGCGTGGTGCTGCGTCGCCTTCCCCGCATCCTGTTGATCGGCACCCTGCTGCTGGCCCTGCCGCCGTTGGTTGTCCGTCTGCTCACCGACATGGCGCCGGGCCTGGCGATGGTGGATATCTACTGCGTGAGCCTGATCGTCCTGCATTGGACGGTGGTCTTTACCGTGGGGATCGGGGCCTTCATCGTGATGGTGATGAAAGGCCCGGCCTACGTGGCCGACGCCTATCCGCTCTCCGACGCCGAGCGGCCCGGCTGAGGGCCGCCGGCGCCGTCAGCCGCCGTCATCCTGCCGACCACTCACCAGCCTGTCCGGATCAAAACCCTTGGCAACCAGCCGGGCGCGGATGCTTGCCTCAATGCGCGCATCGAGCGCCGGCTTGCGCGCGAGCACCCACAGGAAGCGCCGCGATGGCTCGCTGACCACCACCCACTGGTAGTTGTCGTCGAGCTCCACCACCCAGTAGTCACCCCACACCAGCGGCAGGAAGGACAGCCACGCCGGCGCAAAGCGCACCTCCAGCTTGGGTGACGTAGGCCCGCCGAGCTGCCGGGCCTGGCCGATCGCTTCGTTCATGCGGCCGTCGGCCAGCCGGCAGCGGTTGGTCACCCGCACGGTGTTGTCGGCTTGCAGCTGGTAATCGGCCGAGGATTCGCCGACGCATTGCTTCTGGAAGCGGTTGGGGTAACGGGCGATCTCGTGCCAGCGCCCCATGTAGCGGGGCACGTCGAGGGATTCGATGGTGGTGAGCGGGGCGGCGGCATCGTCGGCCACGGCCGCCAGCGGCGCCGCGACGGCCAGCGCAGCGGCGATCAGCAGGCGCTTCATGACGCAGTGGCCCGGGCGGCGCGCCAGGCGGCAAGGGCGGCGAGGGCGTCGTCGAGGGTGGCGAAGAGCTGCACGCCTTCCTGACGGGCCACCCGGGCCACGCCACGGCCGCCGGCCCACAGGTCGATGTTCGCCGGCAGCATCTGGCGCAGCTGCTGGAGCAGGCCGGGGATCTGGCGCTGGGGAAACGCCACCGAGAACGACAGTGCGACGATGTCGGCCCGGTGGGCCTCGGCGGCGCGGCTGATCTCCAGCAGCGGCATCTGGGTGCCCAGCGGCACACAGTCGGCACCCTCCAGGGCCAGCATCGATTCGGCCATCAGCAGACCCAACACGTGGGGCTCGTCGGGCACGCTGGTCAGCAGCACCCGCGGGCCGCGACCGGCCGTGGGCAGGGTGGCGATCACCTGGCGCAGCAGGCGCTTGGTGAGCTCGGTGTACAGGTGTTCCTCGAAGACTTCGAAGCTGCCGTTCTCCCAGGCTTCGCCCACCTTTTCGGTCAGCGGGGCGATGGTGTCCTGGACAAAGTGCTGCAATCCCTGGCGAGCGAGGCGTTGCTGCATGGCCTGCTGATAGCCGGCGGAATTGTGCTGCTTGATGAGGGCAAGCAGCTCGTCCAGCTCGACGGCCTCGGCCGGCGGGGTGGATTCGACCGGCCGCGGGCGGCGCGGGGCCAGGCTGGCGAGCTCGTCGGCCGGTGCGCCGATCAGCTTGCCGGGCCGATGCCCTTGATCCATCAGGCGTTTGATGAGGCGCAGGCGCTCCACCTGATCGGCCGGATAGACCCGCTCGCCGTTGCAGTCTCGTTGTGGCGTCGGAAAGCCGTAGCGCCGCTCCCACATGCGCAGGACGTCCTTGGATAGCCCGGTGTCGCGCTCCACGGCGGCGATGTTGAAGCTGAGGGTGTTCATATTTGTCCTGAACAAATGTTAGACAAACCGTTGACAAATGGGAATCTGATCCCTATCTTACGAACAAAGAGCTATTTTGTCTAGGACAAACAAAAAGTGAGGCTGAACATGCGTATCCAATCTGGCGGTTTTGCCTGGCTTGCGGCGGTGGTGCTGGCCGGTGCTGCGCCCGGCGTGGCATCCGCAGCCTGCCCGCCGCTGCTGGAGCACAGCTTCACCACGCTCCAGGACGGCAAGCCGATGCCCCTGTGCCAGTACGCCGGCAAGGTGATCCTGGTGGTGAACACCGCCAGCTACTGTGGCTTCACCAGCCAGTACGACGGGCTCGAAAAGCTCTACGCCCGCCTGAAGGACAAGGGGCTGGTGGTGGTCGGGTTTCCGTCCAACGACTTTGGCGAGCAGGAGCCCGGCAACGACAAGGAAATCGCCGATTTCTGCCGGCTCACCTACGGGGTGAAGTTTCCGATGGCCAGCAAGACGGTGGTCAGCGGCAAGGGCGCCAACCCCTTCTATCTGAAGCTCGCCGAGATCACCGGCAGCCGCCCCAAGTGGAACTTCCACAAATACCTCATCAACCGGGATGCGACCCAGGTGGTCGCGTACACCAGTTTCACCAAGCCGGACGACAAGGAATTGGTCAACAAGATTGACCAATTCCTCAAATAACCCCAACGTCAGGAGCCTGCCCCGATGAATGCCCCCGAGTCCCTTTTTCTCCCCGACGTGCAGTCCTCCGTCGATCATCGCCGGCTGGCGATCCACCAGGTGGGCGTGAAGGGCCTGCGCTACCCCCTCGCCTGGCGGGCTGCCGGCGGCGAGACGGTGAACTCCGTTGCCACCGTGACCATGAGCGTCGGCCTGCCGCCGGAGGTCAAGGGCACCCACATGTCGCGCTTCGTCGAGCTGCTCGAAGCCCGCGACGGCGCCCTCGACCACGCCGGCCTGCTGGCCATGGCCGACGAGATGCTGCTGCGCCTGGATGCCGCCAGCGGACGCATCGAGATGGCTTTCGCCTACTTCATCAAAAAGGCGGCGCCGGTTTCTGGCGTGGAGAGCCTGCTCGACTACGACGTGACCCTGATCGCCGAACGGCTCGAGAACGAGGCGCCCCGGCTCACCCTGCGGGTCGTCGCGCCCGTCACCAGCCTGTGCCCGTGCTCCAAGAAGATCTCGGCCTACGGCGCCCACAACCAGCGCTCCCACATCACGCTGGAGGCCCGCCTGCGCGCGCCGATGGACATCGAGGAGCTGGTGCGCATCGCCGAGGATGAAGCCTCGTGCGAGGTCTTCGGGCTGCTCAAGCGGCCGGATGAAAAGTGGGTCACCGAGCGCGCCTACGACAACCCCAAGTTCGTCGAGGATCTGGTGCGCGACATCGCCCTGCGCATGGCCGCCGAGCCGCGCATCGCCGAATGGAAGGTGGCCTCCGAGAACTTCGAGTCCATCCACAACCACTCCGCCTACGCCGAGCTGTACGGCTGCAACCCCTGAGGCGCGCCATGCACGCAAAGCAACGCATCGCCGTGGTCGGGGCCGGCATCTCGGGCCTCGCCACCGCCTGGCTGCTGGGCCGCCAGCACGCGGTGACCCTCTTCGAGGCCGGCGACTACCTGGGCGGTCACACCAACACCGTGGATGTGACGCTGGAAGGGCGCACGCATCCGGTGGACACCGGCTTCCTGGTGTTCAACGAGAAGACCTACCCCAACCTCATCGCCCTGTTTGCGCTGCTGGGCGTGGAGAGCGTCGAGACCGAGATGTCCTTCGCGGTCAGCCTCGAATCGCCCAACCTCGAATGGGCCGGCAGCAACCTGGCGACGATCTTCGGCCAGAAGCGCAACCTGGTGCGCCGGCGCTTCTGGGCGATGCTCTCCGACATCCTGCGCTTCAACCGCGAGTGCACCGCCTGGCTCGACGCCAACCCCGACAACGACCGCCGGCTGCGGGATTTCCTCACCGAGGGGCGCTACTCCCGCGCCTTCGCCGACTGGTATCTGCTGCCCATGGCCGCCGCCATCTGGTCCTGCCCCACCGGCCAGATGCTCGACATGCCGCTGGCCACCTTCATCCGCTTCTGCCACAACCACGGCCTGCTGCAGATCTTCGACCGGCCCATGTGGCGCACCGTCAAGGGCGGCGGGCGCGAATACGTGCGGCGCATCGCCGCCCAGCTCGACGACGTGCGGCTCGCCTGCCCGGTGACGTCGGTGCGCCGCAGCGGGGCCGGCCTGCAACTCACCCATCGCCACGGCACCGAGACCTTCGACCAGGTGGTGATGGCCTGCCACAGCGACCAGGCCCTGACGATCCTCGGCGACGCCGCCAGCCCCGCCCAACGCGAGCTGCTGTCGGCGATCCGCTACCAGCCCAACCGCGCCGTACTGCACACCGACAAGGCGCTGCTGCCCCGTGATCCGCGCCTGTGGTCGGCGTGGAACTACCTTGCCGGCCGCGGCGAGCCGGGCCATCAGCCGGTGGGCGTGTCCTACCTCATCAACCGCCTGCAGCCGCTGCCCTTCCGCACGCCGGTGGTGGTCACCCTCAACCCCGCGCGGGAGCCCGACCCCGCGAGCGTGATCGCCGAGTTCGACTACGCCCACCCGATCTTCGACGGCCCGGCCATCGCCGCCCAGCAGCGCTTGCCGGCGGTGCAGGGGGAGGGTGGCGTGTGGCTGGCCGGCGCCTGGGGCAGCTTCGGCTTCCACGAAGACGGCCTGCGCTCGGCGCTGGCGGTGGCCAACCGGCTCGGCGTGATGGCCCCATGGCAGGGCGCAGCGCCGGCTGACGTCCGCCAGGCCGAAATGGCCTGAGCGCCCCATGGACACCGCTCCGTCACTCTTCGTCGGCCACGTGATGCACCGCCGGCTACGCCCGGCGATGCATGCCTTCGTGTATCCGGTGTTCTTCGTGCGGCTGCCCCTGCGCCGGCTCGAATCCGCCCGCCGGGCGATCTTCGGCGTCGAGCGCTGGAACCTCCTCGGCTTTCGCACCGCCGACCACGGCCCCCGCGACGGCAGCCCGCTGCTGCCGTGGATCGAGTCCCTGCTGCGCGCCCGCGGCCTGCCGCCGGATGGCGAGATCGTCCTGCAGACTTTTCCGCGCGTGTTCGGCTACGTGTTCAACCCGGTGAGCTTCTGGTTCTGCCACGACCGCGCCGGCCTGCTGGTGGCGGTGCTGGCCGAGGTGAACAACACGTTCGGCGGCCGCCACGCCTATTTGCTCCACCACCCGGACGGCGCGCCCATCTGCGACGCCGACGAGTTTGGCGCCGACAAGGTCTTCCACGTCTCGCCCTTCAACCGCGTGGAAGGCAGCTACCGCTTCCGCTTCCAGCTCGGCCGCAGCGTGCAGGCCGTGCACATCGACTACGACGACGCCGAAGGCGAGCTCCTCGCCACCGCCATCAGCGGCCGTCCGCGGGCGTGGACGACCCGCGCCCTCGCCGCCGTCCTCGCGCGGATGCCCTTCCTCACCCTGGGCGTGATCGCCCGCATCCACTGGCAGGCCCTGCGCCTGTGGTGGAAGGGCGTGCCCTTCCTCGGCGCCCGCCCCGCCAACCCAGCCCTACGGGAATCGACAAAATGAACAACACGATGATCCTGCGCGGCGTTGCCCGCGATGCCTCGTCCCGCGACACCCGCACCGTCTTCGACCTGCTCGACAAGCTCGAAGGCGGCCCGCTGGAGGTGCGCCTGCCCGACGGCTCCTGCGTGCTCTTCGGCCACGGCGACCGGGGCGTCACGCTGCAGGTGCACGACAAGGCCGTGTTCAGCCAGATCCTCGCCCGGGGCGACATCGGCCTCGCCGAAGCCTACATCGACGGCCTGTGGGATTCGCCCGATCTGCCCGGTCTGCTCACCCTGCTCGCCGCCAATCGCGACGTGCTCAAGAAGGCACTCTACGGCTCGTGGCGCGAGCTGCTGTCGGCGCGCCTGCGCCACTGGCTCAACCGCAACAGCCGGGCCGGCAGCAAGCGCAACATCATGGCCCACTACGACCTGGGCAACGACTTCTACAGCCTGTGGCTCGACCCCAGCATGAGCTACTCGTCGGCCCTGTACCGCGAGGCGCTGGAGCCGACCTTCGAATCCGCCCAGGAGGCCAAGTACCGCCGCATCCTGCGCCGCCTCGACCCCGAACCCGGTCAGCGCATCCTCGAGATCGGCTGCGGCTGGGGCGGTTTTGCCGAGCTCGCCACCCGTCGCGGCGCCCAGGTCACCGGCCTCACCCTGTCGCCGGCCCAGCAGGCCTGGAGCCGCGCCCGGGTGCCCGAGGCCGACATCCGCCTGCAGGACTACCGGGACGTGAAGGAGCGCTTCGACCACATCGTCTCCATCGAGATGTTCGAGGCGGTGGGCGAGCGCTGGTGGCCCAGCTATTTCCGCACCATCGCCCGCAACCTCGCCCCCGGCGGCAAGGCGCTGGTGCAGAGCATCACCATCCACGACGAGCTCTTCTCCCGCTACCGCAAGGGCACCGATTTCATCCAGCAGTACATCTTTCCCGGCGGCATGCTGCCGTCGCGCAAGGCCTTCCGCGCGGTGGCGGCAAAGGCCGGGCTGGCGGTGAAGGATGAGTTCGCCTTCGGCCACGACTACGCGGTGACCCTCGCCCAGTGGCGCGCCAACTTCGACGCCAACTGGCCGCGCATCGAGCGGCTGGGCTTCGACGACACCTTCCGCCGCCTGTGGCGGATGTATCTCGGTTACTGCGAGGCGGGCTTCCGGGCCGGCAGCGTCGATGTGGTCCAGTTTGAACTCGTCCACCGCTAGGCGCCGGCTGCTGCTGGCGCTGGCCATCTGGCCGTGGCTGCCGGCCTTCGCCGCCGAGCCGGCCGCGCCCGTCCGCGGGTTGCGCCGCTGGGGGCAGGGCGAGTTCCGGCGCTTCGGCTTCCTCGTCTATGAGGCCACCCTGTGGGGCAACGACGACCCCGTTCGTCCGCCGCTGGCCCTGCGCCTCGACTACCGGCGCAACATCGCCGGCAGCGCCATCGCCGACGCCAGCGTGAAGGAGATGCGCCAGCTTGGCGCCGACGAAGCCCTGCTGCGCCGCTGGGGCCCGGAGATGGCCCGGCTCTGCCCGGACGTGAAACCCGGCGACCACATCGTCGGCGTGTATCGGCCGGAGGGCGCGAGCTTCCTGTTCAACGGCCGGCCTCTGGGCGAGATCCCGGAGCCGGAATTCGCCCGCCGCTTCTTTGGCATCTGGCTCGACCCCCGCACCAGCGCCCCGGATCTGCGCGCCGCCCTGCTGCGTCGGCCGGAAGGCTGAGATGCCCGCCCGCCGCGCCCTTGCCTACGGCCTGCTGGGCCTGCCGCTGGCCTTTGCCGCGCTGCCGGTTTATGTGCATGTGCCGCGGCTGTATGCCGAAACCGCCGGGCTGCCGCTGGCGCTGCTGGGGGCGATCCTGCTGGGCGCACGCCTCCTCGACGCCGGCATCGACCCCTGGTTGGGCTGGCTGGCCGACCGGCTGCCCCGGCGCGGGATGCTCGCGGTGGCGCTGCTGCCCTTTGCCGCCGGCTTCGCCGCCCTCGTCAATCCGCCCGCCAGCCACGCCGCCGCCTGGCTGCTGGGCGCGCTGGCGCTTACCTATCTCGGCTTCTCGGCGGCCACCGTGGCCTACCAGGCCTGGGGCGCCGACATCGCGCCGGATTCGGCTGAGCGCACCCGCTTCACCGCCGCCCGGGAAGGCTTCGGCCTTGCCGGCGTGGTGCTCGCCGCGGCCCTGCCCGGGCTGTTGGCGGCGGATCACAACACCGGCCTCGGCCGGCTGGGCTGGGTGCTGCCGCCCCTGCTGCTGGTGACCGCGGTGACGACGCTGGTGGGCGTAGGGCCGGCGGCAGGGCGCGTCGCCGCGCTGGCCGAGCCGGTCGGGGCCAGCCTGCGGGGCGCGCTGGGCGATGCCGCCTTCCGGCGCCTGCTGGCGGTGTTCGTCGCCAACGGCCTGGCCGCGGCGCTGCCGGCCACCTTGTTCCCGTTTTTCGTGGCCGACGTGCTTGAGGCCGACGCCGCCGGCGGGCCGCTGCTGGTGGCCTACTTCCTGGCCGGCGCGGCGTCGCTGCCTCTGTGGGTGAGGCTCGCCGCGCGGCACGGCCGGGTGACCGCCTGGCTCGGCGCGATGGGGCTGGCGATGCTCGCCTTCGGCTGGGCGGCCCGGTTGGGGGCCGGCGACGTGGCGGGCTTTGCGCTGGTCTGCGTGGCCTCCGGGCTGGCACTCGGGGCCGATCTGGCGCTGCCCGCCGCCATCGCCGCCGACCTGGGCGAACGTCAGGGCCGGGCCGGCGCCTGCTTCGGGGTGTGGAACCTCGCCGCCAAACTCAACCTGGCCCTCGCCGCCGGGCTGGCCCTGCCGCTGCTGGCGTGGCTGGGCTATCAACCGGGCAGCGGCACCGGGCTGCCCGCCCTCAGCTTCACCTACGCGCTGCTGCCGCTGGCCTTCAAGGCGGTGGCGGCGGCGCTCCTGTGGCGCTGGCGCCACCTGCTGGAGATCACATCATGAAAACCCTGCTTGCCACGGCCCTGTGCCTCGGCCTCACCGCCTGCGCCTCGCCCGGCGTCGAACAGTACAAGGCCGAAACCCCGGTGCTCGATCTGCGCACCTACCTCAACGGCACCGTTGATGGCTGGGGGATGTTCCAGGGGCGCTCCGGTGAGGTGAAGAAGCGCTTCCACGTGGTGATCGACGCCCGCTGGGAGGGCGACACCGGCGTGCTCGACGAGCACTTCCAGTGGTCCGACGGCAGCACCTCGCGCCGCGTGTGGACGCTCACCCGCCAGCCCGACGGCACCTACCGGGGCCGCGCCGACGACGTGGTCGGCGAGGCCACCGGCGAGCTCGCCGGCAACGCCCTGCGCTGGCGCTACGTGCTGGCCCTGCCGGTGGATGGCCGCACCTATCACGTGGATTTTGATGACTGGATGTTCCTGATGGACGGGCAGGTGATGATGAACCGCTCGTACATGTCGAAATGGGGCTTCCGGCTGGGCGAGGTGACCCTCACCTTCGTCCGCCGGCCCGGGTCATGAACCCGAAGATCACTGACTGGCGCGGCCGGCGGGTGTGGCTGGTGGGCGCCTCCAGCGGCATCGGCGCGGCGCTGGCGCAGCATCTGGCCGGGCTGGGGGCGCGGCTGGCCCTCACCGCCCGCAGCGCCGACCGGCTGGCGGGGCTCGATCTGGGCGACGCCGAGGTGCTGATCCTGCCCTGCGACGCCACCGACGCCGCAGCCCTGGCGGCCGCCCGGGACAGCCTCGTTGCCGCGTGGCAGGGGGTCGATCTGGTGATCTACCTCGCCGGCGACTACGTGCCGATGACCGCTGCCAGCTTCGATCTGGCGGTGGCCGAGCGGGTGGTGGCGGTCAACTTCGGCGGGGCGATGCGCCTCGCCGCCTGCGTGCTGGGCGATCTGCAGCCCGGTGGCGGGATCGCCTTCGTGGCCAGCGTGGCCGGCTACCGCGGCCTGCCCCGGGCGCTGTGCTACGGGCCGGGCAAGGCGGCGCTGATCCACTTTGCCGAATGCCTGCATTTCGATCTGGCGCCGAAGGGCGTGGGCGTGTGGGTGGTCAATCCCGGCTTCGTCGCCACCCGGCTCACCGCCCGCAACGACTTTGCCATGCCGGCGCTGATGAGCCCCGATGCCGCCGCCGCGGCGCTGGTGGCGGGGTTCGCCACGGGGCGCTTCGAGATCGATTTCCCGAAACGCTTCACCCGCATCATGAAGCTGCTGGCGCTGCTGCCTTACCGCTGGTATTTCCCGCTGGTGCGCCGGCGGACCGGAGCCTGAGATGAGCCTGAACGCCCTGATCGCCTTTTACGAGAGCCTCACCGAGGAGAGCGTCGTCCGCCTGCCGGCCTTCTACACCGAGGACGCCACCTTCACCGACCCCTTCAACGACGTGCGCGGCGTGCGGGCGATCCAGCGCATCTTCCGGCACATGTTCCGGCAGGTGGAGACGCCGCGCTTCGTGGTGCTCGAAAAGGTGGCCGATGCCGACGGGGCGGTGCTGGTGTGGGCCTTCCACTTCCGTTTCCGGCGCAGCGGGCCGCCGCAGGTGATCCAGGGCGTGTCCCACCTCAAGTTTGACGACGACGGCCGGGTGAATTTCCACCGGGATTACTGGGATGCCGCCGGTGAGCTCTACAGCAAGCTGCCCGGCATCAAGTTGCTGATGACGCTGCTGCGGCGCAAGCTGGCGGCCTGAACCGCGCGCCGTGACGTCCGGGTTAAAGCCCCGGAGCATGCTGCCGATAATGGGAGCGGTGGTACGCTGTGCCACATTGGCGACCCGGCGCACCCCCGGGGCACGGTCGAACCCCCGCATTCCCAATCGAGGCAGGTCATGATCAGCAACGGCAGCTCCCCGCAACCGGTCGAAAACAAGCCGGGCCAGACCATCCTGATCGTGGACGACACGCCTCAGAACCTGACCATCCTCGGCGAGCTTCTCCAGCCTTATTACCGCGTCCGCGCGGCCAACTCCGGCGAGCGTGCCCTGCGGGCCGCCGGGCTGCAGCCACGCCCCGACCTGATCCTGCTCGACGTGATGATGCCGGACATGGACGGCTACGCAGTGATGGAACGCCTGCGCGCCGACCCCGCCACCCGCAACATCCCGGTGATCTTCGTGACCGCCATGCACGGTGTCGAGAGCGAGGAGCACGGCCTCGAGCTGGGGGCCGTCGACTACATCACCAAGCCCATCAACCCGGCCATCGTGCTCGCCCGGGTGCGCACCCACCTGGAGCTCAAGCAGGCCCGCGACCGGCTGTCCGTCGAGAACCAGTGGCTCGAAGGCGAAGTGGCCCGGCGGATGCGTGAGAACCTGCTGATTCAGGATCTCAGCGTGCGCGCGCTGGCTTGTCTTTCTGAGGCCCGCGACAACGAGACCGGCCTGCACATCGTGCGCACCCAGACCTACGTGGAGCTGCTGGCCCGTCGCCTCGCCGACCACGACCGCTTCCGTGACGCGCTGGCCGGTGACCGCCTGGGGATGATCGTCAAGGCCGCGCCGCTCCACGACCTGGGCAAGGTCGGCATCCCCGACGGCATCCTGCTCAAGCCGGGCAAGCTGACCGACGAAGAATTCGAGATCATGAAGCACCACGCCACCATCGGCGCCGACGCCATCGGCAAGGCGATGGAGCAGGCTTCGGCCAGCGCCGGCGCCGATGCGGCCGAAAGAGCTTCGCGGGCCTTCCAGTTTCTGGGCGTGGCGCGGGAGATCGCCCTCGGCCACCACGAGAAGTGGGACGGCTCCGGCTACCCGCAGCGCCTGGCCGGTGATGACATCCCGGTGTCGGCCCGCCTGATGGCCCTGGCCGACGTGTTCGACGCGCTGATGACCCGCCGCGTGTACAAGCCGCCCTTCAGCCTCGAGGAGACCACCCGGATCATCCGCGACGGCCGCGGCAGGCATTTCGACCCGGACGTGGTGGACGCCTTCATGGCGTGTCGCGACGCCTTTGCCGATATCGCCGTGCGCCTTGCTGACCCGATGCCGGAAGACGCGGAGCAGGCGCGATGATCCCGTCTCCGCCCCGTCCGCCTCACTGAAAGCCGCCCCCCATGCGCTGCTCCCGCCGTGTCCGATCCGATTCAGGAAGCGCGGAATGGCGCGTGCGGCAGGGCGGCCTGGCGGGCACCACTGCCTTCCGCCGTCGCCGGCTGACACGGCAGGCCACCGATGCCGCCGACGCCCGCGAGCAGCTTGCCGGCACCCTCGACGCGCTCCCCGACGCCTACCTTGAGCTGGACCGTGACGGCCTTTGCCTCGACGCCCACGTCCGCCACTCCGCCCTTTTCGCCGACCAGCCCGGGCCCCTTGCCGGACACGACATCCGCACCCTTTTGGCGCCCGAGCCCGCTGCCATCCTGACGGCAGCCCTGGCGGCCGCCGACGCCCACGGCAGCGACATGGGCCGCACCCTGCAGATCGAGGCCGGCGGCCAGACCCACTGGTTCGAGCTGGCCGTCACCGCCCGCCCGGGCGCCGGCACCACGCGCTTCATCGTGCTGGCCCGGGACATCACCGCCCGCCGCCAGGCCGATCTGGACCAGAGCAGCCTGCTGGAGGCCGAGGTGGCCCGGCGCACTGCCGATCTCGCCACCGCCATCGAGGAAGAGGCGGCGATCCTCGATTCGGCCAGCGTCGGCATCGTGGTGCTGAAGGAGCGGCGGATCGTCCGCACCAACCGGCGGATGGACGAGATGTTCGGCTACGCCCCGGGGGAGCAGGTCGGTCAGTTCACCCGCATCTGGTATTGCAGCGAAGAAGACTGGGCCGAGACCGGGCAGGAGGTGCGCAGCCAGGTGTGGCGCGGCCAGACCCACCAGCGCGTGCAGGAAGTCCAGCGCCGCGACGGCAGCCGTTTCTGGGTCCGCATGTCGGGCCGGGCGATCGACGCGGCCGACCCGACCAAGGGCATGGTCGGGATCATCGAGGACATCACCGCCGAGCGCGCCGCGGCCGAGGAGATGCAGCGCGCCCGGGCCCTGGCCGAAGAAGCCGTGCGGGTGAAGTCGGATTTCCTCGCCAACATGAGCCACGAGATCCGCACTCCGATGAACGCCATCGTCGGCATGGCCTACCTCACGCTCCAGACCAGCCTCTCCGGGCGCCAGCGGGATTACCTCACCAAGATCCAGGCCGCCAGCCAGCACCTGCTGGGCATCATCAACGACATCCTCGACATCTCGAAGATCGAGGCCGGCAAGCTGGTGATCGAGCACGTGGGCTTCTCCCTCGACCGGGTGCTCGACAACGTCACCGGCCTGATCGCCGAGAAGACCGCCGAGAAGGGGCTGGAGCTGATCGTCGATGTGGCCGACAACGTGCCCGGCGAGCTGGTCGGCGACCCGCTGCGGCTCGGACAGATCCTCATCAACTTTGCCAACAACGCGGTGAAGTTCACCGAGCGCGGCGAGGTGACGATCCGCGTACGGCTCGCCGAGATGCGGGACGACGGGCCGTGCCTGCGCCTGTCGGTCACCGACACAGGCATCGGCATCACCGACGACCAGCGCGGCCGGCTGTTCCGCAGCTTCGAGCAGGCCGATTCGTCCACCACCCGCAAGTTTGGCGGCACCGGCCTCGGGCTCGCGATCAGCAAGCGGCTGGCCGAGCTGATGGGCGGAGAGGTGGGCGTGGACAGCATTCCGGGCGTCGGCTCCACCTTCTGGTTCACCGCCTGTTTCGGCCGGGGGGCGGCTCAGCCGCGCCGGCTGGTGCCGCGGGCCGATCTGGCCGGGCGCCCGGTGCTGGTGGTGGATGACAACCCCAACGCCCGCGACGTGCTCGCCGACATGCTCCGGCGCATGGGTTTTGCGGTCACCGCCGTGGATTCGGGGCGCGCGGCGCTGCATGCGGTGCGCGACGCCGAAACCCGCGGCGCGCCCTTCGCGGTGGTCTTCCTCGACTGGCAGATGCCCGACCGGGACGGCATCGCCACCGCCGGCGACATCCGCGACCTGAAGCTCGCCGAGCCGCCGCGGCTGGTGATCGTCACCGCCTACGGGCGGGAGGAGCTGATCCGCTCGGCGGGCAGCGTGGATATCCACGACGTGCTCATCAAGCCCGTCACCGCGTCGCTGCTGTTCGACACCGTGCTGCGCCTCCTGGCCGGCGAGGACGCCGGCGAGCGCGCGGCGGCTGTGGGCACGGCCCCGCCGCCCCTGCCGGCGGCCGAGCTGGGCGCCATCGCCGGTGCGCGCATCCTGCTGGTGGAAGACAACGACCTCAACCAGCAGGTGGCCACCGAGATGCTGGCTCACGCCGGCTTTGAGGTGGATGTGGCCGACAACGGGGCGGTGGCGGTCGAGAAGGTCTCGGCCGGCGCCTACGACCTGGTGCTGATGGACATGCAGATGCCGGTGATGGATGGGCTCACGGCCACCCGGGCGATCCGCGAGCAGCCCGATCTGGCCTGGCTGCCCATCGTGGCGATGACCGCCAACGCGATGTCCGGCGACCGGGAGCGCTGCCTCGCGGCCGGCATGCAGGATCACGTGGCCAAGCCCATCGACCCGGCCACGCTGTGGGCCACGCTGCTGCGCTGGATCAAGCCCCGCAGCGGCATGGCCGCGCCAGTGGCGGGCGCCCGGGCTGAAGCCGAAGCGCCGGCGACCGGAACCGGCGCGGTGATCGCCCGGCTTGCGGCAATCGCCGAACTGGACGTGCCGGCCGGGGTGCGCAATGCCCTCGGGCGGGAATCCCTCTACATCGCCCTGCTGGGCAAGTTCGTCAGCGGGCAGGGGGATTTTCCGGCCCATGTGACGTCGGCGCTGCAGGATGTGGACTGGCTCTCCGCCGAGCGGCTGGCCCACACCCTGAAGGGCGTGGCGGCGCAGATCGGCGCCTACGGGCTGAGCGAGCTGGTGGCCCGTTTCGAGCTGGCCGTGCGCAAGCGCGAGCGGCTGGTGGTGATGGTGCCGCTGCAGGCCGAGATCAGCCGGCGGCTGACTGCGCTGGTGGCGGCCATCGTGGCGGCGCTGCCCGGCGAGCGCCGCCTGCCGGCGCCGGTGGCCGTGGATCCGGACGAGCTGCAGGCCGCCTGCGCGCGTCTGGCGCGGGAGCTGGCCGACGATGACTTCTCCGCCAACCAGACCCTCGATGCCCACGAGGCGATGCTGCGGGCGGGGCTGGGGCACCGCTTTCCGGTGCTCGCCGAGGCGGTGCGTTCGTTTGATTTCGGCCTGGCCCTGAGCTGCCTGACCGAAGCCGCGGCGAGCCTCGACATCCCGATCTGACGCGCGCCCTCAGCCGGCTTCAGTGCTCCTGGGGCGCGTGCCGGGCGATCAGCTCGTCCAGCATCTGGTGGGCGGATTCGAACTCGAAGTTCTCGATGGCGTCGCCGATCTGGCGGGCGGTGTCCGGCTGCAGGCTTGCCAGCAGGTCGCCGTGGGTGCGCCACAGGGTGGCGGACTGCATGTCGTCATCGGACAGCAGGCGGGACAGTTCGCTGCCGACGCGGCGCACTTCCTGCAGATCGGCCGGCCTGACCTGGGGGGCGGGTGCCGGGGCACCGGATTGCAGCGTGGCCTCGATGGCCGGCACAAGCTGGGCAAGCTCGGTGGCGAGGGTGGCGATGCCGGCTTCCAGCTGGTCGGTCGGGGCCTTGTCGCGGATGGCCTTTTCGAGGGCGGCGGCGGTGCTGGCCACCCGCATGGCGCCGATCGAGCCGGCGCTGCCCTTGAGGCTGTGGGCGGCCCGTTCGGCCTCGGGCAGCTGGCCGTCGTTGAGCATCTGGCGCAGCGTCGTGGCATCGGCCCGGTGGGAGCGGGCGAACACGCCGAGGATGCGCCGATAGCGTTCTTCATGGCCGCGCATGGTGCGCAGGCCGATCGCCACGTCGAGGCCGTCGATGTCGCCCAGGCTGGGCTGGGTTTCGGGTTTTGGTGCTGGCGTGGGGCCCGCCAGCGCGCCGGTGGGGAGCCAGCGCAGCAGGGTCTGGTAGAGCACGTCCGGGTCGACGGGCTTGGGCACGTGGTCGTTCATGCCGGCGGCGAGGCACAGGTTGCGGTCTTCGTCGAAGGCGTTGGCGGTCATCGCGACGATGGGCACGGTGGCGCCGCCGGGCAGGGCGCGGATGGCGGCCGTGGCTTCGAGTCCGCCCATCACGGGCATGCTGAGGTCCATCAGGATCAGGTCGAAGCTGCCGCTGTCGCGCACCTTGTCCACAGCCTGCTGGCCGTCCTCGGCGAGCTCCACGTTGATGCCGGCGTCGCTGAGCAGCTCGCAGGCGATCTCCTGGTTGAGGGGGTTGTCCTCGGCCAGCAGGATGCGGCGGCCGGCGTAGTGCTCGCGCAGGCGGCGCAGGGGGTCGGAGAACTCGCCGGGCAGCGGGTCGGCGGGGCCTTCGCTGCGCTGGATGGCCTGGCCTGCTTCGAGGTGCAGGCGCAGCCAGAAGGTGCTGCCGGCGCCCTCGGCGCTGCGCACGCCGATCTCGCCGCCCATCAGCTCGGCCAGCCGTTTGCTGATCGCCAGCCCGAGGCCGGTGCCGCCGTACTTGCGGGTGGTGGAGTTGTCGGCCTGCTCGAAGGCGCGGAAGACGGCAATCTGCTGGGCTTCGCTGAGGCCGATGCCGTGGTCCTCGACCTCCAGCCGCAGATCGACGCCGCTGCCGGTGCCGGGCAGGCGGATGGCGCGCAGGGTGATTGCGCCATGGCCCGAGAACTTCACCGCGTTGGACAGGAAATTGACGAGGATCTGCTCGATGCGCACCGGGTCGCCGCGCAGCAAAGCCGGCAGCTCGGGGTCGATATCCACCACTACCGGCAGCTGCTTCTGGTTGGCGCTTTCGCGAATGAGGTTGGTGGCCTTCTCGAGGGTGTTGCGCAGGGGGAAGTCGATGGCTTCGAGGGTGATCTTGTCGGCCTCGATCTTCGACAGGTCGAGAATGTCGTTGATGATGCGCAGCAGGTGCTGGGCGGCGGAGCCGATCTTCTCGACCCGGTCGAGCTGCACCGGCTCGCGGATCTCGCGCTGGAGCAGGTGTGACAGCCCGATGATGGCGTTCATCGGAGTGCGGATCTCGTGGCTCATGTTGGCCAGGAAGGCGCTCTTGGCCCGGTTGGCGCTTTCGGCCTCGTCCCTCGCGGCGGCGAGTTCGCGGGTGCGCTGCTCGACGAGGTCGGTGAGGTGGTGGCGGTGGGCTTCGAGTTCGCTGGCGATCTGCTGGCGTTCGGTGATGTCGCGCACCGAGCACATCACGTAGGTCTTGCCGCCCCATTCGACGCGGCTCGACTTGACCTCGGCCACATAGACGCTGCCGTCCTTGCGTTTCTGGATGGTCTCGAAGGTTTCGCCGTCGGCGCGCACGTTGCGGATCATCGGCAGCAGCTCGCTCTTGGAGAAGCGGGCTTCCCAGTCCCACACGTGAAGGCGGGCGAGCTCTTCGGGGCGATAGCCGAGCATCGCCGCGAACTGCAGGTTGGCCTCGAAGACGCTGCAGTCCTCGTTGAGCACCACCATGCCGTCCCGGGCCATCTCGAACAGGGCGCGGCGGCGCGAGGCCTCCTCGGCAACGCCCCGCTGGGCCTGCTGGTGGGCAAGCCGCTGGCAGTCGAGGGAGTCGAGCAGGTTGTTGAAGTGGGTCGCCAGCTGGGCGATCTCATCCACCTCGTCGTCCCGGGGGACGCGGGCGCTGTGCTCGCCCTGGTGGATCGCGGTCATGGTGTCGGAGATCGCGCTCAGGCGGCGGGTGATGTTGCGGGCGCCGTACAGGAAGGACACCGACAGCCCGAGCATCGCCAGGGCCAGCAGGCCGCCGATGCTGCCGGTGAGCAGCCAGCGCTCCCGGGAATAGCGGTGTTCGGGAAAGCCGGTGCCGAGCATCCCGATGTGGCGCCCCTCGCCGTCGTGGAGCGCCTCGTAGCCTGCAATGTGCCACTGGTCGCCGATGAGCGTGCGCTGGGCCCAGGTTTTCTCGCCCTCCAGCACCGTGGTGCGGACGGCCTCCGGCGCATGGGTGCCGATGGCGCGCATGTCGCTGCCGAGGGCGGCGGTGGTGGCCACGCGCAGATCGTCGAGGAAGAACGTGGTGACGCCGTCGTTCGAGGTGGCGTTGGCGGCGACCGGGAAGACCACATCGCGGATGCGGTCGATCATCGGCACGTTGTTGTTGAGCAGCATCCCGCCCACCAGGATCGCGTCGGCGTAGCTGTTGCTGAGCGGCAGGTGGGCGGCGGCCTCGATCATCAGGCCGCGGGTCTCGGCTTGGGCGCCCTCGCGGTCGGTGACCTCGACCCGCGCGCGGGCCGGCAGATCAGGCGAGAGGGCGCCAAGCTCGGCCGCCTCGAAGCGCGCGTAGCGGGCGGTGGCGACCCCGGCGGCCGCCTGGCGCAGCGCAAAGCTGCCCGGCAGACGACTGCCCGGCGCGAGGCCGGTGCTGGAGGCGATCACCCGGCCATCCGGGGAAGCGATGATCAGGTAGTCCAGCCGGGCAACTTCGGCCCGGGACGCGAGGTACTGGTCGAGGAGGGGGATCGGGTCCCGCGTCACATGCTCGCCGTGGGCGGACAGGAAGTGGGCGATCCGCTCCACCTGAACCACTTCTTCCACGTGCCGGAGCGTTTGTGCCCGTACCTGATCCATGTAGTTGCGAGCGCTGGCGAGGTTGCCGCGGGAGCTGCTTTCCAGTAGGTCGGTGAAGCGCGCGTCCCCCACCAGCAGCAGGGTGGCGAGGATCAGCGGAAAGGCGATCAGCAGCGGCGCCAGCCCCAGGGCGACGAGCCGCAGGCGCAGGGATGCACGCCAGCGATGCTGACGGTTAGCGAGCAGGGAACGGGGAGACATTGTGTAGATCCGTTCGGCGGCCTGGGTCGATGAGGCTTGGTGTCTGGATGGGCGTGCGCAGCGCGGAATCAGCCGGCGGAGGGTGGCGTTGCCGAGCCCGCGGGCGTCCGATACGCGCACCCTTTGTAGACGGCCCGTCCTGGGCGGACTTGAGTGAGGCGGTCGCACGGCCCATCGTGAGATTTCAACTCGTTAAAAACAATAATTTTGTTATTATCGCAAAAATATGAAAAAACTTTATCGGATTTGTCTTCAGGGTCTTGATCGTGCTGTGCGCGGGGCAGGTCTGGTGCGTGTTTGAGTCGAGGCTTCCGCCGCCACCTGTGGATGCCGTTGCGGGATGGCCGGTGTTTCCATGGGCATATTCTGATGTAATGTATGCGAGTATCCTTGCGCTTGTGCGCGAGTGCAGAGAGGTTGGTATGTCGTTGCTGAAATGTGTGCTGGTTGCAGCGGTCGGGTTGCTGCTGTCGGGATGCGGGCCGGAGGCGCCGCTGAGCATCGGATTCATCGGCGGATTGTCTGACCAGAACTCGGATGTGGGGCAGTCGGGCTACAACGGGGTGGTGCTGGCGGTCGAGCAGATCAACCGGGCGGGCGGCGTGCAGGGCCGCAAGATCGAGCTCGTGGTCCGGGACGATGCCCAGAACCGGGAGACGGCGACCAAAGCCGCATCCGAACTGGTCGCTGCAAAGGTCGAGGCGGTGATCGGCCCGTTCACCAGCGGCATGGCCGAGGTGGTGGTGCCGGTGCTCGCTGGCAACGATACGCTGGCGATCAGCCCGACCGTCACCTCGATGGATTTCGTCGGCAAGAATGACAACCTGGTGCGGATCAACCGCGCCTCCCGTGACAACGCCCGGGATTACGCCCGCGTGATGTTCCGGCGTGGCGAGCGCAAGGTGGCCGTGGCCTGCGATGAGCGCAACCGCTTCTTCACCCTGTCGTGGCTCAATGAGTTCCGCACCGCCTTTGCCAAACAGGGCGGCGAGGTGGTGGCCGAGGTGGCCTACGAATCGCGCCCGGATACCGATTTCGGCGCGGTGGTCGGGGCGATGCTGAAGAAGGGCCCGGACAGCCTGCTCTTCGTGGCCGGTGCCATCGACGTGGCGCGGCTTGCCCAGCAGGCCCGCCGTCAGGCGCCGACGCTGCCCATCGGTGCCTCGGAATGGGCCGCCAGCGAACAGCTGATCGAGCTGGGCGGCAAGGTCGTGGAAGGGCTGCTGATCGTCCAGAACTACGACCGGGACGACGATTCGCCCCGCTTCAACGAGTTCCGCGAGGCCTACTTCAAGCGCTTCCAGAAGAATCCGGGCTATAGCGCGGTGGCGGCCTACGATGCGGCGATGGTGCTGTTCGAGGCCCTCTCCAGGCGCGCCGGGGGCGAGAGCGTGAAGGCGGCGGTGCTGCGCAACGGGCCTTATCAGGGGCTGCAGCAGCGCATCGTCTTCGACGCCAATGGCGACACCCAGCGCAAGGTGTTCTTCACCGAGATTCGCGACGGCGCCTACCGGAAGCTGGACGAAACCCTCTCCCGGTAAGCCGGGCACGGGTCAGCGGTCGATCGGCAGGTTGCGACGCAACACGACCGGCACGCCGCCGAGTTTCTTCTTGGCCAGCCACTGGGCCAGCGCCGAATCCAGGTAGTCCGCGTGGCTGGGAAACCAGCGGGCCAGCTCGGCAGCAAACTCGCGGCCCACTTCCACATCGCCGGAGCGCACCAGGTCTTCCACCTGATAGGCCGATTCCATCACCGCGTTGTGGTCATCCACGTGGCAGTCCCGGGGCGGGAAGTCGGTCTCTTCCATCCACGCCTTCTCCTGCCCGAAATGGGCTTCGGCGTGTTCGATGAAGGCGCGCATCGCGGCGGCGAGATCGTCATCGGGGCAGGTCAGCAGCCGGTCGACGACCTCGACGAACTCCCGATGCGTGTCGTCCATGGCCTCGAACCCGAGCAGGAAGGCGTCGGTCCACGGCAAACCCTGTTGATCGGTCATTTTCTGTGTTCTCCTGGCGTGTCATTCTTCGACCCTGGGCGGGCGAGGTGCCAAGGATAACCCGAGGCTCGGCCCGTGTTACCCCTCGGGATGAAAAAATCTCGAGAATTTTTATCCCTCGCCCGCATCCAGGAGACCGCCCATGCTCCCTTCCGGAAGCCCCCCCACCGCCAGCACCCGTCCCCGACTGCCGGCGGGCATCTGGGCGCTCGGGCTGGTGTCGATGCTGATGGACATCTCGTCGGAGATGATCCATGCGCTGCTGCCCGTGTATCTGGTGGGCGCGCTCGGGGCCTCGACGCTGGCGGTCGGGGTGATCGAGGGGATCGCCGAGGCCACTGCGGCAATCACCAAGGTGTTCTCCGGCGCGCTGTCGGACTGGCTGGGCCGGCGCAAGCTGCTGGCGGCCATCGGCTACGGGCTGGCGGCCTTCACCAAGCCGGTGTTTCCGCTGGCCGACACGGTGGGCTGGGTGGTCGCGGCGCGTTTTGTTGACCGCATCGGAAAGGGCATCCGCGGAGCACCGCGGGACGCCCTGATCGCCGATCTGGCCCCGCCGGGCCTGCGCGGCGCCGCCTTCGGGTTGCGCCAGTCCCTCGACACCACCGGGGCGTTTCTCGGGCCGCTGGTGGCGATCGGGCTGATGGCGCTCACCGGCGGCGACATCCGGCTGGTGTTCTGGGTGGCGGTGCTGCCGGCCTTCGGGGCCTTCGCGCTGATCAGCCTGGCGGTGCACGACGTGCCCCGGCCGGGCGTGGAGCGGGTGCGCGCGCCCCTGTCCCGCGCCGAGCTGGCCCGGCTGCCGGCGGCCTACTGGTGGGTGGTGGGGATTTCGGCGGTGTTCACCGTGGCGCGCTTCAGCGAGGCCTTTCTGGTGCTGCGGGCCCAGGAGCTGGGCGTGGCGCTGGCCTGGATTCCGGCGGTGCTGGTGGTGATGAACGTGGTGTATTCCCTGTCGTCCTACCCGGTGGGTGTGCTGGCCGACCGGATGCATCGGGGCAGCCTGCTGGGCCTGGGTTTTGCGATGCTGGTCGCGGCCGATCTGGCCCTGGCGCTGATCGATGGCCTGCCCGGCCTGGCCATCGGCGTCGCCCTGTGGGGCCTGCACATGGGCATGACCCAGGGCCTGCTGGCCGCGTTGGTGGCCGACGCAGCGCCGGCCGAGCTGCGTGGCACCGCCTTCGGGGTGTTCAACCTGGCTGGCGGGCTGGCCTTGCTGGTGGCCAGCGTGGTGGCCGGCGGGCTGTGGGACGTGTTCGGATCCCGTGCGACCTTCCTGTGCGGCGCGGCCTTTGCGGCGCTGGCCCTGGTGGGGCTGGCGTGGCGCCGGCCGGATTCGGCGCGCGGCTGAAAAATATTTCGCCTACCCTGTAAGAAAGCCGGGCGCCGCAGCGACTAATCGGCAGCCCGTGCATGTTGTGCGAGGCAGCCCCACCCCCGACAGGAGATTCACCATGAAAAAGACATCCGCGATCACCGCCGTGCTGGCCACTTCCGCGCTCCTTGGCGCCACCGCCGCCCAGGCCGGCGATAACCCCTTCTCCGCCACGCCCCTGGCGGGCGGCTATCAGCTGGCCCAGGCCGACACCAAGCCGATGGACGGAAAGATGATGGACGGCAAGATGATGGACAAGCCCATGGACGGCAAGGCGGCCGACGCCAAGTGCGGCGCCGAGCGCAAGGCCGGCAAGAAGGCCGACGGCAGCTGTGGCGGCAAGAAATCCGACGCCAGCTGCGGTGCCGCCAAGAAGAAGGCCGACGCCTCGTGCGGCGCCAGCAAGAAATAAGCGCCCCGTCCGGCGCCTGGCCCACGGGCGCCGGCCTGGGGTTCCGACGCGAGCTGCTCGCCGAGCTGGAAGCCGGCGTGCCGGACGCGATCGGCTTCTTCGAGCTCGCGCCCGAAAACTGGGCCGGCGTCGGCGGCGAATCGGCCCGCCGGCTGCGCGCCTTCACCGAGCGGCATCCCTTCGTCTGCCACGGCTTGTCGCTCTCGCTGGGCGGCGGGTTGCCGCTGGATGTGGGTCTGCTCCGGCGCATCCGCGCGTTCATGGGCGCCCACGGCATCGGCCTGTACACCGAGCACCTGTCGTGGAGCAGCGACGCCGCCGGCCAGCTGTACGACCTGCTGCCGCTGCCCTTCACCGCCGAGGCGGTGCGGTGGACGGCCGCCCGCATCCGCCAGGCCCAGGACGTGCTCGGCATGCGCATCGGCATCGAGAACGCGTCCCGCTACCTCACCCCGCCGGGGGCCGAGATGAGCGAGGCGCAGTTTGTCCGGGCGGTGGTCGAGGAGGCCGACTGCCTGCTCCACCTGGACGTGAACAACCTCTTCGTGAATGCCCGCAACTTCGGCTTCGACCCGCTCGCCTTCCTCGACGCGCTGCCGCTGGATAGGGTGTGCTACCTGCACATCGCCGGCCATCACCAGGAGGCCGACGGGCTCCTGATCGACACCCATGGCGCGCCGGTGATCGGCGACGTGTGGGCGCTGCTTGATGCCACCTACCGCCGCGTGGGGCCGCTGCCCACCTGCCTGGAGCGGGATTTCGACTTTCCGCCGCTCGCCGAGCTGGGGGCTGAAGTGGCGCGGATCGCCGCCCTCCAGCAGCGTGCCCTGCAGGCGGAGGCCGCATGACCGGCCTGCAGGCTTTCCAGTCGGCCTTCGGCGCGCGCCTGCGGGGCGGGCGTAGCGTGCCATGCCCACCCGGCGTGTCGGCACCTCGGATGGCGGTGTACGAGACGCTGCTCTTCAACAACCTGCGGGGCTTTGTGGATCGCTGCTTCCCGGTCGCCCGCGCCTGCCTGGGCGAAGCCCGCTGGAAACGCCTGTGCCGCAGCTTCTACCGGGACTGGCCGTGCCGTAGCGCGTGGTTCCGCGACATCCCGCGGGCCTTTGTCGACTACCTGGAATCCGCCGCGCCTGCCGGGCTGCCCCGCTGGCTGGCGGATCTCGCCCGCTACGAGTGGGCCGAGCTGGCGGTCGATCTGATGGACGTGGCGCTGCCGCCCGTGGAGGCGGGCGCCAGCCTGCTGGACGACTTTCCCCAGCCCAATCCCGCGGCGCTGTCGCTGGCCTTTGCATGGCCGGTGCAGCGCATCGGGCCGGATTTTCGGCCGCGCAGACCGGCGCCGGTGTGCATCGTGGTGTATCGCGATGGGAGCGAGGCCGTGCGCTTCATCGAGCTCAGCCCGGCCTCGGCGCGTCTGCTGGCCCTGTGCGATGGCGCCACCCGCGGGCGGGCAGCCATCGAGACCCTGGCCGCCGAGCTGGGCCGCGCGGCCGACCCGGCCTTTGTGGCCTTCGGCGCGCACAACCTCGCCGCGCTGGCCGATGCCGGGGTAATCCTGGGGGCGCGTAGGTGAGTGCCGCCGAGCTGATCGCCGATTTCCGCCCGCAGATGATCAAGTTTGCGCGCCTGCAACTGCACGACGACGCGGCGGGGGAGGACGTGGTGCAGGAGGCCATCGAAGCGGCGCTGGCGGGCATAGACCGCTTTGCCGGGCGGTCGGCCCTCAAGACCTGGCTGTTCACCATCCTGCGCCACAAGATCATCGACAGCCTGCGGGAGCGCGGGCGCACGGTGCAGATCTCGAGCCTGGAGCGGGACGAGGAAGCGCTGGACGAAACCCTCGACGGGCTCTTCAACGCCAGCGAGCACTGGCGCCCGGACACCCGCCCGCGGCCCTGGGCCGACCCCCACGCGGCGCTGGAGCGGCGCCAGTTCTGGCTGGTGTTCGAGACCTGCCTGGAAGTGCTGCCCGCCCGCACGGCGCGGGTGTTCATGATGCGCGAATTCCTCGGGCTGGAAACCGACGAGATCTGCGCAACCCTTTCCCTCACGACGAGCCACTGCCACGTCATCCTTCACCGGGCCCGGGCCGGGTTGAGGCAATGCCTCACCAACGGTTGGTTCGGTGCGGAGCCCGCATCATGCTGACCTGCAAGAAGGCAACCCATCTGATGTCGGCCGGCCTCGACCGGCCGCTGGGCCCGGGCGAACGCCTCAGCCTGCGCCTGCACCTCATCTTCTGCCGCGGCTGCCGGGCCTTCCGGAACCAGATCGGCTGGCTGCGGAACATCAGCCGCGGTTTCGTTGGCCGCGACGACGGGCCGGATTAGCGGCGCTCAGGCGCTCCAGCGCGCCCGGCCGGCGTTCTTGGCCCGGTACATGGCGTGATCGGCGGCGATCAGCAGGCGCTCGGCGGTGTCGCCGTCGTTGGGGAAGCGGGCCACGCCCACGCTGCAGGCGATGCGCAGTACGTGCCCATCCACCTCGAAGGGCTGCGACAGCGCCTCCACCACCTTGGCGGCGGTGGGTTCGATGGCGGCTTGGCCGGCGTCGCTGGGCATCGCCACCACGAACTCGTCGCCGCCAAGGCGCGCCACGGTGTCCTCGTCGCGGAACAGGCGCTGGAGGCGCTGGGCCACCTGCTGCAGCAGCAGATCGCCCACGTCGTGGCCGAAGCGGTCGTTCACCGGCTTGAAGCGGTCCAGGTCGATGAACAGCACCACGACCTCGCACTGATGGCGGCGGGCGTGATGGACCATGCTCTCGAGCCGGTCGGAGATCAGCGAGCGGTTGGGCAGGCCGGTGAGGCGGTCGAAGTTGGCCTGGTGCCAGATCTCGCCGTCACGGCGGCGCAGTTCGGTCACGTCGGCCACCAGGGCCACCCGGTGTACCACGCTGCCGTCGGCGGCCAGCACGGCCGAGATCACCGCGTGGCCGGTGTAGGCCTCGCCGTCGCGCCGGCGTCCCTCGAAATCGCCGCGCTGGTGGTGCAGGTCGGCGGGGCCGAATAGCTCGCCCAGGCTCTTGCCGCCCACCCGGCCGGCGGGAAGCGTCGAGATGTGCTGGCCACGCAGCTCGTCAACGCCGAAGCCGGTGATGGCGCTGAACGCCGGGTTGATGTCGACGATGCGGTTTCCGGTATCGACGATGACGATGCCTTCAGCCATGTAGTCGAGCACTTCGGACAGGTGCTCTTCCCGGTCGGCGAGGGCGGCCACCGCCCGCTCGTAGCGCCTGAGGGCGACCAGCAGCGCGCCGATCACGAGGAGCAGCAGCCCGCTGAAGATGCCCGCCTGCTGGATCGCCCAGGTGTTCTGGGCGCGCACCGGGGCGAGGGCGTCGTCGAGGGCGATGCCGCTCATCATCACCAGCCCCGAGGGCAGGCGGGTCCAGGCGTAGTGACGCAGGACGCCGTCCACCGAGGCGTGGGCGACGTAGTGGCCTTCCTTGAGGCTGGGGCGGGTGATGTACTCGCGCTGCTGGGGCGCCTGCTTGCCGTAGTGGGCCGTGGGGTCGAGGCTGCGCAGCAGGACGTGGCCTTGGGCGGAGACCAGGGTCAGGGTGTCGCGGGGGCCGCTCTCGAAGCGGGCGAGCTGTTCGGCCCAGGCTTCGGGCGAGACGGCGATGGACACCACGCCGTCGAATTGGCCGTCCCGGCGGATGGCGCGTGCCACCTGGATGCTCCACTTGCCGGTCAGGCGGCCCAGCACGGGTGGCGAGACCACCAGCCGGTCTTCCTGTTCGGTGGAGAGCTGGCGGAAGTAATCCCGGTCGCCCAGAAAATTGCGCGGCGATGGGCCTAGCGACGAGTAGGCCAGATAGCCCTCGGCGTCGATGCGGAACTGCTGGAGCACCAGCCCCGGCGGCATCGTCTCGGTGATCAGCTGCCCCTGCAGGGCCATCGCGGCGGGGCTGTCGAGGGTGGCGATGCGGGCCGTCCGGAGGGCGAAGTCGAAACGCTCGATGCCCGCCTGCACCGTTGCGCCGGCGGCGCGGGCCTGGATCAGCGCCTGGGCGCGCAACCGGTCGTTGGCTTCCCGTTCGTTCTGCCCGGTGGACGTGAGCGTGTCGTACCAGATGATGCCCAGCGCCAGCAACGTGACGCCGATGATCGCGGCACGGACGAACTGCAACGGCCTGGCCGATCGCTGGGGTAAGAGCCGGGAAATCATGGGAGTGGGCCGAATCCTCGCCGTGTCTGCGTCATGCCGAGGTACGCAGGTCTGTGCAGGCCTCAGTGTGCATCAAGTCGCGTGCGTGGTGGATGTCGGGATGCGTCGCGGGCCCTCGATGACGCAAAAAGGCGCAGGCAGGCGTGACGTCATCATGGCAGCGGGTGCGTCCGGAGGGCGAAGAAGACGGAGAACAGGCAAGGGGGTGTGTGGTGCTCATGGGCAGGATTGAACTGCCGACCTCTCCCTTACCAAGGGAGTGCT
>ERZ650311.140-NODE-140-length-46114-cov-60.941575_pt1 | contig 46114 bp, 56 predicted proteins | sample MGYA00376247_ERZ650311 | MGnify/ENA primary metagenome ERZ650311 (study PRJEB26733, sample SAMN07839324) | wastewater metagenome | biome: small river; feature: stream; material: water | place: USA: North Carolina | collected 2016-07-28 ... | reverse complement strand
TTCAGACGTGTGCTCTTCCGATCTTGCGCGCCCCCGGGAACTGTTAGACCCAGGGTCGACTACAAAGGCCGTTTCACGGCGTTTTCACGTAGTACAAGTGCCGCTTTTTGGCCCTTGGACGACACCAAGTCCGTCTACAAGAGCAAGGGCAAGGGAGCCGTTCTCCAGCGGAACGACTCTCTACAGTCGAACTGCAAGAACTGGACGGGCGCCGCTGGCCTCGAGGCGTCTCAGCGAGGGACGAGCCCAGAACTCGTTTAGCGTTCCGGGGCACTCGACCGAGAGCAGGCGAACGACGTTGCGAGTGTGTCCCCAGTCGTGCACGGTGCCTCGACAGGGCGAGGGAATCTTGTCGTTCCAAGCTCGCTCCGCGTGCTCGACCGTGCGAGCCCAACGCACGAGCTCCCGGTCCCAACGGGCGAGAGCAGGGAAGTTCGCCGGCGCAGGCGAGCAGACCAAGTCGAGCTGCGCGACCCAGGGGCGCGAGCCCGTCCCGTCGAGAGCGCGCGTGGCGTACGACTGCGCGACCTCGTCGAAGGGGCGCTGCACGTGAACGGCGAGAGCGAGCAGCGACTCGCGAATGGCCTCGACGTCCTCGGCACTCGAACCGGCCTCGTGGTGCGCGACGCGAGCGAGCACGAGCACAGACGGTGCGGGGTCGCTCCAGGCTTGAGCGAGAGCAGCAGACGACCAGAACCACAGGAGAGTGGCGAGCAGCAGGCGAGTAGGCATCGAGCCAGTAGAGCACGGCAAGGTCGAGAGAGCAAAATACCCGCTTCTTTTTGTCGGTATTTTTTTACTTGTAACGGTCGCGCGGAGGATTCCACAGTACATCACACCTCCGCCACCGCGACACAAGAACCGCACATTTTACTTTGACGATGCCTTGTCGACGTGCTAGAGTGGCTCTCCTCGTCAAACCATCAACTATATTCAAAGGGTAAGTATGAAAGTATCGGTTTTCGAAACGACCTTCGCGTTGCTCCCCACCTACATCGACCTCGAGAGCTTCTCAGAGCTCGTGGAGAACGTGGGTCCGCACCGCTTCGACTACGCCTCGAAAGACGCCGTTCCCCTGCTCTCACCGGCCGAGTTCACCCCTGGTTCGACGCGCTCCGCTGCCAGCGCTGTGCGCGTTCACTTCGGGATGGTCGACCTCGACAAGCTCAGCGAAGAGCAGCTGCTCGAGATCCGCGAGCGCCTGCTTCAGCGGCGCATCTCACACTGTTTTTACTCTACGTGGTCGCACGGCACCGAGGGAAAAGGCTGCTGCGTACGCGTCCTCTTCCCTCTCTCGCGCGCCGTCGAAAAAAGCGAGTGGCAGAGCTTCTGGCTTCGGATGAATAACGACCTCTTCCGCGGGCTCGTGGACCCTGCCACGAAGAACATCGACCGCCTCTTCTACTTTCCGAGTGCACCCGAAGCAAGAGCAGAGGAGGCGCTGCACGAAGCCTTCCTCGAGGGAGGACCGTTCGACGTCGACGCGTGCTTGAGCGCTCCAGCTCCAGCTGTGCTCGTAGTGACGAACATGCGCGTGACGCGCGGCTCGCTCGAGGCGTGGGCTCGAGGTCTTCGTACCAGCTGGGTGAAGACCAAAGCGATGCTCCTGCTCGCAGGCCAAGCAGTGGCCGAACAAGGCGACCGAGACAACACAGTCTTTCGCCTCTGCTCGGCTCTCGTGCGTGAGTTCCCGACGGCTACGGCAGAGAGCCTGGCAAAGCTCTTTGCCGAGTCCTGCCAGGCGATGAGCGCAGGAGCAGAAGACCCGATAACGGTGGACGACGTACTCGACAAGGTGAAGAGGCTGCAGAGCGAGAGCGCGCAGCAAGAAGTCGCGCAAGAAAACAAGAAGCTCGAAGAGAGACGCCAGCTCATCTCGCGCGCCTTCAAGGGCAAGAGGGAGACGCCCTACACCGCCAGCGAGATCGCCGAGTACGAAAAGGAAGCGCCCGTCCGTTGGGTCGTGCAGAAAAACGGCACGTTCTGGGTCTTCTTCAACGGCGAGTACCGAGGTCCCTACGACGACAAGGAGATCGTCACCATGGCGCAGCAGCTGCTCGCAGCCGCCACGCACGTGGACCTGTACAAGACGACCGACCGAGGCGTGAGGCTCAAGACGGGCTACGAGCTCGTTTACGACTACGGGGCCGTCGCACAGAGCGTCAAGCTGGACATGACCGCACAGCGCTCTTACTGGAACGAAGCCGAGGAGACACTCGTAGAGGCACCGTGCCCGCGTCGTCCTCTTCAGGCGCAGAAGTCCGAGAAGGTCAAGCAGTGGCTCCGCATCTTCGGTGGAGACAAGCACGAGACGCTTCTCGACTGGCTCGCCTCTCTCCCGAGGCTCGACCGCCCGTGTGCAGCGCTCTACATGCACGGGGCGCGAGGAACGGGCAAGTCGCTTCTTATGAACGCGTGCGCGGCGCTCTGGACCGAGGAGGGACCGACCGCGCTCGAGGACGCGTTCGGCGCCTTCAACTCGACGCTTCTGCAGTGTCCCGTGGTGGCAGCGGACGAGTCCATGCCCGTGGACATCCGAGGACGCCAACGCACGGGCAAGCTCCGCGAGTTCATTCAGGCCCGCACGCGCACGCTGAACCGCAAGTACATCGCGCAGTCCAAGATCGTCGGCTGTGTGCGCGTCATGCTCGCAGCGAACAACCCCGACATGATTCGCGGCGGTGGCGAGTCGCTCACGCTGCAGGACGTAGAGGCCATCTGCGAGCGAATCTTCTCGTTGCGCGTGCCGGACGAGGCAGCCGAGTTCTTGCGCGACAACACGCTCGAGCCCGAAGAGGTAGCACGCCACATCGTTTGGCTCTCGGAGACGCGGCCCGTGGACTCGTCGCACCGCTTCATCGTGCCGGGGGAGAGCGCGGACCTGGTGAACGAAATAGCTACGAGCACCGACGTCGCCAGCGCCATCACCAACTGGATCGTCGCTTGGCTTCTGAATCCTGCACCGCTCGAGGCGACAGGCACAAAGCTCGCTCGCATCTACGACGGAAAGGTCTACGTTGCCACGCGAGCCATCACCGACCAGTGGTCCTTCTACCCGACGAACCGCCCCGCACCGGCAACGCTCGAGGCCGGTAGGACGCTGCACTCTATCTCCGTGGGAGACAAGCGAATGCTCACGGCAGGAGACGGGCGCAAGACGTACTACTGGCGTGTGAACACCGAGGCTCTCGTTGCCTGGGCAGAACGCACGCACTTCACTTCTCGAGAGCAGCTCGAGACGAGCATCGCAGCGCTAGATAAGAAGGTCAAAGAGAAGGAGACGAACTGAAATGCAGTACATCGGCGGAAAAGCTCTAGCCTCTCGCTACATCGCGCCTCTTCTCAACACGGACAGAAAGTCCGACCAGCTGCTCTGGGACCCGTTCTGCGGCGGTCTGTCGGTGGCCGTACGAGCAGGTGGGCCGGTCTTGTGCTCCGACGCCTGCCTCCCTCTCGTCTCGCTCTACAAAGCGGTTGCCGACGGTTGGGACCCACCGCAGTCAGTCACGAAGGAGGAGTGGGAAGCCGCGAAACTGCTCCCCGACACCGACCCGCTCAAGGCTTTCTGCGGCTTCGGTTGCTCGTGGCTCGGAAACTGGTTCTGGTCCTACGCCAGAGACGAGAAGCGGCCAGACGCTTACGCACGGAGAGCGAGAAACGCCCTGCTTAGGGACGTACCACAACTCGTGGAGAGAGGCGGTAGCTTCGAGCACTGCGACTTCTTCGACGTAGAGCCCTACGCAGCCGAGTTCGTGCTTTACTGCGACCCGCCCTACGCTCGCGCTACGCGTTCCTCGCGTCACGGAACCTCAAGCGCCACCGACCGAAAGGATAAGGCGAGCTTCGACCACCAGAAGTTCTGGAAGCGCTGCCAAGAGTGGGCGAACTTCGGCGTACCTGTTTTCGTAAGCGAAAGCGAGTGTCCGCTCGAGAACGCTCTCTGTGTGTGGACCAAGTACACGCCCACGTCTGGTGGCGGTCACAAAGGCAAGTCCAACAAGCAGCTCGAGTGTCTCTTTTTCGTGCCGGAGGAAGAATGAAGCCCGACGAGACTTGGAACGGAAAACTGCACGCTGACTTGTACAAAGAGGCAGCCAAAGAGGTCGACCCTGAAAAAGACCCGGCGGCTCACTCGCAACTCTTTCGTGAGCTGCTGAAGAAGCGCTTTTACGGACAGCTGCCGTGCTCGCTCTGGCCCTACAACGGCTCGCACAACTGGGAGGACCCTGCAGCTGAAGGCAGGAACGCGCTCGGCTACGGCAGCGAACCAGGGAAAGAAAAGGACCTCTACGGAGCACAGAAAGAAGCGGGCGGTCGTCTCTCTACCTTCGAAGGCGCACTAGCTCGAGGCTGCCTGGAGTTGTGGTCCAACGAAGGTGACTTGGTCCTTGATCCTTTTGCAGGCAGAGGCGCGAGGCTACACGCGACTCTGCACAGCGGTCGAGACTACGTCGGTTTCGACACGAGTGACGACGCGCTGCTCGCTTGCGAGAGAGCTGCGCAGGGCTTCGACGAGAGTCGCTTCGCACTCTACCACAGCTCTTCGCTCTTTCTCAGCGACTACCTTCCGCCGGAGAGCACAGACTTCGTCTTCACCTGTCCTCCTTACTGGAACTCCGAGTTCTACGGTGACAACGGCCACGGTTCCGAAGCGGCACCGACCTACAGAGCTTTCGTCGAGGAACTCTGCGCCGTTCTACTTCTCGCAGCTGAGACGCTGAAAGAGGAGCGCTACCTCTGCCTGGTGTTGCGCGGCTTCTTTCTTCACGGCCACTTCCACGACACGCCTGCTCACGTGGCAGAAGTTCTCTGCGCTTCCGGACTTTTGCTGCACGACAAGGTGGCCAAGAAGATGGGCTCCTCGCGTGAGCGCTTTCACCAGGACGTGGCGAAACTGCGTCGCACTGCGCAGGTACACGAGGAAGTGCTCGTCTTCAAGAAAACAAAGGTGCGGAAGGGCAAGAGACGAGAGAGGGAGCTGGTGATGGAGAAGAACAAGCGACGTCTGCTCGAGGAGCAGCACCTCGCTGCCAGACGCAGCGACGTGCTGGCGCGGTTCGGAGCACACCCCAGACCGTCGCTGCCGTACGAAGAAGATGTGTGAGAGTCCTCACGCCGGCGCGGTTGCCGCAGTTGACACCGCGCCGGCGAGGTGCTATAGTGGGGTTACGAAGCTCGGACGAACCGAGCAGAAAGACAGGACACCATGATGACGGTCACGGCGCACGAGCTCCTTCAGGCGATCCAGCGGCTCCAGGCAGAGGGGCGAGACCTCGAGAAGATCGGGCTCGTCCTGGTCCTGGACCGTGACGCGGTCTGCGAGTGGGTGACGGCAGAGAACGAAGACGCGGCGCTCGACACGGGCAGCGTGACCTCTCTCATCCTCTCGGACGCAGTCGACACGGCGGTGGCGTCGTGAGCACCATCACCGTGGACAGCCGCGTCAGCCTGGTTGGCGTCGCCGACCACTTTCGCGACACGGGCACGGTCCGCTCGCTACACGATGGGCTCGCCGTCGTGTACTGGTCGGTGGCTCGCGAGACGTACACCGTGTACCTCAAAGACATTCGTCTCGCCGACGCTGACGACGAGGAGCACGCGCAGCAGATGGTGGAGGTGACAGGCTGAAGGTCGAAACCGTCCACGGACGGTCCGCACGTAGTGCGTGCGCTGACGAGACCACCAGCAGCTCGGACGTACCGAGCAGGAGAGACAGAAAATGGGAGCCCAGATCACCGACCCGGCGCGCGTCCGCGCGTTCGTGTGCGCGGGAAACGCGACGTTCACTCTTGTCTCAAAGAAGACGGGAGCGCGCTTTACCTACCGCGTGCGGAAGACTGCACCGGAAAAGCCCGCGTTCGTTTCCGTGCTCACGGGACCGGACAACACGAGCGACTTCGAGTACCTCGGCGTCATCTTCGAGGACACCGGCTTCCGCGTCACTCAGCGCTCGAGGATCCGACCCGACGCGCCGAGCGCTCTCGCGTTCGGCTGGTTCTGGCAGCACATCGACGACGCGCGACTGCACGAGCGAGTCGAGTTCTGGCACACCGGAAGGTGCGGTCGTTGCGGTCGTCTGCTCACGGTGCCGGAATCCATCGAGACCGGGCTCGGTCCGGTTTGCGAGGCAGCATGACCGAAGCGCAGATCAAAGCTCTCGTGTGCTTGCAGCGAAACGACGTAGTGTTCGCTGGACGCGGCAACATGATCGCTCACGGATCGGCTGTCAGCGTTAGCGCGATGGCAATCGAGGCGCTCGCGCGTCGTGGCTACTGCGTCTTGCGTCTGTCGCCGGACGGCGGCATGTGCGGGGTGCGTCCGTGAGCGCCCGCGTGCTCACCGTGGTGACGTGCGGGGAATGCCCGCATAGCCGAGACAGGGACGCGTGTTTTCATCCGGACACGAGGGGCCGGCGCGACGTGCACGGCGAGTCTCCGCGAAACGACGGGTCGTCCCAGCCGATGTGGTGCTTCCGTCCGCTTCCGGATGGTGCGCGTGGAACGCCGCCGGACTGGTGTCCACTACCGAAAGAGGCAGCATGAAAACGAAGACCCGGCAGTTCACGACAGAAGAGCACGAGCTGACGATCACCGGCAAGGATCTCTTGCGAGTTCTCCGCGCCGCGATGGTCTGCGACCTGACCGAGAACGTCACGGCGAAAGTGACGGTTCATGTTCCTGGTGGCGGTGACTGGTCGAACACTGATCTCGACATCGACGAGTGTCCGATCATCGTTCGGTGGGAGGTGACTCACCGTGGCTGACCCCAGAGAAGCGCAAGACAGGCTGCTAGAGGCACTCGAGGAAGCTGCAGGCGCGTGCGACACGCTTGTAGAAGCACTCAGAGGAGGCGGTCTCCTTGGAGCCGTTAACGCTGAAGAAGTTCGACAGATACGCGCACGACTGTCGAACATGTACTCGTGCGTTATTGTGCAGCGTCGTCAACACGAAAAAAGAGCGCGTCGTGGCTGACCTCACACTCTACTTCGCGTACGGCTCGAACCTGTCGCCACGACAGATGTACTCGAGGTGTCCCTCGTCTCGAGTCTTCGGTGTCGCGTACTTGCACGACCACGCTCTCGTCTTCCGCGGGAACTCGCCGCGCTGGAACGGAGGAGGCGTGGCCTCTCTCGTGCGCAAAGACGATCACGTGGTCTCAGGGCTTCTCTACGTGATGAAGTCGAAGGACCTAGCGAAGCTCGACGCGTACGAAGGAGCACCTTCGTACTACCAGCGCACGCAACGTGTGGTCGTCGACCAACACAACGCGCGCTGGCGAGCTCACACCTACTTGCTGCCTCCAGATCGCGCGACTCGCAACACACCGAGCGTTAAGTACCTGCAACAGATGGCAGACGCGTACTCGCGCTTCGGTCTTCCGCATTCGCAGCTTCGCAGTGCGCTCGATCGGTCCGCACCGCTGGGTCTGAAGCCGGTAGCACAGCACTTGGTTCTTTGCGGTAGAAGCGCGTAAGGAGGAAAGAATGCGTGTCATTTCGCACAACAGGCTGCAGGGCGGAACGAAACGAGTGGTGGCCGAAAGACTGCTACGCAAGACGTGGCGAGACCACAAGACACTTGTCTACGCTACTCCGGCCTTTGGTCTTGCGCAGGTCGCTCTTGCTGTGGCCTGCAAGGACGCAGGGCGCAACTGCGTTCTCTTCACGGCGAAGCGGAACGAGCTTCACCCGCTGACGCTCGAGGCGCAGGCAGCTGGAGCAGAGGTGGTGCAGGTGCCTTACGGCTACCTAACCAACGTACAGGCAAAAGCGCGCCGCTTCGCGGAAGAGAACGACTTCTTTCTCGTACCCTTCGGGCTGGACTGTCCCGAAGTCGTACTCGAGCTTGCAGCGCTGGCGCGCCTGGAGACCTCCAAGGCCCCGAAGGAAGTTTGGTGTGCGGGAGGTTCAGGCACACTCACACGCGGTCTGCAGCTGGCGTGGCCCGAAGCGCAGCACAACTGCGTTTTGGTAGGCACACGCAAGGGAAATTACGGTAAGGCTCGTCTCTGGATAGCGCCCGAGAAGTACGAGCAGAAGAACCGCGTTCACTGCCCATTCCCAGCCAACCCAAACTACGACGCCAAGATTTGGCAGTTCGCAGAAAAGCACTTCGAGCGCGACTCGCTTATCTGGATCGTGAACTGATGTGGTGCTGTCAGCTGTGGCGCACTGCAGTTCTGTCCAACACCAAAGCCGAGGCGCCGAAAGGACTACGACTGCAGGACTCTTTCGTCAACGGAAGACGAGTCCTGATTCCGATCTACAGCTGTGGTCGCGGTTACGACGACATGCTCGTTACTCACTGCCCGTTCTGCGGCGAGCAGTTCAACACGCAACTCGATCCGCCATCGGCGGTGGAGGAGGTGCGACTCTACTTCGACGCAGACGAGAAGCACCTTGCTACGACAGTAGCGTGTGAAGTACAGAGAGCTACGCGTGCTCCTGTCCGCATCGAGTTCGTCAACGGTCGCGTCTGGTGGGTGAACCCGTGAAGCTCACTCGAGAACAGCGCGCTCTGCTGTGGCGCGTACGGCTGGAGCTGGACTTCTGCGTCGAAGTCGCGCTTGCTGCTCGCGGTCGCTCGCGTTGGTGGCGCGGAGCACCCGGTCGTTGGCGCGGTTACACGAGAAGCACGGGGTATGGGATGCGTGGAGGCCGTCTCTACCCCCTTTCGACCGAGGCTCGCTACAGGTTGTGAGGGTCCTCACGCCGGCGCGATTGCCGCGGTTGACACGACGGCGAGGAGGTGCTATAGTGTGTTTACGAAGCTCGGACGGAACCGAGCAGAAAGACAGGACACCGTGACGAAGAACCGCCTACAGCACTCCATCCACCAGAACAACTACAACCAGGAGTACGCGCGCGAGCGCCTCGTCGAGTCGCTCGCGAACCTGGAGCAGCGCGCACGCGAACTGCGCGAGCAGCTCCTCGAGAAGAACTCGAAGGGCGAGCTGCGCAGCGTCGTCAGCGTCAGCATCTCGGGTCTCGTCGACGACGCGAACAAGGTGCGCCAGGCGCACGACGACTGCTTGAGGGAGGCAGAGATGGCGCGCGTGCTCGCGTGGATCTCGAAGGAGAGCTGAAGGTCGAAACCGGCTTCGGCCGGTCCGCACGTTGGGCGTGCGCTGACGAGACCAGAGAGCAGCTCGGACGAGCCGAGCAGAAGGAGCGAACGTGACTCTCACGCTGAAGGACTTCCGGTTCGGCATCGAGATCGAGACCATCGGGCTGACGCACGCGCGTCTCGCGCAGGCCATTGTTGACGCGTGTCCGAACTCGCGGCTTTCGAGCCACACGAACTACGGACAGAAGGTCTACCTCGCCGACGGTCGCGTCTGGAGCGTGGTGCACGACGGCTCGCTTTCTGGTCAGTACAACGGCGAGGTGGTCTCGCCGATCCTCACGTACGCAGACCTCGACATGTTGCAGAACGTGGTGCGCGGTCTGCGCGAGGCAGGCGCGAAGACCGATGCGTCGTGCGGCATCCACATTCACGTCGACGGCGCGCGCTTTACACCGCGCGGTGTCGTGAACCTGGTCAAGATGATGAACAAGCAGGAGCAGCTGCTTATGTCCGCACTGCGCGTGCACGAGACTCGCCGTCGCTTCTGTCAGGACATCGACCAGAACTTCCTCGCTCGCCTCGAGAACTCGCGCTGCAGCACACTCGACGCCGTGAAGACTGCCTGGTACGGTCGCCGCAACGCGAACGTGCAGCGCTACGACTCGTCGCGCTACCGCAGTCTGAACCTGAACTCGCTGTTCTACCGCGGCACCATCGAGTTCCGCCTCTTCAACGGCACACTACACGCCGGTGAGGTGAAGTCTTACGTGCAGTTGGTGCTCGCTATGAGCGCGAAGGCAGTGAACGCGAAGTCCGGAGTCAGCAAGAAGCGCGAGACGTCAGCAGCAACGGGCAAGTACGACATGCGCGTGTTCTTGCTCGGTCTCGGTCTCATCGGCGACGAGTTCAAGACCGCGCGTCACCACTTGTGCAAGCACCTCGGTGGCTCGAGCGCCTTCCGCAACACGCGGCCGCGTCGCAGTGCGCAGTGCGTCGACATCGAGAGCAGCGCAGCGCCTTTGATCAGCGCCGCGTCGATTGCGGCGATCGAGGAGATCGGAGCCCGCATTCGGGAAAGCAGCGCCTCCATCGACACGGCGATTATTAATTCGGCTTACGACGATCCGGCGCCGATCGGCATGGTACCGCTGAGAGAGTTTCTGGCGTCGCAGTCCTACCGCCTTGCTGTTGAAGAACTCAGTGAAAGCGCGCATCGAACGATCGGGAACTCGATCCGCGCTGTCATCGGTGTGGACGCTGGTCGCGAACTGCGCAACGTCGGCGACTTCGTTATCGACCCGGCTACTGGCAATCTTGTTTACGGAGGCATCCGATGACCTGGACTCGCGTTTTCGTTTACGGTTCTCTGCTCGCTGGCGAGCCCAACCATCGTTTGCTGCGCGGAGGAACGATCGTCTCGGAGGACGGTTGCTTTTCGAGGTCGCACGCGCCGGCGAAGTTCCTAGGCGCCGCGAGCACGCAGCCGTTGTTCCGCCTCTGGGACCTCGGCTCTTACCCAGGCATGACGCGCGGCGGCGCCGTTTCTGTTGTCGGCGAGGTCTACGACGTAGACGAGGGGACGCTCGCGAGGCTCGACGCGCTCGAGGGTCACCCGAGCTTCTACCGCCGTGAGCGACTGCGCCTGGTCGGCAACCAGAAGTGCCAAACTGCCTGGGTCTACCTGCTCGTGCACGAGCCGCGAGCGCCGCGAGGTGAGGTGCTCGACGGCAATTGGCAGCTCTACTTCAAGAAGAAGCGAGCATCCTACTTGCTCGAAGACACGGGCCGTGGTACCACGAAAGACTCGGAGGGCTGAAAGATGCACCTGATCATTCAAGGGCGTTCGTTCCAGGGCACCGCGCTGCAGATCGTGCGTGAGATGCACGAAGCAGACTTCGGAGCACACGCCTCGCTCGAGAGCTTCATCACGACTCTCGCGAGTCGTTTGTCGCTGAACCTCGCCAAGCCTACGCCGGAAGCTCTGCTTTCGGCGATGGTCGAGCACAAGTTCGCCGAGCACGCGCGACGTTGTGCCGTGTGTGGTCGCTTCGGTTGCTTTCCCGTCTCGCACGACGCAACCGGAGAGAAGAAGTGACCACTCTCTGGCGCGTGCGCGCGATGACAGGCGGTAGCGGCTTTCCTGCAGAGCACGAGCTCTTCGTTCTCGCCGACAACAAGAAGCAGGCAGCACGTCGAGCCGAGCGGCGTCTGCTGCGCAAGGGCCTGGTACCTCTCTTCGGTGCTGTTGAGGTGGCGCACGACAAGCTCTCCGCGGTGAAGCGCCTAGTGGTGCAAGCACTCGAGGAAGCGAAGCACGGGGCGCAGCTTCAGTACGAACCGCGGGAGCCTTGCACGTTCGTTCTGTCGACTCCGCTCAAGAACTGGCACATCTCGACCAAGAACCTACCGAGCGTAGGTGAAGTCGAAGGAGTGCTTGGTCGCTGCGTCACGCGTTGCGGCTGCACGGTCGAGTACTCGACTCTCATGTCGAGTCTCGAGGTCGTTCGACGTCAGCCTTTGCTGTGTGAGGAGTGCTTCAAGCCGTGAGCAGCTACTACCGCGAGTTCTTGAAGCTGATGTCCGACGAGGCGCTGCTTTACGCCGCGAAAGACATCTACAACGGGCGACCGACATCTACGCACCACAAGATGCTTGTGGCAGCCGAGTGCATCAGTCGCGGTCTGGCGCAACTTCCGCCTCTCAAGGTCAGGATCGTCGACTACGGTCCCAGCAAACCTTGACACGACAAGCGCGCCGTGTTACAACTCACCTCTTCCGCTGAAAGACGCGATGACTGAGCGCAGGCTCTCCAAGACACAGCTCGAAGCTTTCCGCTCTTGCGAACGGAAGTGGGGTTGGCCCTACGTGGCGAACGTTGCCGGACTTGGCAACAAGTTCGACCTCGGTATCCGCATGCATGCGCAGCTCGAGAACTGGCTGCGAAACCGCGTGCGCCCGAATCCGCTCACCGAGGAAGGACGCATCGCAGAGTCGGGTCTTCACCACTTACCTGTTCCGAGCGACGATCTTGTGGTCGAGTCGGAGCTTTTTACGATCACGCGCTCGGCTATCTACCACGGCTTCGCTGACTGGATCGAGCCGCCCGACCTCGAAGTTCTCGAGTTCCCCATCGTTGGCGACCACAAAAGCACGGTCGACTTCAAGTGGGCTCTCACGTCAGCAGACCTCGAAACGGACATTCAAGCGAACATCTACGTCCGCGCTGCTATGCAGATGTTCGGCACGGACGCAGCCATCGCGAAGTGGGTCTACTACCGCACGCGCGGCGCAGCCAAGTCGCACGCGGTAGAGGCGAGGCTCAGCAACACTCAAGTCAAGCGCACGTTCGACGAGATCGTCGACCCGCTTGCTGACTCGCTACACTCTGTGTCTGACGCCGTGGCGCAAGAGCTGACCACGAATGCAGACACAACGCGCGCTGTTCTGCAGCTGCGCCCCAACTACAAGGCTTGCTCTGACTACGGGGGCTGCCCGTACCGAGAACTCTGTAACATCGACGCCAAAGGGAGGTTCGCAGCAATGGTCGCACATTCCAGTCTCGCAGACAAGATGAGAGCCAAGAAGCTCGAGCAGCAGAAGGCAGAAGAGCCGACTGCGAAGGAGCTGGCTCCGAAGGTCGAAGCGGCACCCGCTTCGCCTTCGAAGATCAACCCGCCGGAAGGTGGCTCGCTCAAGGAGAGAATGAAGAGTCTCTCCAAGACGCTCAAGCAAGAGCCCGCGCCGAAGGCGGAAGCGCCCGCGCCGAAGGCGGAAGCGCCCACGCCGAAGGCGGAAGCGCCTGCACCCACGCCGGCGAAGACGTCGGAGAAGAGCGCGCCGAAGGCGGAAGCGCCCGCGCCGAAGGCGGAAGCGCCCACGAGCGGCTACACGCTGCTCGTCGGCTGTTTCCCCATCGTCGGTCCGACCGTCACGCACGCGAGCGACTACATCGCTTCGGCAAAGCGGCTCATCGAGAACGAGCTCGGTCTGCAGGACTACCGGCTCGCCGAGTTCGGCAAGGGACCGGGCCTGCTCGCCACCGCGGTGAGGCAGGCCCTGGTCGACTCGCCTCCCGACGGTTTCGTCTTCCTCGACGGCCGCACGGACGAGGGTCGCCACGCGTACGAGGCTTTCCGAGACGGTGCAGCCGTCGTGGTGCGAGCACTCTGATGCAGCAGCACGAAGCCACTCCCGAAGGTCGCAAGCGCGTCCGCGACCTGAAGGCGGAAGAAGCCGCGCGACGCGAGCTGATCAATCTCGCGCAGTCCGTTCGAGGTACTGCTCGCCAGAAGACGATCGCGGCGTTCAACGACCCGAAGGTCTGCGCGGCGATGCTCTCGTACGGGAACCGCCGACAGAAGCGAGCCGCGCAGCGCGCGATGGCTCTTCGGCAGAAGGGAGGCCAGCCGTGACCAGCAAGCTCGAAATGGCAGTCGTTCAGTTGAACGACTTCCGCGGAGACCTGGAGCGTGTGCGACTTCGCGTTGCTACCGCGAAGACTCGTCTCGAGGAGCTCTCTTCGCGTACCACCGACATCGAGAAGGTCTACGTCAAGCTCTACAACACGCTGTTTTCTCCTGACCTGGTCGCCACCGAGCGTATTCAGGTCGTGCGAGAGATGGAGCAGTGTCTCGGTGCTCTCGATATTCTCAAGCGGGACCTCCACCGTGCGAACGTCGAAAAAGGCGTAGCCGAGTCCGAAGTCGGCAAGCTCGAGAAGAAGATCGCCGAGTCCGAGCAGTCGCTACGCGCAATGCTCCCTCCTCCCGTCAGCACCGGCGCGTGAGCAGCAAGCAGGCACTAGCGGACAAGCTTCTCGCCCGTGTCGGAAAGACGCGAGCAGACGTTCATCCGCGCTCGAAAGTCGGCCAGGCGTTCCGCCGCAAAGGCGTACAACGCACGGCCGACTTCGTGCGAGTGCTCTGCTTGCCGCGTCGCGACTGGCGAGAAGGAGCGGAAGAGCTCGCGGAGCTGATCACCGAGCGTTACGCCAGGACTCCTGACGAGAAGTGTCCTGAGTCCTGCGTCTGCCGTGGCAAGGGCTTCATGAAGCTGCACCCGGTGCAGGCTGCAGCGCTCGGTGATCTTCACGACTTCGGAGGACTGTTCGCGCCGATCATCGTCGGAGGCGGTAAGACGCTCATTTCCTTCCTTGCGCCCGCTATTCTCGAAGCCGAGAGACCTCTCGTCCTCATTCCGGCAAAGCTCAAGAAGAAGACCGAGAGTGAGTGGTGGCTACTCTCGGTTCACTGGCGTCTTCCGCCTGTCCGGATAGAGACGTACGAGAAGCTGGGTCGCGTAGAGAACGTCGACTTGCTCGAGACCTACCGGCCCGACTTCATCTTCGCCGACGAGGCACACCGTCTCAAGAACACAAGCGCCGGTGTCACGCGCCGCGTGAACCGCTACCTGCAGCACGCCGAGTGTCGCGTGGCGCTGGCTTCGGGGACAATAACGAACAAGAGCCTGAAGGAGTACTGGCACCTGCTTCGTTGGTCGTTGGGACCGGAACTTATGCCCATGCCGAGGGAGTGGCCCGAGATGATGGAGTGGGCCTCGGCACTCGACGTACAGAGCAACGAAGCCGTTCGGACGGCTCCCGGCGCGCTCTCCGAGTTCGCAGGGCACAAAGGCCACGTCTCGCTCGAGGCTGCGAGAGAAGGCTACCGAAAGCGCCTCGTCGAGTCACCTGGCGTCGTCGCCACGTCGAACTCGAACGTCGCCGGCTGCTCACTTTCCATCGCTGGCGTCGACTTGCCGAAGCTGGACGTTCTGGGGCCACACTACAAGCAGCTTCGCGAAGACTGGCAGACGCCAGACGGGTGGGACTTCTCCGAGGCAATAGACCTGTGGCGCCACGCGCGAGAGCTCGTTTGCGGCTTCTACAACGTCTGGGACCCGCGACCGCCGAAGCTCTGGATGCAGAGACGCCGGAACTGGCACAGGTTCGTGCGACAGACGTTGAAGCACTTGCGCCAGTACGACACGGAGCTGCAGGTTTCTATCGCCTGCTCCAAAGGCCACCTCGACTCTTTCGTCGAAGTCGAAGAACCCGGTGAAAAGCCACGTTATGCGGACGTTTTCAAGGAGTGGCGCGAAGTTCGAGATACGTTCGTTCCGAATGCTGTCCCTGTGTGGGTGGACGATACCGCACTCAATTATGCGGCGAAGTGGCTCGAGGAGCACGACGGTGTGGTGTGGGTGGAGCACCCGTGCTTCGGCGAAAAGCTCGAGAAGCTCTGCGGTGTCCCCTACTACGGTCGCGGCGGTCTGAACTCGAAAAAGGAGATGATTGAGCGCGCTCGAGGCAAGGCTATTGCGTCCGTGCTCGCCAACGGCGAGGGGCGGAACCTGCAGCACTGGTCGGAGGCTCTCGTCGTCTCATGCCCGCCAAACGGAAAGGCCATCGAGCAGCTTCTCGGTCGTCATCACCGCCCGGGACAAGAAGAAGACGAGGTGAGCTTCGAGTTTGTGTTGGCTTGCAAGGAACAAGTCGAAGGTTTCCACAAGGCGCTACGCGAAGCAGAGTACATCGAGCAGTCTACGGGCAACATGCAGAAGTTGATGTACGCGGACAAGACCGTCATGTCGATGGACGAGCTCGCGCGTGCAAGAGGACCGAGGTGGTCAGAGTGACGCAGCTCGCAATTCCGCGAACTGCACCTTTGATAGTCGATAGTAGGAGAACAAGAACATGGCTGGTTTTTTCAAGGGAGTCGAAGAGAGCAAGGTCGGACTCGGTGGGATCTACTTCCTCGCCAACCGCGGCCCGGGACACACGGACAAGGAGCCGAACTGGCTTCCGGCTCTGTACACCGTCGAGATCGTCAAGCTCATCACGATGACCTCGCGCAAGAAGGACGACCTGTTCATCCTCGAGGCGAAGATCCTGGAGAGCGACTGTGCGGAGCGCAAGCCCGGGATGACCGCGTCGTGGGTCGTGAACCTGAAGCAGGACGCGGCGCTCGGCAACATCAAGGGCTTCATCGCAGCGGCGAACGGCATCGACCCCGGTGACGAGTCGGCCGTCAACGAGGCGGTGACCGAGGAGGTCTGCGAGCTGGCCGTGAGCGAAGACCAGCCGCTCGCCGGCGAGAAGGTGCGGCTCGAGTGCGTCATGATCAAGACGCGCGAAGGCAAGCCCTTCACCCTGCACCGTTGGTCGCCTTACAAGGAGGCGTGAGCTTCGCGCGTTCGGAAGGCCCCGTCCTCTCCCCCACTTCTGGACGCGTGACGCGCGCACGTCAGCGCGAGTTGGTCGGCAAGACTAACTGAAGCGACGAGACAGCCGGAGAGACGGCACTTTTTGAGCCCGGTAGCCAAAAGGCTAAGGCCGTAGACCCGTAAGACGCTTGCGCAGGGCAACTAGAGTGTGAGGTTCGATTCCTCACCCGGGCGCTTTATCGAAAGGGAATCGATGACTCTCGCCTTCGACACCGAAACGTTCCTCATCGACAAAGGCGCCGTCGCCCCTCGAATGGTGTGCCTGTCCTTGACCGACGGAGAGGAAGTTCAGGTCGTCCACCGCAGAGACCCAGCTTGCGCGCGTCTCGTGCGAGAGATGCTCGAGGGTCGCGAGCAGATCTGCGGTCAAAACGTGCCGTTCGACCTTGCGGTTCTTGCGAACGAGTGGCCAGAGCTGCTCACGTTGATTTTCGACGTTTACGAGCAAGACCGAGTGGTCGACACGATGGTGCGTCAGAAGCTCATCGACATCGCGCGCGGTCAGTACCGAGGTTACAGAAACGGGCTCTCTGGCTTGTGGGTGGAGCACAAGTACCACCTGGCCGACCTCGCGAAGCGTCACGGCTACCCCGTCGAGCTCGACAAAGATACGTGGAGACTGCGCTACAACGAGCTGGTGGACCTCGACGTCGAAGACTGGCCCGCAGACGCTGCCGAGTACCCAGCACACGACGCGATGTCTACGTTCTGGGTCTGGAAGGCACAAGAAGAGTACAAGCAACTGCTCGACGACCAGTACAGGCAGAGTCGCGCGCACTGGGCTCTTCACCTCGTGAGCGCCTGGGGCGTCCGCACTGACCCACAAATGGTGCAGCGTCTCGAGAACCTCACGCGCGCCCAACTCGACGACTACCGGCGCTTGCTGCTCGACGCAGAGTTGCTGGTGGAGAAGAAAGACGGCTCCTTCGGCAAGAAGGTCAAGAAGGCGCAAGAGTTCGCCGAGAAAGCCTGGCAGCTCGCAGGCTACCACGAGATCCCGGAAGCAGCTCGTACTGACGCGGGCAAGCCGTCTCTTAACGAGGACGCAGTGGAGCAGCTCACCACTGCTCTGCACTCGGCTGACGACGAGAACCAAGAAGAGCGCGAGAGAGCAGTGACCCTGGTCACCGCGTTCCAGAAGTACTCGTCCGCGTCGACCATTCTCGATCGCGTAATGGAGCTGCACGCTGGAACGGACGGCCCCATTCACACGCGCTTCGACGAGCTGCTCGTCTCCGGGCGCACTTCGTCGAGTCGACCAAACATTCAGAACCGAGCCACCTCGGTGATGGTGCGAGCGCAGTGTGGACACAAGCTCGACGAAAAGAAGACGAAGTGTCTCGAGTGCGGCATCGCTTACTTGACCGCCGGCGACCGCGAGTCGTTCGTACCTCGAGAAGGGCACGTCTTCCTGATCTCGGACGTACCGGGGCTCGAACTTCGTACGATTGCACAGTCGTGCCTGAAGATTGTCGGCTACTCGCGACTGGCCGAAATCCTGAACGCTGGTCGCGACCCGCACATCGAGGTTGCTGCCACGCTCAAGGGCTGGTCGCTCGAGGACGCGTACCGCCGCAAGAAGGACCCCGGAGACGTCGACGCGTACTTGGCTCGGCAAACGGGAAAGGTCGTAAACTTCGGGCTCAACGCGCGTCTCGGCTGGCGCGGCTTGATCTTCCAAGCGCGCACGAAGTACGGGGTGAACCTCGACGAAAAGGGAAGCAAGGAGGCCATTGCGGCCTACTACGCGACGCTCCCTGAGATGCGCGACTTCCACTTCTGGGTGGACGCGAACTGCGAGCAGACGCGAGTCGGTACCGCCGTGCACCTGTTCTCGAACAGGCAGCGCGGTTTCGTGTCGCCTACCGAAATGAGCAACACGTACTCGCAAGGGCTCGGCGCAGACGCTACGAAGGCTGCTCTGTACAAGCTCGTGCGCGAGTGCTACGTTGGCAGCGGCTCGCTGCTCGACTCGCGCGTCGTGAACTACGTGCACGACGAGTACCACGTGGAGACGCTCGAGGAAGACCTCGACCGCAAGGGCGACGAGATGGCCGACATCATCTGCACCGAGGCCAACAAGTGGCTTCCTGACGTGCCTATTCCGCGTGCAGAGATGAAGCCCATTGCGGCTCGTCGCTGGAGCAAGAAGGCGAAGCAAATCCTGAACGCTGACGGCACGCTTGGCGTTTGGGAGTGGGAGGCAGCGTGAAACTCGTCGCAATAGATCCCGGAGCGGCGCAGATCGGTTGGGCTCGCTTCGAGGAGTCCGTACTGGTGGCCTGCGGTCTAAGGCCGTTCAAGAGCTTGTACGAAGTAGCTAACTTCTTGGTCTTGTCTACACGTCTCACAAGCCACCGACCAGACCTCACACGCATCGTTGTCGAGAAGCCCACGGTCTACCCAGGAAGCAAGAACCTCGGCGACCCGAACGACCTTATTGACTTGGCTGCTGTGGTTGGTGCTTGCGCCTCCATCTCTCCTCACGCGCAGCTCGTCCGCGCCGGAAACTGGAAAGGCCAAGTACCGAAGGAAGTACACCACCGAAGAGTCCGCAGAGGGCTTACTTTAAGTGAGGTCGAGGTTCTCGACACACACTTGGTCGACGTCGCAGTGTCGAAGAGACACAATGTGCTCGACGCAGTTGGTCTAGGTCTTTGGGCGCTCGGTCGCAGCGCTTGACACGCTTGCCTTAAAGTGCTACGTTCGACACGAAAGGAGTTCCTTATGACGCTCGAGGAGTTTTTCAGCAAGAAGGGTGCGCCCGACGTTCGCGAGTTCGCCGCGAAGAACGGGGTCTCGTACACGACGGTCAAGGCGTGCCGTCGCGGGATGAAGCTCAAGATGTACAACATCGCCAAGAAGATCTCCGACGGCACGCGCGGTCAGGTGACCGTCGAAGAGCTCTGCGAGTAAGCTCGCCCAACGTTCCCCAACACCAAGAAGTGAGGTTCTCTAAAATGATCATCGTTCTCTCGGGTGAAATCGCCTCGGGCAAGTCCTCTCTCGCAGCCGCTATCGGCTTTCCCATCTTCAGGACGCGCTCGGCGCTAAGCTCCCGCTGGCACGAACAGAACGGCACAACGCCTTCGCGCGTCGACCTGCAGAACTTCGGTGAGGAGCTGGACGCCCAGACCGAAGGTTCGTGGATCGCACAGGCAATCCCAAGCGTGATGCCTGTGGGCGCGCCTATCGTGGTCGACTCTGTGCGCACTGCGCAGCAAGTCGACGCGATCCGTGCTGCGTTTCCGCGTCACCGCGTGCTGCACGTGCACCTCGAGGCGAGCGAGGAGGCGCTGCGAGCGCGCTTCGAGCAGCGAGGCGACGTCGAGTCCTACGAGCTCGTCAAGCGGAGCCCTACGGAGCAGCGCGTGAACTCGCTGCGCGTCGAGGCAGACCTCGTGATCGACACGTCGCGGTGTTCACGAGACGACGTGATGCTCCGCTTCCTCTCACTGGTCGGACCGATCAACCACGAGCCGCTCGTCGACGTCATCGTCGGCGGTCAGTACGGAAGCGAAGGCAAGGGACACGTCGTCTCGCACATCGCGCCGGGTTACCGGATGCTGCTGCGCGTCGGAGGACCAAACGCGGGGCACACGGTCATCGACCCGAAGACGAACCAGAAGTTCAGCTTCTACCACCTTCCTTCGGGCGCTCTTCACGCTCCGACCGCGCGTCTCGTCCTCGGACCTGGCGCGGTGATCAACTACGCCGTGCTCAAGAAGGAGGCAGAGATCCTCGGAGGTCTGGACAACCTCGTCGGTCGTCTCTACGTCGACCCACAAGCGCAGATGATCGACGAACTCGACATCGAGTCCGAGGCGCGTCTCGTTCGCAGCATCGGCAGCACCGGACAAGGTGTCGGTTCGGCCACTGCTCGCAAGATCCTGGGACGGAACGAGCAGAGCACGCTCGCGCGTGACTTCGAGCCGCTGAAGAAGTTCCTCTGCCCGACGCTCGACTTGCTCGAGGAGAGCTACCAGCTCGGCGAGCACGTTCTGCTCGAGGGAACGCAGGGCACCGGACTCTCGTTGCACCACGGGCACTACCCGTACGTCACCTCTCGCGACACCGCGGCGAGCGGCACCGCAGGCGAGGCTGGCGTCGCTCCGCGCCGCATTCGCAAGAGCATCGTTGTCATGCGCACGAACCCCATTCGTGTGCAGAGCCCCGAAGGCGGCACGTCCGGCCCCATGGGCATCGAGACGACGTGGGAGGAGATCTCGAAGCGCGCCGGCATTCCTGCCGACACGCTGCGCGAGAAGGAGAAGACGACGACCACGAAGAGGCAACGTCGCGTTGCCGAGTTCTGCTGGTCCGACCTGCGTCGCGCGGTTCTGCTGAACTCGCCCACCGACATCGCGCTCACCTTCGTCGACTACATCTCGCACGACAACACGAAGGCGCGCCGCTACGAGCAGCTCACGCCGGAGACGTTGCGCTTCATCGAGGAGATCGAGCGTGTCGCAGGCGCGCCGGTCAGCTTGGTCACCACGCGCTTTCACCGTCGCTCGATCATCGATAGGCGGTCGTGGTGAGCGACCGCGACTTCGGTACGATCGTCGGCGGTCTGGTCCTGCTCGTCGTACTCGTTGCGGTGTTCGTCTACTCTCACTACAGTGAGGTAGCGGACTGCGCGAGCATCTGTCGTACGCGCGGGACCGTCATGGTCGACGTCACCCATTACGGCTGCCTCTGCGCAGACGGGTCTCTGGCAGCAGAGCCAGAGCGTCACTCAACGACGGTCATCTACTCAGGCGGTGGTCGATGAGCGATCCGGACTTCTGTCGCGACACGGCCAACAACCAAGCCGTGCAAGAGATGCTTGCTGCTGCGCGGGCTTCACGCGACGTCGCTGTCAAGCGGACGAAAAAGCCGCTCGCGTGTTTCCGCAACGTGGGCAAGTGCTCGCACGGCTTCGAGCGAGACGACGGCAAAAAGTGCTTCGGGTGTCCTTTGAGAACCCCGACGAGTCAGTTTCTCAAGCGTGAGGAGTGGTGAAATGGGCAACCCGAAAGCAGACTACAGGAATCTCGGACAAGGTCTTCGCGTCTACGTCGCAGGACCAGTGAACGGCAGCGGCAAGCAGAACGGGAACGCGGCTCGCGCGCTCGAGGTGGCGAGGCTGCTGCGGGCGCACGGTTTCGTGCCGTTCGTTCCGCACCTGTACTGGATCTGGTCACTGCTTCAGCCGAACGAGGACGAGAGCTACTGGCTCTCGATGTGCGACTCGTGGGTGCGAGCCTGCGACATTCTCGTCCGTCTTCCCGGTGTCTCTCCGGGCTCCGACCGAGAGGAAGAGTGGGCCAAGGAGTGTGGTATTCCGGTCTTCAAGTGCGACGGAGACATCGGCGACCACCTCACTCCTGCTCGTCTGCTCATCGCGCACGCCGTTCGCCACTTCGGCTACAGAGAGATGCAGCCGAAGGCGCGACAGAGCACACTTCCGCTGCCGGTTGCAGGTCGCACGCACGGCATCGACTACAGCGCCTTCTCGACGTTCCAGGCAGACGTCAAGCACTGGCTGGTGCAGCAGCCCTTCTACCCGCAGGCACCGCACCAGCCGCTGCTCGGTGCTCTCGAGGAGCTTGGCGAGCTGGCGCACGCGCACCTCAAGAACGAGCAGAACATCCGCGGCACTGCCGAGAAGCACCTCGAGAGCAAGAAGGACGCGGTCGGCGACGTGATCGTCTACCTCGCCGGCTACTGCGAAGCGAACGATCTCGACCTCGGCGTGTGCTTGGAACGCGCTTGGGAAGAGGTGCGCCAACGCGACTGGAACAAGAACCGCGAGAACGGTGCGCCGATCAAGCCGCTTGCGCCGCCGGCGCGAGCAGAGCGCCTGACCGGTGCCGACCGACACCAGCCGTCTCCGTACTCGGACATGAGTCCCAAGTCCGCGGACGTGTTCCCCGTGCGCTCGCAGGGAGACGGCGATGCCGACTGAAGCGAAGCTCAAGCGAAAGGTCGAGTTCGAGCTCGGAGTCTGCGCTATCTCTGGCTGCAACAAGAAGACGCAGCGCGGCTTCATGGGGCAGCACCGAGGAAAGCAGACGCTCATCCCGATCTGCGACAAACACGTCGACGAGGCGCACGCGCTCGGTCTTTCCATCGGAAGCATGGACGTGGTCGAGACGTCTGGCGAGGTCGTCTCGACCACGGAGACTGCGCCCGCACTTGCGGAGGTCAAGGACGCTCGAGAAGCGCTCGTGGCGCAAGAGACGACGGAAGCTCGAGAGGCGCTTGCCGTCTGCAACGACGTGGTTGTGCTCTCTGCGCAAGACGAGCTGGACGTGTCCGAGATGCTCGCCGAAATCAAGGGAAAGGCGAAGCGTCTCGAGACCATGAAGCAGGAAGCACTGCGTCCGTTGCGCAGCGCAATCGAGACGGTGACCGGCTGGTTCCGTGAACCTCTCGCGGCGTACGGAACGATGGAAACGGTGCTGAAGCAGCGGATCGTCGACTATCGTCGTCGTCTCGAGTCAGAGCGTGCGGCAGCACTCGAGAAGATGACTCCGGAAGCCAAGCCGGAAGAGATCCGCACCGCCATCGCCAGCCTGAACAGCGCGCAGGCACCAACCACTCCGGGCGTGTCCGTTCGCAAGGTCTGGACGTTCGAGATCGTCGACGTCGACGCAGTGCCGCGCGAGTTCTGCTCGCCCGACAACGGAAAGATTCGAGCTGCCGTTGCTTCGGGCAATCGCGAAATCGACGGCGTTCGTATCTTCGAAAACGAAGTTGTTGCGAGTCGGTCGGCGTGAGTGACACGCCGAATGACGAGCCTGCTGACGACACACACTTGGTGTGGCTCGAGTGGGTACCTCGGGGAGCTCCCGGTCCCGTGGCCTACGCTGCAGAGGCCGGTGCTACCCACGTCCTCTCTGGCGCCAAGATTCCGGGGAGAGCCGCCCCGGCTGGCCCCGAGACGCCTCGAGATGCCCTTTCCGAGCGCCTGGCCGCCAAGTGGAGGCCAGGCGCCAAGGGGCGCCAGAAAAAGCCGACGGAGGCGCTCGAGGAGCCCGTCTCAGGACGTCCCAAGACGTCTTACAAGGCAGAAGACGCCTTGTACGTCGGGATGTTGCGGCAGATGGCAGTGACCGTAGGCTGGCCACGTCTACGGGAGCTGGTGGAGCGGCTCTCTCAGGACGGGCAGCGGTAGTCGAGCAGGCGAGCCGGGGGGTACGCGCGGACGGTCACCGCGTTCCCCTGGTTCCCTCCGAGCAGCCAAAGACCATGCTCGTCCTTCCGCACAAAGAAGCCGACGTGACCGTGTGGGCTCAAAGGCGAGTCACGCCAGAGCACGGTGATGACGCCGGGTCGCGGCGTCTTGACCGGCTTGAAAGCGCGAGCCCAGGCGCGAGCACTCGACGACCTGAAGTTGAAGCCTGCTTCGAGCATCACGTGCGTGACGAAAGCGCCGCACCACGGGACCTCGTCGTCCGGTCGACGAATGCCGGCCTCGCGTTGCCACGCCTCGATGAGAGGGTTCGAAAGCTCACCGTTGGGTCCCGGTCGCTGCTCGGTGTACTCGCGCACGCCGAGATACTTCCGAGCGATCACGTACCACGGCAGGTCGTCTTCGGTGGGAAGCATGACTTTCACGGTCTCGTCTCGGTCGGTCACGACGCACTCGGCTTCGCTGCGACCAGCGCGTCGACGGCTGCGTCCTCGACGCTGGTGTCGATGCGGTGTGCTCGACGGATGGCAGCGACGATCTGCTCTGGCGTCTTGCCTTCTTCGAGCAGCTTCGCACCCGTCTCGAGAGCAGCAGCAACGACGCGCGCGATCGTCGCGCTCGGTTCGGGCAGTGCGCTCGCGGCGATGTTCGCGGCTCGCGCGGCGACCTCGAAGGCTCCACGGACGTCGTCGGCGGTACTCATTCGGCTCCCTCGGTTGGCGTGAGACTGTCCAGCAGCGAGAGAACACTCGCATCGATGTGTGGTAGCGTGACGCCTTCGGGTAACGGTGGGTCGAGTGCGAGGAAGTCGTCGTACGCGTGGACGGTGCCAGCGATGAACGGCATTGCGAGCGCGAGCCGGAACTCTGCACCGCGTGCGACGAGCTCGACGAGGAAGCCGACCCAAGCCCGTTGCGCATCGACGGCGAGGTTGCAAGCGAAAACGAACGGGTCCCAGGCATCACGCACAGCCGCAACTGCGGCAGCTGCAGCTTCACGCGTCTCGTTCGCGTCAACTGCCGCGTTCTGCTCGACGTCGCGCTGGTGGCGTACGAGCGAACACCCCTCGTCGATCACGGCGCCGGCGCCGCTCGCGAGCGTGGCTTGCACCTGCAGCTCGCTCGGCGAGCACCCGTGCAGCGAGATCGCCGCGAGGTACACGCCGGCGACTGCTGCGACGAAAAAGAGTACGTCGAGAAGTGCATGCCCACCCGTCGAGCTTGAGCGTCGACCAGTCGTCGGTGTGTTCGGGTCGCGGCGCCACGCGATCCAGAGTGCGGAGAGCTGCGCCACGACGGCTCCGCCGACGATAGACACGACAGCAGCCGCGCCGGTAGGGTCTTGCCACGCGTGGTCGAGCAACCGACCGAGCTTGTCGGCCATCCACTCCGGCGTGTGCACGACACCCCAGACGACGACGCCGAGTGCGAGCACGAGCACAAGCGGATGAGCTTGCGTCTTCAGCCAGTCGAGAGCTTCTTTCATCGGTGTATTCCTCCTGCGGCGATCGCCTTACGGAGATCGTTCATCTCTACGTGCATCGACTCCAGACGTCGTTCGAGCTGCACGATCTTGGCGTCGCGGTCGGCGATAACGTCGCGCAGCTGCGCAATGGAGTTTTCCACCGCGTCAGACGCGGACTGCGCCGCAATGAGCTTAGCTTTCGCGGCGCGTGCCTGCACTATCGACCAGCGGTTCAGCACGCGCTCTAGTGCGCGGAAAGCACCGGGTGCAGCACGAACAGTCGCCGGCACCGCGGCGATGACCGCGCCGACGATGTACACAAGTGCTTGCTGAAGACCGGGGTTCACGTGCAGTCGAATCCGATCTCGCGCGAGGCCCACGCGCGCAGCTTCGTTTGGTAGGTCGCGTCGTAGCCGGCGCGGTGCACGTGCCGACTCATCCGCATCGAGCAGAACGAGCTCGACGCGTAGCCCTTGCCGTATTGCCAGTTCCCGAAGGCGCCCGAGTACGTGCCAGCGGCGACGGGCCCGGCGAGCCTCTTGCCGTTCGAGTCGACGGCTCGAATGAAGATGTTCCCGCCTGTGCGCCAGTACTCGATCCACGTGTCGAGTCCGCTCGTCACGTCGACGGAGACTTGCTTTCCGCCGCCAATGTCGCCGTCCTGCCAGTTGAAGAGGCGCGCCTTTGCCTGGCCCGAGCTCAGCCAGAGATTCACGGCGCGCACGCCGTTCGTCTCGCCCCAGATCGTGTGGCCCTGGTAGCCGTTCGCGCTCGTGTCGGTGATCGTGCCCGGGCGCATGATGAAGCCACCGACGTACTCCTGCGCGCCGTCGAACGGGAACGCACCCGAGCCACCGACGAGCACGTCGTCGACGCCGTCGAACACGGCCGATTCGCGCTGCCCGATGAGGTCGGCCGCGAGCAGCCCACGGCCGGGACGTGACGCCTCGGAACCTGTCGTGTGTGCGCGGGCGGATGCGTCGCGCGACTGCCACGACACGACCCGCTGCGTCGTCGTGTCGAGCGAGTACTCGAGCAACAGACGACCGCCGAGGTCTAGGAACTGGGCAGTCGAAGCGTCATCGTTCGGCCACCAATCGGCGGTGACGTCGCGACCCGCTGCGATGAACGCGTGCGCCTGGCACTTGGCCACCTCTGCTGCGCTGAATGCCTTCGTCGCGTACGCGGCGAAGAAGATGTGTCCGTCGAATGGAGCGCTGAGCGTCGTCGTCCCGGAGTGCCAAGCGGCGCCCATGAAGAGATTCACGAGCTGCACGCCGGGCGTCCAGCCGCCAACGATCGTGTCGACGAGCTGGCCGTTGAAGTAGAGGTCGACGTCCCCGTTGCTCTTGAAGACCTCGGTGATCGAGAAGAAGCGCGACTCGGGCGCCGTGGTGCTGGGCTTCCACGCAGTCGCGCCGCCGTTGTACTCCGAGATCTTCGTCTGCAGAGTGCCTGGGTAGCCGAGGAGATTCGTCGGCTCCGCGCTGCCGCCGGCCACGTTGCAGCCGAAGAGCTCCTGACGCTCTGAGATGCCCGTCGGTAGGTCGAGGTTCGCGTAGCCGATCACCTGGCGCGTCATCTCGGTGAGCGAAGCGCCGTCGACCGTGCCCGCGAACTCCGCGTAGCTGGCCTTGCCCCAGCTGGGCGCCGTCGACGCGAGAGAGGTGCGGAAGAACGGACCGGTGAGCTGGCCCATCGTGACGAGCGGCGCCAGCGGCTTCGTGTTGTCGCCGCCTGTGGGCACGAGCGTCGGCGTGACTCCGGCCGGCGCGATGCGCGCGGGGAAGCCGGTGAGGAGGCCGGACCCGTAGGTCGCGCGGTTGCCGTCGTAGGCGACTCGCCACGGCATAGCCAAGAGGGTGGCGAGCCCGGGTGCGGGGCCACCGCTCGCGAGCCCAAGCGCCACGGCCATCGGTGTAAGCGGAGACGGCATCGGTCAGCCCTTGTAGACCTGACCGACACCGCCGCTCGAGATCATCGCGACCCACGAGCAGTTGTCCGGCATCGCGAACTTGTAGACGTTCGCCGGGAACTTCGGCTTGTTCGTGGTGGCAACGATCGCGTTGGTCGGACCAGCCACCATGTTGAACGGCTGATCACATGCGACGACGACCGTGTCGCCGGGCGCAAACGGACCGAAGACCTGCGACGTCGTGAGCGGAGTGGCTCCCGTGTCCGAGTCCGTGGGCAGTAGAGCAGTGCTCAACTGCTGAACCTTGGTGAGTGTCGAGAGAGTAGCCATCTTCCTGTCTCCTTCAGCGGTACCAACGCTTGCCGTCGATCGACGAGAACCGAACGCGACCGGCGCTCGCGCCGCGCGCCCACGGAGAGGTACTTTCGTTGAGCTTCACACCAGCTCCGGACAGCGTGAACGTCACGTCCGTTGCGGCATCCGCGAAGATGAAGTCGATGTGCTCTTCGTAGGTTCCGGAAGTCCAACCTGCCGAGAGATCCGGAAGCGTGACCGCGACAGCTCCTACGCGCGCGTAGCGCACAGTCTTGCCGAGGTCTGCCACCACCAGAGTGTCGCTTGCGCCAGTGCCGACGTCGCGCACTGTACGTGCACGTGGCGTGGCAGAAAGAGGATTCGAAGGATGACCGAGCGCGAAAAGCTCGAAACCCTCCATAGACAGAGGCTCGAGCAGGTAGACCGCGTCGCCGGGCGACACCTGAAGATAGGTGCCGGCAGCAAGAGCTGCCTCTACTGCTTCTTTCAGCGCTGCCTTGCGCGACCCAGCGAACGCCGGAGAGTCCAGCGCCAGGTACGACGTCACATCGATTGGCGAGGCAGTGCTGAGTGCACGAATACGCTTGGACATCAGGTCACTCCCGGATCGGTGTAGACGTAGCGCGCTGCGTAGAAGCGGTCGGCGCCGGGTGTCGTGTTGCCGCTGGTAACGCGAGCAAAGTAGTCGTTCGCGGCGAGGTCCACTGTGTGCGAAAGACCGGTCACCGTGCGCAGCTGCTTGTTGTTCGTTCCGTCGTCACCGATGTCGCCGAGCAGGACAGGGGACACAGGCTCGCTAGTCGGCGCTCCCCACGAGTGCGGCACGTAGTAGATGCCGAAACGCATCCCAGACGACGCGTTCGCCGGCTTGAAGATGCACGAAGCGCCGGTGAGCAACTCACCAGTGCGAAGAAGGTTGTTCAGAGGAAAGCAGAGACGCTGATTGCCGCTGGTGGTCGACACCCACTCGTTGCCGTTGACCATCGCCCAGGCGATGGAGCTCGAGATCTGGTCGATGATACCGCTGTTGATGCTGATCGTCTTGACGAGACCAGTGCGCGGCCACACCGTGACACCTCCAAGCGCTCTCGCCTTGAGCAGCTCGAGACGGTTGTAGACCTCCTGAAACGGAGGATCGAAAGTGGCCTGCGAGCCCGCGTCGCCGTCTGCCGGCGCGGTAGCGTTGGCCCCCCAGGAAGCAGCAGGAGTAAGATTGTGCGGCACTGTTCAGTCCTCCACCGTGACGATCGTGGGTGCGTCCTCGCCGAGCACGTGCCCATCGCCGAGCACAATTCCTGTCGGGTATCCAAGGACCCAACCGTTCCCGTAGAGTAGCACAACGGTGATCTTCTTGATGTGTGCTGCAGACCACTCTCGAGGAACGACACGAAAGAGTTCTGCATCCTCGTCGGAGATCGAGTACAACGGCACGTCGAAAACGATCTCTTCTCCGTTCTCGTCGCAGATCGTGTCGCCGTCTCCAGAATCCCACGCGGCAGACATGGTACCAGCGTTGTGGAAGAAGATCCAGAGCTGCGCCCACTGCGCAGGGTCTCCACCGCCAGTCCAGTTGATGGTGTCTCGAGAAACGCTGCCGGTCTGCCCGTTGACGCTGTGTCGAACTCCGTTGACACCAACGATCTCGAAGTCGACACCGAGCGCGGACTTCCAGAACAAGTAGAGCTGGTTTGCGAGCGCGTACGGACCGCCGCGACCCCGGTGGTCGTCCCACCACGAAATCAAGCGCGAGGCGTAGACCGTGGCCTCCTCACTCGGTCCGCGTCGAATGCGACGCTCGGTGCCGATAGCCGCGAGCGCGTCGGCTCGCGCGGCGTCTGGGAACCGCGCACGTACGCTTTCTCTCGTCTTGTCCGCAAGGGAGTCCAGCGGATCGGCCAACCCGCGCAGCAGCGGGCCACCGAACATCCTCCGAAGCCACGGAGGAACGCGAGAGAGAAGCACGGAAGCGAAGGAGAGACGCGACATCAGCTGCCCGCCACGCGATGGATAGCCGTACAGGTCGCAGAGCCTGCGGCTGGAGCTTGGGTGCTGGTGACGTCCGTGTCGCCAGCAGGCACGGTCACCAACCGCTTCACCTTCGGGTACACTCCGCCGATAACGTCTTCGAGCGCGCTCTTGTAGACTTTTCCGGTCGCAGGTGAAATGACGTCGCCACCGATGGCGCGCGTGCCGAGGAACTCGGCCACAGCTGCTTCCACTTTCGTCTGCACCGTCGCGTCGTCGTCGGTGACAGTGGACGGCAGCCACAACTCGTAGGTGTAGTTGATGGCGAGCGTAGTCGCTCCGTGAGTGCGAAGCAGAACTCCGAGAGTTACGACTTGCTTTTGCAGCAAGTCATCGATGCGACCGATGTCTCCGAGGTCGGTCAGACCTCCGTCCGCGTCGGCGAGGTAGAAGTCGACACCACCGAGCCCGTCGGCAATGGCTCGAGTGCGAGTGACTCCGATAGGAGTTCCGTCAGTGCGAGTCGCGCTCTTGCTTACGAAGTCGTAAGCGTCGCGGGCTCCATTAGGAGACAGCGTACCGAGCTTGGCTGCACAGCGCGAACGTAGTGCCTCGTCTCCTTCTTCGTCGAGACCGACGAAAGCGACTGCGTTCGTGCACGTGACACCAGGGAGAGGCGTCACCAAGTTTGTGATCGTGTTGGCGCCTGCGCTGGAGCCGCTTCCGAGCTCGTCTGCGACCACGTCCACTGCAACGGACGCAGGTGATGCGCCTAGAGAAAAGCCAGAAGTGTTCCGGTACGTCTTGTCGCCTTTGGAGACGACGAGACCGCCAGCCGCCACGGTGTAGACGCCCATGCCTGCGTTGGTCAGCGTGACCTGTCCGGCAGCCTGCTTCTTGCCGATCCTCTCGACACCGTAGACGTACAGCGCCACCAGCGTCAGCCACTCTTTCTCTGCGAAAGAGAGGAAGCCGAGCTTCGCCACCGTGGACTGGAACAGCGAGAACGCTGCCAGGATGATCGAGAGCCCTGCGATCACCGTACGGGTCGGTGCGCCGGCGATCCACAGCGTTGTGTCCACGCCGCGAGCAGACAGCGCCGCGTAGATCGTGGCTCTCGCCTCGTCTACGGTCATCGGCGTCGTAAGGTCTGCTAGCGTAGTCATCCGGTCACCGCAGCGATGGAGTTTAGCACAATCTCTGCCGACGTGGCAGCTAGTACGAGCTGAAACGGTCCGGAAGGGCCTTTCGGCACTACAACGGCCTCCACTCGAAGCGTCACCAGCGCGCCAGAGAAAGAAGGCGTTACGGAAACAGAAATGCGGTCAAAGCGCGGGTTCTTGAGTGCTTCCGCCTCGAGGCGTGACTGCAGCGCGTTGATATCGCGCTGTGTTGTGCCCTTGTTCACGTACTCGCGCAAGGACAAGCCGTAGTCGGCAGCATCTTTTCCGTCGTTCGGAAGAGAGCCGCGAGGACAGTCCCAGCAGCGCACAAGCGACTGCGCGAGTCCGACCGTGGAGAACGGGTCGACCAGAGCTTGTGTGGGGTCAACGTCAGTGCCGCAAGAGAGGTCGGTGCCGTAGCCGAAAGGCTCCACGGGCACGGCTACTTCCTTCTCGAGCTGCGCCAGACCAGCGTCGATAGCTCCTTGCAGAAGACTGTTCATTCTGCCTTCACTTTCGTAGCGGCAATCGGTCCGAGTGGTCCTACGATAACGTCTGGTGGAGACGGAGGACCAGTCCCTGCGGTGGGGTGCTTGTGCGTGTCGTGCGCGTTCTGCAACGAGTCCAAACGAGCTTTCGTGTCTTGCGCAAGAGCCACAAACTGCGCAGCGTTCGCACCAAGCTTCAGAAGAGTCTGCGCCTCGAGCGTCAGCGAAACAGGAACCCAACCTACGCCGTCCTTGCCGGCGTAGTGTGTTACTCGTGGCATCGTCGGGTCGCCTTCGACGAACTCTACGAGTACTTCAGCTCCGACCTGCAGCTCCGCGTGTGTACCTCCGACACCGGGCGCGTACGAGACAGGACCGACATCGGGGTAGCCTGCGGAAATGGCCTGCAGCTCCACACGGTCTCCGCGAGTTCCCATTACGCGGTAGCGAACTGCTCCGTAGACCTTGTCTTTCAGGATGTGTCGAACGATGGCTTCGATCGACCGCGCGAGTCGTCCTCGAGCACTATCTAGGTCGCCGCACCAGGCCACTACGCGCGCAGACTCGCTGTTCACTTCGATCCGCAGTTCGCGCACAACCTGCTCCGTAGGCATGCGCTCTTCTGCTGCGAGCACGGACCCAACGGAAAAGACAGACAAGTCGTCTGCCTCAAGAACAGCGACACGACTTATCGGGTCGAACTCCAAGAGAGCGTAAGCGCTCGACGAAAGAGTAGAACGCGAGCGCGTTCCTACGTTCGTGTTTCCGTCGAAGTCGACCCACCACGCGGCGCCACCGGTTGCGGCCTCGAGCGCCACCGAGGCCGGTCCAGACTGGCGAACGTAGTCCACGCCAAGCGTGTTCGAGCTCGGAGAGAACGAGGCCAGCATCTCACCAGCCGAAAGGGCCGCGTCGCCCGCTACCAAGCGAGCACTTACGCCAGAGTCACTGTGATAGGACCTTGCGCTTAGTAGTGTGCTCCACCCCGCAGCGCCTGCTACGACTCGCAGAGAGGTGGTGGACCCGAACACACCGCGACTTACGACTGTCCCGCGCAGTGTCCACGACTCTCCTACCGAGATGTCTACTCGGCCGGAAAGCTCCGAGTCACCGTCGAGTACTACGTCTGCCCACCACGGTCCGACGGGCGGAACGTAGAGAACAAACGAAGTGGCTAGCACTCCGGAGACAGACACGCGAGTCGTTGTCACGGCGCGCTCTGCTCGGCGAGAAGTTGCTGAATCTGTCGGTCTTGCTGCTGGATCACCTGGTCCGGCGAACCGTTCTGGGGTGAGCGCGCAGCGCTTCCGTCTGGAACTGCCAAAGCGACGACAGGCGCGCGGTACTCGCAGAACTTGATCACTACCGACTGACCGCCGGTGTCGTCTTGCGTGAGCTGCGACCGACTCTCGAGTAGAACCGAACGAATCTCGAGGTCAGCCAAGACAGGGTGCTCGATGTCCACACCTTGCGTAGAACGTGACGCAGGGCGCACGAGAAGGCGCTTCCACTCGTCCCACGCATCCAAGTCGTCGGTGGTAAGCAGCCTGAGCGTCACGGTGAAGTGTGCGAGCTGTGCGCCCTGGTCGATCACCGTAGCGCCGGCGACACCAAACGCACGTCTCTCTCGCAGACGACGCGTCAGCTCTGCACCTTCCACCGTAGCGATTCCAGGAGAACGCTCGCCGGCGAGGACGATGTAGTCGACAGGCGCGGTAATGAGCTCGGAAGAACTCATGCGGCCCCCAACTCGATGCCCACTCCCTCAAGCATCGTACTGAGTTCCTCTCGAATGCTGCGCGTGATGTCCTGTGCTTGCGCGTCGTTGGCAACGTGCACGTGAACTTCTCCGACGCTCACACTGACGGCGCCTGCAGCCCTTCGGTTGGGTCCAGAAGCGCCAGACTCGGCGTCTCCTCCCATCCGCTCTGTTGCTCGCGCCGCGACTCCGCTTTCGTCGTCCACGCCTTCGGCAAAGCCGCGAGGAATCTGCCGACCGAGACCGGCAAAAACGCGCGAAGGAGAGTGAATGCCGAGAGCCGAACGAAGCGAGTCCGTTGCACTGCTGGCGACACCGGCGATCGCACTGCGCACGCGGTCCGGACCCGACAGAATGCCCTCTACGAAGCCATCGATGAGCGAAACGCCAGCGGACCTCCAACGAGTGAACAAGCTTGCGAGGTCGGGAATCTGAGAGCGAAGCGCCTGCCACGTGTAAGCGAGACGCGAGACCACCACAGCCACGCCGAGCAGCGCGAGTCCGAGAGTATCGATGACAGCGATCGTAGTGCGCAACGGGTCCACTTCCGCATGCAGCTGACGGAAAGGCGCAGCCAACACGTGGCGCAAACGCAGGAAGACGATTGTGATGCGCTGCCCGCCGATGATCATGCCTTGAATGAGGCGCACCACCAGCGGCGAGCCTCGACCGACAGAGTCGAACAGAGGCGAGAAGATGGCGCCGGCGAGCGTGCGCAGCGCACGACCGGAAGAAGTGCTCTGCGAGAACAAGTTCAGGACGTCGTGCAGCCCCTCGAGGAAGCCTTCGATGTGTACGTCGCCGAAGATCCGTCCCAGGCTCTCGCGCAGTCGCTCCGACTGACGCTCCAACGACAGAGCCTGCCTGCGGGCGATAGGTCCGAGCCTGTTCTGGTAGTCCTGTGCGAGTGCGCGAACACTGCCACCAGTTCGCGCAATAGACACAGCAAGTGCGCGAAAGCGAGCGGCTCCACGGTCGCCCTGTACCGACTGCGCGAGCGACAGACCGTTCAGCGCGTCTGCGAGGTTCGCGCCTCGTAGTCCAGAACGGTACAGGCTCTCTGCCATGCCCGAGATTTCGCCTCGCGAGAGCGCGCTCGCGTCGCTCACTCGGTCGATAGCTGCCACCAAGTCCGATGCGCGACCAGCGGCAACACCGTAGACGTTGCGGAGTGTGGTCAGTCCTTCGAGGTGAAGCATCTCGGAGCGCCGCGCGTCAGCTGCAGCAAGCGCAAAGCGCGAGAGAGCCACAGCTGCGCTCACAGCAGCAGCCGCGAAAGACACGAGAGCTGCTGCACCGGCCGTTGCGAGACCGAACACAGCCACGAAGGGGTTCACCAGCGAAGACACGCGCGACGCAAGAGAGCCTACAGGACCACCAGCGCCTCGAATGGCGTCCCAGACTTCCTCGAGCGCGCCTCCTTTCTTCGCGGCGGTCTCGAAAGAGCCTCCGAGAGCCAAGAAACGAGCTTGTGAGCGCGCCACGGCGTCTCTCTGCGCTGCGATCTGCGCTTGAAGCGCTCGAAACTGCTCTGTGCCTTTCTGAGAAGTGCCTCGGAGCCTTCCGAGCGCTGCCTGCATCTGCCGCAGGACCAGCGTGTCGCGTTCGATCTTCTTGCGCAGCTGCTCCAAAGCAGTCGCAGCCTTCAGAGCGGGACCGGAAGTCTCGTCCTTCAGGCTTACGACGTACTCGGAGCGTTCTGCGGGCATGTCAGACCTTCGTGAGAGCTTCCTTGACCGCCAACAGAGTCTCTGAAAGGATCAGCGAGCCCACTACTCTGCGCTGTGTTGCCTCTTTGAAAGCCTCGTCGTTGAGCTCGAGACTTGGAGGTGGGTCGAATAGCGCCAAGAGGCATTCCGCGGCGAGACCCGGCTTTCGCCAAGCCTCGTCGCGCAGCGTAGCTATTCCCCCAACAGCGCCCCTCCGAGGCGCAACACGAGGGCAGAGAGAGGCTCGAGCAAGCCGGACTGCTCCTTCAGGTACTCTACGAAGCGGTCGCGCGTCGGGTGAACCAGACAAGCGACGACGAGCGCCTTGTTGGCGTCGTACGCGCTCTCCTTCGGCTTCAGTCGCGAGATGCGGTCGCGCCAGACGGCGTACTCGCGCTCGGTCGGCTTGCGCACGATGACGAGACCGAGACGCGTTTCCGCAGCGAGAACCGAGTCCTCTCCGTACTGCACCTGCGCTTCGAGCAGAGCAGCCTGGTCGAGAGCTTCCTGAAGCTCCTTGTTGGGGTTCGTCTCGTTGCGCTTGGCCTCGAGCGTAGCGCGCGCCTTCGCTGCACGTTCGAGCGCCTCGGCCATCTCGGGTGAGAGCTGCTTCTTCTCGGTCATCACGCACCCGCCACGCTGGAGTCGTACAGAGTCTGGCCGTCGCGCTTGATGCGCATCGGCTGGAAGGTGAGCTTGACGGTCGAGTGCTCCGCGGAGTCCTCGATCGGGTCACTCATCTCGGTGAGAGCACACGCCTCGAACTCGACGAGAGAGACGCCGAGCTTGCTCTCGGAGAGAGTGAGCGTGATGAGGACTTCGGGCTCGCCGATGGACGCGCCGTCGGGCGAGAGTCCTGCGAGCTTGTCGCGAATGTCTCGAGCAGTGTCGGCTTGCGCCGTGATGATGAGAGGGTCCGGTGTGTACCGGCCCTTCGTGCGACCTCGCGGGCCGCCGTGCTTCGCGGCTCCGAACGCGAACGGACGCTCGCGCTTGTCGCCGAACTCGATGGAGTCCCACCCCTCGAAGACCTCGCCTTCGATCTTGATCGTGGCGCTGTTCTTCGAGTAGAGGTTCCCGTTGACTCGCTTCTGGTCGCTCATCGTCAGCTACCTTTCTTCACACCGCGACCGCGGGGTTCCTGAAGGCGATCGTCTCGTTGATGTACTCGACGTAGCCGAGCGGCAAGATCCGCACGTCGATGTTCATCGTCTTGGTCGAGAGGATGTTGTCGTCGCGGTGCACTGCGGTGTTCCAGCCGCTCGCCTTGGGCTCGGCACCGAGCACCGAACGCAAGGCAGCGTTGCAGCCGGCTTCGATCTCGACCGCGTCCGCTTCCAGGATGTAGCCGGTCTTCTTGTCGAGCTGGACCGGACGGTTCAGTCGACGGATCAGGTAGGACCGCACCGCGATGCGCGCGATGTTCATCACGCGTCGCAGCGGGGCGATCGAGAAGTCGGAGCCCGTAGCACTGAAGACGCGCGGTCGCGTGATGTACGCGCCCTGCAGGTCGCCATCCCACGTGCGCATCGTGCACGCGCGGTCGTCGTCGAGTCCCGGGTTGATCGCCTCGTCGTGGTAGACGTTGTTCCCGTTGGAATCGGTGAGCGAACCGCCGATGGCCGCACCGAGGTTCACGTCGGCGACGTCGATGTGTTCGGCGACACTCGCCGTGAGCGGTGCGACGTGAAACACGATGGAGCGACGGTACGAGAAGCCGCTGATGCTCGACGTGAGCTGCATTGCGCCCGCGCAGATCGTACCGTACACCGTCGACTTCGCCGAAAGCGCCGTCTGGAACGCCGTGCGGTACGTCGACTCGCTCTCCGCGTCGGTGGGAATGCGGAAACCGCCCACGAAGTAGCGCGGCTTTCCTGCCGCAGCCATCGCTGCGAACGCCGTGTTGACTGCGTCGAAGATGGTGGCATCGATCGGGAAAGCGAGGCCGGCATCCGCCCACGGCGACGCGGTGTTCTTGATCGCGGTGAGCGCCGTCGTCACTTCCGAAGAGTTCGGCGCCGGCGCGGTCGTCGTCGCGCTGAAGTAGTCGCCAGCGATGAAGGTCTTGCCAGTCGTCAGCGTGATGGAGATGCCGGTGTTCGACGGAGCGATGATGAGGCCGGTACCAAGAGCGGTCTGCGGCCCATACGTGCGACCGCCGTCGAGCGAGACCTGGTAGATGATTCCGGCGGTCCCGGTCGTTCCGCCGGTGACGATCTTGACGACGAGCTGGTAGTCGTCGTAGGGCTTGGCGCCGGCCGTCGCGGTGATGAAGCCACCACCGCTCGCCGTGCCTGTGACCTTCGAGACGTCGATCGTGCCCGTCGCGCCGTCCGTGGTCTGTCCCGTTCGACACACGAGTGCGACGCAACCTGCGTCGATCGCGCGTGCAGCCATCTCGACGAGAGGACCGACTCCGAAAGCAGCCGCGAGCGCGGTCTTGTTCCCGAACGCAGCCGGCGTGGCAATGGGTCCGCTCGAAGACACGCCAACGACGGCGAGCACGCGCGTACCAACGGGCACTGCTCCAAGCGCACCGTCGAGCTCGGTGACGGTCATTCCGGGTAGAGTCATGGCGTGTCGCTCCTGGTGATCGAGTCCTGGTCAGTCTGGTCACTGTCGTCGTCTTCGACGACAGTGGTCGTGCGTACCTTGGCAGCGGCGGTTGCCGGCGCGGTAGAGAAGACCACGTCCGGAACCGGAGAGCGCAGCGAACAGAGCATCTTGATCGCCACGCCATCGGTAGACACTGCGCCCAGAGTGTCACCGATACCGAGCCACGTGGTCTCTCCCAGCTGGACGAGACCGTTTGCTGCGTTCAGCAGCATTCGCAACATGGCATCGAGCAAACGACGACCAGCGTTGTACTGCTTTCGCTCGTTTTGCGGGTCAGAAGTGTCGCAAGCCTCGAGCAGAATGGTGAAACGCTCTTGAAGGTCTGCGAGACTACGCGGGTTTCCGCCGACCTTCAGTGGGTCGACGAGTTCGCCGACAGACCCTTCCCACCCTGGCGTGAACACCACGCGGTACTCGAACGAAGTGTGGTACGTAGGCTCTCGCCAGCCGAACGAGAACAGAGTGACGACCGCCGGCCCGGTCTGTGTCCAAGACACAGCGTCGTTGCTGACCACCGTACCTGGAGCAGACAAGGACAGAGTAACACCAAGAACCGAGAGGCTGGTAGCGGAACCAAGAGGCGTATTCGGTCCGAACGTGGTACCGCCGTCCGTGGACACAGCGTAGACGATGCCAGGGACTCCGACAACACCACCCGAAGGGAAGATGACGCGTACGTCGGCGTCAGCAGTCGGAGTACCGATGAGCGCGGGCACAGACGTGCCGGAGTACAGACCGAGGTCGAGCACTGATTTCGAAGAAGACTCCTCGGCGAAATTCTGCTGAATCTCGTCGAACAAGTCTTCAAGTGCGAAAACGACACTCATCGCAGTGCTCGCGAAAACGCGATGCGCACTTCCTGGTCGACCGCGTCAGCGTACGACTTGGGAAGCTCACCGCTTGGAATGAGAGCACGACGACGCCCACCGTTGACGGCGCCGACGTTGTGTCGCCACTCGACGCCTTCGACGGAAAGCACCACAGACCCGCCGGTGGTGCGGATCTGAACAGCCTTCGCGGCGTTCTGTAGCGCCGGGTGTCCGTCTTGCGTCGGAGTCCAAGGCGTGCCGTCTGGCGCACGCTGCGCCGAGATGTCACTGGCGACGAGTGCTTCGAACCGCTTGACCGTGTTGCGTAGGACTTCAGCAGTCAAGACACGAGAGAGCGAACGCAGCTTTGCTGCGCGGTCTCTGAGTCCCTTGTCTGCCGTTGCGTTGTTCACGTCCCACTTCCGCGACCGTTCGTGTCTTCTTGGTGTCCGGCCTCACCTTGACCGTCCGTCCACACGTACGGACTCTGCTCCGAGTACCCGAACGGGCCACCCTTGGTCACGCCTTCCTGATTCGTGTTCGCACGAAGCGGAAGCTCGAACAGACCTTCGTCTGAGTTCGCTGCCTCCTTGATTTCTTCGCGCGCTTCTGTCTCTCTCTGAGTGATCTTGAGAGCGGTCTCGTCCGCAGGACGGAAACCGCTCTTGAAGAGCACGAGAGGGTCGACAAGCTTCACCAGCCAACCGGTAACTGCTTCCGGGTAGGGCGAAGCGAAAGGAGCGTCGTATCTCTTCGAAAGACGCGCGTTCAAGAACGAAGAGCGCTCGACGAGGTGGCCAAGCACAAAGCCCGGACTCGCTGCCTCGACGCGGTCGATCAAAGCACTCTGCAGAAGAGAGAGCGCTTTGTACGAGGCCACGTCGAGGTAGGGAGTCGTTGCCACCTCGAGAGTCTCAGGACGCTTCGGCGCGGAAGAGCAGGTATGGGTGACCCATGCCCACGACGTTCCGGCCCTCGGTCGTCCACTGGAACTCGCGGATGCGCGCGAGGCTCGCGTCGGTCTGCGGACCGTGGTAGGTGATCGAGAACGGCTCGCGGTCGACGTAGACGAGCGCACCGAGCTCGTTCGACGTGATCTCCTCCATGCCGAGGTAGTACGTCGTGTCGCTGCCACCGAACGCCGAACCGAGCTCGGGACACTCGACGGGCTGACCGAGACCGAAGTTCCGGATCAGCGCCTCGACGTCGCCCGAACCGGCAGCGGAGCCGGCAGCCTGCGCGATGAACTTCGCGTTCGTGATCTGCTGCGCTCGCGCCGTGAGCGCCGGCGGAACGAAGAGGTGCTTCAGCCGCAGGAAGCGCGGGTCCTCGCCGTTCGGCATCTTGAGCGAGGCGACGTACGCGATCGCCTTGGCGATGTTCTGCACCGCGGTCTCGACAGAGACCGACGAGTCGATCGGCAGCGCGCCCGGGTAGATGCCCGAAGCGACGCCGGTGAAGCGGTTCGCGTAGGTGCCGATGGCCGTGTTGAACGGGTTCACCGGGTGCGAGAGGTGGAAGAAGGCGAGACCGTCGTAGGTCGCGCCGTTGTCGCGGATCGCCTTCGCGATCATCTTCTGCGGCCAGTAGGCCGCGTACGCGCCCATCTGCCGCGACCAGTGCGTCGCGAGCTGGACACCGTTGCCGTCGAGGTCCTCGAGCTGCTCCTTCTTCAGCTTGAGGCCGGCGGAAGCGTTCAGGTTCTCGTACTCGGTCGTCAGTGCGACGATGTCCTCGAACGAGACCTGACCACCGCCCTTGATCGTGCGCTCGATCTTGGCAGAGTCGAGGAGCCACGAGATGCGCTCCTTCTTGGCGCCGCTCGGCATCCGCTTGGCGAGCAGCGTCCACCAGAGCTGACTGGTGAGACGCTCGAACTCGCGCGACGTGATGACGCGCATGTTGCTCTCGAGGTCGAAGAGGAACGACGGGGTGATCGCGGCCATGGTGGAGATGCCTTCCTTGCGGGGCGATCAATCGCCCTTTTTCGACTCCTTGACCCCGCGGCTTGCGACCGCGGGGCGAAAGGAGCTTCAGCCTAGAGAACGGATCAGCCGACGATCTCGAGCGCCATCGGCACGTTGACGAAGCCCGCGCCGGCGGTGAACGCCGACGTGATGCGGTCGAAGCGCAGGTACTCGGTCGCCTCGATGCGACACGCGCGCCGGTTGGCGAACGAGCCCATCTTCGCGCCGACCGTGCCCTGCTTGACGCCGGCGCTGCCGAGCGTCGCGGTCACGTCGCCCGAAGCACCTCCGAGCAGGTCGCCCTTCGTGCTCGAACCCGTGTTCGAGCTCGAGATGCCGATCGCCGAGGAAGAGCCGCCGGTGAAGCCCGTGGTGACGTCCCACGAAGGATCGTCGACGATCTTGACGCTGTAGCCCGCGGGAACGAGCATCAGCTGCGCGGCGTCCGCGGTGCCGAAGGCGATCGGAATCTTAGCGACGAAGATCGAGTCCTTGCGGAGCCAGCGACCCGAGCCCGCACCGGGAACGATCACGATGTTGCAGCCCTCGACCGAGAGACCGTCGGCCGCGAGCGCACTCGCCGAAGCGAAGTACCACTGCGAGCCGTCCTGGTCGATGATCACGATGTCACCGTCCGCGCGCGAGCCTGCGGCGATGGCAGCGAGCGCGGTGCGCGTCGCGACGTGACCCGTGCGACCGCTCGCGCCCGTCGGGCCGGTGACCGCGGGACCGCCTTCGACGAGAACGCCGTTCGTGGACGAGACCGCCCACACGCGACCGGCCTTCGAGCGCGTGCTGCCGGCGCTCGAACCGGAGACCGACTTCGAGTCCTTGATGTAGCACTCGCTGCCGACGTTCGCCGCGACGACCGGCGTGCCGCCTGGGTCGTTGTCCCACCAGTACAGGCGCATCTCGCGGAACAGCCGGATCTGCGTCTTCGTGGTGCCGTCGCCGGTGAGCGACGCGGTGAAGAAGCCGATCGGCAGAAGCGTCGTCGACGTCTGACCGGCAACGATGTTGCCCGTCGCGGTGTCGATGCACGCCAACTCACCCTTGACGGCGACTTCGGCGTTCGCGAGAACGCCTTCGTAGTAGCCCCAATCACTCTCTCGCGTTGCACGCTCGGCCATTTGATTTTCCTCGTGATGGGGCGATTGCCCGCTTTCGACTCCTTAACCTCGCGGCTTGTGACCGCGAGGCAAGGAGGGAGGTCAAGTTGCGAACGAAGTCAGAGCTTCGCGGGCTGCGGCGCACCGAGCGTGAGCCGGTGTCCGTCGAACTGCGCGGTGGGCTTGGTCTCGACCAAGCCCATCTGCACGTCGAGCGCGTGCTTCTCGTGCGCGGGCAGTCGCGAGATCTCGCCGCTGCCTTGTCCCTCGCCACGCGTCGCCTGCGGCGTGGCCGTCGCAGCAGGCTTGGAGACCTTGGTGCGCGGAATCGTGCGAACGAGGTCGCGCACCGTCTCGAGCGGCGCCTTCTCGAGCGAAGTCACCATCTCCGACGCGAAGTCCGGTCGCGTGGCGAGCAGACGAGCGCGCTCGGTCGACTCGGCGAGCGCGAGCGCCTTGTTGGCGATCGCTTTGGCGTCCGCGTCATCCGCCGGCGCAGCAGCGGGCGCACTCGCAGCCGGGGGCTCGGGCTTCTTGTCGGGCTCGTCGGTTCCGTCGCCGTCGCTGGAGTCCGCAGCCGGCTCTTCCTTGTCGTCCTCCGACAGCTCGGCTGCGAGCATCTTCTTGGCCTTCGCGGCTTCCTCGTCGTCACCTTCGGCGATCTTGCGGAGACCCGCGATGCACTCCTCGTAGCCCTTCGACGCCATCTGTGCCTCCGTTGCTGCTGTTGCGACCATCGAGCCCGTCGCAACAGCGGCGAGCGTTTCCTCGAGCGACCCGAGCTTGTCTGCCAGGCCAGCGGACACAGCCGCTGCACCAAGAACCAAACCAGCCTCGAGCCCCCGAACCTTTTCAGGAGTGAGAGTACCACGGAACGAGGCGACGTGCAAGAAGAACACATCGGCGAGCTGGTTCACTCGCTCCTGTGTCGCCATGATCGACTCGCCCGAGATCGGCAAGTGTGGGTTGCCGTCGAGCTTGCGGACACCACTCGCAACGAGCTTGACCGACAAGCCCATCATCGCGTCTTGCGCGCTTGCGTCGAGCAGTGTGTCGATGACGCCGATGGATCCGACGACACCGGTGGACGGAATGGTGATGGTGCGGCAGACAGCGGCCAGTGCGTAGGCTGCGCTCGTGGCTTGTCCGTCCACGTACGCGTGCAGCTCGACACCGGCGGTGTCGCAGAGGTCGCGAATCTCCTTGGCCGTGTCGAAGCAGCCGGAGACGAGTCCACCGGGCGAGTCGATCGACAGAATGACTGCGCGCGGCTTCATCTCGAGCGCGTGTGCGACGCGAGCCTTGATGGCGTCGTACGAGTCGAAGAAGAAGTCCGGGTGGTGCAGTAGCGGACCGCGCACGTCCACGACAGCGCAGCCGTTCCTCATCTCTGGGGCCTTCGTTTCCCCGAGATCGAAGATTCCGCCGAACGCGCGCGGCTCGAGCGCGAGCGCGCCAAACGGCATGTACCGCTGCTTTTTCATGCTGCCTCTCGAAGAAGAGCGCGTGCCTCTTCTCGGTTGATCTGCCTGCGCGGCGTACTGCGCGGAGCAGGACGGTCCATCTTCACCGGAGTTCCGACCGAAGACTGAACAACAGGGACACCGAACCGAGTCAGCAGTGCTTGAGCGTCGAGCTGCAGCCCGTGTTGAGCGAGTGCATCGGTGAGCGTGGTGACTGCAGACGCCACCTGCACCAGCGCAGTGGCCTCGCTGCTCCTGTCCTTCGGCGGGGTGACGTCCCACTCCACTGCCACGCCGTCCTCGAGCGCTTCCTCACCGAAGCGGTCGATGATGAAAGGAGGAAGTCCTTGCGTGTTGATCGTGTACGAGAGACTGTCGGCCGTCGCCTTGATCAGGTCTGCGCGGATCGTGCGGTGGATGTCCGAGTTCTGGAAGCCGGCGCCGCCGTCGGTCGTCACCGTCTGTCCAGAGATCGCGATGATCATTTCGGCGTTCTGGTCGGCGATCGTCTTGTTGAACGAGTCGAAGCCGCGACCGTTGCTCTCGAGGAGCTTCACGTCGTAGCCTGGCGTCAAGCCGAACACCGTGTTGACGCCCCAGGCCATCACACGCTTGAACCAGCTCTCCTTCTGCACTTCGGTCGCGCCTTGCGGTGCAACGGCGACGCGCGCCGGGTTCGCAAGCTTCGCTTCCCAGTTGTCCTTGTAGAGCGCCGCGTGTTCCTTGCGGATGTAAGCGCGTCCCACGGCGCGCCACAGACCGTTCTGCCACGGAGAGTTGCGACCACCGGGCGTGTGCAGTACCCACCGCCCGTCGCCCGGAGTGATCGGAAGCAGACCCGCGATCGACCTGAAGTACCAGCGGTTCTCGTTCCACCGGTAGACGAGGAACTCGGGATCGAGCCGAACGAAGACCGGGTAGTCGCGTCCTTCGACCTCGACGAGCTCACCGATGGCCACGCCGAGCAAAACGCCGTCTGCTGCGAAAAGCTCCAGCTCCGTTGCCGGGAACATCTCGTCGAAGACTGAACGCGTCAGTTCGTGACCAAGCTCAAGCGCTGCAATGATCTCCGGCTTGCCGCGAAACCGCTTCGGCAAGCGCACGAGTCCACCGGTTCGCGTGGACAGCACACCGGAAAGTACGCCGTCTTTCCTCGCCGCGCGCATCAAACGCGCCGCCGCTGCCATCCAACCGGAGTCAGCCGAGTACTCGGCCGCTTCGAGGTCCGAGAGGTACCAGCGCGTCTGCGACTGCGGCGGCGCCTGCAGCTGACCGCCGAACGCCTCTCGTACTTGGTCGACTTCGCCGCTGCCGAGAGACGGTAGAACCGAGCCTGGCAGTGTGTACGTGGAGACGCCGAGAAGAGCGCGCACGCGCTGCATCAGCGTTGGACGTACAGTAGCTGCCACACAGCAAAGTGTGTCTCAAGAAGCGCCCGGTGTCAACTACCGTGGGTGGAAGGCGCTTGCTCCGGCGTACGGATCGAACGACTCGTCCCTCTCGTACGCGTCTCTCTGCACGACTTTCTTGGCGCTCTCCGGTACGTTTTCTTGTAGCAAGAGAGGTACCCAACAAGAGAGCGCGAGTGCGTCGTAGCGGTCAGGCGAGCGACCGATGATCTTCTTGACGTCCTCTTTCGAGGTCACCTTCAAGCGTCCGTTTGCCTGCTGCTTCCACTCGAAGACGTGCAGCTCTTGCGCGAGCTTGGAGTCGGTAGGAATGGCTCCGCCTTCTCTGAACCAACTCTCGAGCGAAGAGGCCAACTCGTCTCGCAGCCGGTCGTAGACAAGAGGCTGGCGCGGTGCTCTGTCAGAAGCTCGCGCGCCCACAAGCTCGAAAGCTTCCGGGTGCAGCTCCGAGTGGTTGCGAAGCATGCCGAAAAGGCTCGCACCGATAGAGCCTTCGCGGTCTAGCACAACCACCGGAATCTCGCCAGGTAGTCCCCACTGCTTGAGTAGACCAAGAAGAGTCACCAAGTGACCTTCATCGTTCAACCCGAGGTTTGGCTGCAAGTGCATGACTTTGAGACCACGACGCAGGCAGAACACAGACTCGTCGCCAGATCCCGTTGGACCTGCGGGGTCTATTCCGATGAACAGTCTGCCGGCCTCGCTTGTCTCTTCCCACTTCTTTTCAGCCTGAGAGATCGTGTGGATGGAGAAGATCTTTCCGTCTTCTTTCAGCGGAAACTCGCCCTTCACTCGCACTTTGTAGAGAGGCGACTCTTCTCCCCACTCTTCCTTCTTCTCTTCGATCCACTCTCGAGTGGCGAGGCCAGGAATGACCACGCGACCTTCGACGACATTCGGCGTTTCTTCAGACGACACAGTGATCGTCTTGTAGAACCGCGCTTTGGAGTTGAACGCGTCGAAGAACTCGCCGGTAGTTCTCGTTGGGTTCGAGAACATCACTACGCGCGCACCGCCGGCGCGGTTTCCTTCGATTGCCTCGAAAATTGCGTCGTCGATGCCGCTTGCTTCGTCGAGCAAGTACAGCAGGTTCGCACCAGAGATGCCTGCAACAGCTTCGGCTTCTGTTGCAGTGAAGCCCACGACCTCTCTGAAGTCAGTCGACTTGAGACCAGTCTGTGCAGTCTCTCCAAGCTCGCCGTCGATGAGAGCGGAGTGCACGCACGGCCTCGGTCCGTCTTCCTGCATCTTTCTGCAGTCGAGACAACGACCAGACCTTGCGCGCATCATCCGCAGTTCGCGCCAGATGATTTTGTTCACCTGACGCGAAGTGGTAGACGAGCAGACGACGCGAGCATCTTCGAAGGAGCAGTAGTACCAAAGAGCTACGCCGGCAAGCGTGTGCGACTTGCTGACCTTGTGGCCGCTCTTGACTGCGACGCGTTGGTTGTCGCGAATGGCCTCGATGATCTCGCGCTGCTTCGACCACGGTTCTACACCGAGCACGAGCTCGAAGAACTTCACAGGGTCGCGGCGAAAGAGCGGCGACGGGAACTTTATCCGCGTGGCGTCCTCGAGCTGTGCTCGAAGTGCGGCCGCGAGCTGCACACTCATCTGCAGCTGCAGTCCTGAAGGGAACGCTTGCTGCTGGCGCTTCTTTTCCTTGCGTACCAGCTTTTCGGCGTACGTGACCACGTTAGCCTCGACCGATCGAGTCTTCGATAGCCGCGAGAACTGCTTTGGCAGCAACAGGGTGCGGCTCGAGCGCCTTCAGGATCGTTCGTTGAAGGCGCTTCCACGCCGGGTGGTCGCGTACGATGCGGTCCTCGAGCAGCTCACGTTCTCTCTCGAGCTTCGCCCGTTGAGCCAGCAGTCGCGACTCGGAGTCGCGCAGTCGTGCTACCTCGCTGGGAAGCAGTCCACCGCGTGCTATGTCCTCGCGGACTTCGCGTAGTAGCCCCTCGAGCGCCTCGCTCGTCGTTCCGCTGCCTCGGTCGACCGTTCGCTTGCCGGACCTTCGCGTGTCTCCCGGTCGCGGAGGAGCAGGAAAAGAAGGTGCGGGGTCCGGCGGTCCCGGTAGAGGCGCCGCTTTCGTCAGCTTCTCGGAGAGAGAAGGCGCCGCCGGTACCGGGGCTGGTATAGCGGCGACGCCGCCGGGCGCACACTCCCACGCTTCGAGAGGGATCTGGTAGAGCGCGAGCAGCTTCTCTTGAACTTCCGGTCCCGGCGTCTTCCGTCCTACCGTCCACATCTGGACCAGCTGACGCGAGACGCCGATAGCTGCGGCGAGCTTGACTTGCGACGTCCCTCGCATCTGCAGCTGCTGTAGAAGCCTGTGTCCCTCTGTGTCCGGTACGGGAAAGCCGCTCATGAGGACACAGCGTAGCAGGAGCACGATCGAACTGCAACCGGGGGTGGGTAGCAGATATAGCCGAGACACGCTGGCACAAGATCGGAAGAGCGTCGTGTAGGGAAAGAGTGTCTTCGCCTGTGT
>ERZ650311.139-NODE-139-length-46260-cov-6.681636_pt1 | contig 46260 bp, 44 predicted proteins | sample MGYA00376247_ERZ650311 | MGnify/ENA primary metagenome ERZ650311 (study PRJEB26733, sample SAMN07839324) | wastewater metagenome | biome: small river; feature: stream; material: water | place: USA: North Carolina | collected 2016-07-28 ... | reverse complement strand
TTGTTGGTGGGGCTGTTTCCGGGTTTTACTCCGCGTTTTTGGTAGTCGCGGGTGGCTCCCGGAAAACGGGGCCGTCTTTCTCCTATCCAAACCGGGTATGTACAGCTGGTACAGCACCCCGCACGGTTCACTCGTGTGGCTGCTCAGGCCTGTTGATCTGCACCAAGACGAGCGGCCGCGAATTTCGCACCCTCGTCGATCATGGCCACGTTGCTCGGGTAATTCATGTGTACGGCGAAGTTCATGCCGTCCGAACAGATCGGGTCCTCGGCCGCGCAGACCTTGATGGTCTTGGCCTGATACCGGGGACCGATGACGAGTTGCGGGGCCCCGAATAGGTTCAACGCCCTCTCGTTTGGTAGCGCGAAGAGCACAACAGAGGACACGTGATCGGCCACGTCGGGGGCCATCGGTTGGGGCACCGTCGCCGGGTCGATCCCATCTGGGACGGCAGCCGAGGTGACGAAGCCCATCACCGCAGCGCCTTGCGAGTAGCCGCTGAGGACCATTTTGGTGTTGGGGCAGGTATGCGACATCGACTCGACGTGTGCGCTCGCATCTTTGATGCCGTCCTCTGCCCCGTCCGTCCATTGCAGGCTCGCCGGGTAGGCGACTGGATACACATCGAGTGACTTGCCGCCGACGAGCGGGCGCATCGCATCCACGAATGCCCGTCCCGTTGGGCCCAGCCCGGGAGGGTCGTCGGTGCCGCGGGCGAACACCACCTGAATATCCGGACACGGATCGGCCGAGGCCGACGGAAGGGTACATGCGAGGAGCGACGGGCTGACGCCCGAGGCGGCGATAGCCGCAAGAGAAAGAAGACCACGAAGACGATCGGCGCTCATTACACAGTGTCCTCACAGACGTAGTTCGCAAGCCGGAATTTTCGCAGAATGTGGCCGGCGCGCCGCGCCGACGGCAGTACCGACGCGCCTTGCCAACTCACAGGCTGGGAACAGCTTCGGGATCGCGAGGACCTACTTCACCGGGATTTAGGGCCTTTTGTCGCACCCGGAGCGTGCGCCGGTATAGCTACTCAAGTGGTTCGCGTTGCCTCGGAGGCTTTTGTCCGCCAGCCGAGGTAGGCGAACAGCAGCGCGAGTGCTGCATAAACCACAAATTCAGTCCAAACCGCTCCGGCACTCCAAATCCTGCCGAAGATCCGCACAGAATTCATGTCGGCGAACAGGGCGAAGCCCAGGTGGGTGATGGCGAGGCCAGTGAACAGGCCAGCCAGGAATCGGTACATCTCGGTGTCCCCTCCCTTTGAGTTTCGTGCATTTTGGAATGTCGTCCCCCTATGCCGGACGGGCTAGGGTCTAAGGTCATCGCGGACCCGCAAGACAGGAGTTGCGACCACGGGCTCGGCCCTCACGATGGTGAATTGAGCGCAGCACCCACGACCTTCATCTAGAGCCTTCGGCTGCCTACGCCGGTGTTGTCGGCAGCGCCCTGACCACGTGTGTGAGTTTGCCGTTGCGGGATTTGGTTGTGGGGGCTCCGCAGCGAGGTTGACCGTCACCGCGGCCGCACCCTGCGCGTGGAGAAACTCGTCGAAGCGGATGGTGAGGGCGGCCGGCGCGGTCTGGACGATTTGGTATCGCAATACCCCGTGGGTCTCCTCGACCACGCTGGCGATGACCATGGGAAGAAGGACGACATCACCACCCGCCCAATCTCCTTCGCACTGGCCTCGATGGTCCGAAGAGCGTCATCGAGGGTCGTGCGCGCCTCGTCCTCCTGGCCCGCAGGTAGCTCGGTGGCATCGGCATCGGAACCCCGCGGACCCTCGCCGCCATCGGCAGGTCAAGCACGCTGACCACAGCGAGTGGAACCTTGCGCATGGCCGCATCCCGCACCACCCAGGTAAACAGCGCGATTCGAAGCCGACGACCCGTCGACAACGCGAACGATTCGACGATTCGTTGCACCGGTGGCCATTTGCGCCTCGTCTAGCTGGCAGTTCGAAGCGTTCAATGCCTCGGAAAACCCCGAAATCGCCCCAACCATAGAGTGTTCGGTTGCAGCGCTATCACTTTCTGCACCGTCTGCGATCGACTCATCTGCTCGTTGGTGGTGTGATCTCGCTTTGCACCGCGGCGAGGCGGGCCCGTGCCCGTTCGTCGGCTTCCTCTTGTTCCTCTGCGGTCACGACGATGGCATCCGAACCGGGATACACAATCGCCTCGTGCTCGGTGGCCAGCCAGCGCACCACATATGGCGGCGAGCCGTCTTCGGAGTGCACCTCGCTGATCAGTCCGCGCTGGTCGTGTTGCCCAGTTGTGGTGCCCTTCATCAGTAACCAGTCACCGACTTTGGCCCTCATCAGTTACTCCTTCGTCTCGACGGGTTCGCTCGAGTTGGTAGATCATGACTTGGAACAGTCGGCGTCCCGCGTTTTTGCGGCTGGGCTGTCGCACACCTGACGAGCTACTTCGGTGTGCTGGCCTTGGCCAGCTGTCTATGCCCGGGAATAGCGAGAACGCCGGCATTCAGTGCATTTCCACCAGGTCTGCCGGGTGTATCGCTCCAAGTCGGCGTGCTCTTCCACGGGCTTCATCGCGGCGGCGCAATGCGGGCATGTGCGGGCTGACATCTCTGCAACGGGATAGGTCAGCGCACGAAACATCCGCCCGCCACCCCCAAAAATCTGAGAACTCAAGCTCATCACACCCCCGGATTGACCCTGCGTCGAGTCTAGCCGGATCTGTGCCCCACGTCACACCAAAACTGGAAGTGGCTGTCATTTTCGGTGAGTTTCCACCTGAAATGGCCAGATCATCGCCCTCAGTGAAGCGAACGAGACCAGAGCAAGCGTGATGAACGTGATCGAGTCAGTGCAGAAGAACGCGCCCCTCATGGCAGCGACACGTCGTCGACCTCGGCGCCCGCACCGGCTTCGTGCGACTCGCTCGTCAGGCGGCGGCGCCGATCGTGCCGGTGGCCAGGGTCGGCGGCCAAGAGACAACGTTGTTCCTCGGACGCGAGCAGTGGCTGGCCAGGTTGCTGATGCTCGACAAGATGCTGCGGCTCACGAGCGTGCCGATCTCAGTTGCGCCGGCGATGACGCGGTGATGCCCGACCGCCGACGAATGGCTTCCGGGTCGGGGACTTCGGTCCCTACCCGCAGGCGACATGCCGTGGTTCCCTCGATCAACAGGATCGGCTCGAGTATGAGGCCGTCGCACCGAGGGTGCGCGACTGGCCGGCGAATTGAATTGACACCGAGGTGCTGGCTTGTCGCGGCGGCGTCGCAATGACCACAAGTGCGGGAGCGGATTGCGTTGGAGAGCTTCGACTTTCGGGGATTATCGATCGCCTATGAGCACACCGGTCAGGGTGAGCCGGTGATCATGCTTCACAACGGTGGCTCGTCGCATGCCATCTGGGGCGAAGTGGCGAACAGACTGGCGGACAAGTACGAGATCTTCGCCCTCGACCTGCTGGGGTTCGGCAACTCGGCGAAGCCCGGCGGGGGCTACACCTTGGACAACTACGTCGCGATGCTGGAGGAGTTCGTCAGCTCACGCGGACTGGATAAGGTCGCGCTGGTGGGCAACTGCATGGGATGCGCCATCTCGCTCGCGTTCACCGAACGCCAGCCGGACAAGGTAAAGGCCCTGGTGCTCTGCAACCCGCTCACCGAGTCGACCTTCCTGGGCGGCTGGTTGGGACCGCTCCTGTGGTTGCGGGAGCGAATGCCCACAGTCAATCGGCAGGTGTACCGGGCGCTCGGGCACCTGAAGCTCACCAATGGCATCGGCTCGGTTGCGACCGCATTCCAGCTGGGCCCACGCGGCCGCGCCTTGCACGTCCATCGCAACCCCGATGTCTACGGCCCCTACGCGGCCACCGGCCAGCTGGAGTCGCTGCTCGGGGTGCTCGACGACCTGGAGAATTACGCGGTCATCGACGACCTCGAGCCGCAGGAGGGGTTCCCGCCCATCTGCACGATCTGGGGGCTGAAGAACAAGATCGTCTCGCCGAAGGCGGGACGTCGGCTGAATTCGACCCTGCACCCCGCACGCCAGGAATGGCTAACCGACAGCGGCCACCTGCTGATGCTGGAGCAGCCGGATGATGTCGCCTTGATCATCGATGGGTTCCTACGGGGCGCGGCGGCGACGCAGGCCTGAGATGGAACCTTTCCCCGGCGACATCTTCAACCTCGCCGATATCGTGTTGCGGGTAGCGCGCGAGGACCCTGAGCGCATCGCGGTCGTCGACCTGGACGGCTGGGAGAGCTACGGCACGCGCCGCTACAAGCGCCACAGCTACGCCGAGTTGTCGGCAGACGCCGAGTCGGTTGCCGTGGGGCTGCGCGAGATGGGCATTGCCGAACTGACCCGCATCGTCTTCATGTCGCCCCCTAGCTACGAGACCGCCGTCATCGGCGCGGCTCTCACGCGGGTGGGCGCCTTCTCCATCTGGATCGATCCCTCGGTCGGCTATCGCAACATCGCGGAGCGGCTCAGCCGCGTGCACCCGGAGGCGTTCGTGGGCAACGCGCTCGCGCATCTCGGGCGGATCACGTTCGGATGGGGTCCTCGCGACCTGCGAAAGCTCGTTCTCACGGAAAGCCCACTGTTGCCGGGGGGCCGAATCATCACCGGATTTCCACCCTTCCCCGGTGCGCGATCGATCACGTCGCTGCGAAGGCAAGTCCCTGCCGAGCCGGAGCCGCCACACGTTGGGCCGGACGATCCCTGCGCCGTTCTCTACACCACCGGCAGCACCGGGCCGGCGAAACCGTCGTTGTACTTGCATCGCAACTTCTGTCAGGTGTTCCGCAACGCGCACCACAGCTGGCGCTGGGATCCGGACAACGAGGTCTCGGTGGATATGGCCGTCTTTCCCGCGTTCCTGTTCATCCCCATCAGTGCCGGCGGCACGATGGTGGTGCCGCCCATCGATTTTGCCCGGCAGAGCCCGGCCCAAGTGGACTCGGCTGCGCTGATCCAAGTCATCAACGACTGCAAGGTGGGGTCGTTTTTCGCCGCGCCGGTCCTGATCGAGAACCTGGCCCGGGAAGCGTTGGCGCGCAACCTGACGATGCCCTCGTTGAAACGCGTCATCGGGGCCGGGGCGCCGATCGCCGGGCCGGTCGAAAGAATGATGAGCGCGGTCATGGCCTCCGACGGAGAGGTGGCGGCGAATTATGGAGCCACCGAGGCCATGCCGTCGACCGAGCTGGGCAGTCGCGAGCACCTTGACGGCTTGTGGAACTTGACCGAGCAGGGAGCCGGTGTCTGCGTGGGCTACGCCCTGCCGGGCGTCGAACTGAAGATCATCGACATCGTGGACGGTCCCACCGAGTCCATAGAGGAAACCTCGCAACTGCCCACCGGGCAGGTCGGCGAAATCCTGGTGCGCGGCAAGCACGTAAGCCCCGAGTACTACCTCGACCCCGAGAGCACGCGCAAGAACAAAGTGCCCGACCCACAAGGGGACTGGCACCGCTTCGGGGATGTCGGCTATCTCGACGCGCAGGACAGGCTCTGGGTCTGCGGCCGGGTGTCACAGCGGGTGAGGGCACAGGGCGGGAACGTCTTCCCGCTACAAGTCGAGCCGCTCTTCGACGCTCACCCGATGGTGAGGCGAAGCGGACTGGTGGGAGTGCCCGGACCGGCAGGCGAGCAGCCCGTCCTGTGCGTCGAGGTCGAGCCGGACGTTGATAACGACGACCTCCCCGGATTGCGCCAGGAACTGCTCGCGCTGGCCGCAGATTCTTACATCGCGAACAACATCCATGCCATTCTGTTCAAGCGCCGGCTGCCGGTGGATCCGCGGCACAACTCCAAGATCGAGCGCCCCCAGCTTGCCAAGTGGGCCGCCCGCCAGCCGCTCACCTAACCACTGAGGTCAGTACAGCGAGCGCACTCTCGCTTCGAGATTTGCGCCGAAACGTCGGGGGCTTGAACGACGTATTTCGGGGTGACGCCGTGGAGTCACCCGCGGCCAAGTCGGTCCCGGGCACGGGGCAACCTCGCCCGCCGGCCCGGGGGACCTAGTTCTCTTTCCAGCGCTTCATCGCGCGAGACACACTAAAGGGATGAAACGGATCGTGGACGGGGTCGACGCCAGCACGAGTGCCACCGACCCGCCGCTGCGCGACGAAGAAGTCGAAGTGGCGGCCGGACCGGTGGTGGTGGCCGGGCACCTGACGATCCCAGAGCACCCAAGCGGCATCGTCGTCTTCGCTCACGGCAGTGGCAGCAGTAGGTTCAGCGCCCGCAACATATTCGTCGCCGACGTGCTGAATAGTTCCGGAATCGCCACGCTACTGTTCGATCTACTCACGCTGGACGAAGAACGCAACCGCGCCAACGTCTTTGACATCGAGCTGCTGGCACACCGGTTGGTCGATGTCACGGACTGGCTGGCCGGCCAACCAGGCACCGCATGCCTCCCGGTCGGCTACTTCGGCGCCAGCACGGGAGCGGGCGCGGCCCTCGCCGCGGCCACCGATCCAAGCGTGAACATCACCGCGGTTGTCTCCCGCGGCGGCCGGCCGGATCTGGCCGGTGAATGCCTGACCAACGTCCGAGCTCCGACGCTGCTGATCGTGGGTGGACGCGATGAGACGGTGCTGGAGCTGAATCAACGTGCACAGGCCGCGATTCCCTGCGAATGCGAACTCGTTGTGGTTCCCGGGGCCACCCATCTATTCGAAGAACCCGGCACGCTCGAGAAAGTCGCTGCGCTGGCCCGTGACTGGTTCATCGACCACTTGAACCCCGCGAGGCGGCGGTAGTGCACCCCAACGCCTTCGTGCACAACAGGTCGGCGGCCCCGGAGTGTCCGGGGAAGAGAGAGATTTCCGGAGCCGCCGGGCTCTAGGCCGAATGAAGGGCCCCAACAACTGAGTTATCGACCCTCGAAGCTCCGCGCATGAAGATCGACGCGGTGAGTGGGGATGACACGGGCACCGTCGAAGAACCACCGGTTGAGGACGGCAAGCCCGGCGGCTGTGGATGAGCATGGGCTTCCACATCGCCTGGAACTACACGCAATCGGGCGTCTTTTCGGGCATCGTTTCGGGAGGCTACGTCGAGCCCGATCTCATCAAACCGGTCATCGACGGGCCGACACTGCTGACCGGCGGCGGCTTCGGCGTTGAGTCCTCGGTCATCGCCTTCGTGCTGTGCACGGTGACGGGGGCCGCTCTGCTGTTCCTGGCAACGCGGCGCGGCCATATCGTGCCGCCTTTCCCGCAAGCGCGAGGCTGATCCCGCCAGGAGCGAGGAAGGAACATCGCGATGACCCAAAACGAGCCCGACGCAGTTCATCGCCAGATTTCCGCGATCTCGCCGGCGATGGCGGTCGGGTCCTGATCGTCGGTGTTGCAACTGACGGCCACCGAGTGGGTCCGGTCGGCGCTGACCGCGAAATCCGTGAGGAACCCGGCCCAGGAGCCGTCGTGCTCAAGGGTCCCGTCGGTCCCGACGAAGATTCCCGCGCCGTAGCGTTCGCCTGTTTCCGAGCCGGTCTCAACGGCACCGTCCACCTGCGCGGCGAGCAACTCCGGGCCGCCCACTGCCCCGGTGCGATAGTTGTCGGCCCAGATCACGAGCTGGCTCGGCGTGGTCTGAATGGAGCCGTCACCGGTCTGCTCCCAGGCGGAGGGGGCGACCGCGTCGTTGCCGCCGTCCTTCATGTACGACAGGGCCAGCGTCGGCACGGGTCGAGCCGGATCCAGCACCATGTCCAGGCCCAGGGGGGTGAAGACCTCGGCGTTGAGAAAGTCCGCGAGCGATTCGCCCGATACCGCTTCGACGACTGCGCCGAGCAAGAGGTAGTTGGAGTTGGAGTAGTTCCACCGGGTCCCGGACTCGAACTCCAAGTCCCGCACCTGCGCCAGAGCCTTCAGGGCGTCGGCGTTGGTTGTGCGATCGCCGTCCTGATAGCCCGCCTCGTAAAGCAGACCGACGTAGTCCGGGATACCGCTGGTCTGGTGTATCAACTCGGTGATCGTCACCGTTCGCGACCATCCCGGGAGCCCGGGCACGTACTCGGCTAACGACGCGTCCAGCGATAGCTTTCCGGCCCCGGCGAGGAGCAGGGCCGCAGTGGCCGTGAACTGTTTGGACACCGATGCGATATCGAATGCCGTATCGGTGGTGATCTCAGTCCCGGAGTCCAGATCGGCAACGCCTCGCGCGCCCGACCAGACCACCTTCCCGGCGATGCCCACCGCCGCCGAACATCCCGGCTTGTTCTTTTCGATGACGCGATCCAAGACCTCCAGGCTGCGGGCCGCTTGATCGGCGGTGGCAGTGGCGGTTGTCGAAGGAGATGCGCTGGTGGACAACACGGTTGCGGCATCGTCCGTGACTTCTGTCCGGGCGCAGGCACACAACAGCATCACGGCCACCAAGGGGGGCAGAATCCGCATGCGCTGACTGTAGGCGTGCATCAGCAGGGTGTGCTAAAGCTTGCCGAGAATCTCGTTCATGGTGTCGATCGGGTGTAGCCGGACCGGTTCGGGGTCCTGCCCTAAATGGCTGCTACCAAGGCGGATAAACCCATCCGTACATCGTCCAGGAGCCGAGGTTGGCGGAGGGCAGGATCTGCACCTGGTGGCCGTCCCCGTAGCCCGGCGAGAGGCCCTGTACGCCCCCGGAGACAAAGGTCCCGTCGCCGCGGGAGATGTCGACATGGTTTCCGTAGGGACCTTTGGAGAACACCAGGGCGCCACGCGGGATGGGCGTTTCGTGGTGGTCGAGCCCACGGGCGGCCAGTGACAGGTAGAAGGACAGTGCCGCGTCGTGAGCAATGCCTGTCTCGGTGGTGAGGCCATGAGCGGCGTCGACGAAATCCTCGCAGCCGTACGGGCCGAAAACATCTGTGCCCACCATACTCTCGGCCACGAGCACGGGATCGTCGGCCGATTGCTCGGTGCCGAGGTTTCTGGGCGCGGGCGCGGGTTCGGCACCAGACGGAACACCCTCGGCGCCATCACTCTTGCTGGTGTTCGCACCGCCGCCGCCGAGGATGCCCTGCGCCGAAACCGAGGACTTCTCGTCGAGCTGGACCGAGAAGCTGGACGGCTCGTCTGCGCATTGCGCGCTCGCGCCGGTGCCACGCACCGACGTGCAAGTCGCGTCGGCGATACCGGCCGAACTCATCGCCGTTGCTATCGAAGCGGAAATCACAGCGCCGAGAACAAGCTTGCGTGCCGCGTACTTCGCGTCGCCGTCTGTCACCACATTCCCTTGGTCAGCGTTCGACTATTCATTGAGATGAAGCGACGGTAGCCGATCGCGCTCAGTCTCGGGACCCGACTGTCAGCGCGGCCAGAGAAGTAGCAGTTCAGAGTCATTTTCGTGGTGACGTTGCGGCACCGTTCTCCGTGGCTGACCGTCCGATCCGCCGGATCAGGTCGGCGGTGCGAAGCGGCTGTTCGATCATGACGAGGTGCCCAGCGGGAGCGATCGTTTCGTGCGCCGCGCCAAGGGCCGCGGCAAGCCGGATCTGCCGGGCGCGCCAGGGCTGTGTGCGCCAACCCCTGTGCGCGGTGACCACCATGCGCGGCACCGGTGGAAGCGGGCGGTCAGCCCGCAGGGCGCACAACTCGGCCGCGAGGTCGTGGTAGGCGGCGTATTCGGTGAGCAGCGAGGTCACCAGCCCTGGATCGGTCGCGGTGCTGCGTATCTCATAGCGCGCTCCTGCGTCGAGGCCCCCGGGGCGTCGCCGCTGCAACAACGTCAGGCCGGCGCGGCCAAGGGCCGTCCGCAGATGCGACTTGTCCAGCAGCGCCGCCGCGGCGTCGGCGGCGGCGAGCTTGGCGGGCCCGGGAAGTGCGAGCAGCGGGTGGTCCGGGGCGATGCTCGAGTCGAGCAGCAGCAGTGCCCGGGCGCGATCCGGATAGAGGCGGGCAAATCCCTCGGTGTAGAAGCCGGCTACCGAATGCCCCACCACCACTGCGGAATTCGGCTGGGCTACCGCATCCAGGACGGCGGCGATCCGCGCGGCCTCGCCTCGCACGGTGCGACGAGCATTCAACGCCGGTGTGCCCGCCACCGGTGTGCCGGGGCGATCGAATCGCACCACCGTGTGATCGCGCGCAAGGTCCGCGACGGTGTCGCTCCAGTGCAGCTGCCGGCCTCCCAGCCCGCTGCACAACACCACAACCGGACCGCTGTTCCCGTCGATGTGGACCCGGACCCGATATCCGTCCACCTCGACGTCGACACGATCGCTCACGACATCACGCCCGTGCGCGGGCGGTGCGGACGGCGACGAAGATCAGCCAGCCGGCGATCGCGATCAGCTGGACGCGCTGCGCGATTCCCACCTCAGCGGCTCCGGCGCCGGCGGTGCTGTCGATCGCGACCGCGGCGGTGGTCCATATCGATGTCCCGATCAACGCCGTCAGCATGAAGAGCCCGATGTGACGCACCGACGCGGGGGCGCGCTCGCGGAGATCGACCACGACGAAAGCAAACAACGACACGATCGCGGCGAGCACTCCGACGACGCTGCTGAGCAGGTGTAACTGGTGCCCAATCGGCACGGCCCCCGTCGCCTCCCGGGTTGCGCACGAGGCATCCGAGCTGGACGCGCACACCAGCGTCCAGACGGTGCTGTCCAGGGCGGTTGTCACCGCGAAGACGGCGAGCGCCCACCATCCCGTTCTGCTCCACCGGTCGCGGCGAATCCCGACGAGGGCGGCGGCCGCTGCGACGAGGAGGATGACCGCCGCGGCCAGGTCGCACCCTCGAAACCACTCGCCATGCGGTTGATCCGTGGCGGCGAGTTCGCTGATGAACAGGTCCGGGTCGGGGAGGCTCCGGGTGAAGGCCATCTCGAGCAGCCAGTTGGAATACAGCATGGCGCCGAGCAGGGCACCTGCCGCTGCGATCCATCGCAGGGGCGCCGACGGCGATCGGCGCTCGTGCGTGCGATCTGCCGCCACGTCAGACCGGTGCGGCCGGGCCATCAGGCAATAATGCTGCGATTGGGGATCGGGACGAGCGTCTTCGGGAGCAACCGCACGCAATTCTCAGGTTGGCTACGCTTCCCCGCGGCTGGCCGACCGGCGCTGGACGCCGGCGTGGCTGGCCACCCACCCCGCCAGGCCGCCGCTCCACCGCCCACCGATGGGGCACCAGAGAAGGCCGGCGGGCGGCCTGCAGTTGCGTGCCCGCACGGGCCACGACGTGCTGGATCGCCGATCGGATCCCCAACGTGACCTTGCACGGGCCTGGCCGCAACTCGCGAAGTTCCTGGCGCGGTGATCGCCCGTCGGTCAACGCGGTTCGAGCGGGTGCCGTTGAAGATAGGCCGACAGCGTGTCAACTTGCCGGCGCTCGAGGCGCTCCCGGAAGTAGGGCAGGTTCTCCGGTGTGACGATCGCCGGCAGGATGATCTCCCACATGTCGGCGGTGCAGCCGATGATGTCGGCGTCGGTGGCATCGCACAGCAACCGGTTGCCGACCGCGGTGGCCCACATCGTCCATCCCAGTTTGTCGACGTCGATCCCGTCCCGTATGTCGCCGGCCGCGGCGGCCTTGCCGAGTGCCGCGGTCAACAGCGGGAAGGTGCCTTCTTTTCGTTGCTGGTAGGCGGTCGAACCGGCACCACTGACCTGAGCCAGCGACTGCCGCAGTTTGTTGGCGACCTGGGTGAGTTTGTCCTGAACATGCATCTGGGGGATCACGAAGGTCAGCGTGATTACGTTGTCCAGCGCCGATAGGGAAGTGTCGGCGAGCACCCGCAGCACGGTTTCCCGAAAGAGGGATTCGGCCTCTGCGATGATTGCGACGGCTACCGCCTGCTTGGTGCTGAAGTGGTAGTAGAACGCACCCTTCGTGATCTGCGCTCGCTCGACGAGTTCCTGAAGCGAAGTGCCTCCGTAGCCGATCTCGTCGAACAGTTCGACACCGGCGGCGATGATTCGCCTGCGCGTCTCCTCGCTTCTCGCCTGCATCGCAACCCTTCAGAACCGACCCCGGCCGTCAGTATGGCAGCGCCGTCGCCCTCGGGACTTGAATTCACGTGGCGGCATCGGGTCCCGGCGCATGAAACTCGGCTTTAATGGCGGCATGGGACAGGCCGACGGCGAGTCGCACACAGCCATTCGGGCCGCCGCCATGACCGAACTCGCGGCAAGGGGTGTCGACGATTTCACCTTCGACGGAGTCGCGAAGCGAGCCGGCGTCGACGTGAAGGCGATCGTCGCGCACTGGCACGACCGGCGGGTGCTGTTGATGGAGGCGATGCTGCTCACCGGGCAACAACAGATGCCGACGCCGGACACCGGCTCACTGCGCGGCGACGTGATGGCGTTCGTGGCGCAGTTGACGGCGCTGTCGGGCACCGAACCGGGCGTGCGCTACCTGCGCTCGCTGCTGCCGCAGTCCGCCGAGGTCGATTTCACGCAGGTCCGAAAGGACTACAGCGACAACCGATTCGATGTCCATGCTGAAATCTTTCGGCGCGCCGCGCGACGTGGCGAACTGCGTGACGACGTCGACCCGGTCACCGCGATTCAGATGTTCGCGTCCACGATCTGCGCCGACGCCATATGGTACGCGCGGCCCAGCCAACCCGACTACGTCCGCGGGGCGGTGGACATCTTCCTGCGCGGTATCGTCTCGTGACGTCGTCTAGCCGGCCTGCGCCAACGCCTCCGGCCTGGGCTGACCGTCCTCGTCGAGTTGGCGCAGCCTGGCAACGACCGAGGCCGTCAACGCGTCGAACGCGGCGTGTGGGGTCGGCTTCGGTGGCGACTTGAGCGCTGGAAACTCAGCGACTGACGCCACATAGCCGCACTCCGCGGCCGACCACCTGATGTGGTAGCTGTACTCGGAGGCTTTCCATTCCGGCTTCATGGTCAAACCGTAACCCGAAGGCATCGCGAACCGCCGAAACCATCGGACCCCAATCGTGGGGACCATCGTCCCGGCATCAGAGACGCCACACCGAGCCGCCTTTCACACCTGAAGGCGCTGTGCCACAGTCTATTTCGACCGCAGGGCAAGATCTTTCCCGGGCTGAGTCACCTGCCGGAAACATGGCGTAACCGCGACGAAAAGCAAGCGGGGCGTTGCTCAGGAATGCGCCTCGCCCATGTTGATGGTCAGGGGGCGACGGAAGAACCTCGTGATCCAGAGCAGCACGCCGATTCCGATGATGAACCAGGTGATGCCGTACCGCGTCGACTCCGCCGACAGGTAGATCCACAGCACGATCGTCAACCCCATGCCGATCAACGGCAGCACGATGTTGGTGAAGATCTGACGGGCCCCGTTGATTTCCCGGCGCCGGTAGGCGAAGTACACGATGACCGTCAGATTCACGAACGTGAAGGCGATAAGCGCGCCGAAGTTGATCAGCGACGCCACGAAGTCCAGGTTGAACGAGATCGCCAGCAGCGAGACGGCTCCCACGAACAGGATCGCGTACGACGGGGTCTGAAAACTCGGATGCAGATAGCCGAAAAACCGGCCGATCGGCCCCTGGCCGTTGCGTCCCATCACGAAGAGCAGTCGGGACACCGACGCGTGCGATGCCAGGCTGGAGGCGACCGTGGCGGCAAACGCCGCCGAGGTGAGCAGGATCTTGAACAGGTGCCCGCCCACCATGAACGCGATCTGCGGCAGCGCGCTGTTCTCCAGCGACTCCTCGCTGAAGTCGGAGATGTCCGGAAACAGGGACTGGGTGAACCAGGCGGCGGTGAAGAAGATGGCGCCGCCGATCAGCAGGGCCAGCACGATCGCCCTCGGCACCGTCGAGGCGTCCTTGGCCTCCTCGGTGTACATGGTGATCGCGTCGAAACCGATGAAGGAGAACGCCACGATCGTGGCACCGGTGATGACCAGGTTGAGGTGCACACCGTCGTGCCAGGCCGGGCGGGTGGAGAAGATGGTCCCGTTGCCCATCCCGTCCATCAGGGACTTCGCCGCCAGCACCAGGAACACCCCGATCAGAACGACCTCGAAGGCGACCAGGAGCATGTTCACCCGCGAGGTGTTGGTCATGCTGAACAGACACATCGCCGTGATGGCCGCGACGTAGACGACCACCCAGAGCCAGGACGGCACGTCGGGGAAAAAGGCGTACATGTAGCTGCGGATGATGAGGGCGTTGACCAGTGGCAACAGCAGGTAGTCGAGCAGGGCCGCCCAGCCGATCAGGAACCCGACGTTGGGGCTGATCGTCGCCGACGTGTAGGTGTAGGACGACCCGGCCGACGGGAAGATCCGAGTCATCCGCCCGTAGCTGATCGCCGTGAACACCATGACCACCAGAGCCAACACGTAGGCGGTCGGGACGACGTTCCCGGTTTCGGAGGACACGATGCCGAAGGTGTCGAAGACGACGGTGGGCGTCATGTAGCCCAGGCCCAGGCCGACGATGGCCCACAGGCCCAGCGTCCGGGCCAGCTGGGTCGTTCCCGTAGACCCTGGGTCAACCTGAGTCATCGTGATCCCGTCGTGGTTGAGGCGTGGCGATCCATTCCCAGTGGCTTACCACAACGACAGCCGCCATCGACGCCGTTTGGTCGGCGCACGAGAACGTTTCTCCAGTCGCGGGTTTGGGGCCGCTCATCCGTGTACCGTGCCAGCCATGCGGTACGTCGTCGGGTACGGGCCACGTCAGCGTGGCGTTGACGGTGTCAATCTTGCTGCCACGCTGGCCCGGTCGTCGGGTGCGGCACTCGATCTGGTCTCGGTGCTGCCCAGCGACGCACCGACGTTTCACATGTACTCACCCGACGAGGCGTTCAATGCCGAGGTCGAGGCCCAGGCCCGCGAATGGCTCGAGGACGGGCTGAGCCACGTCCCCGAGGACGTGCATGCGGAAGGTCACCTGCAGCGCGCGGATTCGATCACCGAAGGCCTGCTGGACGCGGCGACCGACCCCGATCGCGGGGAGGCCGGGCTGATCGTCGTCGGCACCTACCATCGCGTCCGCAGTGGTCGCTTCGGACTGGGCAGCCTGGCCGATGCCCTGCTGCACGCGTCGGCGGTGCCGGTCGCCCTCGCTCCGGCGGGCTATCAGGCCCATCCCGCGATCAGCCGGATCACCTGCGCGGTCGGCATGCAACCGGGGGCCGAGAACCTGCTCGACGCCGCAATCCACCTGGCAGAGGAGTGGAAGGTCCCGCTTCGGCTGATGTCACTGGTGGCCGTCGGGGAGGGCGGCAGCGAGGACCGGCGCCGGGACTGGACGCATCGGGCCCAGGAGCACGCGGCGACGCTGGTGGCCAAGGCGACCGCGACCCTTCCCGCCGAGTGTGCGGTGACAAGCGTTGTGGGACACGGTGAGTCGCTGGAGGACGCCGTGCAGGGACTGGAGTTCGAGGACAGCGAGATCGTCCTGATCGGGTCCAGCCGCCTGGCCCAGCCGAAGCGGCTCTTCCTCGGCCACACGGCCAGCAAGATCATGCGTGCGCTGCCGGTTCCGATGATCGTCTGGCCGCGCGGCTGAGGCGGCGGTCTCAGGACTCCTTGACCCGCGAATACCAGATGCGGTCGGCGACCGCGACGATGTCGTCGGAGATCGCCGAGATGCGGCGGTAGAACTCCCGACGCGCGACCACGACGTGGAAGTCGCTGATCTCGAGGAGTTCGCCGGCGGCCGCGCGGTAGACGCGCTCCAGGTCGCGTTGTGACTTCACCGCGGCGTCGGCCGTCTTCGTCGCCGACAGGCCGCGCACACCGCTCAGCGCCTCGATGGCCATCACCAGGTGGTGCACCCCCTCGGCGAGCAGACCCGCCATCTCAGCGGTGGCGCGATCCGGCGGGAAGCCCATGGTCTCGGCCTCGCGCACGGTGTTCTTCGCGCCGTTGATCACTCGGTCGAGATCGCAGGAGAGCTGGAAGAGATCCTCGGGCTGCATCGGTGTGGTGAACGCCTGCCGGACGGTGTCGACCAGGTCGCGGCGCACCTCGTCGCAGGCGTGTTCGGCGTCGCGCACATCCTCGGCGCGGGCGGTGGCCCCGCCCGCCCAGTCGGCGAACGCATCGATGCCGCGCGCGGTGATCTCGGCCTGCTTGTGCAGCATGGCGAGTACATCGGGGGTCTCCGGCAGGAACCAGCGGCGCTTGCGGTTGGTCGTAGTACTCATAGTGCTGCTCTCCATGCGAGAAGGACGGCGACTGCCAGCAGGGCAGCCGCGGGGATGGTGGTCAACCAGGCCAGGGCCATCTCACGCACGATCTCCCAGCGCACGTGCTTCCACCGCCGTCGGCCGCCGCCGACGCCCACGACCGAGGAGGCAACCACCTGGGTGGTGCTGACCGGGGCGCCGACCAGTGAGGCACCGAGGATGACCGCGGTGGAGGTGGCCTGACTGGTGAAGGAATCCAGCGGAGTGAGGCTGAAGATGCGCTGCCCGATGGTCTTGACGATGCGCCAGCCGCCCAATGCGGTGCCCAACGTGAGAGCGGCGCCCGTGACGACCTTCACCCACAACGGAACGGTCAGCGCGGCGGTCTGACCGGACGCCAGGAGCAGGACGGCGACGACGCCCATCGCCTTCTGCGCATCGTTGCCGCCGTGGCTGAACGACAGACCCGCGGCAGCGGCCCAACCGCTGACGCGGACCGGCAGGTTCCAGCGTGTCGTCCACCGGCGGCTGGCCAATCGCAGCACACGCAACAACAGCAGCGCGAAGGCGAAGCCCAGGGCTGGCGAGATCATCAGCGCGACGAGCACACCGATCACCCCGGTGGGATGCCAGCCGTTGAGCCCGCCCCAGTTCACCGACTTGAGGCCGCCGTAGCCCGAGAGCAGCCCGTCGGCGATCGCCGCCCCGGCCAGCCCGCCGACCAGTGAGTGTCCCGACGACGACGGCAGTCCGCGCCACCAGGTGAAGACGTTCCATGCCGTCGCCCCGGCCAGTCCGGCCCCGACGACGGAGACCATCTGCGACTGTGGAACGGTGACGATTCCGCCGATGGTGTCGGCCACGGCCGTGCCGAGGAAAACGGCCCCGGCCATGTTGAACACCGCCGACAGCACGACCGCCTGTCCTGGGGTGGCGCCCCGTGTCGCGACAAGGGTGGCGATCGCGTTGGACGCATCGTGGAAGCCGTTGGTCAGGGCGAAGGCCAAGGCGAAGCCGATGGCGACGATGAGTCCGACTTCCACCGACACCTCCCTGTGTGCTCGGATCACCGGCGGTGAACGCAAGGTTGACTGCGGGTGAACATAGCAAGTACGGAAGGCAAACGCCGGTAACCGTTTCCCCGGACAAGAAAACTGGGGACTTTGTGCCCGGGTCCCCGCTCAGGGGCGCCAGTCCAGCGGCCGCCGGGTCCCCATCGCACCCACCTTGAACTTGAGCGGGGGTCGACCCGACACCGTCATGACCGGCGGCGCCTTCCGGACCGCGAGAACGGTCGCGGTCCGTGACGCCGCCGGTGGCGCAGCAAGGCCGGTGTCGGCATGCTCGTCGACCGCCCACACATCGCCGTACCAGGCGGCCTGTTCGGTGTGGTGCCATCCGGCGTGGCCGGGATGATCGGTGCAGCGTCGGGAGTCGTCGGGGGACGGCATGCCGCATGCCTCGTCCGACGGGGGCATTGACACCGGACCCGGGCGGCTCAGCCCCACGGCGGAGAGCGCGAGCAGGCCGGTGCCGGTCACGGCGAGCAGTAGTGCGAGCAACGTCATCGGATTGTCCTTTCCGGTTGGCGGAAAGGTAGCGCCGGGGTGTGACAACCAGCCGGGAGCGATCAGTCACCCCTGTGGCCATGCCCGGGCTGGTGTCCCGGTCGCGGCGGCGGCATCGGGCCGTTCACCTGCCGACCAGAGGAGAGCGGCGTGACGTGGCCGCGTGGCCTCCGGGCGGGGTTTCACGATATCTGAGGTATCGCGCCGGTCGGCTGAGGGTTCCCCGTCCGCGTGGGGCGCGGACCCATCGGTAAGCGAACCTGGTCCAGATTGGATTGCCGCTTCAAATATATCGGGCTGCCGGCCCGCCCTTCAGCTGGTAATTTTTGCAGAAATCGACGCACCGTCGGTTTTATTGCAGTGCAAGCGAAACAGGGCCTCTATGGCGGACCGTCTCATGCCGCGCGCCTCGCGCTGGCGCGTCCTGCGCGAGCGGATTCTCCGCGATGACGGACCCCCCTCATCATGGCCTGTGGCGCTGGCGCTGCTGGTGTTCACCCCCCTGACGTACTGCACGATGTTCCTTCCGAAGAATGTCGCCGAATGGCTGGTCGAGGAGGAACATCCGATCGAGGCCCTCGGGGTACTCGGGCTGCTCGCGGGCATGGTCGCGTGCTTCGTGATGTGGTGGGAGGTGCGCGGAGACCCAGCGTGGCCTCGCCTGCGGCGGCTCTCACTGTTCGGATTCGGGCTGCTGCTCTTCATCCTGGCCGGTGAGGAGGAGAGCTGGGGCCAACGCCTCCTGGGTATCGAGACACCTCCGTCGATATCCGAGATCAATGCACAGCACGAGACGAACCTGCACAATCTGACGGCGCTGCACGCCATCAACTCCTACACGTTGTTCGCGAGCCTGTTGTTCGCGGTCGGCGTCCTTGCGCCCGTCCTCGCGCTCTGGGCAGGGCCTCGGAGGCGGCTGGAGAAGTTCATGCCGATCCTTCCGATAGCGCTGTCCACGATGTTCATCTACAACCAGGTGCTCTACTGGGGCTTCCACCGCTTGTTCATTCGCGTCCCGACGGCCTACCACGCCGCTTTCCCCTGCACCTACAGCCTCGGCGAGATCAAGGAGACGTTCGGCGAGTTGGTGCTGGGTCTTGGGTTTGTGTTCATCCTGGCCAAGCGGCGACACCACCAGCGAAGCATCGCCGAAGTCTTGCCAAGCGCTTTCTCGACCCGGCCTTAGCCGCTGATCGACGAACTGCTTCACCACACCCACAACGTCCGGAGAAGGCGGCCGAACCGGGGCGCGATCAGATCGGGCGGGTGTTGGCAGGCAGCGGGATGGCGACCAGCTGCGCGGGAGCCGGTACGACGGTGGCGGGGGACCCGGAGTGCGGGGCCATCGGGGCCGGCGCCGGGGCGTTGGCGGCGGGGATGACGACCGCCGGCAGGCTCGGCGTATCGAAGAAGTCGACCATCGCGATACCCACCGCGGCACCCATGCCCGCGGCGCCAAGCACAATCGCGGCCAGCGCGCCACCGGTGCGGATCTTGATCGCCGACTGTTGTTGGGCGCACGGGTCGGTGTCGAGGAACACGTCGTCGTCCTCGGCGGCCGGGTCACCCAGCGGGCTCAGCGACCAGGCCAGGGCCGTCGGGTCGTCCGAACCCGGGGTGTAGTGGGTGGCGGTGTACTCGGGTGTGATCGCGAACTCCGGGCCCGTCGGCAGGTCGGGGGAGAACGCGAAGGTCGCGGTCGGCTCGGCGTAGGTGGTGCTCATGGCGGGCTCCTTGCGGTGTTCGCGGTCCCGGTCGGGCCGCTCTCACAGGTAGGAGCAGTGACGTGGGCAACTCATGACACTTTTTTGAGAAGTTTTTCCGGCCAACGGGCCGGAGCGGTGCTTGAGGCAGGAACGCCCTGTTCAGGGCACACTCGAGCTGATGGAATTGCCACCGGAGCGCGGTGTACCCGTAGAACCCGTGGAGCCGCCCGTGGTGCCGCCCGTCGACCCGCCCGTCGTTCCGCCCGAGCCCGTCGAGCTGCCGGAATCCGACGAGCCCGACGACCCGCGCTTGGGGCCGTTGCCTCCCGAGCCGGTCGTGGCGGCCGGACCGCCCGAGCGCTGAGGAGCATACGAGGGGCTTGCGCTCGACGTCCGGGTCGGCGGCGTGACCGGCCTGGTGCTGGCGGGAGGCCGGGACGGCGGGGCCGACTCGGTGGGGGCGATGTAGATCTGCGAAGGGGGCGGAACGTACGGGATGACCGTCGGTCGAAGCTGAGCACTGGTCGACGGGGGAGCCGACGGCGGCGGGGTGGGCCGCGGCGGGGTAGTCTGCGGCGGGCTCGACAGCGTGGGACTGGGCTGCGTCGGGCTTTGCGTGATGACGACGGGGTCGAGCGAGCTGTCCCGGGTGAAGGGCCACAGCAACGCCACGACAAGCGCGGCGATCCCCGCCGCGCCCAGCCACAGGAACAACAGCAGCATGCGGCGCCTGCGCTTCTTGGCGTCGTCGGCATCGTCGCCGCCCTCGGTTCCGGGTTCGTCGACGAGTGCCACCGGGTCATCGGACCGGCCGGGAATGCGCGCAGCCAGCACAGTGGCCAGGCCCGAGGCCCCACCCGTCGTGCCGCCGGGCCCAGACGGGCCGCTGGATGCCGACCGGGTCATGTCGGTCTGCGCGCAGACCAGCTGGATACGGTCCAACGTCTGTTTGCGCAGGGCCGCAGGTGCCGGGATGAACAGCGGTGCACCGCCGAGCAGCGCGACGGGGTTCACCATCTTGCCGCGTTGTTCCAGGCAGCCGGGGCAGGTGTCGATATGGCGGGCGATGCGCTTGCGCATCAGGATGGTGAACTCACCGTCCCAGTCGGAGAGGAATTCGCCCAACTCCGCGCATCCCTGCCCCGTTCGGGCCCGCCGAGCCACCAGCAGCGCACCGAGCGACCGCTCGATGGTTTCCCGAAGTCGATGCGTCATGGTTCGGGCGCCCGCCGCGCTCACTCCGAGGGCCTCGGCGAGCTCGGGGCCGTCGAGGCCATGTCGGTAGGTCAGTTCCAGGACCGCCCGGTCGCGATCGGAGAGCCCGCCGGCCACCTGGGCGATCAGCGTTGCGAGCTCGGTGCGGGAAGCCATGACCTCGGGACCCGGTTCTGCCGAGGTGACCTCGGGCAACTCGTCCGAAGGTTGCTCGCGGTTGCGCTCCCGGATGCGCCGCAACGCCTCGTTGCGCGCGATGGCGTACAGCCACGGGCGGAGTTTGTCCAGCTCACGCAGGGATGACAGCCGCGTCGCCGCCGTGACGAAGGTGTCCTGGACGCAGTCCGCCGCGGCCTCGCGGTCCCGCACCATGCCCACGCAGAAGTCGTGCAGCCGGTCCGCGTAGCGGTCATAAATGCCGGCGAAGGCCGCCTGGTTGCCGGTCGCCGCGGCGGCGGCCAGCTCGGCGTCGCTGACGATGTCCCAGTCGATTACCGCGGTCATCGCGTGGCCGTCCCGGGTGTCCGGTCCGATGGAAGCGCGAAGGCGCCGGCCAGGCCGGCGTGGCTGATGCGCATCGAGTGCTCCTTGGCGGCGTCCGCGGCCCCGGTTGGGTCGCTGTCACAGGTAGGAGAAGCGGCCGGGGTCCGGCGTGACACTTTTCTGGATATTTCTTTGTCCACCTGGTCACCGCAGGCCTTTCACATCGCCGACCAGTGGAAATGCCCCTTCACCGTGCGGTCAGTTCGAGGCCGACTGTGACGATGCTAACAAGGCGGGTGCGGTGGTACCAGCAAATTCCGCTCCGCGCGGTTGAGAACGCAATTACCGGCGAATTGCTTGGACACGTGTCCGGCACCGTTAAGTGTGGACCGCCGCCAGCGAATGTGCGTCAGGAAGTCGGGTCAGAAGTGTGGGCTGCGACAGACGGGGGCCGGGTGCCTCCGCCGCTCGGGTCGGCGTCCGGCTGGCCGACTTAGCCCAGCCCCAGAGCCCGGCTGAGTATCGTCGTTCCATGACCGCGGTGCTGGACGGCATCTTCGATGCACACGGCGGGCTGGACTACTGGCGGTCGCTATCGACGATCGATGTGGAGATATCCGCGTGGGGATTCCTGTTCACCACCAAACAGGTCGAGCCACAGAACCATGCGCGTCTGACGATCGACACCCGGGAGCCGCGGGTCATTCTGCACGACTATCCCGCCGCCGGTAACAGCACCGTCCTGCGTGGCGGTCAGCGCGTCGAGATCCGCGACTCCGCGGGTTCGGTGCTCGACGCCCGGGACAACCCGCGCGAGGCATTCAGTCATGGGCGCCTCCTGCGCTGGGATGCAATCGACTTCGCCTACTTCTGCGGCTACGCCATGTGGAACTACCTGACCCTGCCGTTCCTGCTCTCGTACCCGGGCGTCTCGGTGGCGATATCGGACCGTCAGGCGACCGGTACCTTGCTGCGGGTGGGCTACCCGGACGGCATTCCCACCCACTGCGCGACGCAGGAGTTGTACTTCGACCGGTCCGGTCGGCTGGTGCGTCACGACTACACCGCGGAGGTCGTCGGGTCCTGGGCCAGGGCGGCGCACCTGTGCACCGACTACCGCCGGTTCGGCGGACTGTGGCTGCCGACGACCCGGCGGGTCTATCCGCGGGGTCCGTTCGGCCGGCTCCTGCCGTTGCCGACCCTGGTGGCCGTCGACATCCACAACGTCGAGCCGCGGACGGCCGACTGACCGGATCGACGGGCGGTCGATCAAGCCGCATCCCGCTGCGGGAGTTGACCCTTCGCGGTCTTCGGTGCAGCTTGGCGAACCGCTTACTCGACCTTTCTGAGCGCCTCGTCGTAGAGACGAAGGGCGATGGGCACACCCTTGTCGACCCAGGCATCCATCACCCCGAGCTTGTCGGAGAGCATTTGCAGCCTTAGGACCCAGCGCTGGAAGTCGTCGTCATTGCGCAACGAGTCGATCTGCTCGCGACTCCCGCTGATCAGGCAGAAGCCGCCGAAGTCAATGTTCTGCGGCATCAGGACGACCATGTCGAAGTGTTCGATTCGGCCCTCCTGCTGCAGGTTCTCCAGTTCGCGGGTCGCCTCCCGGACCGCCTCGAGGGCCTGCCTCTCGCGTCCCCGCGCCGGGATGCCCCAGACAATCCAGAAACCAACTTTCGCCACAACGCTCCTCAGTTCACCTTGGACAGGTCGGTCCGCATGTTCATCACGTCGTAGGTGTTGAACAGCGACAGGTTCCAGTAGAGGTCGGATCCGGTGCCCTTGGTGGACGGCGACCACGGGTTCATCATCGGTGCATAGATGCCGCCCGGTTGCTGGTTCATGAGCACCTTGGCGTAGGACCACGCGCCCTGCGGCAGGTCGGATGTGCGCATTACGACGCTGTTGTTCTGGTCGGTGTACATGGCGATGTACTTCTTCAGGTAGGCGTTGTACTGGACCGACATCTCACTGGTGGTGGAGCCCGGCCCCCGCGAAAGTGCTCCGCAGGCACCGACCACCTGCTGTACCGGGAAAATCGAGGTCGCCGCCGCCGGGTTGCCGGTGATCCATTGCCCCGCGGGGCCGGGCTGGCCGGGAACGGCCGCCGCGTTGCCGTTCCAGTACTGGTACTTGGTCAGGTCCAGCATTGACGGCTCCGGGACGCGGGCCAGATACGCGTTGCCCTGTCGCCCGTTGGGCGTGCCGTACATGTACACGTAGCCGTCACCGGGACGAACGTAGGAAGCCTGCTGGAAATTCTGATTACCGGTCCACCATTGGTTGAGTCGAACGGTGGACGGCGCAAAGGTCCAGTTCTGGCCGTTGTCCACTGAGTAGGCGATCGCCGAATAACTGGTGGTCCAGTAGCCCGGGTTACCCCATTGCTGGACGGCCATGAAGTTGATGTACTGGGTGACGCCGAACATGGTCCCCGGAGTCGGGACGGAGATGCCTGCGGTCGGGATGATCGTCACTGCCGGACCGACATTGGGGTCGTTGATGATCTGCTTCGCGAAATTCACATAGGCCAGAGCTGCACCGCCGAAGTATGTGGACAGGTCGGCGGCATTGATCACGGTGCCATTGGGGATGGACAGCCCGTCGGACAACACCAGATCGGAGGTGCGCAGCAGGACATTGGACCGCCACTGCTGACCCGGCGCGTTGGGGTCGCCGAACGTATCCCCGAACGCGATCAGCAGCTGATGTTCGTTGTAGGGCGTGGACGGGTCGTCCACCATGCCGTTGTCCCAGATGATGCCCACGTCGGTGCCGTTGATCCCGAAGCGGGACAGCGTGTAGTTGTCCGGGAAGTTGCCGGTCAGCCAGCTGATGAAGTTCGTCGAGGGGCTCAGCTGGGCGCCCGGGGCGGGGAACGCCGGTGCCGGCGCGGTTGCCGCGAGCGCGACCGGCTCCACCGCGGCCGCCATCATCATCGGTGCGGCGGTGTCCAGAGCCGTCGGGTCCGCCGTCGGGTCGGACGTCGCGTCCACCGGGGTCGACTCCTCGACAGCGAAGGTGGCCGGCATCTCCGCATCCAGCGTGGTCGGCGCCGCGGCATCAAGCTCTGTGGGCTCGACCGCGTCCACCGTCGCCACCGGCGCGCTCCCGGCCAGATCCAGACGGAATGCGTCGATCTGCTGAGCGGTGAGCAGCGAGGTCGTCATGGTCGGGATCTGCGGAGTGCTCGGAACCGCACCGGCCAGTTGCCGTCGCACCCATCCCAGCAGCCCCCACAGCAGCGGCGACTGTGCGGGTGCCACCGGGGTGGTCCCGGCCAGCGGGTCGATGCCGAAAACGGACAGCAGGCTCGTCACGGCGCGGGCGACCAACGACGGGGGGCTGACCGGGGGTGGGATGGCCATCGGCGACAGCAGGTACACCGGCGTCGGGGCGGGCGAGGGCAGGGCGGTGAGCAGGGACCGGCTCACCAACGGCTGGGTGGGGGCGGTCGGTGCGGTGACCAAGGTCGCGGCGGGCTCGGTGCTAGCGCTCAACGTGGTGGTAGGCACCCGCAACGTCGTCGCGGTGGCGGTGGTCGTCTGCTGCTGCGTGCTCGAGGACTGCGTGGTCGATGATGAGCCGTTCTCGGCCACCGCCTGCTGCTTGGCCGACGGTGTCGGATCGGGGGTGGGCGTGCTACTCGGCGTCGGCTGCGTGGTCGACGTCGGTTCGGTGGGCTTCTCGACGGAGGTAGTCGGGGAAGTGCTCGTCGGCTGGGAAGTGGTGCGCGACTCAGTGGTGGTGGTGCTGCCCTGCACCACCCCCTGCGCGCTCAGCGTGGACTTCGGGTCGGTGGAGGATCCGGAGCCGGTCGTCACCGATGTGGTGGAGCCCGTTGTGGTCTGCGTGCCCGAGGTGCTCGTGCTGGTGGTGCCGGTCGTGGAGGACGTGGTGGAGTCGGAGTCCGATGTGGTGCTGCCGCCGCTCGACGTCGTGGTACCGGTCGACGTCGTGCCCGCGGTCGAGCCGGTCGTCGTACCCGTGGTCGAGCCGGTCGTCGTGGACTCGCCCGTGGTCGTCTTCGATCCGGTGTCGGTTGATCCGCTCGTCGACGAGGACTCCGATGACGAAGACGTCGAGTCCGAGGTTCCCGTGGTATCGGCCCAGGCCAAGCCGTAGCCGGACCCTACCGCCGTGCCAACCCCCAAAGCGACGGCCAGCGCGCCGACCCGTCCGATGTATCTGCCTGCGCCCATGTCAGTTGCTCCCCCAGCGTGTCGCGGTGCTCCCCGACATATGTCCGGCCGACAGCGTCAGCCGACGCGGCAATTGTGACCCATGGGAGTTTGCTGGGGAGGCGATTCTGGGACGTTTGTTCCGGTTCTTGCAGACGGCACGAACTGCGGGGGCGGTCAGCACCCGCGACATTTGACGAACCCGCACCACCCTGCGCCTTCCCGACCAGCACGGCAAACTTCTGTCCACCGCTTTTTATACCATCGCCGGACCCGTTCTTAGTGTTACGCTGGGCCAGATGACCAGCGAATTCATGGCTCGCCCCGCGAGCCGCGAGTCGGTCCGGAGCAAATGACCATGGCAAATATCGTCCTGATCAATCCCCGCTTCGAGGCGTCGTACTGGGGCCTGGAGCACGCCCTGCCGATGCTGGGCAAGAAATGCAACCTGCCGACCGCCTGCCTGCCGTTGCTTGCCGCGCTGACTCCGGATGGGCACCGGGTGACGATCGTCGACGAGAACGTCGAGCCGATCGACTACGACGCGGTGGCCCGGGCCGACATCGTGGGCCTCACCGGCATGAGTGTCCAGCGGGTCCGGATGCGCGAGATCCTCGGCGAGCTCAAGGCCCGGGGCGCGTTCACCGTGGTCGGCGGCCCCTGGGTCACCGTGCAGGAGGAATACTTCGAGGGACTGGCCGATGCGATCTTCATCGGCGAGGCGGAGACCACCTGGCCGCAATTCCTCACCGAATGGGCCGAGGGTCGACACCAGGCGCGCTACGAGCAGCTCGAGCGAACTGACATGACCACCGTGCCGGTGCCGCGCTACGACCTGATCGACACCAAGAACTACCTTTTCGGCAGCGTCCAGTTCAGCCGTGGCTGCCCGTTCCAATGCGAGTTCTGCGACATCATCGTCACGTTCGGCCGTAAGCCGAGGCTGAAGACCAGCGCGCAGGTGATCGCCGAACTGGAGGCGCTGCGCAAACACAAACTGCTGATCGCCTTCATCGTCGACGACAACCTGATCGGGAACAAGGTGGCCGCCAAGAAGCTGTTGCGCGATATCGCGGAATGGCAGGCCGCCGAGGGCTATCCGCTGCAGTTCTTCACCGAGGCGTCGCTGAACCTCGCCGAGGACGAGGAGATGATGGCGCTGATGGTCGCCGCCAACATCACAGTGGTCTTCATCGGCATCGAGACCCCGAACGAGGAATCGCTGCGCGAAACCAAGAAGTTCCAGAACGTCCGGGGCGGAACGATCGTCGATCGGGTCCGCAAGGTGCAGGACTCCGGCCTGGAGGTCTGGTGCGGCATGATCGTCGGCTTCGACCACGACGACACCCGAATCTTCAAGGAGCAGTTGGACTTCATTCAACAGACCGACATCATGCACGCGATGGTCGGCATGCTCTCGGCCATCCCCAAGACCCCGCTGCACGCCCGGTTGCGGAGCGAGGGCCGGCTGGATCTCGCCGACGAGCAGCCGTTCGGCACGAACGTGATCCCGCTGGGGATGACCCGAGAAGAGTTGCGCGACGGCTACGTCGGGCTGATGCAGGAGCTTTACGAGGCGGACTTCTACTTCGACCGGCTGGAGAATCTCTACCTCAACCGCCACTTCGATTTCGCCCGGGTCCGCAACGCCTACTGGCGGAAACACCCGCTGCGGAGGTGGAAGTCGCAGTCGCTCGACGCCGCCCGGGCGATCGGGCTGTTTCTACTGCTGATGAAGAACATTCCCGACCCTGACCTGCGCCGGCTCTACCGGCGCCGGATGACGAGGATCCTGCGCCGGCGGCCGGACCCCAACTTCGCCTTCATCTGCGTGGTCAAAACAGCGATGCACTACCACCACCACATGATGTCGCGCGAAATGGTCGAACGCCGGGCGCCGGTCAACACGATATAGCCCGGTTCGCCCCTACGGCTCGGATTCGTCGGCGACCTCGGCGGGGGTGGCCTCGTCGCACAGGCCGAGTTCGTGGGCCAAGTCCGCGGCGACGGATGCATCGGGCACCAGGTGCAAAGGGATTCCCTCATCGCGCAATTCCGTTGCCCGCAAAGCCAATTCGGCGTTGCGCTCGTCGTCGTCGGCGCCGACCTGCCGGATGATGATGAGCTTTACCCGACCCGGGAACTCGCGGGCCATTTCCTCGTAGGTGAGCGGATCGCGCTGCCCGCTATCGCCGATGAGGACGAACTGCATGTCGGGATAGGCCTCGAAGATCCGACGGATCGCCGTGCGCTTGTGCTCGGCACCGCTGCGCCGCAGGTACCGCTCGGTCGGCCCCCAGTCGGTGAGGAACATCGGACCGGCCGGGAATCCACGCGACTCGATGAACTCGTCGAGCATGGGATAGAACGACCAGCTTCCGGTCGAGACGTAGAAGAACGTCGGGGGCGGCTTTCGATTGCCCGAGCGGTTGACGACGCCGCGGGCCAGGCCCCGGTAGAACGCCGCCATGCCGGGGATCGCCCGGCGCTCGCTGACGTCGCGCAGCACCGTTCGGAGCACCATCGTCACGCCCTCGGTCAGCCCGGTCAGCAGGATGGTGTCATCGATGTCGGAGATCACCAGGTACGGCGCGTTGCGCGCGGGTTTGACCACCTCGCCGGTGCCGTCGGCGGACTCCCCGCCGTCGATGGGTGTGGTCACCGCGTGCGCCCGATGCCGGCCGGCCCGCAGGTTCGGCACCGGCACCGAGAAGTTGGCGAATCCGTGGTCGTCGGTGACCTCGGTGGCGCTGTGCTTTCCGATCCGCAACTCGACCCCGGCACCGACGATGTCCAGCGCGGCGTGCCTGCGCAGATTGGCCTCGGCGGCGTCCCAGTAGGGGATGCGACTGTCGCCTGGCAGTTCCGGGGCCTCGATCACCTTGACGCGGACCTTCGCCACGCCATCGGCGACGAAGCCGCAATAGACGATCACGTGCAGGCCCCGAAACGCGCCGGAGGAGATCTTCTGCTCGCGGCGGCGCCGCGTCAGCCTGCTCTCGATTCCCGCCACCACCGCGGCGGTCTCCGGGCTGCGCAGCTTCGCGTTCAGTTCCGCAGCGATCCGGCGGGGGAGGCGGGCCATGGTGCCCAGCATGGCAAAGGTCGGCTCCACCGGTCAGGCGAATGTGCAGTCGTCACCGATCGTCACACCGGGACGGCGGTCACCGGAATCGTCACCGTGCCCTGGCAGGCACCCGAGCTGATGGTGGTTTGAAACGTTCCGGTGAGCGAACCGTCGGCCTGCGGCAGATAGGTGGTCACCGAGGTCGCCGGGTCGTAGGTGATCGTCCGGTCGGGAAGCAGGCAGTCCCACCGCCAGTTGTTGGTCCGCGACCACTGCGAACCCGTCCAGTCGAACTTGACCGCCTTGCTGACGTTGTCCTTCGGCGTCGGGCCGTCGATCGCCGAGGCGACGCAACTGCCCGACGAGCAGTCGGTGCTGAACTGGTAGGTCGCGGAGTACGGCTCCTCGCTCTGGGTCGCGGCCATGCTGCTGCCCGACTTCTGGTCGGTGTGGAAGGTGACCTTGTAGTTGCCCGACCAGTTGGGCGCCGGGTCACCCTGCGCGATGGGCGCGCCGAGCAGTGGCGCGACGATCAGGGTTGCCGTCAGCGGGATGAGCGCCGTAACGCGAAGTTCCATTGTGGTCTGCTCCAGGTCGCCGGGGTGTCTGGAGATCACTGTAGGCAGACATTCCGCGCAAAGCCGTCAGCGCAACGGTGTCGGCTCGACGACGCCGATCTCGGCGGGCTCGGTGATGGCGGCGGGCAGGAAGCGTTCGATACCGAACACGAACAGCGCACCGCCGATCAGCCCGCCCACCAACGGGGCCACGATCGGCAGCCAGAAGTACAGCTCCGGCCCGTTGGTCGAATACATGGCGTCGTGGTAGCCGGTCAGCCAGGACGCGATGCGGGGCGCGAAGTCGCGGGCCGGGTTGATGGCGTAGCCGGCGTTGGCGCCCCACCCGAGGCCGATGCCGACCACCAGCAGGCCAATGAACAGCGGGGCGGTGTTGCCCAGCGGCGGATTGTTGACCGCGCTGGTGAGCGCGAAGATCACCATCACCAGGATGGCGGTGCCGATGATCTGGTCGAGGAATGCCGTCGGGATCGAGACGCCGATATCCGGTGAGGTGGAGAAGATGCCCTGGGTGGCCTTGGTGTGGCCGGGGTCGACGCGGTTGATGGCGTCGGAGTAGGCCCAGCGCACCAGGAGTGCCGCGACGAAGGCGCCCGCCAGTTGTGCTGCGATGTAGGGCACGACCTTGCGCGGGCTGAAACCCTTGAACGCGGCGAGCGCGACCGTGACTGCCGGGTTCAGGTGCGCGCCGCTGAGCCGGCCGGCCACGTAGACCGCCATCGTGACGCCCAGCCCCCAGCCCCAGGCGATCGAGTTGTAGTCGCCGGTGGCGCCGGTCGTGGTGGGGAACCCGCCCGTCACGACCTGGGCGACCACACCCACGCCGAACAGGATCAGGATCATGGTGCCGAAGAACTCCGCGAAGAACTCGCCGAGCAGGGGGCTACGTGTGATCCGGGGGGTGATCGAGGGTCGTGTCATGGGGCGTGTTCCTTTCCCGCGGCCGGCTTCTCGACACGGCGGTGCAGGGGAACGTAGCAACAGGCGGGGACCCGCGGCGTTCTTTTCGACGCGATGAGTCGGCCCGGCTCAGCCGAAGTAGGACTCCAGGCCGGTGGGGTAACCGCCGCCGTCGGTGGCGATGTGAACGTGCGTGTAGTGGTTGGCGTCGTCGGAGCCCATGTTGGCCATCAGCTTGGGCGGAGCGTTGCGCTGATAGAGCATCCGCTGCCAGATCACGTGGTTGAGGTGGAACTTCGTCGCGTTCTGCAGGACGAAGGCGGCGATGCGATCACCGAGTTCCTTGCCCTCCGGGGTTTGGTAGTTGGGGATCATCACGTCGATCGCCATGCCGTTGGGATGCCACTTCAAGGCGTCCGGGCGAACGCCGCCGATGTTGCGGATCTCCGGGAAGGCGGCGCTGACCGCACGGGCCACCAGGATGGTCTCGACCTGCAACCCGCGCTCGGGGGCGACCCCGACCGGCAGCAGGCGGCCCCGGAAACTGCGGTCGGCGGCGAGCGTGCTGATCGCGAACGACGTCTCGGTGCTGGCGACGACCTTGTAGCGGGAGGCGGCGGGCGCGGCCGACAGGTCGGTGAATCCGGCGACGAGCTCCGGACAGCACACCGGGGCGGCCTCGGGGCGCGGTTGCGCACTGGCCCCGCTGGCGAGCGAGGCGGCGACGCCGGCCACCACAAGCGCCCCCAGCGGCACCGGCCAGCGGCGTCGCGGTTTGGCTAACCTGTGTCTCCCCACGAAAGAGCACCATACCCGCAGGTACAGCCCGAAACGGAATCGTTCGCGAATAATGACGTGAGCGCTATTTACACCCCGGCCATCGACTGGATCCAGCTGCGGGCGAAGTACACCACGAACCCCGCGGCGACGATCCACAACAGCGGGCTGATCTCGCGGCCCTTGCCGGCCGCCGACCGCACCACCACCCAGGTCACGAAGCCGACCCCGATGCCATTGGCGATCGAGTAGCTGAACGGCATGGTGGCCACCGTCAGCACGACGGGCAACGCCACCGAGAACTCGCTGATGTCGACATGCCTGAGCTGGGAGAACATCATCGCGCCGACAATCACCAATGCCGCCGCGGCCACTTCGGTCGGCACGATCTCGGCCAGCGGGGCGACGAACATAGCGGCCAGGAACAACCCGCCCGTCACCAGGTTCGCCAGGCCGGTGCGCGCCCCCTCCTCGATGCCCGCCCCGGACTCGATGAACACGGTGTTCGACGACGCCGAGGTGGACCCGCCCACCACGGCACCGGCGCCCTCGACGATCAGTGCGGTCCGCAGCCTGGGGAACGTCCCCTGCGGATCGGCGATCCCGGCCTGGCGGGACAACCCGGTGAAGGTACCCATCGCGTCGAAGAAGTTGGCGAACACCAGGGTGAACACCAGCATGGTCGCCGCGAGCACGCCGATGCGGCCGAAGCTGGTGAAGCTGACGTCGCCGACCAGGGCCAGGTCGGGCAGGGCGAACGGTGAACCCGACAGGGTGGGCACCGACAGGCTCCAGCCGCCGGGGTGGTCGACCTCGGCGCCGAGATGCCAGATCGCCTCGATCACGACCGCGACGACGGTGCCCGCCAACAACCCGAGCAGGATGCCGCCGCGCACCCGGCGGACCACCAGGACACCGGTCAACAGCAGCGTGCCGACGAAGACGAGGGTGGGGATCGTGGTGATGGAGCCGTTGCCGCCGGTGCCCAGCCCGACCGGTGGCGAGGGCAGCCCGGTCGACGAGATGAAGCCGGCGTCGACCAGCCCGATGAAGAGGATGAACAGTCCGATGCCCGCGGTGATCGCGAGTTTGAGCTGCATGGGGACCGCGTCGAAGACCAGCCTGCGTAGCCCGGTCACCGCCAGCAGCATGATGATGGCGCCGTTGATCACGACCAGGCCCATCGCCTCCGGCCAGCTGAGGGTGCCGACGACCGTGGTGGCGAGGAACGAGTTGATGCCCAGGCCGGCGGCGAAGGCGAACGGCAACCGGGCGAACACGCCGAACAGGATCGTCATCACCCCGGCCGCCAACGACGTGGTGGCCGACACCTGCGCGAAGTTCAACTTGTGGCCGAAGACGTCCGGGGCGCTCGACAGGATGATGGGGTTCAGCACGACGATGTAGGCCATCGCGATGAACGTGACCAGGCCGCCCCGAACCTCGGCCCCCACGGTGGAGCCGCGGACCGAGATCTCGAAGAACCGATCGAGCAGATTCATGCGACGAACCTTAGGGTCGCCGGGACGATCCCGCCCGCTGTCGGGCGATGCCCGGCGCGCCGCTAGGCGGTCCTGCCGCCGGAATGCGCGTTCGCGAACTCCAGCACTACCGACCGCTGGTCGGTGCACATGGCCAGGGACGCGGCGGCCACCACGACCGCGGCTTCGTACGGCGCGAAGCCGCTGTTCTGCAGCTTGGACAGCGCCGTCTCGACCGGCAGCCCCAGCCGCAGGTCATGACAGACCGCCTTGCCGATGCCGATCATCTCCGACGTCGACGGGTAGCTCACCCCGGCGGAATCGAGCTCGGAGATGAAGTCGTACTGATCGGCGGAGGCCTGCCCCGCCGATCCGAGAGCGATGGCGAGTGCCAGGCAACCCCCGAGCCCGATCCTGATCATGGTTCCCCCTCTTGCAGACTGGCGGGAACGGTATCGCCGGCCACCGACAGATTCGGCTCGTGCTAGAACCGCCATGTGGCTCGCGTGAAACCCGTTCGCCGGCGCTGGTGGCGCGGCGGCGCCGTGGTGCTCGCACTCGTGGTCTTGGGTGCGGTCGGGGTGCTCGTGGCGTGGGATCGGCGCGGCGCCGATGACCGCTCGTCGGCCCCGCCGCCGCGGACATCGGGGGTGGTGGCGGGCACGCCGAACTTCGACACCGCCCGCGCGCAACTGGCGGCCCTGCCGGTCCGGGGCTGGGACCGGGGTCAGGATTTTCAGCGCTGGCGCTTCGGCAAGGCCTGGAGCGACGACGTCAACGTCGAGTTCGGCCGCAACGGCTGCAACACCCGCGACGACATCCTGCGCCGCGACCTCACCGACCTGGTGGTGCGCCCGGGCACCTGCTACGCCCAGAGCGGGGTGCTGCACGACCCCTACTCCGGGGCCGTCATTCCATTCCTGCGCGGCCCCGATACGTCGAACAGCATCGAGATCGACCACGTGGTGTCGTTGGCCGACGCCTGGTACAAGGGCGCGCGGGCCTGGGATCCACAGCGCCGACTCGACTTCGCCAACGACCCGCGCAACCTGCTTGCCGTGAGCCCGAAGGCCAACTTCGACAAGGCTTTCCGCGACGCCGCGTCCTGGCTGCCGCCGAATGCGGCGTTCCGGTGTGACTTCGTCGCCCGGCAGGTGGCGGTCAAGACCGCCTACGGACTGTGGTTGTCGGCCAAGGAGAAGCAGGCGATGGCCGACGTGCTGGCGCGGTGCTGAGCCGGTTCAGCCACGTCGCGGCGGGCGCGGGAAGAAGCCACTGGTGCGGGCGACGTAGGCGTCATACGCCGGGCCGCGGCTTCGGCGCATGTTCTTCTCCAGCAACGCCTTACCGCTGACGCGGACCAGGAAGAATCCCATCAGCAGCGGTGCGACCACCGTGACCAGGCCGCCCGGATGCCCCAGGGCGAGCAGCCACAGCCCGACCCAGACGCAGACATCGCCGAAGTAGTTCGGGTGCCGGGTCCACGCCCACAGTCCGCGGTCCATCACCAGGCCGGCGTTGGCGGGGTCCTTCTTGAACCTGCTCAGCTGGTAGTCGCCGAGGGCCTCGAACACGAACCCGACCGTCCACACCGTAATGCCCAGCGCACCAAGGACTCCCAGCGCGGAGCGCTGGTACATCGCGAACTGCACCGGCAGCGACACCACGAACAGGATCACCGCCTGGGGGCCGTAGATCTTGCGGGCGACGTAACCGGCGAGCGACCCCGAGCGGTGACTCATGATCGCGGTGTAGCGCGGGTCCTGGCCGTGGCCGATGTTGCGAACGCCGATGTGCAGCCCGAGGCGCAGCCCCCAGATCGCGGTCAGGGCGAGCACCACGAGCCGACGGACCTCGTCGCCGCCGGCGTGCCGGGACGCCACGAAGCTGACCACCGCCACCAGCACGAAGCCGGGACCCCAGAAGATGTCGACCAGCGACTGGTTGTCCACCCGGATCGACAGCGCCATGACCGCGGCGAAGTACACCGCGACCGCCAGCAGACACAGCAGCAGGTTGGCGCCGACGGCGGCCCAGGACAGCTCAGTCCTCCTTGGCGATCAACCGCTTGAGGGCCGCGCGATCCGGTTCGAGCAGTTCGGCGATGCGCGCCTGGTTCACGTCGGCGACCAGGATCTCGCCGACGTCCTTGTGCACGTCGGTGAAGATGCCGTGCGCCTTCATCTTGTCCGCCTGGTAGACGTTGTCGTCGGTGGGCGTCACGTAGTACACGGCGTCGGCCTTGAACCGGTGCACCATCCAGAGGTGGATGACGGTCATCAGGCGCTTCTTGCGCAGCTTCTCGGCGTAGGTGTTCTGGTCGCGCACCTGCAGGATGCTGCGGCCGTGCCGGTCCTTGATCGGGTCGAAGACCACGTCGGCCAGCTTCTCGCCGTCGTCGGCACCGTAGATGCCTAGTTCGAGGACATCGGAGCCGGCGCGGCGCGGCCGCAGGGTGACCCGCAGCTTCTCGCCCAGCTCGTAATGTTCGCTCCACAGCGACAGCCAGTCCTCCAGCAGCTTCTTGGGCACCTCGGTCTGCACCAGGTGCTGGTGCTGCGTGGAGCCCGCACCCATCGCCTTGGTGGTGGCGGTGCGCCCCGACGAGGCCGCCAGCGCGGCGTCGCTGCGCGGGCCGCCGACGAGGGTCTGCGGAGTGCGGTAGGGGGACTCGACCAGCCGCATCTTGCGCTGCAGCCGGGCCAGGGCCAGCATCCCGTCCTGCCGCAGGGCGGTGGCGAACTCCTCGGCGGCCACGCCGTCGATCTGGTGTCCGCCGTAGGTCATGAAGTTGAAGACGAAGCCCATCTTGCCGATCTCCTCGGGGAAGGCCCGCATCTGCTCGTCGCTCATGCCGGTGGTGTCCCAGTTGAACGAGGGGGACAGGTTGTAGGCCAGCATCTTGTCCGGGTAGACCGCGTGGACGGCGTCGGCGAACTCCTTGGCGTCGGCCAGGTCGGCGGTCTTGGTCTCCATCCACAGCAGGTCCGCGAACGGCGCCGCCGCAAGGGATTTCGCGATGGCGTACGGGATGCCGCCGCGCACCTGGTAGTAGCCCTCGGGGGTCTTGGCCCGCTCGCAGTCCCAGGCCGCGTCCACGCCGAGCTGGCGGGCCTTCTCCCGCGCCGCATACAGCGAGGCGGTCTTGGCGAACGCATTCCAGTCCGCCACGCTCATGTCGAGCTGTTCGCCCTCGCCCTCGCGGAACTTCAGCAGTTCGGCGACCGCATCGCCGTAGGTCTCCAGCCCGGCGTCGTCCTGCCAGGCCTCGACGAACCGCGACTCGACCTTGTCGAAGAGCGCATCGAGCGAGCCCGAGCGGTTGTCCTTCCAGACGCCGGCCGCCTCGGTGATCGCCGCGGCGATGCCATGCCGCTCGAGCCAGGCGTCGGCGGCGGCGTACTCGCCCTCGGGCAATGCGTAGAGCAGGTGGCCGTTGAGTTCGGTGACACCGGACTCATAGAACCGCCGCACCATGGCCAGGAAGCACGCCTTGTAGGGCGGGATCTTCAGGTTGGTCGCTCCCAGCAGGAACGGCTGGTCCCGCTCGTCGGAGCGGCTCTCCACCAGGTTGGCGGCCTCGGCGTCGGTGCGGGCCACGATGATGCCCGGGACACCCATGATGTCGAGCTGGAATCGGGCGGTGTTGAGGCGCTTGATCTGCTCGTCGGAGGGCACCAGAACCTTGCCGCCCTGGTGCCCGCACTTCTTGGTGCCGGGCCGCTGGTCCTCGATGTGGTAGCCGGAGACGCCGGCTTCGACGAACCGCCGAATCAGGTTGCGGACGTGTGGATCTCCGCCGTGGCCGGTGTCGGCGTCGGCGATGATGAACGGGCGGTAGTCCACCGCCGGGGTCGCGGCGCGCTGTTCCTCGGTCATCTGCAGCCGCAGGAACTGCTGGTTACGGTCGGCGGTGAGCAGGGCCCGCACCAGGCCGGCGGCCTCGTCGGGCACCTGGCTGAGCGGATAGCTCGCGAGGTCGGGGCCGGGATCCTCGGTGACCGAGCCCTTGGCCGACGTCGCCCAGCCGCCGAGGTAGATGCCCTCGATGCCGATCCGCTTCATGGTCACGGCCTGACCGGGGGAGTAGGGCCCGAAGGTGGTGATGCTCTTCTTCTCGGCGAACAGTTCACGCAGCCGCGCATAGAAGGCCTTGGACGCCTCGCGGGCCACCGTGTAGTCGACCGGGATGGTGCCGCGCTGCTCGACGACCTGCCGGGCGGTGTAGAGGCGGGTGATCCCCTCGAATCGCGGGCTGTCGATGTATCGCTGGGTATCGGCGACCGCTTGGTCGAATGCCGACGTGGTCTCTGCGTCCGCTTCGATGATGGACATGGTTCGTACGCTCCTCGCTGAGCTGATTCCCGCCTGAGCCGCCACCGTACGAGCGGCCACTTGCGATTATCCCGGGTCGGCTGCCAACTGGCGCCGCTTTGGCCCCAAGTGTGCCAGGCCCGGCAACCGACGCGCGGTGCGGTGCCCGCTTATTCTCACACCCACCGCGTGGCGAATCGACGGCGGGAAATCTCCAGCAAACCACTTCACTGCAAAGTCCACCGCGAAATGCGGCAACCGTCATTCGATCCTGCTCGCACCCGGACTGGGCTGTGAAACAACATGATTGACGAATTCCGCCGCCTCTCGGCTTTTATTTACGGGGCTGCAGCGGAATTGCGCCTCGAACCGGCTCGGCGAATTGACGCAATGTCCGTCGCGGCCATTCCACGATCGGGTACATTTCTGTGGTCCGTCCCACCTCCGGGGTCGGTTGGACGGGTGCAGTTCGCTTCGGGTCGGGGGAAGGAGGCGAGATGTTCAGCGGTCTGCCCTTGTGTCGGCGCCACGTCGCGCGGTTTCCGCGGTGAACGTACGGGACCACCCCCCGATCAAACTCGCCGGACTGGCCCTGCTGGCCGCCATCGTGCTCGTCATGACCCTGGTCTACCTGCAGTTCCGCGGTGATCTCACCCCCAAGGCGGAACTGACGATGATCTCCGGGCGGGCCGGGCTGGTGATGGACGCCGGATCCAAGGTGACCTACAACGGCGTCGAGATCGGCCGGGTCTCGACCGTGTCGGCGGCGGAGAGCAACGGTGCGCCCGCCGCGCGCATCACGATGAATGTCAACCCCCGTTACCTAGCCATGATGCCCGCCAACGTGGACGCCGACATCCGGGCCACCACGATCTTCGGCAATAAGTACGTAGCGCTGAGCAGCCCGCGCAATCCGGTCCGCGCGCGACTCTCGAGCTCCGATGTGATCCGGACCTCCACGGTCACCACCGAGTTCAACACGCTGTTCGAGACCCTGACCTCGATCTCGGAGAAGGTCGACCCGGTCAAACTGAACGTGACGCTGAGCGCCGCGGCCGAAGCGCTTTCGGGCCTGGGCTCCAAGTTCGGCCAGTCGATCGTGAACGGCAACGCGATCCTCGACGACATCAACCCGCAGATGGGGCAGATCCGCTACGACGTGCAACGGCTCAACGAGTTGGCCGAGGTTTACTCCGCGGCCAGCCCCGATCTGTTCAGCGCGCTCGACAACGCGGTGACCACCGCCCAAACCCTCAACCAGCAGCGCGGCGACCTCGACGCCGCGCTGTTGGCCTCGATCGGGTTCGGCAACACCGCTGGGGACATCTTCGAACGCGCCGCCCCGTATCTGGTGCGCGGCCAGGCCGACCTGGTGCCCAGCGCGCAACTGTTGGACAAGTACAGCCCCGAGTTCTACTGCAGCCTGCGCAACATCGCGGAGGTCGGCCCCGCGGCGTTGCGGTCGTTCGGCGGCAACGGCTATTCGCTCGCGACGATGACCGAACTGCTGGGCGCCCCCAACCCGTACGTCTACCCGGACAACCTGCCGCGGGTGAACGCCCGCGGGGGCCCCGGCGGCGCGCCGGGCTGCTGGCAGCAGATCGACCGCAACTTCTGGCCGGCGCCCTACCTCGTCATGGACAACGGCGCGTCGATCGCACCCTACAACCACTTCGAACTGGGCCAGCCCCTGCTCAACGAATACGTCTGGGGACGTCAGGTGGGCGAGAACACCATCAACCCCTGATCGCCCGGGGGAAGATGTTCTCCGGCCCGGATGTCGCGGTCGGAGAGGGTGATTGAAATGCGGATTCGTCGATGACCGAGTTGCGCGCCACGCTGAGCGTGTGGTCGGCCGTCGGGGTGTCGGTCGCGCTGATGGCGCCGTCGATGGCGATCAACATCAATCCGCAGGGCACCGCGGCGGTGGTCGGCCGCGCGGTTCCGCTGACGTTCCTGCTCGCGTCCGTCGCCGTGCTGCTGATCGCGCACACGTTCGTGCGGTTGTCGCAGCGGTTCAACCACGCCGGCAGCGTGTACGCGTTCGTCGGCCTGACGCTGGGGGCGCGGACCGGAAGCGTGGCCGGCTGGCTCAACGCCGGAACCTATCTGTTCTACGGTGCCGTCACCTCCACCGCGGCCGGCATCTTCCTCACCGACCTGGCCGGAAAGTTGTTCGCGCCCAGGGCCGTTCCGGAGTGGTACGGCTTCGTCTTCGCCTGGGCCGTGCTGGCCGGGGTGTGCTGGATGGCGGTCCGGGACATCAGGGGCGGCACCAGGGTGCTGCTGGTGACCGAGGGCCTGACCATCACCGTGATCCTCGCCGTCGCGGCGATCACGCTGGGCAGGCTGACGATCCACGCCGCGCCGGGTGGCAGGCACGTCGACCTGACGGTGTTCACCGTGGCGCCCGGCACCGACGTCTCCAACGTCTTCCTCGGCGTCGTCTTCGGCTTTCTGTCCTTCGCCGGGTTCGAAGCCGCGGCGACCCTCGGCGAGGAGACCGAGAACCCGCGACGCGACATTCCGCGGGCGATCCTGGGCACCGCCGTGTTCGGCGGGGTGTTCTTCGTCGTCGTCACCGCCATCGAGATGATGGCCTTCGGCACCGATGCGCAGGGCGTGCAGGCCTTCGCCGCGTCCCAGGCCCTGATGGGTGACGTCGCCACGCAATACGTCACGCCGTGGCTGTCGTGGGTCATCGTGATCGGCGCCGCGTTCAGTGCGGCCGCCTGCTGCCTGGCCAGTGTCGTGGGGGCCAGTCGGCTGATCTTCGCGCTCAGCCGCGACGGCATGGGGCCGCCGGTGCTGGCCTCGGTGCATGTCAGCCGCAACGTTCCGCACATCGCGGCCGCGGCCGGCGTGGTGGGGGTCGGGCTGATCCAGGCGGTGGGCTGGGTGGTGTTGGGGGCCCGGCCATTCGAGGTGTTCACCATCTCGGCGACGGCGGGAACGCTGATCCTGCTGGTCGCCTACGTCCTCGCGACGCTGGGGGCGGTGCGGCTGGTGTTCGTCTCCGGCGATACCCGGGTGCGCCGGTGGGAGGTGGCGCTGCCGGTGCTCGGACTCGCCCTGCTTGGCTACACGCTGTATCGCAACGTCGTGCCATGGCCGGCCGGAAGCGCCTTGTGGGGGCCGGGTTTGGCGATCGCGGTAACGCTGGGTGCCGTCGTGGCAGTGGCCGCCCGACCGGCCGCCGCGCGGGCTGCCGGTACGAGGCTGCTTGCGCAGCAGGGATTCTCGGAGAGCGACTAAAGGCCGCACCGCTCCCAGGGGGAGCAGTGCGGCCGTGGGCAGTGGGAATCAGACCGGCATCTCGGCGACCGGCGGGGCATCGGGCGCCGCGGGGGGTGGCACCAGTTCAGGTGCCGGCGGTGTGTCGACCGGCGAATCCAGCTGCGGCGCAGCCGGTTCGGGGTTCGCGACATCGACGATCATCGGATCGTCCTGCGGTGCGGCCGGGTCGACCTGCATCTCCTCTGCGGGCATCGGCAGATACATGTGGTGGGTGAACTGCTTCTGGTACGCACCTCCGCCACCGATCTTCACGCCGGAGCCGCCCTCACCGCTGGACACCGGGGTGCCGTCCGGCAGGGTCACCGCGGTGTGGGCGCCGTTCCATCCGATCACCAGGGAGTTGGGTGCGGTTCCGTAGTGGAATCCGCGCGCCAGCAAAGCGGCCTCTTCGTTGCCGGTGTGGAACCGGCTGCCGAACGCGGGCCGGCCGGTCGCCACATTGGACACCCAAGATGCCAGGCCAGAGCAGTCCGTTCCGCGCGGGGAGTCCCCGCCGGGAATGTACGGCGTGCCTGACACCTGGGAGATCAGCGTCATAACCGTCGCGAGTGCAAACATGTTTCGGACGCTAACAACAGTGGTGATGTTTGCCAAAAATCGTGTCGGCCATCACTTTTCATGAATTGCTATGGCGCTCACAACAGAAAAGCGTTGAAAACTGAGAAGATTAAGAACCCTAAGGTCATTGCCGAAACCCAGATTCGGCCCGGAACAGGCACTTTCGCTCGGCGGCGCCGAGAGGCGATTGTTACCGCCATGTGATGCGCCGAAAGGCCCGTAGACCCGCCGGCGCGGGGCGAGACGCGTTCCTGACCTGGTCGTAACGGCGCCGAGACGCGGCACGCCTTCTTGACCGATTCAGCAGGTACGGCCGGTAGTCGCCGGTCAGCCGTCGGCGCGGACCTGGTCTTTGACCGCGGCCACGATCGGCGGAGCGGTGCGCCAGTTCGGCAGCCCGTCCTCCTCCAGGCCCACCGGGAACCCGTTCTCGTGCACCTGGGCCCAATGCGAGTGGTTCAGCTGGTGCAGGGTGAAGCAGGCGTTCAGGGCGTTGTAGAAGCCCATGTTGTCCACCGACTGGTTCACCGCCTCCTTGGCGAGCAGCGCGGCCATCGTCGGTACCTCGGCGATCCGGCGGGCGAATTCCAGGGTCCTCTCGGTCAGCTCCGCTTCCGGGAAGACCTTCGACACCATGCCCAACTGATACGCCTCGTCGACGGTCAGCGCGTCGCCGGTGAGCATCAGCTCCTTGGTCTTGCGCGGGCCGAACTCCCACGGGTGGGCGAAGTACTCCACCCCACACATGCCCAGCCGGGTGCCGACCACATCGGCGAACCGGGTGTTCTCGGCGGCGATGATCAGGTCGCACGCCCACATCAGCATCAGGGCCGCGGCGTAGACGTCGCCGTGCACCTGCGCAATGGTGATCTTGCGCAGATCGCGCCACCGGCGGGTGTTGGCGAAGAAGTGGTGCCACTCCTGCAGCATCAGGCTTTCGGCACCTTCGCGGGTGCCGCCGTTGACCCGGTAGCTGGGGTGTTGATCGGGGCCCGGGGTGTACTCCGCGCGCGACACCGCCGACCCCAGGTCGTGCCCGGAGGAGAACATCGGGCCGAGGCCGCCGAGGATCACGACCCGCACCTGGTCGTCGGCCTCGGCTCGCAGGAAGGCCTCGTTCAGCTCGACGAGCAGGCCCCGGTTCTGGGCGTTGCGCGCGTCGGGCCGGTTGAGCATGATCCGCGCGATGCGGCCCTCGTCGAGGACCTCGTAGGTGACGAAGCGGTAATCCTGTGACATGTCGGCATCCTAGGTGAGGAGAATCGGACACTCCGCAGCGGAGCATCCTGTTTTCACGTGAGCGGCTGCACCAACCGTTCCCGCAGTTCGCGCTTGAGGACCTTGCCGTAGCTGTTCTTCGGCAGTTCCTCGACGACGACGTATCGCTTCGGGCGCTTGAAGCGGGCGATCCGCTCGAGCAGATGGGTGTCGAGCGCGCGTTCGTCGGCGCAGCCCACGATGAAGGCGACGACCACCTCGCCCCACTCGGCGTCGGGAGCGCCCACCACGGCGGCCTCGGCCACCCCCGGGTGTTCGAGCAGCGCCTCTTCGACCTCGCGGGGGTAGATGTTGCTTCCCCCGCTGATGACGACGTCCTTGGAGCGGTCGCGCAGCGTCAGGTAGCCGCGGTCGTCGAAGGAGCCCAGATCGCCGGTGTGCAGCCACCCGTCGCGCAGGGTGTCGGCGGTGGCCCGTGGGTTGTTCCAGTAGCCGGACATGACTACGTCTCCGCGACAGACGATCTCGCCGACCTCGCCGGCGGGCGCGGAGACACCGTCGGTGCCGAGCACCGTGACCTCGACACCGGAGCGGGCATACCCGACCGAGCCGAGGATTGCGTCGTCGTGTGAATCATGGTCGGCCCGGCGCAGGCCGGTGATGGTCATCGGCGACTCACCCTGACCGTAGATCTGGGCAAAGACACTGCCGAACGCCGCGAGCGCCTTCTTGAGGCTCTCGACGTACATCGGGCCGCCGCCGTAGACGATGCTGCGCAGGTTGGCCGGCCGGCCGCGGCCGGTCTCGACGAGGCGGTGGATCATCGTCGGCGCCAGGAACGCGCTCGATCCGGGGTGGTGCGCACACAGGTCGAGGAACTCCGCGGGCTCGAACGCGCCCGAGACGGGCAGCACCTGACGGGCGCCGCGCAGCACGTAGGGCGCGATGTACAGACCCGAGCCGTGCGACATCGGGGCGCCGTGCAGCAGGCTGCAGTTCTCGTCGGGCTGGTCGATGTCGGCCAGGTGCGCCGAGGTCATCGCGGTCAGATTGCGGTGTGAGAGCATGGCGCCCTTGGAGCGCCCGGTGGTGCCGCTGGTGTAGAACAGCCACGCCAGGGCGGCCGGGTCGGTGACGGGGGCGGGGGCCGGCGTTGCGGCGAAACGTGTTTCGTAGTCGGGTCCACCGATGATGTCCACCGGCGCCGGGGCAAGGGGCGCCAGGTGCGGAGCGATCTTGGGCGAGGCGAACACCGTTGCGGCACCGGAGTCGGTGAGGATCTGGACCATCTCGCGCGGATGCAGTTTGAAGTTGATCGGAACCAGCACGCACTCGGCGGCCCACACCGCGTAGAACAGCTCGACGAGCTCGGGCCGGTTCTCGGCGGCGACCGCGATCCGGGTTCCGGTGGCATGTGCCGCCCGCAGCGAGCCGGCCAGCCGTAACGCTCTGTCCCGCAACTGGTCCCAGGTGTGAAGACGATGCCGGCCCAGGTACACCGCGCCGCGGTCGCCGAAGCGGGCGGCGGCCTGGTCCAGCGTGGCGAACAGGTTCAACGGGCGACCCACTGCGAGGAGAGGGCGAACTCGGAGAGGTACTTCGTCGAGCTCCAGCCGCCGTCGACGACGATGGTCTGGCCGTTGATGAAGCTGCCGCCCGGCGAACAGAGGAACCCGACGGTGGCGGCGATGTCCTCCACGGCGCCGAGGCGGGGGTACGGCGTCATCTCGGTGTTGATCTTGCGGAACCGCTCGTCTTCGAGGCGCTGCTCGACCATCGGGGTGACCGTCACCCCGGGTGCCACCGCGTTGCACCGGATGCCCTGCGGGCCGTACTGGCAGGCGATGTGCAGGGTCAGCGCGGTCAGGCCGCCCTTGGCCGCGGAGTAGGCGCCACCGCGCAGCCCGCCGACCACGGCGAACGTCGAGGTGATGTTGACGATGGCCGAGCCGGATCGCATGTGCGGGATGACCTCCCGGGCCAGCCGGAACGGGGCCCGCAACATCACCCCCAGGAAGTAGTCCAGGGACGCGTCGTCGGTTTCGTGCAGCGGTTTGGGGCTGCCGACGCCGGCGTTGTTGACCAGTACGTCGATCCGACCCCACCGCGACACCGCCAGGTCGACGATGCGCTGCGGGGCGTCGTCGTCGGTCAGGTCGACGGCCAGGGTGGCTACCCGGTCGGGATCGCCGATCGCCGCCGCCAGTCTCTGCAGCCGTTCGGGGTCGCGGCCGGTGCCGACGACGGCCATTCCCATCTCGGCCAGCTTCGTCGCGCAGCCGAAGCCGATTCCACTGCTGGCGCCGGTCACGATCGCAACCTGCATGTCACTCATCCGTGTCGACCAACCTTGCTCGGATTTGATGTTTGAGGATCTTCCCGGCGTCGTTGCGGGGTAACGAATCCCAGACGACGACCTGCTCGGGGCTCTTGAACCGGGCCATCCCCCTGGCGGTCAGGAACTCGGCCAGTTCGGCCACGCCCGGGGCGGGGCGGGCCCTGGTGACGATGACCGCGCAGGCGCGTTCCCCGGTGCGCGGATCGGGCAGTCCGACCACCGCGACCTCGGTGACGTCGGGATGGCCGATCAGTACATCCTCGACCTCCTTGGGCGCGATGTTCTCCCCGTTGCGGATGATGATGTCCTTGGCCCGGCCGGTCACGACGAGATGGCCGTCGTCCAGCCGGCCCAGATCGCCGGTGCGGAACCAGCCGTCGGTGTCGAAGGCGTCGGCGTCGTCGTCGGGATGCAGGTAGCCGAGGAACATCTGCGGTCCGCGGGCGCAGATCTCGCCGCCGTCGGGGGCGGCCGGGTGGGGGGCCAGTCGGATGGCGGCGATGCCGGGCCTGCCGTCGGTGTCGGCGGCGCGGGCCGGATCGTCAGGTGCGCCGATGGTGGTGACCGGGACCTCGGTCGAGCCGTACACCCGGCTGACGACGGCCCGTTCGAAATGATCGGCGGCGCTGCGGATCAGGGACGGCGACACCGAGGCGCCACCGCAGATGAACACCTTCAGATCGGGCAGGCGGGTACCCCGGCGCCGGGCGGCGAGCAGGAGTTGCTCGAGGAACGGGGTGGCGCCGGCCATGTGGGTGCACCGCTCGCCGATGAGCAGATCGACGGCGCGGTCCGCGTCCCAGCGGTCCATCAGCACCGCCGCCGTGCCCAGCAGCAGCGGGCATTCGAAGGCGTAGATGGAGCCGCCGATATGCGCGATCGGGGAGGCCACCAGGAACCGGTCGCCCGGTTCGACCAGCCAGTGCGCACCGATCTGGCGGATCAGGGCGTGGATCGAATTATGGCTGTGCAGAACGCCCTTGGGCCGGCCGGTGGTGCCGGAGGTGTACAGGATCATCCGCACCGCGTCGGGGTCGAGGACCGGCCGGCCGTCGGCGTCGGCACCGGACAGCGACGCGAGATCGGTCTGCCCGGGCGTCGGCTCGCCGCGCACCACGACGACCTGAGGCGGTGCCGCCATGGTCGCCGTCACGCGGGCCAGCATCGCGGGGTAGTCGTGGCCGCCGAACTCGCCGGGCACGAACATCATCCGCACGTCGGCGTCGGTCAGGATGAAGCCGAGTTCGTGGTCGCGCAGCGACGGGAGGATCGGGTTGACCACCATTCCGGCCAAGGTTGCGGCGTGGTAGACGATCGCGGCCTCGTGCCAGTTGGGCAACATGAAGGACACCACGCTGCCGACCGGGATGCGCGCCAGCATCGCGGCCGCCAGTGCGGCCGAGCGATCGTGCAGGCTGCGGCAGTCCAATCGGACCGGGCCGTCAACCAGGATTTCGCGTTCCGGCGTGGCCTGTGCGGCGTCGCGCAGCGAGTCGGCCAGCGTGCCGGAGGTCCACAGGCCGCTGCGGTAGGCCTCGGCGGCCCGTCCGGAATCGGTTGGCACGGTGGGCAGCACAGGCTCAGCCCTTCACCCGCCGCATCGTCATGGAATGACGGAAGCGGGCTGCCGGATGGGTGTTGACGGTGACCTGGGCGATCTCGGAGTCGGAGGTGGTGTAGCGGCGCTGCATCTGCAGCGCGGGGGAACCCGGCTCGACCTTGAGCACCTGGGCCAGTTCGGGGGAGAGCTGCACGGCGGTGATCTCCTGGCGCACCTCCACGACGCTGATCCCGAAGAGATCCTCCAGTAGCGGGAAGATCGGCCCGGTGTGGTTCTGCAGCATCCGGCCCACCGCCGCAAACGACCGGTTGATGTAGTACTCGGTTCGGCAGATGGGGATATCGGAGTCCTCGGCCCGCCGGAACCCCACCACCGCAAGCCATTCCTCGCCGAGCGGCAAACCGGTTCGGGCGGCCAGCTCGCGATCGATGGTGACCATAGCGATCGACTCGATGGCGAACCGGGCCCCGGTCGCGAAGGCGAGCAGATCGTTGATCGACACGACGTCCTGGACGTAGGCGTGCGAGGACGGCCGGGGCACGACCATGGTGCCCGCCCGCGGGCGAGAGGAGACCAAGTTGTCCTCCCGCAGCCGGCGCAGCGCCTCCCGCACCGTGTACCTGCTGACGGAGAAACGCTGGCACAGCTCGTGTTCGGTGGGTAGCTGCGAGCCAACGGGATACACGCCGTCGACAATCTCCTTGCGCAGCGCGCGGGCGACCTGGATGTAGCGGTGGTCGGTGGTCGGTCCCGGCAGTTCGGACATATCAGTCCCGCCGCCGGATCGCGAGCACGCTGCCCTCGGCGTCGGCCGAGACGAAGATGGTGCCGTCGGGGCCGGCCGTGACCCCGGTGAACGGGCCTTGCGGTCCGGAGAAGGGCGGCATCCCGAGCAGTGGTTTGGGTGTGACCCCGGGCGGCGCACCGACCGGTAGACCGGACGCGACGA
>ERZ650311.138-NODE-138-length-46307-cov-7.917431_pt1 | contig 46307 bp, 37 predicted proteins | sample MGYA00376247_ERZ650311 | MGnify/ENA primary metagenome ERZ650311 (study PRJEB26733, sample SAMN07839324) | wastewater metagenome | biome: small river; feature: stream; material: water | place: USA: North Carolina | collected 2016-07-28 ... | reverse complement strand
CCCGGTGCGAACGCTGGGTCCAGCACGTCGATGTCGAGCGACAGGAACAGATATTCCGGGCCGTCGAGTGCCTCGGCGATTGCATCCTCGAGGACGGCATCGAATCCGCGGCGGTCGATCTCGGCCATGTAGTGGGCGCGCAAACCGTTCTCGTTCATCCAGTCGAACAGCGCCTCGTCCGGTGAGACCGCACTGCGCAGCCCGATCTGGATGAAATTGCGCGCCGGCACGTGCTCGTCGTCGATCAGCCGCCGGATCGGCGTGCCGTGCGACACGGGATGGCCGACCAGGGTGTCGGCACAGTCGGGATGAGCATCGAAGTGGATCACCCCGACGTTGCCGCCGCCGTAGACATCGGCCACCGCGGCGGCGTCCGGCCAGAGGATGGAGTGGTCGCCGCCGAGCACGATCGGGACCGCCCCGACCTCGGCGATCTCGCGGACCAGGGTGCGGATCGGTTGCATGGAGTTCTCGATGCTGAGCGGGTCCACCGCGGCGTCGCCATAGTCCACGACGGTCAGGTGTTCGAAGGGCCGAATCCGGGTGCTCGGGTTGGTCAGCAGCTCGGGCATGTTCGGCAGCAACCGTTCGTCGGCGCGCAACGCACGCGGGCCGTACGCCGCCCCCCGATGGCCCAGGGAGGTGTCCACCGGCGCACCGACGATGGCCACATCGACCTTTCCGGCCCGCAAGTCCTCCTGGTTGAGGCACAGCGGGACGCCGCAGAACGTGGCGATGCCCGCGTAGGCGGGCACGAAGTTGTAGCGCCGCAGGTTGATGGGTCCGGGCTCGCGCCGCGGATCGTGGGACCGGTCGAAGGGCTGGTCGAAATCTCCGAAGACTTCCATCGCGCTTGACCCCTGGTCGAAGAGACGGCTCGCGGTGATCGTAGGAGCGTCCCTGCGCGGTGGCAAGGGCGCCGAAACGCCGGACAAGGCCGGCGGGGAACATATCGGCCACCACCGAGGTTGAGCGCATCAGACTGAACTTTGGAGGATTGATGGCTGAAGCCACATCTGTGCCGGTGCTGTTCGTGCGCGATCCGATCGTGCTGCCCGGGATGGTGGTGCCGATCGCCCTGGACGACGCGGCCCGCGTCGCCGTCGACGCCGCCCAGGCCAGCGAGTCGGGCACCCTGCTCATCGCACCCCGGCTCGATGACCGCTACCCCACCCACGGGGTGCTGGCGTCGATCGTGCAGGTCGGCCGCATCCCCGGCGGCGGCGCCGCCGCGGTGGTGCGCGGTGAACGGCGCGCCCACATCGGTTCCGGCACCACCGGACCGGGGGCGGCGCTGTGGGTGGTCGTCGACGAACTGCCCGAGGCCGAACTGACCGACGAGACCAGGACCCTGGCCGCCGAGTACAAGAAGCTGGTCCTGGCGCTGCTTCAGCGCCGGGAGGCCTGGCAGCTGGTGGACGCAGTCAACCAGCTGAGCGACCCCTCCGCACTGGCCGACACCGCCGGGTACGCCTCGTACCTGACCGATGTGCAGAAGCGTGACCTGCTGGAGACCGAGAACGTCGACACCCGGCTGCGGGCGCTGATCGACTGGACGGCCGAACACCTGGCCGAGGTCGAGGTCAGCGACAAGATCTCCCAGGACGTCCGGGAGGGCATGGAGAAGACGCAGAAGGAGTTCCTGCTGCGCCAGCAACTCAACGCCATCCGCAAGGAACTCGGCGAATTGGGTCCCGACGGCGGGGAGGACTCGGACGACTACCGGTCCCGCATCGAGGCGGCCGATCTGCCCGAGAAGGTGCGCGAGGCCGCGCTGCGCGAGGTCGGCAAGCTGGAACGCTCCAGCGAGCAGAGCCCCGAGGGCGGCTGGATCCGCACCTGGCTCGACACCGTCCTGGACCTGCCGTGGAACGTCACCACCGAGGACTCCACCGACCTGACGGCGGCCCGGGAGATCCTCGACGCCGACCACCACGGCCTCGACGACGTCAAGGACCGCATCGTCGAATACCTGGCCGTCCGGGCGCGGCGCGCCCAGCGCGGGCTGCAGGTCGTTGGCGGCCGCGGATCGGGCGCGGTGATGGTGCTGGCCGGTCCCCCCGGGGTCGGCAAGACGTCGCTGGGCGAGTCCGTCGCCCGGGCATTGGGTCGCAAGTTCGTGCGCGTCGCCCTCGGCGGCGTGCGCGACGAGGCCGAGATCCGCGGCCACCGGCGCACCTACGTGGGCGCGCTGCCCGGCCGGATAGTCCGCGCTATCGGCGAGGCCGGCTCGATGAACCCCGTGGTGCTGCTCGACGAGATCGACAAGGTGGGTTCCGACTACCGCGGCGACCCGAGCGCGGCCCTGCTCGAGGTGCTGGACCCGGCGCAGAACCATACGTTCCGCGACCACTACCTGGACCTCGATCTGGACCTGTCCGACGTGGTGTTCCTGGCCACCGCCAACGTGATCGAGAACATCCCCTCGGCGCTGCTGGACCGGATGGAACTGGTGCAGATCGACGGCTACACCGAGGACGACAAGGTGGCCATCGCCCGCGACTACCTGCTGCCCCGGCAGGCCGAGCGCGCCGCGCTGACCCCCGAAGAGGTCACCGTCACCGACGCCGCGCTGCGCAAGATCGCCGCCGACTACACCCGCGAACCGGGGGTGCGGCAGTTCGAGCGGCTGCTGGCCAAGGCGATGCGCAAGGTCACCACCAAGCTGGACGCCGGCCGAGTCACCGGTCTCACCATCGACGAACCGGATCTGGTCGATTACCTCGGCCGGCCGCGGTTCACCCCGGACTCGGCCGAGCGGACCGCGGTGCCCGGCGTGGCCACCGGGCTGGCCGTGACCGGCCTGGGCGGCGACGTGCTCTACATCGAGGCGGGCTCGACCGACGGTGAGCCCGGGCTGCAGCTGACCGGTCAACTCGGCGACGTGATGAAGGAGTCGGCGCAGATCGCGCTGTCCTACGTGCGGGCCCACGCCGACCGGCTCGGCGTCGACCCGGCCGCGCTGGACCGCCGGATCCACGTCCACGTGCCCGCGGGCGCGGTGCCCAAGGACGGCCCGTCGGCCGGTGTGACGATGGTGACCGCACTGGTGTCGATGGCCACCGGCCGCAGGGTCCGCGCGGACGTCGGGATGACTGGCGAGGTCACGCTCAACGGCCGGGTGCTGCCGATCGGCGGCGTCAAGCAGAAGCTGCTGGCCGCCCAACGTGCAGGGCTGTCAACGGTTTTCATTCCGCAGCGCAACGAGCCGGACCTGGATGACGTGCCCGCCGAGGTGCTCGAGGCCCTAGACGTCAAGCCGATGACGGACGTCGCCGAGATCGTCGCGCAGGCGCTGGAACCGCTGACCGAGGCCGTCGACAGCGCGGCCTAGATCGATACGCCTGCGCCTACGGGCACAGCGGGTTCTGGTACGGCTGTGCCAGGTCGCACGCCGAGCGGTCCGGGCCGCTGGTGTTGTCGCCGGGCACCGGCGCCGTCACCTCGGTCGACCCCTCCACCCCGGTCGACTGGCCCGGCGCCGCCGGCGCTCCCGGGCACACCGTGCTCGGGTACGGCTGGCTCAGGTCGCACGCCGAGAGGTCGGAGCCGTCGGGGTTGTCGGGCGCCGGTGCAGGGTCGGCCGACGTGCGCTCCTGGCCCTCGCCGGGGATTGGCACGCACTGCCCGGGGGTAGCCGGGTTGTCGATGAAGCCCAGTGTGCAGTCGGCCAGCGCCGGCCCGGGCGTCGGCAGGGTCGACAACAGGCCGATCATCGGCACCGCCAGTGCGACGCCGAAACCTGCGGCCAATGCGGCGAGTCGCCGGGGCGGCGGGGTGTTTGTCATGGTCTCTCCTCGCAAGATGCAGCAATGTCTAGCATGCGCGGCGACTGCAGGCACGGCGATTGCGCGAATCCCGATCCCCGGCGACGCGGCGTGCCGATTCCGCTGCGGGCCGAAATCGGTTGTCATTCAGACACTTTCGGTTTCTAACCTCCCGCAGTGGGTGTCACCATGACATCTGTCACAGACATTCGGATCGGCACCTCGGGGTGGTCCTACGACCACTGGGCCGGCGTGCTGTACCGGCCCGGCCTGCCCGTCGCGAAGCGGCTCGCCCGCTACGTCGAGGTGTTCGACACCGTCGAACTCAACGCCAGTTTCTACCGCTGGCCGCGCGACGCCACCTTCGCGGGCTGGCACAACCGCCTACCCGCGGACTTCACCATGTCGGTAAAGGTCCACCGCGGGTTGAGCCACTTCCGCCGGCTGTCGGACCCGCAACCCTGGGTGGAGCGGTTGGAACGCTGCCAGAAGGCCCTCGGTGACCGCCGCGAGGCGGTGCTGGTGCAACTGCACTCGGACATGCGGCGCGACGATGCCCGCCTGGACCACTTCCTCGGCCTGGTTCCGGACTGGATCAGGATCGCCGTCGAGATGCGGCATCCATCCTGGGATGATCCGGCGGTCTACGACCTGCTGGGGCGCCACGGCGCGGCCTACGTCGTGATGAGCGGGCCACGGCTGCCCTGCGTGCTGCGGGCCACCACCGACTTCGTCTATGTCCGCATGCACGGACCCGACACCGCCACCATGTACGCGGGCAGCTACACCGCCGACGACCTGCGCTGGTGGGCCGAGCGCATCCGGGAATGGCGGGCCCAGGACCGTCGGGTGCTGGTGTACTTCAACAATGACGGCCACGGCCACGCCGTGCGCAACGCCCTGGACCTGCGGGCGGAGCTGAGCGGATAGTCAGCCGTCCAGCAGGCGGCGCTTGGCCGTGCTGAACTCGGCGTCGGACAGATCGCCGCGATCGCGCATGGTGACCAGCCGGCGCAGCTGCTCGGCGGTCTCGGGGTCGAGGTCGGCGTCGTCGGCGGCCGCGCGGACGATCGGCTCGTCCTCGGCGATCTCGATATGCTCGCGGCGTTGGGGGTGGGCCAGCACCACCAGCCGGTCGCCCGGCTCCGGCACCTCACCCAGCAGGAACGCCGACTTCACCGCGGCCTCGTAGGGCGCAGTACCGTCGGGTGGTTGCACCCGCACCCGCAGGGTGCGGCGAACGTAGAGCTTGTCGACGACAACGTTGAGCAGCGGCCTGATGACCTCGACGATCACCGCGTCGCTGCGCAGGCCCTCGACCCGGACGCGGTCCACCTCGGCCACCTGCTTGGTCAGCCATGCCCCGTAGCCGAGCACCACCACCGCGCAGAGCAACGGTCCCCACATCGAGGCGGGCGCGGTCCAGTCGGCGACCCACGGGATGACCGAGGCGATGACCCAGCCGAGGCCGGTCCCGCGCCTGGCCCGACGGGCGATCGCCATGAACACCAACAGTTGAACGACGTAGCCGGCGACCCACAACCCCAGCGCCCACGCTCGGCCCGCGGTTCCGGTGGACGGCGCCAACAACCAGGGGACGCTCACTGCGGGGGCGACCACCAGGACGCACCACAGCACCGAAAGCGCCGCCACGGTCCGCCACATCACTGCGCCAGGGTAGCGCCCGGGACGACGGCGACTCCCTCCTCGGTTGCGTCGGCAAGCACGGTCACGGTTCCGGAGGTGCCGTCCACCCGAACCCGCATCCCCGTCACCAGCCGGGCCGTCGCGCCGGGGACGTCGACCACGAACGGCACCCCGAGATGGCGGGCGACCACGGCGGGATCCGCGGCGCCGCGCCCTGCGTCGGCGACCACCGCGGCGGGAGTGCCCGCGAGGATCGCGCAGTCGAGGTCCGCCGCGGCCAGCACGGCGATCTCGCCCGATGTCAGATCAGCGTCGTCGACCGATCCCAGCACCCGCACGGTGCCCTCGGCGACGCCCCCGGAGACGATCCGGCCGCGCAGTTCGCCGTTGTCCGCGGGCCTGTGCGCGGTCAGCGGCTCCCAGCGGCCGTTGATCACCGGGGGCAACACCAAAGCCTGCAACCGCTCCCGCTCGGCGGCCCGGCGTTTGATGCGCAACCGGGCGTCGACCGGCATGACCAGCGCCTCCTCGGTCGTCAGGTAGAAGATGTCCTCGGCCGCGGCGAGTTTCTCCTGCCCGGCCAGTCGCGTCCCGAGTTCCCTTACCGCCGAGCGCAATTCGTGCGTGAAGCGCAGCGTGGCGTCATAGGCGAGTTCGCGGGCAGCGGCCGCGCCGGTCACGGTGGCGTCGGCCTGCGGGGCCCGGGCGACCCGGCCGGCGGCGGCCAGCACGGACTCGGCACGGTCGGCGAACACGCGTGCCGCCAGGTCGATATCCCCCGGCCCGCGATGGCCGATCCGGGTCATCGCTGCGTCGAACGCGGTGGCGAACATGGGTGCGGCGGCGCGGGCGGCGTCGAGGTCACCGCCGTCGATCGAGATTCGCGCGTAGGGGTGGGCGGTGATGACGTTGGCCAGCGAGGCGAGTTCGGCGTGCATCCGGCCGACGGTCCCGCCGGCGTCGGAGGCGTCGGCGGTGCCCGCCTCGACCTGGGTGGGCGCAACCTCGGCGAACAGGACCGCGAGACCCGAGAGCATCCAACCCTGCTGAATACGGTTGCGCACCAATCGGATCCGTGCACCCAGCGCCGCATCGGTCAGGCCCGAGAGCGAGTGTGAATCGAGGTGCTCGGCCTCGGCCGCCGCGCCGTAGGCCGCGAGATGGCGCCGGAACATCCGGGTGGCGGCGGCGATCCGCGCCGAGGTCAGGGCCACGGTCACCGGATTGGCGGGCCCGGCCTTCGGCCGGCCGGCCGGTAACGGGTCGGTGTCCCCCGCCGCCGCGCGCAACGATGCGGCCAGGGCGCCGGCGCGAGCCGGCAGCCGCGGCTGGGCCGCGGCGAGCACCGACGCGCCGAGATAGATCCGGTGGCCGAAGCTCGCCACCAGCCGGGTGTCCCACTCGGTGCCCACCGCCGGGGGCAGATTCAGCAGCCGGGACCCGGCCCGGGCGGCCATCCGTAGCCCGGTCAGGTGCACCTCCATCGACATCGGCGTGAGTGGGCCGGTGTCGCCGAATCCCGCCGCCACGAACACCGGGAAGCGGGGGTCGATCCGGCTGTCGAACTCGCCTTCGGCGCCTTCCGGCGCCGCACCGGCCAGCGGTGCGCGCGCGGGGTCGGCTGCACGGGATCCAGGTTCCTCGACCGGCATCGGGAACCGGTTGGGCACGGCTACGGCGCCGCCGGCCTCGAGTTTGCGTCCGGCCAGCCCGCGGGCGGTGTCGGCGACGGCATCGAGCGCCGACCAACCGCATTCGAAACCCCAATCGCGTTGCAGTGGAACGAGATCCAGTGTCGACACCGGCCGGGGCCACGGGCGGATGCCGCGGGTGCCTCGCCGCGGTTCGGCGCCCAGCAGCACGTGGCGGGCCGCGGCCGCGTCGATGACGTCGGCGGTGCCGAGGTCGACGGCACCGGTGTGCTCGACCTCGACGGCCGTCACCAGGAACCGGACCAGATCGTCGACGTGCAGCACGTGCTGCGGTCCGGACACCGGAGCATCGAGCAGGCCCGCGACGGTGCGGGCGACCAGCGCGTCGACCCGTCGGCCGACCGGTGCCGCGATCCGCACCACCAAGCTGGGCGCCCAGCCGCTGATCACGAGTTCCTCGGCCTGCCGCCACGGCGACGGCGCCAGCAGCGACAGCGACGGGAACACCAGTCGGGAGCCACCGCGGGCCGCGGCGTCACCGACCCGAACCACATCGGCCTGCCGCAGCGAGTCCGAACTGGGCAACTGGACCACCACGTCGGCGTCGGCGGCAAGGGCGCGCACGACTGGGTGGTCCAGACCGGCGCGGGTGAAACTCACCTCGGAATCGAGGTCGCGGTGTCCCCCCTCGGCGATCCCCGATACATCATGGCCCGATGCCAGCAAGCTACGGGCCAGTGCGCGCCCCAGCGCACCGGTGACCTCCGTGACCAAGATCCGCATACCAGGCCCTACTTCCCCCGCCGCTTCGACGAGGATAGGCAGGTCCCGGCAAAATTTTCGCCCTTTCGACCGCCGGACGGCCGGATCAGCCGAGGGCGGCGCGGCCGTCCGAAGCCACCCGCACCCGCGCGCCGGCGATGTCGGTGTCGACCGTCACCGCCGCGGCATCCGGATCCTCGATGAGGCCCAGGGTGCGCTCGCCCGCCGGCGTCAGCACCGACAGGAACGCCTTCTCGGGCTTGCCGTCCCGGCCGAACGGTGCGGTCCAGGCCTCCACCGTCCCGGTCCCCTCCCACGACACCAGCGCGGTGCGGGTCGGCTCGCGGTCCACCGCGGGCTGGACGTCCTCCCACCGGAACGCGGTGGGCGGCGGTGTGGCGCTGTACACCCCGAAGCTGTGCTTGGTCAGGTAGCCACCGTTGGCGCTGATCAGGCCGCGGCGCTTCGGGTCGGCGCGCAGCAGGCCGGTCATGGTGGCGATCGAGTGCATGACGTAGTTGTTCCACGGGCCGCCGGCGAAGGTCAGGCCGCCGGTCACCGTCAGTGGGCGCTGCGGGTCGTCGAGGGCCAGTCCCAGCTCGGCGGCGGCGACCTGTACCGCGGACGGGAAGCACGAATACAGGTCGACGTGGTCGAGATCGTCGACGCCGATGCCGGCGAGTTCGAGGGCCCGGCGCCCGGCGATCCGGATGGCCGGCGAGCGGTGCAGGTCGCCACGCTCGGTGATCGAGTAGGTGTCATGGGAGTCGGTGCCCGCGTACGGGAACACCCACTGGTCCTGCGGGATCTGCAGATGCGTCGCCCGCTCCGCCGAGCAGAGCAGGACAACGGCGCCCTGGTTGACCATGTTGTTGGAGTTCATCAGCTTCGGGTACGGCCAGCTGATCATCCGGTTCTCCGGGCGGGGCTGCCAGATCTCCTCGGCCGGGATCGGCTCCCGGCTCCAGGCGTGCGGGTTGTCCGCGGCCACCGCGCTGAACCGGGCCCACAGTTCCCCGATCCGGCGGCGGTGCTCGTCGCTGCTCTCGCCGTTGGCGATCCGCAACGCCTGCTCGAACATCGGGTAGACGTGCGAGGGCAGCAGCAGTCCGACGTGGTCCTCGGCCGGGCCCGCCATCGGCACCTCTGACTCCGCGCCCGGCGGCACCGCGACGCTGTCGTCCTGGCGCGTCCAGTGCGGCCGGATTCCGTTGTTCTGCAGGCGTTTCCGGGTGCGCCAGGTCTCGGCGCCCGCCAACAGCACCACATCGGTACGGCCCTGCTGGATGTCCAGGCAGGCCTGATTCACCAGCGACTGGGGGGTGTTGCCGCCCGCGCCGGTGTAGGAGGTGGCCGGGTCCATCGCGCCGATCTTGGCGGCGAGCAGCAGGCCGGGGTCGCGATAGCGCCAGGACAGCAGGTTGACCACCCGGATCGCGTCGACGGCTTGCAGCACCCGCGGGTCGGCCGCTTCCCGCGCCGCCATCGCCATCAGGTCGACCGGTTCGAGTTCGGGGTTGTCCAGGCGTTCGTTGACCTGCCCGGCTCCGACGATGACCGGTGTGCGCGGGTCCAGCCCCATCGATGCTTCCTTCCGGTTGACGCCCGTCAAAACCTAGCATCGGGTGCCGGGACCGCCGAGACTGTGGCCACGCCGTCGCGGCGGAGCTGCGTGACTGCTGGGACTGGCTCGATTTGATCGAGGCTGACGTCGAAATTACGTTGCCGTCTATTTGTCCGGTCGGCCCCCGTCACACGCCCGCCGATGCCAGTATTGGCCTCGATCAGTAGCCGAACGGTCGGAAAGGACCAACGTGGCCGAGAAATTCAACGGGGTCATCAAGCTCGACATTCGCGATTCGGTCCCGGACTGGAAGCCGTTCGAACTGAAGAAGCCGCCGGAGGGCGCGCCCAACGTCCTGATCGTGCTGTATGACGACACCGGCCTGGCGGCGTGGTCGCCCTACGGCGGCCGGATCAACATGCCGACCATGGACCGGCTCGCCGACAACGGCGTCACCTACACCCAGTGGCACACGACCGCGCTGTGCTCGCCGACCCGCTCGACGTTCCTGACCGGCCGCAACCACCACGTGAACCGGTGCGCGTCGATCACCGAGGGTTCGATGGGCTTTCCCGGCGCCGCCGGCCGGCTGCCCGCCGAGTGCGCGACCATCGGCCAGGTGCTGCAGGACAACGGCTACGCGACCATGTGGCTCGGCAAGAACCACAACGTCCCGGTCGAGGACCTCTCCCCGGCGGGCAGCCGCTCGGAATGGCCGCTGTCCAAGGGCTTCGACCGGTTCTACGGCTTCCTGGGCGGCGAGACCAACCAGTGGTATCCGGACCTGATCGAGGACAACCACGCCATCGAACCGCCCTACACCCCCGAAGAGGGCTACCACCTGTCCAAGGACCTGGCCGACCAGGCCATCAAGATGCTGCAGGATCTGCGGTCCTCGGGTCCGTCGAAGCCGTGGTTCATGTGGTTCTGTCCCGGGGCCAACCACGCCCCGCACCACAGCCCGCAGGAGTACATCGACAAGTACAAGGGCGTGTTCGACGACGGCTACGAGGCGTACCGCGAGTGGGTGCTGGCCCGGATGATCGAGCGCGGCGTGGTGCCGGCGGACACCGAACTAACCCCGCTGAACCCGATGCCCGAGGATGTCGCCAACGAGGCCGACTACGTGCGCCCGTGGGCCGAGCTCAACGACGACGAGAAGCGGCTGTTCTGCCGGATGGCCGAGGTCTTCGCCGGGTTCTCGGAGTACACCGACGCCCAGGTGGGCCGCATCGTCGACTTCCTGGAGCGCACCGGGCAGTTGGACAACACGATCATCTTCTACTGCGCCGACAACGGCGCCTCCGGAGAGGGCACCCCGAACGGGTCGGTCAACGAGAACAAGTTCTTCAACGGCTTCCCGGACAGCCTGGAGGAGAATCTCTCCTACTTCGACGAACTGGGTGGCCCGGAGACCTACAACCACTACCCGACCGGCTGGGCGGTGGCGTTCTCAACGCCGTTCCAGATGTTCAAGCGCTACTCGCAGTTCGCCGGCGGCACCTGCGACCCGCTGGTGATCCACTGGCCCAAGGGCATGAAGGCCCGCGGCGAGATGCGCCACCAGTACCACCACTCCACCGACATCGTGCCGACGATCATGGAGGCCATCGGCCTGGAGATGCCCACGGTGTACCGCGGCGTCGAGCAGTACCCGCTCAACGGGGTGTCGATGCGCTACAGCTTCGACGACGCCAACGCCCCGACCACCAAGAAGCGGCAGTACTTCTCGATGCTCGGCACCCGCGGCATCTGGCAGGACGGCTGGAAGGCCGCCGCACTGCACGCGCCGATCAGCGGCAAGGGCCACTTCGACCAGGACCGCTGGGAGCTCTACCACGTCGATGAGGACCGCGCCGAGGCTCGCAACCTGGCCGACGAGCACCCGGAGAAGCTGCAGGAGCTGATCGCCGCCTGGTTCGAGGAGGCGGAGGCGAATTTCGTTCTGCCGCTTGACGATCGGCCCGCCATCGAGCAGATCGGCAATGAGCGCCCGGCGGGTGAGCCGCCGCGCTCGCGCTACATCTACTACCCGGACACCTCGCCGGTGCCCGAGTCGACGGCGGTCAACATCCGCGGGCGCTCCTACAAGATCCTCGCCGACGTCGAGGTAACCCCGGAATCCGAGGGTGTGATCTTCGCGCACGGGTCGCGCTTCGGTGGGCACTCGCTGTTCATCCGGGACCGCAAGCTGCACTACGTCTACAACTTCCTGGGCATCAAACCCGAGCAGGTCTTCGTCTCCCCCGAACTGCAGCCCGGGCAGCTGACGCTGGGCGTGGAGTTCGTCCGGGAGGGCGCCGGAGAGCACATGGAGTCGCTGGGAACCGCGAAACTCTACGTCGGCGACGAGGTGGTGGCCGAGGGGCCGATGCGGGCGCAGATCGGGCCGTTCACGCTGTGCGGCGACGGCCTGTGCGTCGGCTACGACAGCGCCGACCCGGTGAGCCGGTCCTACCCGCCGAACTACCCGTTCACCGGCGGGCGCATCATCGGTGTCGGGGTCGACATCGGTGAGGACCAGTACCTGGACCTGGAGAAACTCGCGGCGGCGGCGTTCGCGCGCGACTGACCCGGGCGGGGCAGCAACGCTGGGGGGCGAAGGTGGATTCGGGTACTCGCGCGGTCGTTCTGCGGGCGGCCCTCGAAGAGATGCTGGAGCGCGGTCTCGACGACCTGACGACGGAATCGATCGCCGCGCGGGCCGGGGTCGAGTGCGCCGTCATCACCGGGCACTGGGGTGATCGCCGGGTGCTGTTCCTCGAGGCCGCGATCGAGTATGCGAGGGAGAACTTCGTGGTCCCCGACAACGGCAACCTGCGCGACGACCTCCTCGGCGTGGCAGCCGCGCTCGTCCGGGTCCCGCACCCGCGGTGGTTCGCCAGGGCGCTGGCGGTCGGCGGCGACGCCGACCTGTCGGAGATTCGGCTCGACTACTGGCGGGTCCGGGCGGACGACGTCGCGGTGGTGTTCCGGCGCGCCGCCGACCGCGGTGAGCTCCGCGACGACGTCGATCCGTTGGACGCCATCCAGATGTTCGTCGGCGCGGTGCTGCAGGAACCGATCTTCACCGGCTCACCGGTGCGGCCGCAATACGTCGCCCAGTTGGTCGACGTCTTCGTCCGCGGGGTCGGCCGGGGCGCCGCGGGCTAACCCGCCGCCTCGCAGATTCGCCTGCCTTGCTTGACGACGTCGCGTTCGCTGACCTTCAGGCCGGGCAGGCCCGGGTCGTCGAGCGCGATCTCGGTCATCGGGTGCCAGCCCTCCTTGGCCGACCACTCGTCGGCGGTCTCGTCCACGGCGTACGTGGTGCGGCTTCCGTCGGGGGTGAAGGTGATCGACCCGCCCTTCGACATGTGACACGTCAGGGTTCCGGCGGCCGGCGTGAACGGCCAGGCGCCGCCGAACGACTCCTTGCTCAGGTGTTCGGCCCGGACCGGCGGCGGGGCGCTGCTGCATGCCGCCGCACTGAGCGTGACGATGAGCAGAAACCGGGCGACGGGCACCTTGTGACGCTAGTTCAACCCTGTCGGTGACGTAGGCGTAAGTGATTGTCGCCGAACCGTTGCGGCGACACCACTGGGATCCCGGATGCATACGTTGTGCCCGGCTTTGAGTAACTCTGCCCGGGTTCGGCGGGCGACCGGTGCGGCCACCCAGCGGATAGTCGCTCGTGGCCGGGCACATGCAGTGCCACCCCGGAGACGTCCGCGGTTTCTCGGAGCGGATTGCGGGTAAAGCGAAGTGTTGCCGAGTTGAGAGTGAGGGATCGGATGCCATTTGCGTCCAGAACTGCGTCCAGAACCAGGATGACGATTGTCGGCGGCGCCGCGATGCTTGCGCTGGCGGTCGGCTGCGGGAACAACAGCGGATCGACCGAGAGCAGCACCTCGACGACGTCGACCACGACGTCCACCACGTCATCGGAGGTGGTGACGCCCACCACCAGTCCGGGCTACGGCGGCACCGAGACGCCGGGCGGGGCGACCGGCGGCGGCGGCCCGGGCGGCGGCGGCGCGGTACCGGGTGGACCGACCGGCGGGGGCGGACCCGGCGGTGGCGGCGGTGAGATCCCCGGTGGGCCCACCGGCAGCGGCGGACCCGGCGGCGGCAGTGGCTCGATCCCCGGCGTCGGCAGTGGTGGCGGCGGCCCGGGCGGCGGCGGTGGCTGTGTCAACGGCGTCGGCTGCATCGGCACGCCGTAATCGGTAGCGGGCCGGCCGACCTCAGCAGTCGGCCGGCCCCGTCCGGTAGATGGACTTGAGGCTGAAGAACGCCTCCAGGCCCTCCGGTCCCAGTTCCCGGCCGATGCCGCTGGCCTTAACCCCGCCGAACGGCGCCCGGAAGTCCAGCTGGTAGTCGTTGATCCCGACGGTTCCGGTGCGGATCTCGCGGGCCACCTCGGTGGCCCGGTCGTCGTCGCCGGACCAGACCGTGCCGGCCAGCCCGAACTCGCTGTCGTTGGCCAACGCGATCGCCTCGGCGTCCCCGTCATAGGGAATGACGGCCAGCACCGGCCCGAAGATCTCCTCCTGCGCGATGCGATCCGAGTTGTGCACGTCGGCGAAGACCGTCGGCGCGACGAACCAGCCGCGCGGCTGATCGGCCGGAACCGAGCCCCCTACAACGAGTTTGGCGTCGCTGTTGCGTCCGGCTTCGATGTAGCCGAGCACCCGCTCGCGCTGGCGGGCGCTGACCAGCGGACCGATGTCGGTGGCCGGGTCCAATGGGTCGCCGACCTTCATGCCGTCCACCAGGGCGACCAGGGCGGCCACCACATCGTCGTAGCGGGACCGCGGAGCCAGGATCCGGGAGCTGAGGTAGCAGGTCTGGCCGTTGTTGACGAACGAGGCCGACCGCAGTCCCTTCATGGTCGCGTCCAGGTCGGCGTCGTCGAGGATGATCGCCGCCGACTTGCCGCCCAGTTCGAGGGTCACCGGGCGCAACAGCCGCCCGCACACCTCGCCGATGGCCCGGCCCGCCGCGGTCGACCCGGTGAAGCTGACCTTGTCCACCCCGGGATGGGACACCAGGTGTACGCCGGCCTCCGCGGCGCCCGGCACGATGTTGAGCACACCGGGCGGCAGCCCGCACTCCTGGGCCGCCTCGGCGAACACCAGCGCGTCCAGCGCGGTCTCGGGGGCGGCCTTGAGCACCACCGTGCAGCCGGCGGCCAGGGCGGGCGCCAGCTTGAACGCCGACAGCGCCTGCGGGTAGTTCCACGGCACCACCGCGGCCACCACACCCACCGGTTCCCGGCGCACGATGGTGTGTCCGATGACGCTGGGCCGAATCTCCTCGATCGGGGTCTCGGTGATCAGCTGGGCGTAGTAGCGCAGCAGCGCGGCCGGGAACGCGCCGTTGGCCCCGCGGGACAACGACATCGGCATGCCGTTCTCGCGCGTCACCAGTTGGTCGGTGGTGCGGGCACGCCGCTGCAGCGCGGCCGCGAAACCGCCCAGCACCTCGGCGCGGTGGTCCGGCGAGGCCGACGACCACTCCGCCAGTGCGGCGCGTGCGGCCGTGACCGCCTCGTCGACCTCGGCTGCGGTGGCGCTGGCGCCGTCACCGAGCGGCTCACCGGTGGCCGCTTCCAGCACCGGTTCGGCCCGATCGGCCGCCCGCAGCCGACCGTCGATGAAAACGCTAGCGCCGGTCGTCATCCCGGGACTCCCCTCTGCTCCGCGTCGGCGGTGCTGAACAGCACGCCGTTGGTGATCAGACCCTCGATGTCGGTGTCGTCCATCGCCAGGACCTCCCGGCAGACCTGCCGGGTGTCCGCGCCGGGCAGCGGCGCGGGGCGCTGCGGAGCCGGCGGGATGTGCCGGTACGGCGCCGGACCGGCCTCGGTGGGCAGCGGGTGTTCCAGCAGCGGGTGCGCCATCTCGGCCAGCGTCGCCCTCGCGCGCAGCTGCGGGTCCGCCAACAGGTCGCCGGCCCGGTTCATCGGCCCCGCGGCCACCCCGCACGACTGCAGCGCCTCGGCGGCCTCGGCCGGGGTGCGGGCCGACGTCCACTGCGCCAGCGCATCCGGCAGCTCGGCCGGATCCGACCCGGTCAGTTCGGCGGCGGCCCGGCGATCGGCGTCGGATCGCAGCGAGACCACACACCATTCGTCGTCGCCGGCGCAGGGCAGCACGGCGTGGATCACCCCGTCCGGTTCGACACCGCCAGAGTGCGCCGCCGCGGCCCGGGCCGTGTAGAGGATGTCGAGCTGATTGATGGCGGCCTCGGCCTGCGAGACGTGGATGCGCGCGCCAGAACCGTTGCGCTGCCTGCGAATCAGAGCGGCCAGCGCGCCGATCGCGCTGATCCGGCCGACCACGTGGTCGGGGAAGATCGTGGTGGCGTCGTAGAAGGCGTGCGGCCGCGTCGGGTCGGCGGCTTCGTCGGAGGTCCACAGCGAGGTCACTCCGACGGTGGCCCGCACCAGCGGTCCGTAGCCCATCCGCGCGCTCCACGGCCCGGTGTCGCCGAAGGCGCTGCTCTCGGCCAGCACGATGGCGGGATTGAGCTCACGCAGCCGCTCGTACGGAAAGCCAAGGGCGGCAAGGGTCCCGGGCTTGAAGTTCGCGAACACCGCATCGGAGGCGGCAGCCAGGCGGGCGAAGAGCGCGGCGCCCTGTGGGTTTCGGATGTCCAGGCCCAGGCTCAGGTGGTTGCGGTGCGCGCGGGCGAACGACTCGCTGATCGACTGCCCGGCGCGGGTCTGGCGCAGACCATCGGGATAGGCGGCGCTCTCGATCTTGATGACCTGCGCGCCCAGGTCGCCGAACAGCCGGCTTAGTTCGCCGCCGGCGACGATCACGCCCAGGTCGAGCACCCGGATGCCCTCCAGTGGGCGGGCACCGACCGATTGCCAGGCCGGTGGGGCGAACGGCGGCGCGGCCCAGCAGACATCGCTGTCGCCGACCGGCGGGGCCGGGGTGCGGTAGCCGGCGTGCGATCCGTCGAGCACCCAGTAGCCCACCGGGATGGGGGTCCGAACCCCGGGCGCCAACTCGGCGTCGGTGAGCGCGCCGACGGCCCGGAAATGCTCGGATTCCAGCGCGGTCGAGGCCTCCAGCACCGCGGCGATGGGCACCCCGTGCGCCTGCCCGTCGGCGACCAACCGCTCCATGGTCTGCCCGGCGAACAACTCGGCGATCAACGCACCCAACTCGCCGAAAGCCTTGGTGCGGGCCGCGATGGTGTCGAAGGCCGGATCCTGGAACTGCGCCGGTTCCCCCAGCCAGGCCCGCATCCCGCGCCACTGCCGCGGCGAGAGCACACAGATGCGGACGTAACCGTCGCTGCACCGGAAGATCGGGTAGGCGTCCTGGTTGCGGGGCCGGCCCCGCCACCGGTCGGCCAGGTTGCGTGCGGTCGCGGCCTGGCCCTGGGTCCCGAACGGCGGGTCGAGCGCCAGCACGGTGGCGTCGAACCTGGAGAAGTCGAGGTAATCGCCTGCACCGCAACGCAACCGGTTGAAGTAGGCCACCAGCACGGCCCACGCCGCCTGGACCGCCGCGGTCGCCGAGGCGATGCCGTCGGGCGGCAGCACCGGAACGCCGGTGGTGGGCCCCGACCGGGACAGCGCGGTGGACATCGCGTAGAGCACCGGGTCGGTGGCCTGCCAGGACGCCCGCGGACCGCCACCGCCGAAGTCGGTGACCGACATGGTGACCAGGTGCGGGTAGCGGTCGGCGAGGTCGGCGCACGAGGTGCCGTAGTCCCCCGCCTGGCCGGGCACTCCGCTGTCGACGACGATGTCGGCCTGGGCGGCCAGTTCGAAGAACAGCCTGCCGTCCGGCGCATTCGTCGAATTGAGCACGGTGCTGCGCTTGTTGGCGTTGTGCAGCGCGAACGGGATGCTCGCCCCGTCCAGGGTGGGCCGCTCGGTGCGGGCCGGACTGCCCTCCGGCGGCTCGAGCTTGAGCACGTCGGCGCCCAGGTCGGCGAGCAGTCGCGTCACCGCGTCGGCCCCGCAGTCGGAGAGGTCCAGGACCCGCACGCCCGCCAGCAATGGCTCTGATCCCAGCACGCCGGTCAGCGTAGTACCCCGATCGGAGTGGCTATTCGTTGTCACCACCGGTGGAGACGGTCGCTCCCACGGTGTCTCCCACACCGGCCCCGAGGGAGGTGCCGTGCGCCGCGGGCCACACCCAGTCCCGCACCTCGGGGATGTCGTCGCCGTGGCTGCGGGTGTACTCCCGGGCTGCCAGCCGCCGGTCGGCCATCTGCTGGCGCAGGGTCGCGCACGTCGACCCCAGCGACGGCACCCGGTCGATCACGTCCATCACCAGATGGAAGCGGTCGAGGTCGTTGAGCATCACCATGTCGAACGGCGTGGTGGTGGTGCCCTCCTCCTTGTAGCCGCGCACATGGATGTTGGGATGGCCGGTGCGCCGATAGGTCAGCCGGTGGATCAGCCACGGATAGCCGTGATAGGCGAAGATGATCGGCTTGTCCCGGGTGAAGATCATGTCGAAGGCGCGGTGCGACAGGCCGTGCGGATGCTCGGTGTCGTCCTGCAGCCGCATCAGGTCCACGACGTTGACGAACCGGATCTTCAACTCCGGCAGATTCCGCTTGAGCAGGTCGACGGCGGCCAGCCCCTCCAGCGTCGGCACGTCGCCCGCCGTCGCGATGACGACGTCCGGGTCCTCGCCGAGGACCTCGGTGCCCGCCCACTCCCAGATTCCCAGCCCCCGGGTGCAGTGCGCGATCGCCTGCTCCATGGTCAGGAAGTTCGGGCTGGGCTGCTTCCCGGCGACCACCACGTTGACGTACTGGCGGGAGCGCAGGCAGTGGTCGTAGGTGGAGAGCAGGGTGTTGGCGTCCGGCGGCAGATAGACCCGCACCACCTCGGCGCGCTTGTTGACCACGTGGTCGATGAACCCCGGATCCTGATGGCTGAACCCGTTGTGGTCCTGGCGCCAGACATGGCTGGACAGCAGGTAATTGAGGCTGGCGATCGGCCGTCGCCACGGAATGTGGTTGGTGACCTTGAGCCACTTGGCGTGCTGGTTGACCATCGAGTCGACGATGTGGATGAAGGCCTCGTAGCAGTTGAAAAGCCCGTGCCGCCCGGTCAGCAGGTAGCCCTCGAGCCAGCCCTGGCACTGGTGCTCGGAGAGCATCTCCACCACCCGGCCCGCGCGGGCCAGGTGCTCGTCGACCTCGGGCGAGAAGAACTCGGCGTTCCACTGCTTGGCGGTCACGTCGAAGACGGCCTGCAGCCGGTTCGACGCCGTCTCGTCGGGCCCGAAGATGCGGAAGTTGTCCGGGTTGAGCCGAACCACGTCGGTCAGCCACCGGCCCAGCACCCGGGTGGACTCCGCGATCGACGCCCCGGGCGCGGGCACGTCCACCGCGTACTCGCGGAAGTCCGGCAGCCGCAGATCCTTGAGCAGCAGCCCTCCGTTGGCGTGCGGGTTGTCGCTCATCCGCAGCGTTCCCGACGGCGCCAGTGCGGCGATCGCCGCGTCGATCCGGCCGCTCGAGTCGAAGAGTTCATCCGGGCGGTAGGAGGCCAACCAGTCGGCCAGCACCTGGAGATGCTCGGGGGTGTCGCGGGCGCTGGCCAGCGGCACCTGATGGGCGCGCCACGACCCGGTGGTCTTCTTGTCGTCGATGTAGTCCGGGCCGGTCCAGCCCTTCGGGGTGCGGAAGATGATCATCGGCCAGCGCGGCCGCTGCTCGTCGCCGGCGGCGGCGCGGGCCTTGATGCCGGCGATCTCGTTGAGCACCTCGTCGAGCAGGGCGGCGAACCGGCGGTGCGCGGTGAAGTGGTCCTCGTCCTCCGCGGCCTCGAACAGGTACGGGTTGTGACCGTAGCCGACCATGAGGCTGCGCAACTCGTCGGCCGGGATCCGGTCCAGCACCGTCGGATTCGCGATCTTGTAGCCGTTGAGGTGCAGGATCGGCAGCACCACGCCGTCCTTTGCGGCGTTGACGAACTTGTTGGAGTGCCAACTCGTGGCCAGCGCGCCGGTCTCGGCCTCGCCGTCGCCGACCACCGCGGCCACCAGCAGGTCGGGGTTGTCGAAGGCCGCGCCGTAGGCGTGCGACAGCACGTAGCCGAGTTCGCCGCCCTCGTGGATGGAACCGGGGGTCTCCGGGGCCACGTGGGACGGGATGCCGCCCGGGAAGGAGAACTGGCGGAACAGCCGCCGGATGCCCTCGGTGTCCTGGGTGATGTCGGAGTACACCTCCGAGTAGGTGCCATCCAGGTAGGCGCTGGCGACCAGCCCGGGTCCGCCGTGGCCGGGACCGGTGAGGTAGATCGTCGACTGGCCGCGTTGGGCGATCACCCGGTTGAGGTGGGCGTAGAGGAAGTTCAGGCCCGGGGTGGTGCCCCAGTGCCCGAGCAGGCGCGGCTTGACGTCGTCGCGGGACAGCGGCCTGCGCAGCAGCGGGTTGTCCAGCAGGTAGATCTGGCCGACGGACAGATAGTTGGCGGCGCGCCACCAGCCGTCGAGTTGGGCCAGTCTGTCCTCGCCGATCGGGTGCACGTCCGCCGTCTGCCAGCTGGTCGTCACGGTGCTCATCGCCCCATCCAACGTGAGATCGGCGAACCGCGCACACGCTGCACCGGTTGTTCACCCGGGTGACCACCGACACGCCTGAGCGGTCCTCGACCACGGGTACAATCGACAGCAAATGTCCGAGCACAGCGCCGCGGTCGCGCACCCTCACCCAGCGCTGTCCCAGCTCGCCGCGCTGCACCACTTCCGCACCTACGTCGACGTCGGCGTGGTCGTGGTGGTGCTGGCCATCACCAACCTGATCGCCCACTTCACCACGCCGTGGGCAAACATCGCTGTGGTGCCGGCCGCCGCCGTCGGGCTGGTCGCGCTGGTGCGTTCCCGCGGTCTGGGCTGGGCCGAACTCGGGCTGGGCCGCGAACACTGGCGCTCCGGGCTGGCCTATGCGCTGGCCGCGGTGGGCCTGGTGCTGGCGGTGATCGCCGTCGGCGCGCTGCTGCCGTGGACCCGGCCGATGTTCCTCAACAACCACTACGCCACCCTCTCGGGTGCGCTGGTGGCCTCGATGATCATCATCCCGCTGCAGACCGTGATCCCCGAGGAGTTGGCGTTCCGCGGGGTGCTGCACGGCGCCCTGGACCGGGCCTGGGGCTTCCGGGGGGTGGCCGCCGCCGGCTCACTATTGTTCGGGCTGTGGCATATCGCCAGCTCACTGGGCCTGACCAGCAACAACGTCGGCTTCACCCGCATTCTCGGGGGCGGCGTACCGGGCATGCTGGCCGGCATCGCGCTGGCGGTGGTGGCCACCGCCGCCGCCGGGTTCGTGTTCACCTGGTTGCGCCGCCGCAGCGGCAGCCTGATCGCCCCGATCGCGCTGCACTGGTCGCTCAACGGGCTGGGCGCGCTGGCCGCCGCCCTGGTGTGGCACCTGTCGATGACCTGACTGCGGGCCTCAGCGCGCGACGCGGTTGCGCCGCGCCCGGAACTCCCGGTTCTTGAGCTTGTTGCCGCACGTCGCCATGTCGCACCAGGTGCCGCCGTGGTTGCGCGAGCGGTCGTAGAACGCCCACCGGCAGTCCTCGTTGCCACACGCCTTGAGGTGCTGCCAGGTGCCGTCGCGCTGGGCCTCGGCCACCACCAGCAGCAGGGCCAGCAGGCGGCCCGCCTGCGCGTCGGCGACCGGGTCCACCCGCACGGTGCCGTCGTCGTCGAGGCGGGCCCGCGCGGTGGCCGTGTCGGCGACCCGGCGCAGCGGCGCCAGCTCCGCCGCGGTGGGGACCGGGCCGCCGGCGTTGTGGACCACCATGGCCCGCAGCGCCTCCCGGACGGCGCGGACGGTCGCCAACTCGTCGGCGGTCGGCGCCCGGTCCGCGGCCAGCAGGCCGTGGGCCACGAGCCAGGGCCGGGCGTCGGCGGGCTCGGCCAGCCGGTCGGCGCCCGACTCCAGGTCGACGGTGTTGATCAGGGCCTGGATGCGGGTAAGCGGTTCGGGTGCGGGTTTGGCCTCGGCATCGCCGAGCCATCCGACGGCGGGCTCCGACATGAGGTCGAGAATAGAAGGAGATGACCGGTGAATCAACTTGACTGGTCATGCATGACCGGTATAGCGTTTTAGTAGGTCACTTTAGGGCCGGCGGCGGAGCCGGCCCGGGAGAAGGAAAAGCCCATGGGGCACAACGATTTCGATCAAGACATTCAGCAATCCGACGGGTCGCCGTGGCCGGACTGCCCCGAGGGTGAGGCCGCCACCACGGCGATGGTGCGGCTCCGGGCCCGGCTGTTCGCCGGCCGGCTGGACCGCGAGCTCGACGCCGGGGCCGTCCCGATGCCCGGCAGTGCCCTGGCCGCCCACGTCGCGCGGCTGACCACGGTCGACGAGCGGGAGGCGCTGGCCCGCGCCCTGCGCCACGCGATGGCCGAGGCGCACCACGCCGCCGCCGGCGTGCCGCTGCGCATCCCGGTCAACTGGGAGTCGATGCTCCCGTGCCGCGATGTGGTCGACGACATCACGCTGCGGCTGCACTCTCCCCGCCCGGTGCGGGCCCGCGGGGTGGCGCGGCTGCGCATCCTGCTGTCGGACGGGACCGGACCGCTCTACCAGGAGGGCCGCGGCAGCCTGCCCGCCGGGCTGCGGGGTGTGCTCGCCGCGCTGTGAACTACGCGGGCAGCAGCACCGCCGCCCCGGCGATGCGGCCCTCGACCAGGTCGGTGAGCGCCTCGTCGGCCCGGGTAAGCGGATACTCCGGGGTGGTCACCTCGATGCGATGCCGGCCGGCGAACTCCAGGAAGGCGCGGGCGTCGGCGCGGGTGTTGGAGCTGACCGAGCGAATCTGACGCTCCTGGAACAGATGTCGCTGATAGTTCAGCGCCGGGATGTCGGACAGGTGGATGCCGGCGATCGCCAGCGTGCCGCCGCGATCGAGGGCTTCCAGGGCGGGCGGCACCAGATCGCCCACCGGGGCGAACAGGATCGCGGCGTCCAGTTTCACCGGCGGCGCGTCGGCTGCGCCCTGCGCCGAGGCCGCGCCCAGCGCCAACGCCAGTTCGCGCGCCTCGGCCCCGCGGGTCATCACGTGCACCTCCGCCCCCTGCGCGATGGCGACCTGCGCGGTGATGTGGGCGCTGCCGCCGAAGCCGTACAGGCCCAGCCGCCCGCCGGGCGGCAACTCGGCGCGCAGCAGTGACCGGTAGCCGATGATGCCCGCGCACAGCAGCGGCGCCAGTTCGCTGTCGGAGTAGCCGCCAGGTAGCCGGTGCGCGAAATCCGCTGGCACGGTGGCGAAGTCGGCGTATCCCCCGTCGGCATCCCAGCCGGTGTAGCGCGAGTTCGGGCACAGGTTCTCGGCCCCGCGCCGGCAGTACCCGCACACCCCGCAGGTGTGCCGCAGCCAGGCGATGCCCACCCGATCCCCCACCGCGAAGCCGTCCACCTCGGCGCCGAGCGCCACCACCTCGCCGACGACCTCGTGTCCCGGGGTCACCCCCGGCCGGTGCACCGGTAGATCGCCCTCCGTGACATGCAGGTCGGTGCGGCACACCCCGCACGCCCGCACCGCCACCAGCAGATCGGCCGGACCGGGCCGCGGGACCGCGGCCGCGCCGTCGAACTCCAGTGGGCGGCTGCGCATCGGGCCGGGCCTGCGCACCCGCCATGCGCGCATCGTCGCCGGGACGCCCGTTGTGCCGCCTGCCATCCCACCATCGTGCCCCCTGCCGCGGACCGCGGCGCGGCGGCCGGTCGGCAAGGGACCAATGGCCCCGGATCAGGGCCTTTCGGGGACTGTGCGGCCGACCGTTCCGGTGTGACGGTGGAGGTGACAACCGGTGTGCGGCAACGAGTGGGATGGACGGGCGGATGAACGTGGGGATGGGCCGGGAACTGCCCGACGCGGCGACCGTGGAGGCCGCGCTGGCACTCGCGGTGCGGGCGCCGTCGGTGCACAATTCGCAGCCCTGGCGCTGGCGCGTCGGCGACGAGAGCGTGCATCTGTACGCCGACCCGAACCGGCAGTTGCAGCGCATCGACCCGGCCCGGCGCGATCTGATGCTCAGTTGCGGTGTGGCGCTGCAACATTTCACCGTCGCACTCTCGGCGTTGGGTTGGCAGTCCGCGGTGCACCGCTTCCCCAACCCCGCCGACCCGGACCACCTGGCCAGCATCGAGATCCTCGACAGCGCGGTCGACGAGCAGGACATCGCGCTGGCCGCGGCCATCCCGCGCCGGCGCACCGACCGGCGCTGGTTCTCGTCCTGGCCGGTGCCCGGCGGCGACATCGCGGTGATGGCCACGCGGGCGGCGCGCTCGGGGGTGCTGCTGCGCCGCGTCGAGGACGAGGGCGACCTGGCCGCCGTGGTGGCGCGCGCGGTGCGCGAGCACATCAGCGACCCGGAGTACCTGGCCGAGCTCGCGATGTGGAGCGGCCGGCACGGCAGCCCGGCCGGCGTGCCGGCCCGCAACACCCCGTCGGCGGAGCAACAGGGCAAGTTTCCGGCCCGGGTCTTCGCCAACCCGGTGCTCGATCAGCCGGCCGGCGTCGAGGCCCGCGACGACGCCGGGGTGGTGCTGGTGCTGGCCACCGCCACCGACGACCCGCCCGCGCTGCTGGCGGCCGGGGAGGCCACCGGCGCGGTGCTGCTCACCGCCACGGCGCTGGGCCTGGCCAGCTGCCCGCTCACCGAACCGCTGGAACTGGCCGACACCCGCGACGAGGTGCGCACCAAACTGCTCGACGGCGACGGCTTCCCGCAGATGCTGCTGCGCATCGGGTGGGCGGCGCTCAACGCCGACCCGCTACCCGCGACGCCGCGCCGCCCGTTGTCGGAGGTCGCCGTCCGGCTGGACGGCTCGGCGCTACAGGCCCAGAACTAGTGCGGCACTAGGACTTTCGCACGAGCTTGACTACCCAAAGCAGGAGAATCGCTCCGAGCAGCGAGACAAAGAATGTGAACCAACGTCGACCGTGCTCAACGTCGACACCAAGCCAGCCAAGTAGGAGTCCGCCAACAAATCCGCCGATTACGCCGACGATGACGTTGAGCAGAATTCCTGAGCCACTGCCTTTGACAATTTTCCCTGCAAGCCAACCGGCGATACCGCCAATGACGATATAGGCAACCCAGCTGACCGCTGTAGGAGTCGCCAGAGCTAGGTTCTGTGTCGCAGCCAACAGATGCATGAGGATCTCCTCGCTATCGCCGGCCAGCTTGGCTGCTGGGCCGCCATCCCACCGGTATACCGCGCGGGGATAACGATTGGCGCGCCGAAACGGCCACGATCCTCAAATGCCAGCCCGGTGCGGGGATTCAGCCCGCCGGCTGTGGCGCCATCTCCGGCACCGGCGTCTCAACGGGCACCGGGACACCGACCGGCACCCGGCCACCCGGAACGGGCTCCGGGGCCGCCGGGGCGTTCGGGTCCGGTGCGGGCGGCGGCGGCGCGGCGTACGGCCGGATCGACTGGGCCAGCGTCTTGGCGGCGTTGGGGTCGACGGGATCCTTCGCGGTTCCCAGCCACACCACGAACCACCGCTGGTTGCGCTGGTCGCGCGGCGCGTTCGGCTGCGTCGGGGCGCCGATCACGCCGGCCCAGATCTGCCCGTTCGGCTTGGTGGTGTCGGTGAACTTCACCTCGTAGGAGGAGAAGGCGCCCGACATGTCACCGGCCTGCAGGGTGCCGTTCTGCTGGTTGATGCGGGTGCCCGGGAAGGGCATGAAGAACTCGCCCATGTCCGAGGCCAGCCGGACCGCGGCCTTGCCGTTGTCCTGCTCGGCACCGGCGAACAGCTTCAGGTCCAGCCGGCCGAGCAGCACGCTGGTGTCGTTGGCGGTGGTGGCCGGCTGCCCGTTCTGCGACGGCGCGATCTCCTTGCTCAGCAGGGCCTGACCGTAGTTCAGCCGCGAGGCGTCGGCGACCACCCAGCCGCCGGGCACCACGTAGCTGAAGCCGCCGAGGGCGTTGTTCACCCGGCCGGCCTCCGGTGCCGGCGGGGGCACCGGGGCGTTGGGGTCGGCGGGCGGTGCGTTCGGGTCCGCGGGCGGCACCGGCGCACCCGGGACGACCGGCGCGTTCGGGTCGGCCGGCGGGGCTGGCGCGACGGGGGCGTTGGGGTCGGCCGGCGGGGCCGGCGCGACCGGGGCGTTGGGGTCGGCGGGCGCGGGGGCCGGCGTGGTGGCGCCCGGTGCCGCGGGAGCCGCGGGAGCGGGAGCCGCGGTCGTCGTTCCGGGCGGTGCGGGGACGGGATCGGCCATCGCCGAGGGCGACGGCAGGGCGATGGTCGCCGCGCTGGCCGCGGTCACGGCGGTGACGGCAAGCGTCGCCCACATGCCCGGGCGGCGGCTGGTCGAGTCCGGCGGAGTCATGGCGATGAACCTACCGTGTTACAGCCGTGACGCAAGTGTGGCCTGCTCACTATGTGGTGTGCCACGGCGCTGTGGTGAACCCACAACTCCCGCCGTCGGCGCAGGTCACCCTCGGTACCGCCGGTACCCGGGCACGTTGCTCGCCGGTCCGGCCGCCCAACGGCGCGGCGCAGGTTCACAGGGCATCCACAGCCGGTGCGGCGCCGCCCGCGCGCGGCGCCCGGCCGGACGAAACCGCCGTTCGGGCCGAGTCGCATTGGCGTCCGGTAGCTACCGCCGGGTAACATTCCCTGCGATCGGCGCCGTCAGCGCGGTTCGGCGTTGAACACGAGGAGGTCCTTGGTGATGGAAGTGCTGGTCACCGGCGGTGACACCGAAATCGGCCGGACCATCGCGGAGGGTTTCCGCGACGCCGGGCACAACGTGGTGATCAGCGGCGCCCGCCGCGACGATCTGGAGGTCGCGGCCAAGGAGCTCGACGTCGACGCCATCGTCTGCGATGCGACCGACCCGGCCAGCCTGGCCGAGGCCCGCGCCCAGTTCCCCCACCACCTCGACACCATCGTCCACGTCCCCGCCCCCCGCTGGGCCGGCGGCGACCCCCGCACCTACTCGACCGCCGACACCGCCGCCGCGTGGCGCTCGGCCCTGGACGCCACCGTCGTCTCCGCGGTGCTGACCCTGCAGAACATCGGCGACCACCTGCGCTCCGGCGGGTCCGTCGTGACCGTGGTGGCGGAAAACCCCCGCGAGGGCAGCGCCGACGCCGCCGTCAAGGCCGCGCTGTCGAACTGGACCGCCGGGCAGGCCGACTACTTCGGCACCCGCGGCATCACCGTCAACACCGTCGCCTGCGGCCGCAGCGCCGACCCGAGCTACGACGGGCTGAGCAGCACGCCGCCGTCGGTGGCCGCCGAGCTGGCGCGGCTGGCGCTGTTCCTGACGACCCCCGCCGCCCGCCACATCACCGGGCAGACCCTGCACGTCGGTCGCGGAGCCCTGGCCAACTTCGGCTGAAAGCTTCACCCGCCGTTCGCATCGGGTGATTACTGTCGAGCCGGTGACGATTCGACTCGGATTCCAGATCCCCAACTTCTCCTACGGCACCGGCGTCGCCGAGCTGTTCCCCACCGTCATCGCGCAGGCCCGGGAGGCCGAGGCGGCCGGTTTCGACTCCGTCTTCCTGATGGACCACTTCTACCAACTGCCCATGCTCGGAACCCCCGACCAGCCGATGCTGGAGGCCTACACCGCGTTGGGGGCGCTGGCCACGGCCACCGAGAAGGTCCAGCTGGGCACGCTGGTCACCGGCAACACCTACCGCAACCCGACGCTGTTGACGAAGGCCATCACCACCCTGGACGTGGTCAGCGGCGGCCGCGCCATCCTCGGCATCGGCACCGGCTGGTTCGAACTGGAGCACGAACAGCTCGGCTTCGAGTTCGGCACCTTCACCGACCGGTTCGACAAGCTCGAGGAGGCGCTGCAGATCATCCTGCCGATGATCGCCGGCGAACGCGTGACGGTTGACGGCACCTACTACCGCACCAAGGACGCCTTCGCCAATCCCCGCCTGCGCGACCATATTCCGCTGATGATCGGTGGCAGTGGCGAGAAGAAGACCTTCGGGCTGGCGGCCCGCCACTTCGACCACCTCAACATCATCGCGGGCTTCCCCGAGCTGCCCGGCAAGCTCGCCGCGCTGGCGCAGCGCTGCGAGGAGGTGGATCGCGACCCGGCGACGCTGGAGACCAGTGTGCTGGTCAGCGTCGTGGCCGGCGAGGGCGTAACCGAGGACGTGATCCCGCCGGCCATGGCCGGCCGGATGGTCGCCGGGACCGCCGAGCAGGTCGCCGAGCGGCTCAAGACCGAGGTGTTCGACGCCGGCGTCGACGGCGTGATCATCAACATGCCCGGCTACGTGCCGGGCGCGATCACCCAGGTCGGCGAGGCGCTGCGCCTGATGCTGGCGTGATCGCGGGTGGCCCACATCACGCCGCCCGAACAGGGACCGGGCGGGAAACCTGCGGGCCGAGCGACTACCGTGGAGAAGGTCCTGTGCACGTCGTCGAGGAGCAGACATGACCCATCCCGGTGCAACTCCGTCGGATAAGCACAAGGTCGTCATCATCGGTTCCGGCTTCGGCGGCCTGACCGCCGCCAAGAAGCTGAAGCGGGCCGACGTCGACATCAAACTGATCGCCAAGACCACCCACCACCTGTTCCAGCCGCTGCTGTACCAGGTGGCGACCGGGATCATCTCCGAGGGAGAGATCGCCCCGCTGACCCGCGTGGTGCTGCGCAACAACAAGAACTGCCAGGTGCTGCTCGGCGAGGTCACCCACATCGACCTGAAGAACAAGACCGTCGACTCGCTGCTGCTCGGCCACACCTACCGCACGCCGTACGACACCCTGATCGTGGCGGCCGGCGCCGGGCAGTCCTACTTCGGCAACGACCACTTCGCCGAGTGGGCGCCCGGCATGAAGACCATCGACGACGCGCTCGAGCTGCGCGGACGCATCCTCGGCGCCTTCGAGCAGGCCGAGCGGTCCAGCGACCCGGTCCGCCGGGAGAAGCTGCTGACCTTCGTCGTGGTCGGGGCCGGCCCGACCGGGGTGGAGATGGCGGGCCAGATCGCCGAACTCGCCGACCACACCCTCAAGGGCGCCTTCCGTCACATCGACTCCACGAAGGCCCGGGTGATCCTGCTCGACGCCGCTCCCGCCGTGCTGCCGCCGATGGGCGAGAAGCTCGGCCAGAAGGCCGCGGCCCGGCTGGAGAAACTCGGCGTGGAGATCCAGCTCGGGGCGATGGTCACCGACGTGGACCGCAACGGCATCACCGTCAAGCACGGTGACGGCACCATCGACCGCATCGAATGCGCCACCAAGGTGTGGTCGGCCGGCGTCTCGGCCAGCCCGCTGGGCAAGCAGATCGCCGACCAGTCCGGCGCCGAGATCGACCGGGCCGGGCGGGTCAAGGTCCTGCCCGACCTGACGGTGCCCGGTTATCCGAACGTCTTCGTGGTCGGTGACATGGCGGCCATGGAGGGCGTGCCGGGCATGGCGCAGGGCGCCATCCAGGGCGCGAACTACGCCGCCAAGCTGATCAAGGCCGAGCTCAAGGGCGCCGATCCGGCGGCCCGGGAGCCGTTCCAATACTTCGACAAGGGCTCGATGGCGACGGTGTCGCGGTACTCCGCGGTGGCCAAGATCGGTCCGCTGGAGTTCGGCGGGTTCATCGCCTGGCTGGCGTGGCTGTTCCTGCACCTGATCTACCTGGTCGGGTTCAAGGCCAGGCTCACCACGGCGCTGTCCTGGATCGGTACGTTCATCGGCAGCCACCGGGGCCAGCTCGCGATCACCGAGCAGCAGGCCTACGCCCGCACCCGCATCGAACAGCTCGAGGAGATCGCCGCCACGGTGGAGGACACCGAGAAGGCGGCTTCCTGACCGGTGCGCCCTGCCGGGTCTCGGTGCAACGGGCCGGATGACACGCGGTGGCCTAACATGGTCGACGAACAGCCGAAACCAAGGGGGCCGTATGTCATCTGCACCACCTCTGCGACGCGCGGCCGCTGCCCTGCTGGGTGCCGGGGCGGTGCTGGCGGGCCTGGTGGGCACGGCCGGCCCCGCCTCCGCCGACCCGCCGCCGAACTGCACCACGGCCGACATGACCGGCGTGATGTCCGGGGTGTCCGCGGCGATGTCGGCCTACCTGTTCAGCCATCCGGACGTCAACGCGTTCTTCACCGGCCTGCAGGGCCAGTCCAAGGCCCAGATCGCCGCCGCGACGCAGACCTACCTGGACAACAACCCGCAGGTCCGCGCCGACATCCAGAGCATCCGGCAGCCCTCGGCCGACTTCCGGGCGCGGTGCGGCATCGGGCAGCGCGGCCTGGCGCCAGGGCTGAGCTGATCCTCGGGCCTGCGCGCCCGGTGCGCGCGAACCGATCGGGCGCCGCGTCGTGGTGGTGAAGCCCGACGAACTGGTCTACCGGGTGTTGCAGCGGCTGCCCACCCGGATGCTCTCGCTGCGGACCATCGTCATCGTCTCCATGCTGGCGGTGGTCGTCCTCGTGCTCACGCTCGGCACCTGGGTGTGGATCGGCGTCACCCACGACCAGTACAGCCAGCTGGACCGGCGGCTGGACTCGGTGAGCAGCCTCGGCGACGTCAGCACCCTGCTGTCCAGCACCCGGCCCGCCCCGGACGGCGCCCCCACCCCCGACGGCAACCTGGTGCGCACCGTGCGGATCGGCACCATGGCGATGTCGGTGCCGCCCGATGTGGTGCTGCCCGAGCTTGGCAACGGCTACGCCAACACCACCATCGGCGGCGTGGAGTACCGGGTCCGCACCTTCTCGGTGGGCGGGGCGTCGATCTCGCTGGGCGCGCCGCTGGCCGAGACCCAGCACCGGATCAGCGAACTGCACTGGCGGGTGCTGCTGATCTGCGCCGGCGTGATCATCGGAACCGTGGTCGTCGGCTGGCTGATCTCGCTGATCATGATCGACCCCTTCCGGCTGCTGGCCCAGCAGGCCCGCGCCATCAGCGCGCAGTCCAACCCGGACGAGGTGCAGGTGCGCGGCGTACGGGAGGCGGTGGAGATCGCCGAGGCCGTTGAGGGCATGCTGGCCCGGATCGGCAGCGAACAGGCCCGCACCAAGGCCGCGCTGGAGTCCGCGCGGGACTTCGCCGCGGTGGCCTCCCATGAACTGCGCACCCCGCTGACCGCGATGCGCACCAACCTCGAGGTGCTCTCCACCCTGGATCTGGAGGCCGAGCAGCGCAACGAGGTGATCGGCGACGTGATCCGCACCCAGAGCCGGATCGAGGCGACGCTGACCGCGCTGGAGCGGCTGGCCCAGGGCGAACTGACCACGGCCGATGACTTCGTGCCCTTCGACGTCACCGAACTCCTCGACCGCGCCGCCCACGATGCCGAGCGCACCTACCCCGACCTGCGGGTGGCGCTGGTGCCGTCGCCGGTGGTGTTGATGGTGGGCCTGCCGGTCGGACTGCGGTTGGTCATCGACAACGCCATCGCCAACGCCGTCAAACACGGGGGGGCCACCGAGGTCCGGCTCAGCGTGGTCAGTTCCGCCGACGGCGTTGAGATCACCGTCGACGACAACGGCAGCGGGGTCCCCGAGGAGGAGCGCGCCGCGGTCTTCGAGCGGTTCTCCCGCGGCTCGACGGCGTCGCGGTCCGGCTCCGGACTCGGGTTGGCCCTGGTGGCTCAGCAGGCCGAACTGCACGGCGGCACAGCGCATTTGAGCACCAGTCCGCTGGGCGGGGCCCAGCTGGTGCTGCGGCTGGCCGCGACATCGCGGATGGAGCCCGCCGTGCCCGCCCGACAGGCGGCCGCAACCGGGCCGTAGCGCTACTGCGGCGGATCGGTCTCGAGGTTCTGCAGCCGCACCTGGCCGCGGGCGACGACGCGGTCCTGCTCGTCGCGGATGGTGACCAGCCACAGCTGCTGTCGGCGGCCGCGGTGGACGGGCTCGGAGACGGCGAACACCTTCCCGGAGCCGATGGCGCGCAGGAAGTCGGTGTTGTTGTTGACGCCGACCACGTTGCCGCCGCCGTTGGCCGAGAGCCAGACGTAGGCCGACGTGCTGGCCATCGACTCGATGATCGAGCAGTACACGCCCCCGTGGACGATGCCCATCGGCTGCAGCAGCTTCGGCTGGACCTCGAGGTACGCCGTGGCGCCGTCGGGGGTCAGTTCGGTGAACACCAGCCCGATCTGGTTGTCGAACGGTGCGTCGAAGGCGATCTTGTCGGTCAGCGACTGCTCTGGTTGCACGCATCTGTGTCTACAGGGACGGACCCCGCGTGCGTGACGCGGGGTCCGTCCTCGGAAGGGACCCGGGAGTCGCTGCAGCCCTCAGCTCTCCGGCGCGGTCCTGGTATGCGGTTACGTGCCGGTGCGGGGCAGGGCGCGCACCGGCAGGCCGAACGTCGTCAGCGCGTCGAGCACCGCCTGGCCGCGCCGCATGCAGATCAGTTCGCCGGCCCCGGTGCGCAGCGGGATCCCGGTGGCGGTGACGACCACACAGGTCCCGACCATCCGCCACATGGCCGCGGTGCTCAGGGCACCGCCGGTCAGGTCGCACAGTTCGGCGAACAGCGGCGCCAGCGAAAGGTGGCAGCGGTGCGCGGTCCAGGTGGCCAGCGCCGCCTCGCCGGGCAGCCGGACGACGTCATCGGTGGCCGCGTCATCGGGCAGCACCCGCAGCGTCGGGTCCACCACCCCCGCCCAGTCGACGGCCCCCTCGGAGTCGTTGTGCAGCCACAGGTTTCCGGGCCCGGCGTCCCAGGCCCGGCCCTCGAGCGTCAGCAGCGTCGCCACCCGGCCCGCCACGGCGTGGACCAGCGCCGCCGCGAGCTGTTGACCCGCGCCGCGGCGGTTGCCCAGGTCGGCGGCCGAGGCCTCGAACATCTCCCGCAATCGGCCGTCGGCCACCGCGGAGTCCAGCGGCCACCACCGTCGCCGGGAGACGTCGGCCAGCACCGCCACCCCCTGCACCCGCGGCGAGTCCGGGGTCAGCCTGCGCAGCCGCCGGCTCGACTCGTGGATCGGCAGTGGGCGGCCGATCGCCATCCGGGCGATCAGCGGATCCTCGACGGCAATGGCCACCGGCGTACCTCCTTGCTAGCTTAGGTAAGCCTAACCACATCTAGACCATCGAGAATAGCGGAGGTTTTGTGACTGCTGTCACAGGGAAATACAGGAAATCCGACGATCCTGCGGTTTCGCCCATCACGCGGGCTGCGTCGGGGATTTTGGTTACGACGCCCGGTAGTAAGGCGGAGTACGCTGGATTTATTGCTGATCGGACCGGACGGAAAGTGGCAGAGGTAATCAGGCGGTGACTCGGCTCGGCGAACTCGAACGCGCGGTCATGGACCATCTGTGGGCCGCCGGCGAGCCGCAGACCGTCCGCCAGGTGCACGAGGCCCTCTCCGAACAGCGCGACCTGGCCTACACCACGGTCATGACGGTGCTGCAGCGGCTCGCCCGTAAGAACCTGGTGTCGCAGATCCGCGACGACCGGGCACATCAGTACACGCCGGTCCACGGCCGGGACGAACTGGTGGCCGGGCTCATGGTCGACGCCCTGGACCAGGCCGCCGACTCCGGCGACCGGCAGGCGGCGCTGGTGCATTTCGTCGAACGGGTCGGCGCCGACGAGGCTGCCGCCCTGCGCCGGGCACTGGCCGAGTTGGAAGCCAAGCATCGATCGGGTGGATCCGCTAGCGGGACGCCCACCGGCTGAGGGAGACTGGCAGCGTGTCCGCGCTGGCCTTCGCACTCGTTGCGCTGTTGCTCGTCGGCCCGGTGCCAGCCCTGCTGGCGCGGGCGGCGTGGCCGCTGCGGGCGCCGCGCGCCGCGATCGTGCTGTGGCAGTCCATCGCGGTGGCCGCGGTGCTGTCCGCCTTCAGCGCGGGGCTCGCGATCGCCAGCCGGCTGTTCGTGCCCGGCCCCGACGGCAGGCCGACCGCCACCATCACCAGCGAGATCGCCGTCCTCGGGTGGCCGCTGTGGCTGACCTACATCCTGGTCTTCGCGCTGACCCTGCTGATCGGCGGGCGGCTGGCGATGGCCGCCGTCGAGGTCGCCGTCGCCACCCGGCGCCGCCGGGCGCACCACCGCATGGTGGTCGACCTGCTCGGCGAGTGCCCGCACGGCACGCCCGGACTGCGCGTGCTGCACGTCGCCGAACCGCTGGCCTACTGCCTGCCCGGGGTCCGCAGCCGGGTGGTCCTCAGCGAGGGCACGCTGTCGGCGCTGACCGACACCGAGGTCGCCGCGATCCTGTCCCACGAGCGGGCGCACCTGCGGGCCCGCCACGACCTGGTGCTCGAGGCGTTCATCGCGGTGCACACCGCCTTCCCCCGGTTCGTCCGCAGCGGCAGTGCACTCAACGCCGTGCGGCTGCTCGTCGAACTGCTGGCCGACGACGCCGCGGTGCGCACCGCGGGCCCGACTCCCCTGGCCCGCGCCCTGGTCGCATGCGCGTCGGCGCGCACACCCAGGGGTGCGCTCGCCGCGGGCGGGCCCACCACGGTGCTGCGGGTGCAGCGGCTGGCCGGCCGGCCCAACAGCCTGCTGCTGGCGTTCGCCGCCTACGCCGCCGCCGCGGCGGTCCTCGTCCTGCCCACCATCGCGGTCGCCGTGCCCTGGCTCACCGAGTTGCACCGGCTGTTCTTCGGCTGACGTTCCCGCACAACAAAATCCGACAACTGAAAGGCGACCGATGAGCTCGTCGCAGACGCCCGGCACCAACGGCACCGCGCAGATCGGCGTCACCGGACTGGCGGTGATGGGCTCCAACATCGCCCGCAACTTCGCCCGGCACGGCTACACCGTCGCGCTGCACAACCGCTCCGTCGCCAAGACCGACGCCCTGCTCGAACAGCACGGTTCGGACGGCAGGTTCGTGCGCTCGGAGACCATCGCCGAGTTCCTCGCCGCGCTCGAGAAGCCGCGCCGGGTGCTCATCATGGTCAAGGCCGGCGAGCCCACCGACGCGGTGATCAACGAGCTCGCCGACGCCATGGAGCCCGGCGACATCATCATCGACGGTGGTAACGCCCTCTACACCGACACCATCCGGCGCGAGAAGGCCATCCGCGAACGCGGCCTGCACTTCGTCGGCGCCGGCATCTCCGGCGGCGAGGAGGGCGCGCTGAACGGGCCGTCGATCATGCCGGGCGGTCCCGCCGAGTCATACCGGTCGCTGGGGCCGCTGCTGGAGGAGATCTCCGCCCACGTCGACGGCGTGCCGTGCTGCACCCACATCGGGCCCGACGGCGCGGGCCATTTCGTGAAGATGGTGCACAACGGCATCGAGTACTCCGACATGCAGCTCATCGGCGAGGCCTACCAACTGCTGCGTGACGGCCTCGGCCTCACCGCGCCGCAGATCGCCGAGGTGTTCACCGAGTGGAACTCCGGCGACCTGGACAGCTTCCTGGTGGAGATCACCGCCGAGGTACTCAGCCAGATCGACGCCAAGACCGGCAAACCGCTCGTCGACGTCATCCTCGACGAGGCCGAACAGAAGGGCACCGGCCGTTGGACGGTGAAGTCCGCCCTGGACCTCGGGGTGCCGGTGACCGGCATCGCCGAGGCGGTGTTCGCCCGCGCGCTGTCCGGGTCGGTGGCGCAGCGCAGGGCCACCACCGGGCTGGCCTCCGGCAAGCTGGGTCAACGCCCAACGGACGCAAAGCAATTCACCGAGGATGTGCGCCAGGCGCTGTACGCGTCGAAGATCATCGCCTACGCACAGGGCTTCAACCAGATCCAGGCCGGCTCGGCCGAATACGACTGGGGCATCACACCCGGCGACCTGGCCACCATCTGGCGCGGTGGCTGCATCATCCGGGCCAAGTTCCTCAACCGCATCAAGGAGGCCTTCGACGAGAACCCGGACCTGCCCACCCTGATCGTCGCGCCGTACTTCCGCAGCGCCATCGAGGCCGCGGTCGACGGCTGGCGGCGGGTGGTCGTCACCGCCACCGAACTGGGCATCCCGATCCCCGGCTTCGCCTCGGCGCTGTCGTACTACGACGCGCTGCGCACCGAACGGCTGCCCGCCGCGCTCACCCAGGGCCTGCGCGACCTGTTCGGGGCGCACACCTACGGTCGCATCGACGCCGAACCGGCCGCGCGGTTCCACACCCTGTGGAGCGGTGACCACAGCGAGATCGAGGTCTAGGAGCCCCGGTGCGATTCCTCGACGGTCACCGGCCGCCCCACGACCTGACCTACGACGACGTCTTCATCGTGCCCAACCGCTCGGACGTGTCCTCGCGGTTCGACGTGGACCTGTCCACCGCGGATGGCACCGGCACCACCATCCCGGTGGTGGTGGCCAACATGACGGCGGTGGCCGGCCGGCGGATGGCCGAGACGGTGGCCCGCCGTGGTGGCCTCGTGGTGCTGCCGCAGGACCTGCCGATCACCGCGGTGCGCGAGACGGTGGACTTCGTCAAGAGCCGCGACCTGGTGGCCGACACCCCGGTGACGCTGGGCCCGGAGGACTCGGTGTCCGACGCGGTCGCGCTGATCCACAAGCGGGCGCACGGTGCGGCGGTGGTGCTGTCCGAGGGCAGGCCGGTCGGCCTGGTCACCGAGGCTGCGACCGTCGGCGTCGACCGGTTCGCCCGGGTCCGCGACATCGCGGTGACCGACTTCGTCGTCGCCCCCGCCCACACCGAACCCCGGCGGGTGTTCGAGCTGCTCGAGCACGCCCCGATCGACGTGGCGGTGCTCACCGAACCGGACGGTTCGCTGGCCGGTGTGCTCACCCGCATCGGCGCGGTGCGCGCGGGCATCTACACCCCGGCGGTGGACGCAGCGGGCCGGTTGCGGATCGCCGCGGCCGTCGGCATCAACGGCGACGTCGCCGCCAAGGCCCAGGCGCTGGCCGAGGCCGGGGTCGACGTCCTGGTCGCCGACACCGCGCACGGCCACCAGGACAAGATGATCGACACCATCAAGACGCTGTTCGCGCTCGACCTGGGCCTGCCGCTGGCCGCGGGCAACGTGGTCTCGGCGCAGGGCGCCCGGGACCTGATCGACGCCGGCGCCTCGATCGTCAAGGTCGGCGTCGGCCCCGGCGCGATGTGCACCACCCGGATGATGACCGGGGTCGGACGGCCGCAGTTCTCCGCTGTCCTCGAATGTGCTTCCGCTGCAAGGGAACTCGGTGGACATGTGTGGGCCGACGGCGGGGTGCGCCACCCCCGCGACGTCGCGCTGGCGCTGGCGGCCGGCGCCTCGAACGTGATGATCGGGTCGTGGTTCGCGGGCACCTACGAGTCCCCCGGCGACCTGATGCTCGACCGCGACAACCACCCGTACAAGGAGAGCTACGGGATGGCCTCCAAGCGGGCCGTCGCCGCGCGCACCAGCGGGGACAGCCCGTTCGACCAGGCCCGCAAGGCGCTGTTCGAGGAGGGCATCTCCACCTCCCGGATGGCCCTGGACCCGGCCCGCGGCGGCGTGGAGGACCTGCTGGACCACATCACGTCCGGGGTCCGCAGCACCTGCACCTATGTCGGGGCCGCGACCATCGCCGAGCTGCATGAGCGGGTGGTGCTGGGGGTGCAGTCCGCGGCCGGCTTCGCCGAGGGACACCCGCTGCCGACCGGCTGGTGAGCCCGTCGCGCGGGGTCCAGCGGCTACGATGGTTGCTTCACCGCACGACGAGCGAAAGGGATCACGTGCCGCAGGCGCCCGTCGGGGCCCCGGACGCGACTTCAAATCGGCCGGCTCGCCGGACCGAATGCCCCGCCGCAGAACCAGACGCCGAACCCTCCCCTAGGCGGCCGGGCACCCGGCCCGGCGCGCTGGCCCCGAGGATCCGATGAGCATGCTGTCCATCCTGCTCAGCCTGCTCGGCTTCGTCCTGCTGACCCTCGGCACCGCCGTGTTCGTGGCGGCCGAGTTCTCGCTGACCGCGCTGGAGCGCAGCACCGTCGACGCCAACGCCCGCCACGGCGGCAGGCGGGACAAGATGGTCCAGCGGGCCCACCGCACGCTGTCGTTCCAGCTGTCCGGCGCCCAGATCGGCATCTCGATCACCACCCTGATCACCGGCTACCTGGCCGAACCGGTGATCGCGCGGCTGCTGCGCGGCCCGCTGACCGCAGTCGGCCTGCCCGAGCGCTGGCTGGAGGGCACCGCGCTGATCGTCGCGCTGTTCATCGCCACCTCGGTGTCGATGGTGTTCGGCGAGCTGGTGGCCCAGTACCTGGCGGTCGCCGTGCCGCTGCGGACCGCCCGGGTGGTCGCCGGGCCGCAGGTGCTGTTCTCCGCCGCGTTCACCCCGCTGATCCACCTGACCAACGGCGCCGCCAACCGGGTGCTGCAGCGCTTTGGCATCGAGCCCGCCGACGAACTGCGCTCGGCGCGGTCGCCGCAGGAACTGGTGTCGCTGGTGCGCACCTCGGCGCGGCAGGGCTCGCTGGACCAGACCACCGCGGTGCTGGTGGACCGCTCCCTGCAGTTCGGCGCCCGCACCGCCGAGGAGTTCATGACCCCACGGACCGAGATCGATTCGCTCGAGGCCGACGACACCGTGCGCGACCTGGTCGCCCTGATCGGCGAAACCGGCCACTCCCGGTTCCCGGTCACCCGCGGCGATCTCGACGAGACCATCGGCATCGTGCACCTCAAGCAGGTCTTCCAGGTGCCCGCCGCCGAGCGCGACCGCACCCGGCTGGACACCCTGGCCCAGCCGGTGCCGGTGGTGCCCTCGACGCTGGACGGCGACTCGCTGATGGCCCAGATCCACGCCAGCGGCCTGCAGACCGCGCTGGTCGCCGACGAGTACGGTGGGATCGCCGGCATGGTGACCGTCGAGGACCTGATCGAGGAGATCGTCGGCGACATCCGCGACGAGCACGACGAGTCCACCCCCGACGTCGTCCAACTCGGCGACGGCTGGCGGGTCTCGGGCCTGCTGCGCACCGACGAGGTGGCCGATGCCACCGAGTTCCGGGCACCCGAGGGCGACTACGAGACCATCGGCGGTCTGGTCATGCACGTCCTCGGCCACATCCCGGCCGCGGGCGAGTCGGTGGAACTGACCGCCTTCGACCCCGACGCCCCGCTCGACGGGCAGCCGCGCTGGCGCGCCACCGTGGTGGCGATGGACGGCCGCCGCGTCGACGTGCTGGATTTGGTCCGGTTGGCTGACGACGATGCGCGCGAGGGGCACCGCTGATGGGTGACGTCCTTGCGATCCTGCTGACCGCACTGCTGATCGGGGCCAACGCGTTCTTCGTCGCCGCCGAGTTCGCGCTGATCTCGGCGCGCCGCGACCGCCTCGAGGCGCTGGCCGAGCAGGGCAAGCGCACCGCGCTGACGGTCATCAAGGCCGGCGAGAAGCTGTCGGTGATGCTGGCCGGCGCCCAGCTCGGCATCACGGTCTGCTCCATCGCGCTGGGCCGCGTCGGCGAGCCCGCGGTGGCCCACCTGCTGGAGAAGCCGTTCGATCTGGTGGGGGTGCCGGACGCGGCGCTGCACACGGTGTCGTTCCTGGTGGCCATCACCGTGGTGGTGATCCTGCACGTGCTGCTGGGCGAGATGGTGCCGAAGAACATCGCGCTGGCAGGGCCGGAGAAGGCCGCGATGCTGCTGGTCCCGCCGTACCTGTGGTGGGTGCGGGTGACCCAGCCGGTGATCGCGGTATACGACTGGTGCGCCCGGATGACGGTTCGCGCGCTCGGCGTCGAGCCCAAGACCGAGCTGGAGAACACCGTCTCGATGGTGGAACTGTCGGAGATGATCGCCGAGTCGCGCTCCGAGGGCCTGCTGGACCCCGAGGAGCACCTGCGGCTGTCCCGGGCCCTGCAGATCCGCAACCGCGTCGTCAACGACGTGGCTGTCCCGGTGGCCGACATCCATTCGGTGCCGGTGGCGCCGGGCGGTTCCGGGCCGACCGTCGGCGCCATCGAGGAGGCACTGGCCGAGACCGGCTACTCCCGCTTCCCGGTGGTCGACGCCACCGGCGCGTACCTCGGGTTCGTGCACGTCAAGGACGTGCTCGCGCAGATCGACGACCCGGCGGCGGTGGTCGACGGCGCGGTGGTGCGCCCGTTCCCGCGGCTGCCCGCCGACCTGGCGCTGCCCGACGCCCTGTCCGCCCTGCGCCGGGAGATGAGCCACCTGGCGCTGGTCACCGCCCCGGACGGCGGGGTCTGCGCGATGGTGGCCCTGGAGGACCTGGTCGAGGACGTGGTCGGCACCGTGCGTGACGGCATGCCGCATGGCTGACCAGGTGCTGGAGGAGGCGGACTGGACGGCCCGCGCCCAGGCGCACCGCGCCCGGGTGGAGGCGTTCACCGAACCGCATCGCCGCCGCGCGATGCGTGGCGAGCACCATCCGGTGTGGGACTTCCTGTTCACCTACTACAGCCTGCGGGTGCGCCAGCTGCGGGCCTGGCATCCCGGCTACGGCACCGCGCTGGCCGGCGCGTCGGCCCGCCACTACCTGGGCCGTGCCGGCTACGTCGCCGGCCCCGACGGGGTCACGGTCGGCGCCGATCACCTGGCGGCGCGGCGGGACACCGTGCGGTTCGTGGCCGGGCTGCTGCGGGCTACCGCCGGGCGGTCCCCGCAGCTCGGCTGCTTCGGTCTACACGAGTGGGCCATGGTCTACCGCGCCGACGATGTCCGCCACCCGGTGCCGCTGCGGCTGGGGCCGGCAGGCACCGACGCGGTGGTGGAGTCGATGCCGTTGCGCTGCAGCCATTTCGACGCCTACCGCTTCTTCACCGCGGCGGCCGCGCCGCGTAACCAGGGCAGGCCCACCCGCGCCACCCAGCCCGACACCGAACAGCCCGGCTGCCTGCACGCCAACATGGACCTCTACAAGTGGTGTTACAAGCTGGGCCCGCTCGTCGACTCCGAACTGTTGGTCGCCTGCCTGGAGCTGGCCGCCGCCGCCCGCGAGCTCGACATGCGGGCCAGCCCGTACGACCTGCGCCGGTTCGGGTTTGACCCCATCAGGATCGAGGAACCATCCGGCCGGGCGGAATACGTGCGGTGCCAGAGCGAGATCGCGGCGCGCGCGGCCCCGCTGCGGCTGGCGCTGCTGTCCCGATGCGAGCGGCTGTCGGCCTACGACGGCGCGTCGGAGGGCGTGTTACCTGCCGGTAAGATGAATGGATTGTCGTGAGGGAGGCAACATGACCGATCGCGTGCCCGTGGGCAACCTGCGTGTGGCGCAGGCGCTGTACGACTTCGTCAACAACGAGGCGCTGCCCGGCACCGGCATCGACCCGGACAGCTTCTGGGCCGGCGTCGACAAGGTGGTCACCGACCTCACCCCGCAGAACCAGGACCTGCTCGCCCGGCGCGACGAACTGCAGGCGCAGATCGACAAGTGGCACCGCCAGCGCATCATCGGCGGCATCGACGCCGGCGAGTACAAGCAGTTCCTCACCGACATCGGCTATCTGCAGCCCGAGCCCGCCGACTTCACCATCACCACCTCCGGCGTCGACGACGAGATCACCACCACGGCCGGACCGCAGCTGGTGGTGCCGATCCTCAACGCCCGCTTCGCGCTCAACGCCGCAAACGCCCGCTGGGGCTCGCTGTACGACGCGCTGTACGGCACCGACGTGATCGGAGAGGACGACGGTGCCGAGAAGGGCCCCGGCTACAACAAAGTTCGCGGCGACAAGGTCATCGCGTACGCCCGCGGGTTCCTCGACGCGGCGGTGCCGCTGGCCAGCGGGTCGTGGACCGACGTGACCGGCCTGTCGGTGGTCGAGGGTGAGCTGGAGATCGCGCAGGGCGATCAGGTGACCGGCCTGGCCGACCCGGACAAGTTCGTCGGGTACACCGGGGAGCTCGGCCAGCCGGCCTGGTCGGTGCTGCTGGTCAACAACGGCCTGCACATCGAGATTCTCGTCGACCCGGAGTCCTCCGTCGGGTCCACCGACGCCGCGGGCATCTCCGACGTCGTCCTGGAGTCGGCGATCACCACGATCATGGACTTCGAGGACTCGGTGGCCGCCGTCGACGCCGACGACAAGGTGCTCGGCTACCGCAACTGGCTGGGCCTGAACAAGGGCGACCTCGCCGAAGAGGTGAGCAAGGGCGGCAAGACCTTCACCCGGGTGCTCAACGCCGACCGCACCTTCACCACGCCCGACGGCGGATCGCAGCTCACCCTGCCCGGCCGCAGCCTGCTGTTCGTCCGCAACGTCGGGCACCTGATGACCAACGACGCCATCGTCGACGAGCAGGGCAACGAGGTGCCCGAGGGGATCCAGGACGCCCTGTTCACCAGCCTGATCGCCCTGCACGGGCTCAAGGCCGAGGACGGCAGCCCGATGCGGAACAGCCGCACCGGATCGATCTACATCGTCAAGCCCAAGATGCACGGCCCCGACGAGGTGGCCTTCACCTGCGAGCTGTTCAGCCGCGTCGAGGACGTTCTCGGCCTGCCGCAGAACACCATCAAGGTCGGCATCATGGACGAGGAGCGGCGCACCACACTCAACCTCAAGGCCTGCGTCAAGGCCGCGGCCGACCGGGTGGTGTTCATCAACACCGGCTTCCTGGACCGCACCGGCGACGAGATCCACACCTCGATGGAGGCCGGCCCGATGATCCGCAAGGGCGCGATGAAGTCGCAGCCGTGGATCCTGGCCTACGAGGACCAGAACGTCGACGTCGGGCTGGCCACCGGGTTCTCCGGCAAGGCCCAGATCGGCAAGGGCATGTGGGCCATGACCGAACTGATGGCCGACATGGTCGAGCAGAAGATCGGCCAGCCCCGCGCCGGCGCCACCACGGCGTGGGTGCCCTCGCCCACCGCGGCGACCCTGCACGCCATGCACTACCACTACGTCGACGTCTACGCGGTGCACAAGGAGCTGGCGGGCAAGACCCGCGGCACCATCGACGCGCTGCTGACCATCCCGCTGACCGCGGAGCTGGCCTGGTCGCCGGAGGAGATCCACGAGGAGGTCGACAACAACTGCCAGTCGATCCTCGGCTACGTGGTGCGCTGGATCGACGCGGGCGTCGGCTGCTCCAAGGTGCCCGACATTCACGACGTCGCCCTGATGGAAGACCGTGCGACACTTCGGATCTCGAGCCAGTTGCTGGCGAACTGGCTGCGCCACGGCGTCATCACCGAAGACGACGTCAAGGCCAGCCTGCGGCGGATGGCGGCGGTGGTCGACGAGCAGAACGCGTCGGACCCCGACTTCAAGCCGATGGCGCCGGACCCGGACAACAGCATCGCGTTCCAGGCGGCCCAGGAGCTCATCCTGGCGGGCGCGGCGCAGCCCAACGGCTACACCGAGCCGATCCTGCATCGCCGCCGTCGCGAGTACAAGGCCGCCACCGGCGCCTGACGCGGCACCCCGCCACGTTCCGTCCGACGAAAGAGGTTAGGCACCCGCATGGGCAGGCACAGCATTCCCGGTCCGGGGGAATCGTTCGGGGAACCCGCTGAGCCCGCCGATCCCGCGAGTGGCCGCTTCCCCCGCGCGGAGGGCGACGACGGGTTGACGGCGACCGGCCGCCAGCGCGCCGCGTTCGAGGGCGGGCACCGCAGCGAGGGCGGCCGGCGCGGGGTGAGCATCGGGGTCATCGTCGCGCTCATCACCGTGGTGGTGGTGGTCGGCGGGGTGATCCTGTGGCGGTTCTTCGGCGACGTGCTCTCGCACCGGTCGAGCAGCGCGGCCCAGCAGTGCCTCGGCGGCACCGCCAGCGTGCCGGTCGTGGTCGACCCGTCGATCGCCGACAACGTCAAGAAGTTCGCCGAGGAGTTCAACACCACCGCCAAACCGGTCGGTGACCGCTGCGTGAAGATGACGGTCACCCAGGGTGATTCGGACGCCGTGGTGTCCGGGTTCATCGGCGACTGGCCGGGCGACCTCGGTGAGCGCCCCGCGCTGTGGATCCCGGCCAGCTCCGTCTCGGCCGCGCGGCTGCAGGCCGCCGCCGGCAAGGAGAGCGTCAGCGACGCCCGCTCGCTGGTCAGTTCCCCGGTCGTGCTCGCCGTCCGCCCGCAGCTCAAAGACGCACTGTCCCAGCAGAGTTGGGCGGCGTTGCCCGGCCTGCAGGCCAACCCCACCGCGCTGGACGCGGTGAACCTGCCCGGGTGGGGCTCGCTGCGGCTGGCGCTGCCCGTCGTCGGCGACAGCGACGCCTCGTACCTGGCCGCCGAGGCGGTTGCGGCGGCCTCCGCCCCGCCGGGTGCACCCGCCACCGCCGGCCTGGGGGCGGTCAACACGCTGGTCGCCGGCCAGCCCAAGCTCGCCGACAACACCGCCGACACCGCCTGGACCGCGCTGCGCGCCGACGGCGACCCGGCCGCGGCACCGGTACACGCCATGGTCACCACCGAACAGCAAGTCTTCCAACGGTCCTCGTCGATCCCCGACGCCAAGAACGCCGTCGCATCCTGGCTGCCGCCCGGCCCGGTCGCGCTGGCCGACTACCCCACCGTGTTGCTGTCCGGGGCCTGGCTGTCCGAGGAACAGGTGAGCGCGGCCAGCGAGTTCGCCCGGTTCATGCGGCAACCGGAGCAGCTGGCACAACTCGCGAGCGCCGGGTTCCGGGCCGAGGGCGCCAGCCCCAAGGGCAACGACGTGGTGGACTTCGGGCCGATCGGCGAGCCGCTGGCGGTCGGCGACGAGACGCTGCGCGCGACCCTGGCCGACGCCCTGACCTCGCCGGCCACCGGCTCGGCCACCACCGTCATGCTCGACCAGGCGCTGTCCGGTGATGAGGGCGGCAAGCCGCGACTGGCCAATGTGACCGGCGCGCTGGACAACCGGATCAGGGCGCTGCCGCCCAACTCCGCGGTCGGGTTGTGGACCTTCAACGGCGTCGAGAGCCGCAGCGTCGTCCCACTGGGCCCGCTCTCCGATCCGGTCGGCGGCCAGCCGCGTACCGCGGCGCTCAGCGGTGCGCTGCAGGGGCTGGCGCCGTCGGGGTCCGGCGCGGTCTCGTTCACCACGCTGCGCATCGTCTACAACGACGCGCTGGCCAACTACCGTCCGGGACAGGCCAACTCGGTGCTGGTGATCACCCAGGGCCCGCACACCGACCAGTCCCTGGACGCGGCCGGGCTGCAGGACTTCGTCAAGTCCGCCGCGGACCCGAACCGCCCGATCGCGATCAACGTGATCGACTTGGGTGACGACCCGGACCGCGGCACCTGGGAGGCGGTCGCGCAGGCCTCCGGCGGCAGCTACCAGAACGTCGGCGCCTCGGACTCCCCCGAGTTGGCGACCGCGGTCACCACCCTGGTGTCCTAGGTCAGGCCCAGTAGTTGCGTTGCGCCCGCCGTGAATTGGTCGGGCACCTCGATCTGCGGGTAGTGCCCGGTCCCCGGTAGCTCGATCACGTCGGCGGCCGGCCGGAGTTCCCGCAGGCCTTCGAGCACGTTGGTGGTGGCGACCGGATCGCCGGTGGCCCACAGGAAGCCGAGCGGCTTGGTCCAGTCCCGCACCGCGCCGTGCCAGCGCGGGGCGAACCGGACCCGCTCGTTGAGGTACGCGCACAGCAGGTGCAAAATCCGCTGGCCGTCCTCGCGGGCCAGCAGCGCCCACTGGGCCTCGGCCTCCTCGGCGGACAGCGGGTGCTGCGCGCTGAACAGTTCGGCGAATCCGCGGATGAAGCCGCGCTTGTTGGTGAGCCGGGCGAACAGCGGGCCGAGCGGACCGCGCAGGATCTTCTGGCTGCGGCGCAGGCTGGCCCGCTCGATGATCACGCTGCCGTTGGTGAGCACGGCACGCTGCAGGTCGAACGGGAGGCCGCCGGAGATGTCGCGGGCCAGCAGTTCGGTGGCCACCGAGGTGCCCATGTCGTGGGCCAGCAGCACCACCGGGCCGACCCCGGCGTCGGCGACCACGTCCTGCACGATGTCGGCCTGCTCGAGCAGGCTGTAGCGGTGCGGCCGCGGTTTGTCCGACAGGCCGAAGCCGAGGAAGTCCAGGGTCAGCCAGGCCCGGCCGCCCAGCCGGTCGACGACACCGCGGAAGTCGAAGGAGCTCGACGGAAAGCCGTGCAGCAGAAGCACGGTCGGCCCGGCTCCGGTCCCGGGCGCGGACCGGACGAACACCGACCCGGAGCCGGTCTGCAGCAACCGACCCCCGTCTTGCCACTGTCGGACACCGGCGGGCAGCACGGAATGGACGCTATCAGCACCGCGCGGGCGGCCATCGTCGGATCATCGAGATCGACCCCACCATGGCGCGCACTCGAACTTCCGCGCGCCGGCGTCGATCTCGGTGCGCAGCCACGGGGCGCAGCTACGCGAAGGCCTCCACCGGCGGGCAGGAGCACATCAGGTTGCGGTCGCCGTAGGCGCCGTCGATGCGGCGCACCGGCGGCCACACCTTCGGCCGGTAGCCGACGCCGAGCGGGTAGGCCGCCTGCTCCCGGGTATAGGGGTGGTTCCACTCGCCGACGAGCAGGCAGGCCGCGGTGTGCGGGGCGTTGTGCAGCGGGTTGTCGTCGGGGGGCCACTCCCCCGACCCGACCTTGTCGATCTCGGCGCGGATCGCGATCATCGCCTCACAGAACGCGTCCACCTCGGCCAGGCTCTCGCTCTCGGTGGGCTCCACCATCAGCGTGCCCGCCACCGGGAAGCTCATCGTCGGGGCGTGGAAACCGAAGTCCGCCAACCGCTTCGCCACATCGTCGACGGTGACGCCGGTGGCCTTGGTGATACCGCGCAGATCGAGGATGCACTCGTGGGCCACCATGCCGTTCTCGCCGGTGTAGAGCACCGGGTAGTACTCGTCGAGCCGGCGGGCGATGTAGTTCGCCGAGGCGATCGCCGTCAGCGAGGCGTCCCGCAGCCCGCGCCCGCCCATCATCCGGATGTAGGCCCAGGTGATCGGCAGGATCGACGCCGACCCGTACGGCGCCGCGGACACCACGTGCCCGTGCGGCAGTTCCTCGGCCAGCGGGTGGCCGGGCAGGTACGGGGCCAGGTGCGCGCGCACCCCGACCGGCCCGACGCCCGGGCCGCCGCCGCCGTGCGGGATGCAGAACGTCTTGTGCAGGTTCAGGTGGCTGACGT
>ERZ650311.137-NODE-137-length-46478-cov-16.440514_pt1 | contig 46478 bp, 39 predicted proteins | sample MGYA00376247_ERZ650311 | MGnify/ENA primary metagenome ERZ650311 (study PRJEB26733, sample SAMN07839324) | wastewater metagenome | biome: small river; feature: stream; material: water | place: USA: North Carolina | collected 2016-07-28 ... | reverse complement strand
TCGCCGCAGAGCCGAAGGCCTACGTCGGCGGCGGGTGGGTTCCGGTGACGATCAAAGTCTGGGACGGAGGGGCCTGGGTGTGACGGATATTCAGACGCTTCAAACGCGCCTCACCGCCCTCAATAATTGATCCCGCTCATTTAGCCCACGATCCCCGCCCGCGCGAGGATTGTGGGCATGAGCACGCCTGAACTCCCCGCACAAATCGAAATCTTTCGCCCCGGCGTCCTGATCGACGACGCCGGCGTCGAGCGGACTTTCACCGCCGACGACATCAAGTCGATGGCCGAAGGCTACGACCCGGCTTTGCGCGAGGCGCCGCTGTGCATCGGCCACCCGGCCGGTGACATGCCCGCCTATGGATGGGTGCAGCGCCTGGCCGTCAATGACGCCGGCCGCCTGACCATGGACCCGCACCAGGTCGAGCCCCAGTTCGCCGAGATGGTCGGCGCCGGCCGCTACAAGAAGCGCAGCGCTGCCTTTTACCCTCCGCAACACCCTTCCAATCCGAAGCCCGGCACCTGGTATCTGCGCCACGTCGCCTTCCTCGGCGCACAGCCGCCGGCGGTTTCCGGGCTCAGAGACATCCAGTTCGCCGAAGCAGACCAGGGTTGCGTCTGCTTTTCCGAGTGCGATCCGCAGCAACCTACCCACACCACTCAGGAGTTATCCATGGACGAAAAGGAACGCCTCGCGAAAGCCGAGGCGGCAGCCGCTGCCGAGAAGGAAGCCCGTGAAAAGGCCGAGAAGGAAGCCGCTGCTGCGAAAGCCGCGCTGGCGCAGTTTGCCGAACAGCAGCGCAAGGACCGCCACGCCGGCTTCGTGCAGTTCGCCGAAGGCCAGATGAAGGTCGGTGTGCTGACCAAGCCGGAAGCCGCTGCACTGCCCGAGGTGCTCGCCGCCTTGGCTGACGCCGCGCCGGTCGAGTTCTCCGAGGCCGGTTCGACCAAGAAAGTCAGCCCGGTGAAGTGGCTGCAGGACTTCGTCTCCACCCGAGCGGCCGCCGTGCAGTTCGGTGAGTTCGAGCCCGGCGCCGGTGATGGCTCGTCGAGCGTCAAGGGCTTGTCGGACGAAGAGATCAACAAGCGCGCACTCGCCTACGCGAAACAGCACAACGTTCAGTACGCCGAGGCCGTCGCCCAGGTCTGCTCGTTCACCGGCTGACGCCACCCAACAGTAAGGACCACATCACATGACCATGACGCTTGCCGAAATCCGGCTCAAGCAGAACCCGATCCTGACCAATCTGCTGCTCGGCATGGGTCAGGGCACCTTCATCGCGGAAAAGCTGTTCCCGCGTCTGCCGCAAGCGCTCTCCAGCGTGATGCTTGCGCAGATCGGCGATGAGCGTTTCCGCAAGTACAACCTTCGCCGTGCGCCCGGCACTGCCACCAAGCGCGTCGACATCAAGTATGACGGCAAGACCTACACCGTCGACCAGTACGCCGTCGAGGTGCCGATCCCCCGCGAGATGATCCGCGAGGCCGACGAATCGCGCCGCCTCAACGTTGGCAACTACCTGGACATCTCGCGTATTGCGATGGTGACCGCCAATGACATCCTTGCCCTCGACTATGAGATCGAGGTGGCCGCCCTGGCGACCACTCCGTCCACCTACGCGGCCGGCAATGTCTTCACCCTGGCAGGCCCCACCAAGTGGAGCAGCGCCGATGGCACTCCGGTGGATGACATCGAAAACGCACATAACGTGATCCGCAAGAAGATCGGCAAGCGCGCCAACAAGCTGACGCTGTCTGCCGACGCCTTTGTCGCGCTCAAGGGCAACTTGCAGGTGCGTTCCTACCTGCCGGATACCCAGCTCGGTGCGCCGACCCTCGATCAGCTCAAGAACATCCTCAACGTCGAAGAGATCGTGGTCGGCGATGCGGTGTGGAAGGACGAGACCGACACGGGTCTCGACGTGTGGGGCAACAACGCGATCCTGGCGTATGTGCCGCGCATGGCGGGTGCTGGCGCTGACATCTCGCTGGCGGAGCCCGCCTTCGGCTTCACCAACGTGCTCGAGGGCCATCCGTTCGCCGAGACGCCTTATTTCGAGAACGGCACCAAGAGCTGGATCTACGGCGCGACCTACGAGCGCCGTCCGAACGTGGCGTACAACACCGCCGCCGTTCTCTTTCAGAACCCGAAGTAAGGACCACCCACCATGACCTACATCTGCAAGACGGTCGTCATCGTGCATATCGACGGCAAGCGCAAGGAAATCGCCCCGGGGCGCCCGTTGCCCGAGGGCGTTGACGATGACGCGCTGGACGACTTGATCCGTCTGGAGGCAATCGAGCAGGAGATGGTGCCGGTAGCTGACCTTCGTCAGCCGCCGTCCCCGGAACCCGAACCGGCTCCGAAAGCTGAACCGTCCCCGGAACCCGAACCGGCTCCGGAAGCTGAACCGGCCAACCCCGCCGCAACCAAGCCCGCCCGCAAGGCTAAGGGCGAATAACAGGAGATCCCCATGGGACGTCAACATCAAAAGGACGATGCCGTCACCGTCGTGCTCGCCGCACCGGTGCAGGTTAACCGGTTCATCTCCCACTCTGGCCGGCATGCCACCTCCGCCGGCGGGCCGCTGGATTCGCTCGGGGTGTCGGAGTACGGCGGTGGTATCGGCGACGCGATCAGCGTGGTGACCGAATTCAGTTACCTGGTCGAAGCGGCGGGCGTGATCAATGAGCACGACTTCGTTCGCCCTGCTGCCGATGGCTCTGGCCGGGCAGAAGTCGGCACGGCCACCGACCACTGCGGCCGCGTGATGCAGGGCAGTAGCGCAAGTTCCGCCGGCCAGCTCGTCGAGGTCCGCATTCTCCCGCATCGCCACGTCTGATCATGGACTACGCAACCCTCGACGACCTCGTCCGCGTTTCGGTATCTGGCTGGCCCGAACTGGCTCAGCGTGCAACCCGCGACGCCCGCATCACGGCGCCGATGCTGCGCACTGTGGCGACGGGTGGCGACACCGCCGGCTTTCCGGCCGACCTGGTCGCCATCGCGGCCGAGGGCGTCGAGGTGTTGCGGGACCAGATCGCAGCGGCCAGCCGTCACGCGGATACATTCTTGGCAAACCGCTATCCGGGCGGCCTGACCGCCGAGCAGCTTGCCGCGTCGGACCTGTCCACGGTCGTGGCCACCATCGCCTGGCGCCGGATGTTCGGCCCGTCGGTCGATGAGACGGTACTGAAGGCCACCAAGTGGGCGGACGACTACCTGCGCGACGTGGCCAACGGCGTTGTCAGTCTCGGCGCCGCGGCAGCATCTGGACCGGATGAAAGCGGTGAGGTGCTGTACCACTTCAGCCGGCGCACGGTGACCGACGACGACATCGCGGGGTTCGCGTGATGGACGACTTCCTTGCTCTCGGCCCGCTGATCAAGTCTCGGCTGCGAGAGCTGCTGCCGCCCGAGGTGTTCATCCTCGACGCCCAGGATCTGGCCGGCGTGATGGAGTCACAGCAACCGGCCAGCGCCGTCCATGTGCTCTACGGCGGTCATGCCACGAAGCCCGCCAATGCAGCGTGGGAAGACGTGGAACAGATCTGGCACACCGTCATCGTTGTTCGCAATGTAGCCGGTCTGCCGGGTGTCGCGCCCGGTAACCAGGACGCCGGCCCGTTGATGATGCAGGTCATCAAGGCCCTGCGGCCGTGGGTGCCCGGTATTGACGCCGCCGGCTCCCTGCACCTCGCCAACCCGCTACGCACTGCCTTCAAGGCCGGCTTCGGCTATTACCCCCTCGCCTGGAAAACCACCCTGCGCGTGCCGGTCCGGCCGGCACGTACCTAAATTGGAGTTACCGCAATGACCCAGAACGCCCAGCTCTTCGCCGGCGACATCTACGTGAGCTTTGAAGTGTCGGACGGCGTGTTTGGCCCGGCCACCCGCATCCGTACTGATCTGCTGTCGATCACCACGCCCAGCGACAAGAAGCAGAAGATCAGCAAGGGCCGTGACGACTACGGCCAGGCCCACGCCAGTGCCATTCTTCCCAAGCCGACCGAATTCGCGATCACCTTCACCGAAATGACCCGTGCGCTGCTCGCTGTGCAGCTCTCGGGCAAGATCGACGCGATCACCAGCGCGGGCGGCACCTTCACGGATGTACCGATCACCGCAGCCCTGGACGCCTGGGTGAACATCGGCCGCAAGGACATCGCCGAAGCCGGCTTCGTGGTCAAGAACTCCGCCGGTACGGTCACCTACGACGAAGGCGTCCACTACGAAGTCAATCGTCGGCTCGGCAAGCTGCGCGCGATTCCGCTCGCATCCGGCGGCATCGCCGATGCCGCGGTGCTCCACCTTACCGGGTCCAGCGCGGCGACCACCGGCACCCGGATTACCGGCGCAACCAAGTTCCGGCACGTGCTCAAGATCGAAGGCGACGTCGTCAATCTGCTCACCGACAAAGACAGCGAACTGTTCGCCGGCCGTGCCGTGGTGACCAGCGACCAAGCGTTTGACTTCCTGCAGTCCGACATCGCTGATCTGAAGCTCAAGGGCACCCTGGAAGTGCCCACCGGCGGTGGTGCGCCCTTTACGGTTGAAGAACGCACCGTCGCTTAATCGCGGACCGATCCACCCAGCCGGCCGCGCGCCGGCTTTTTTTCCGCCCTCACTATGGCCACATCCATCCGCGCTCAGGTACTCATCGACGGAGATCCGAAAGGGCTGCGCACCGCGCTCGCCGAATCGGAGGCCGATCTGCTCAAGCTCGACCAGGCCGGCAAGAAGGTCGATATCCTGGCCACCGCCATCCAGAACGCCAAGGATGCGCGTGCCGAATTCACCCGCACGCGCGACGCGGCGCAGCTCCTCGACGAGCAGCTCGCGCTGGCGAAAGGCGCCGGCGCCGGAAAGGAGGCGATCAAGCTCCTGCAGGCCGAGCTGAAGGACGCCAACCGTGAGCTGGCCACCGCCGAGAAGGCTTGGGACAAGAGCCGTGAGAAGCTTGATCTTGCACGCAGTGCGGCCGCGGCGGCAGGTGTTGATACCCGCAACCTGGCCAACGAGCAGGCCCGGCTGAAGACTGAGACCGAGGCCGCGGCCGAGGCCGTCAAACGCAATGCGCAGGCCATCGATGACGCCCGCCGGGTTGCCACTGAAAAGCTGGCTGCCGACCGTGCAGCCGCCGCGGAAGAGCAACGCCTGGCGCAGATCGTCGAGGCGAACATCCAGCGCCAGAAGATGGCCGCACAGGAGCTCCTCGAGGCGGAGCGCCGCGCCGCCCAGGAAGCCCAGACGGCAGCGAACAAAATCGCTGCTGGCCAGCGTGAAGCCGCTCAAGCTGCCGAGGCGCTGAACGCCGCCTTCCGTCAGCTCGGCGTGCGGCCGCTGGTCGAGATCGTCGCCGAAACCAACCGCCTTCAGGACGCCCTGGCCAGGGTGCGCGCGACCGGCATCTCCGGCCCGGAGCAGCAGCAGGCCATCGCGGCATTCCAGACCAAGCTGGCCGCTCTGCGTGCTGAAGCCAACGGCCTGCCCGCCGCCACCGCCGCCGCTGCAAACGGCGTGCAGAACCTGGGCACCGCCAGCGAGCAGGCCGGCAGCCTGATCGGCGGCGCCGCCCGTCAGATGGCCGCACTGGCCACCGCGGCTGTCGGTCTGCAGTCGATCACCGGCGCGGCCAAGGACGTGATCGCCACTGGCGCCGCGTTCGAAACTCTCGAAGGCCGCCTGAAGTCCCTGCTCGGTTCCAGCGACAAGGCGAAAGACGTTTTCGCGCAGATCAAGGATCTGGCGAAGACCACGCCGTTCGAGGTTCAGGGGCTGACCGAGGCCTACGTCAAGCTGACCGCGTTCGGCCTGCAGCCGTCCATGCAGCAGATGCGGGCCATCACCGACACCGCCGCGACGCTGGGCGGCGGCACCGAGGCGCTGCAGCGCGTGACGCTCGCCCTCGGCCAGGCCTGGACGAAGAGCAAGCTGCAGGGCGACGAGATCCTCCAGCTCGCCGAAGCGGGCGTACCGGTGTGGGATCTGCTCGCCAAGGCGACCGGAAAGAACACCGCCGAGCTGCAAAAGATGAGCGAGGCGGGCACCCTCGGCCGCGACGTGATCCTGAAGCTGATCGACGCCCTTGGCACCGAGAACATGGGCGCCTCGGCGGCGCTCATGGAGACCTTCAATGGTGCGGTGTCGAACGCCAAGGACGCCCTCTCTGAGTTCTACGCGCTGATCGCACAGTCGGGCGTGCTCGAGTACCTGACCGGGCAGCTGCAGGCGGTGCTGGCTGAATTCGACCGGATGAAGGCGAACGGCGAGCTGAAGGCCGAGGCGAAGGCGATTGCGGACACATTCGTTAAGCTGGCTGAGGGCGTAAAAGCAGCCGTTCAGGCGGTGTCCGCCATGTCAGGAGTCATCAAGGTAGGCGTCGAAGCCTACATTGCATGGCGCGTGGGTGCGCTTGCGGCTATCCCAGCACTTGCTGGCGTCTCCAGCGCAGCTTCCGCTGCCGCGCTCAGTGCCCGGTCGATGGGGGCTGCATCCGCGGCCGCCGTTGTTGAGGCTCGGTCGCTTGGCGCTGTGTCGGGCGCTGCAGCGTCGGGCGTCACTCTTCTGAGTAACGCACTGAGGCTGGTCAAGGGCTTCGCTCTGGTGGGACTGGTCACCGAGGTCGCGAGCTTCGGCATGGAGATCATCAGCGCCAGCGAGAAGATCGAAAAGGCTGACCGGCTGATGAAGCAGTTCGCAAAGCCTGTCCCACTGAACGGCCCGGCGAAGGACTTCGAGCTTGTCGAGACGAAGGCAGCGCTGGCGCGTGTGAAAACTGAGGAGCTGGCCAAGGCCTTCTACCTCGCCCAGGAGGCTGGGAAGGGTGCAGGCGAGGCGATCAAGGCCGCACTGGAGGGCGCGAAATTTGATGCACCAGAGGGTATCGCCGACACGATCCGGGGGCTGGTGCAGATTCAGGGCTCGGCGCGCGCTACCGGGGAGGAAATTCGCACCGGGCTGGTGGATCGCCTCAAGAACCTGCCAGCTCGCGAACTGGAGGAGTTCGGCATCCTCGCCGACATGGCATTTAAGCGCGGAAAGCTCTCGGCGCAGGATTTAGAGTTTGCCCTCGGTTCGCGTCTCGACGCGGCAATGCTCAAGCTCGGCGTGTCGGCATCGACCGCGTCCGACGGCATGACCGGCGCTTTTCGCGAGACCTCCCAGGGTATCGAGATCCTGACCCGCGACCTGCAGGGGCTCAGCGAGCGCGGTGTCGATACCGACCGCGTGTTCATCGACCTGATCACCAAGACCTTGCCGCAGGCATCCGGCCGCAAGGAGTTCGAGTTCTTGAAGGACCAGGTTGAGAAATTCGGCACAGCGGCCGGCCTGGCCCAGTACGACGTGGACAAGCTGCTGACCATGATCCAGCAGAAGGCCGATGGCGCCCGCCCCGGTATCCAGTCGCTGGCCGAAGCGTTCTCGCAGCTCGGCCTGAAGTCGCGAGAGTCACTCAAGCAGGCGGAAACGTCCGCGAAGGAAGCCTTCGACTACATCAAGAACAACGGCGGCACGATCAATGAACAGCGCCAGGCGTGGGAGAAATACGCCGAGGCGGCAAAGGCAGCCCACAACGGGATCATCCCGCCAATGATTGCCGCCCAGGGCGAGCTCTACAAGATTGCGACCGCCGGCCAAGCCGCCGGAAAGGGCGTCGAGTCCGGCATGACCACCGCGAGCCAGGCGATCCAGCGTGTTCGTTCCGACGCAGAGCGGCTTGCCGACCAGATCGACAAGATCAAGAGCGGGCAATTCGGCGATGGCTTCGGTGGCTCGTCGATGAGCAACAAGGGCACGTATGAGGACATGCGCAAGGCCGGTGTGACGCCGGAGCAGATGCGCAATGCCGGGTATTCGTCGCGTGAGATCGAGGACTACATCAACCGGAACGACCAGCAGCAGCCCGGATACGTCAATCGGACCGTAGCTACACAGACCACAGAAAACTATCGGGTTGGTATCCAGCTCGGCCTGACATCCGATCAAGCGAAAGTATTCGCCGAACGTCTCGCCGATGAAACCGAGCGGGCCAATGCCGAAGCGCGCGCGCGGGCTGGTGCAACGCTGGGCCTTAACTTCACTCCTCAGGAATACGCGGACTTACATAAAGGTGCTCAGGACAAAGCCTACGAATACGCCAAGACCCACACGAATGCGCAGACCGTTCAGCAGGCGCAAACCAACGTCCAGGACTTCTTCTCAAGCGGTCGCACGGTGACGGTCAATCTCAACATCAACGGAAAGACCACCCCCGTTCGGGTGGCAAACCAGAGCGCCGCTGACGATCTCGTGCGCGCGCTGCGAGACGCGGAGGCCGCGACGAAATGAGTACCACCCTGACCGACGGCGTCACGACCTGGACGCTCCCGGATGACCTGGTGCGGATCGACGAGCACAGCCACAGCCCGGTTCGCCAAGCGATTACCCCAACCCTGACCGGTGCGCTGTGGATCGACGTTTCGGAGATGCAGGGCGGCGAGCCGATCACCCTGCGAGGCGTCCAGGCGGGGGACTTCTACTTCGGCGAGATTACCCGCTCGCTGTTCGATCAGCTCCGCGCAGCGGCTGACGTACCTGGCCAGATCTACACGCTCACCTGGCGCGGCACCGCATATCAGGTGATCTGGCGCCATGAGGACGCGCCGGCCCTAGATGCCGAGGGCGTCACCGACTACTACGACCCGGCGCCGACCGATCTGGTCATTCCCACGCTCAAGTTCACCCGGATCAACTGACATGACGATCAACCCCTCAGATATCAAGCTACTTAAAAGCGAGCGCATGACCGACGCCGCCGACGCCGGCGGCCGGATGACATCCACAGAAGTGCCGGACGGCGTGGCCGGATCGGTTTTCCCGAAGGTCTCGCGCCTGGACGCGGTATACGGACGGGTGAATCTGCGCAAGGTTTACGCCGCGGTGCTGTCGGCCAATGCCGAGACGTACGGCGGCGGCCATTCGATCATTACCGACCCGCCGGATAACAGCCGTATTGATGTCGTGATGTTCTCCACTGGCTCTCATTCCGACGACCGCTCCGCGGCCCGCGACCGCATCGAGAGCTACGTGGTGGCAGGCCCGCTGGCCCGCGCCCGCCTGTACGGAAACCAGACGATCAATCAGCGTGCGCTGTTGCTTTATCAGCGCCCGGAGGAGCCGCTGCCGGACGTTGGCATGGTGCTATGCCTGTCGGTGGAGGCGCCCGGGTACACGCCCGCTACGCAGTATGTGCGGATCGACGAGGTGACCCATGAGGTCCGCACGTTCACGGATACGGTGGGCGAGTTTTCGCGGCGCGTGCTGTCCATCAAGCTCACCACTGCCTTGGTGCAGACCTTCCCCGGCGCCGAGCCGGTGCGCTTCGCGCAAGACCCGTCGCCCACCAAGGTGCGCGACACCCAGGTGGCCGACTCGTCGCGCTACTACGGCATCAAGCCGCTGGCCGCGCCGGCCGAGCCGGGCGCACTCACGATCAAGCTGCCGTCGCCGTATTCGGCGGTGGTGCCGTCGACCCAGCGCGAGACGCCGGTGAGCATGGTCTCCGTGTCTGGTGCCCAAGCGCTGGTGCAGTCGGGGGCTCCGATCACGATGAACTTCAACGTCTATTTCGGCGGTGGAGCCGTAAAGACGGGCTACTTGCCGATGGGGGTACTGCCGGGGAGCTTTGTTTTTTCTGGCAGCATCAAGGATGACGGTGCTGGCAATATCACCGGACCCTCCGGGACCGTCGGCACCATCGATTACGCAACCGGCGCGGTGACGATGAACTACATGCCTGGGTCCGGCACGGGCATCTCCGGCGGCACGGTCACCTTCATACCGGCGGTGCAGGTATCGACTCAGTCCCACACCCTGGGCGTGCCGATCACGCTCGCCACCCGCGGCCTCGTCTATACCCAGACGCTCAACCCGCTGCCCGGTGTTGGCTCCCTGTTCGTGGATTACCGTGCTATGGGACGCTGGTATCGCCTGCGCGACAACGGCAAGGGCGAGTTGGTCGGCGCCAGCTCTGGCGAGGGCACCGGTTCGGTGTCGTACAGCTCGGGTGCAGCGCTGGTAACCCTGGGCGCGCTGCCCGACATCGACAGCGAAGTGATCTTCAGCTGGGCATCCTCGATCCACTTCAATCGCCGCGCCGGCGCCACTGCAGACGCTACGCTCCGCGGATGGCAGCTCCGCATCCCCCTGGCGAATACGCCGGTGAAGCCGGGTACCGTGACGGTTCGTTGGCGCGCCTACTCGTCGGACCCGGAAAAGACGTTCACGGACCCGACCGGGACCGGCACGCTCACGCCAAGCAACGGTGGCGCGACGCCCGGAAAGATTGATTACGCAACTGGGCAGATCGTTCTCTATTTCGGGGAGAACGAGAACCAGGGCGGCATCTTCCCGGGCACCGACACGATGGTGACCATCGAGTATCAGCAGGAGGTTCCTACGGGCGCGCAGCCCCTCATCACCTCTGACTCCGTCACCGTGACCACCCCGTCGTCGTTCAATTGTGCGCGGACATCGATCACCCCGAAGAGCTTTCGCCTGGCGATCCCTGTCGATGTGTATGTGGGTGGTGATACCAGTGCCCCGGTGCGCCTGACCGTTACCGCAGTGGACAACGGTGCTGGGAAGCTTATGACGCTGGGCGGTGAGGCTGGCTCAGGCTGGTCTGAAAAGGCCTGGTGGGTGGCGGGCATTGAATGCGGCACGCTGGATTACGCGACCGGAGCCGTCACGCTGACGGCAATACCGATCCACACGTACACCTACGAATACATCGGCGCTGTGATCTGGCGGACTTTGCTCGCGTCGGCTCCCCCTGTGGTCGGCGACTACGTCGTGACATCGAAGCTCGGCGCATCGACGACCGTCGCAAAGACCGAGACCCTTGCCGTCTCCGATCTCGGCCTGACCCTCGACCTGACCAATACCACCGCCGAGCGCGTGGTTCCGGGCTCCGTCTACCTGGACTTCTTTGCCGACAAGTACATCGATCGCAACGGCTCCCTCTACCGCGCTGTCCAGGCATCCGACGGATCAGCGTCGCTGGCCGGCAGCATCGACTACGACACGGGCCGCGTGACGGTCCGTGCCGCCACGTACGGCAACATGGGACGGATCAGCGGCACTCCGATTGCGTGCTGCGTGACCACCTATGGCGAATTCACGGTGGCAGAGATCAGCTTTCGCACGGCCGGCTCACCGCTGCGGCCTGCTTCGCTGTACGTCCAGGCCGTCGGTATCGACGGCACGCTCTGCTCCGGCACTGCCGACGCCAACGGCGTGATCGCCGGCGCTCACACCCGCGGCACGGTCAAGGCACTCACGGGCGTGGTCCACGTGGAGTTTGGCGACACCGTCGGCGGCGTCTGGACGCCCCGCGCCGTGTTCCCATCGACGCTGCGCTACTCGACGGTCGTGCTCTCCAACCTGCCGCGCGACGCGGCGATCCTCGGCCTCGACCCCGTGCGCTTGCCGGCCGATGGCCGCGTGCCCGAGTTTCGCCCCGGCGACGTGGCGGTGATCCACAACACCCAGTCCGTGACCATCCCAGCACCGGCCGCTGGCGGCACCTTCAGCGCCGGCCGAACCGGCTGCAGCATGATGGAGATCCGCGACGCGGACGGGCAGCGCCTGCCGGCCGCCATGTACTCGGTGGATCTGGACGCCGGCACCGGGGTGTTTCTGCCCGCGCTCAACCTCGCCGGCCATCCGACGCCCCTGGCGCTCCGCCACCGCGTTGAAGACATGTCGACCGTGACGGACGTGCAGATCAGCGGGGAGGTGTCCCTCGATACGCCCTTGTCCCGCGCCTACGCACTGCCCGGCACTTACGTCTCGTCGGCGCTGCTTGCCGGCGACATCTCGGCGGCCGTTACCCACGTGTTCGACCAGGTGAGCTGGACAGGCGTCTGGTCCGACTCGCAGATCGGCGGCGATGCCCCAGGCCAGTTCAATGATCTGCTCTTCCCGATCCAGGTGCTCAATAGCGGGGCCATCAAGGAGCGCTGGCGCGCTCAAGTCACAAGCACCGCACCGCTCACCGTGGCCATCTACGGCGAGAGTCTCGGTCTGGTCGGCACCTACAACGCTACCGGCACCATCGCACCGGTCAACCCGCTGACAGGCCAGATCATGTTCGCGATCCAGCCCGGGGCCTGGGGCGCTGGCGGCTGGTCCATCGGAAACATCATCCGCTGGAACACCTCCGCAGCCGTGTACCCGATCTGGCTCCTCCGGGCGATCCTCGCCGGCGCGGCCCTCACGGGCGATTCGTTCGATATGTCCAACCGGGGCGACGTGGATTAACGATGCCACGCATCTCCAGGGAAGCGTCCGCCAGCTGGAAGGCCAGCCGTGCCGATGACGCCGAGCGGCATCATCGCTGGCCGACGCCCATCGCGCCGGACCCGGCGCCTGTCATCCCTTGGGGCACGTCCCTCCGTGGGGACGATCAACACGCTGCGCCCTGGGCCAAGGCCCACCCGGCCGACCCCGAGCCGATTCTCCCTTGGGGCACCCGCACCCCCAGCAACACTGACGACGCCCGGGCGCCCTGGGTAATCGCCCGGCGCTCCGATCTGGCCCGCCAGATCGACGCCTTCTCGGCGCCAGCGCTGGCCCTCGAGGCCGACGCCTGGGCACCCTGGGGCAGGTTTCACCAAGCAGACGCCCTGCAGCGTGTTTGCGGCGTCGACGTCGCATCCGTGCCCGCAGACATGGCTTTCGACGCGTTCTGGCGCGCGGCTCTGCAGGGCGACGTACTCACCTGGATACCCTGGGCCAAGGGCCGCCGAGTTGAGGGTGGGGTCATCGTCATCATTGATCCGCCTGATCCCGAAACCCCGGTCGACGGCGCGATCATCATCCCGGTTAGAAAGGCCTACATCGTGATCAACTCTGCTTCCATTCGGCGCGTCTCCAACAATCTGCCGCTTCCGGCCAGCGCGCTGTCGGTGTCCATTGATTTCCAGTCGGCCCACTGGTCGTGGAGCGCCACTATGCCGCTGTCCGCCCTAAGTAACCTGGAGCGCGACCAGCCCGGCGTGCCCGTTGAACTTGAGGCGACGATCAATGGCACGGTTTGGCGCCTGGCTGTAGAGCGAAAGGACGAGGACGAACGCTTCGGCGGCGGCGTGCTGAGCGTGGGTGGCCGCGGCATCGCCGCCGAGCTGTCCGATCCGGTCTATCCCATCGTGCAACACGACAACGTGGCCAACGCGGCGAACGCCCGCCAGCTCGCCGAGCAGGCGCTGTCCTTCAATGGTGTCTCGCTCGGCTGGTCGCTGGACTGGCAGGCCGCAGACTGGCTGATCCCCGCCGGCGCCTGGCTGTTCTCCGGCACGCCCATGGCCGCGGTGGCCAGGCTCGCCGAGGCCGCCGGCGCCTATGTGCAGTCGGCCCCCGACACCCGTACCCTGCGCGTGCTGCCCCGCTACCCGGTCAAGCCCTGGGAATGGGGCTCCGCGGCCGCTGGCGCTGTGCTGCCGGCCGAAGCCACCCTGGTGCGTGGCGCCAGCCACCAGGACAAGCCCGGATACAACCTGGTCGTGGTGAGAGGCGAGGCGGGCGGCATCGAGGGCCGCGTCAAGCGCGCCGGAACCGCAGGAGACCGCCCGGCGCCGATGATCGTTGATCCCTTGGCCACCCATGTGGACGCGATCACCGGCCGCGGTATCGCGGTGCTAGGCGACACCGGTCCCCAGGTAATCACACGGCTGGAAACCGGCGTGCTGACCGCTGGGGGCGTGATCCCGGTGGGAACCCTGCTCAGTTTCACCCGCGGTGCTTCGTCACAGATGGGCCTGGTGCGCGGCCTGTCGGTGTCGGCCACTGCTGCGCGCGGCAAGTCTCCCACGGTGGTCCGTCAGACTGTGGAGGTCGAGTTCCATGGCTAACGTCTTCCAGGCCCTGCTGGACCTGCTCCCGAAAACTCCACTGCTGGTCGGAACGGTCGTCGCGGCCGATGGTGAGGCGCTCCGAATCCAGCTCCCTGATGGCACCATGGCCAGCGCCAGGGGCACCTACAGCGTCGGCGCCGTGGTGTCTTTCCGTCGCGACGGCGCCGTGGAAGGCACCGCCGTGCTGCTGCCGGTGGTCGACATCGATATTTGAGACAGGACGCCGGCGGCGAGTGTTGCAGCACCCACCGCCGGCACCTCCCGCAGACACAACCTGCGTTCAGCCAAGGCCCTGCGCTGTGCACACAGCGGGCCGAAGGCTACAGACGCAAAGGTTTTAACGTGAAGGAAATACGTTGCGCAGGATGTAATAGAAAGCTCGCGGAAGGCACCTACGTCGAGCTCATCGTGAAGTGCACCCAGGTGCAAACACATCAACCATCTGAAGGCCATGAGCCTCTCTCCTCGAGGAGTCGAACATGGCAGAACCCATCATCCCGTGGATGGGCGGCAAGCGCCGCCTTGCGGACAAGCTGATCCCCCTGTTTCCACCCCATGAGTGCTACGTCGAGCTGTTTGCCGGCGGCGCAGCGCTCTTCTTCCTCAAACCCCATCCGTCGAAGGTCGAAGTCCTCAACGACATCAACGGCGAGCTGGTGAACCTCTACCGGGTGGTACAGCACCACCTCGAAGAGTTCGTCAGGCAGTTCAAATGGGCGATCACCAGCCGACAGGTATTCAAGTGGATGCAGGATGCACCGCTGGAGCCCATGACGGACATCCAGCGCGCCGCTCGCTTCTACTACCTGCAGCAGCATGCCTTTGGCGGTCGTGTCTCCGGCCAGACCTTCGGAACTGCGACGACCGGTCCGGCGATCAACCTGTGCCGCATCGAAGAGACCCTCAGCGCTGCCCATCTCCGGCTCTCAGGCGTCTATGTGGAGCATCTGGCGTGGCATGAGTGCATGGCCCGCTACGACCGCCCGCACACCTTCCATTACGCCGACCCTCCGTATTGGGACACAGAGGGCTATGGCGTGGCCTTCGAATGGAGCGAGTACGAGCGCCTGGCCGAGATGATGGCCACGTGTAAGGGCAAGGTGATGTTCTCGATCAACGACCACCCGGACATCCGGGCGCTCTTCGGTCGATTCCAGCTTCACGACCTCGAGATCAAGTACAGCGTCGGCAACCAGGGGCAGGGTGCGCCAAAGACCAGCAGGGAGTTGGTCATCACAAACTGGGACGCAAGCCTAGAAGGAGGGTTGTTCTAATCTATTTCAGCGGGCGGAAATTTGTTCCCTCGTGCGAAAATCCGCCCGCCCTCATTTATCTCGCGTCGTCGCCGGCATTTATCGCGGCGCGCTTTACCTGCTGCAACGCCTCGCCTGGCTCGCCCCCGCGCCCATCCCCACCACCCTGCTGGACGTACCCATCCCCGGTGAAGAGGCCGACCTGCGCGACGCCCTGGTGGAACTGGAAGCTCTCTCCCTCGCCCGGTTTTCGGACAACGGCGGAAGCTTCACGGTCCACCGACTGGTACAGGCAGTCACCCAGCAGGATCAAGCCACCGACCCCGACCACGCCCGGCTGGCGGAGGCACTGCAGTGGGTGAACGATGCCTTTGCTGGAGACGCACAAGACGTACGCGACTGGCCGGCCCTGGAGCCCCTTGCCGCTCACGCCGCGAGGGTGGCGGGACATGGGGCGGATAGGCACCTTACCGCCCCGTGCGCACGGCTACTCAACCAGGTTGGCGTGCTTCTCAATAGCAAAGCGCAGTACGCAGAAGCCGAACCTTTGATGCGTCGAGCACTGGACATCGTAGAGGCAACCTCTGGCTCCAAACATCACGTAGTTGCCATCAGCCTCAACAACCTCGCCACACTGCTGTGTAGCACCAACCGCGCCGTCGAGGCAGAGCCCCTGATGCGCCGTGCGTGTGCCATCGATGAATTCAATTTCGGCCCTGAACATCCCTCGGTCGCCCTCCACCTACACAATCTGGCGGCGCTGCTTAAGGCCACCAACCGCCTCCGCGATGCAGAACCTTTGATGCGCCGGGCACTGAAGATCCTCGAAACTCACTTTGGTTCCGATCACGAACACATCGCGCCTTGTCTCAATAATTTGGCCCAGCTTCTTCAGGAGACAAACCGCCTTGCAGAGGCTGAACCGCTGATGCTCCGCACACTAGCTATCGACGTAGCCAGTTTTGGTCGGGACCATCCCAGCGTCGCCCGCGATCTGAACAACCTCGCCCGACTACTACACGCCACCGACCGCCCCACCGAAGCAGAACCGTTACTCCACCGCGCGCTGATAATCTGCTTAAAGAGCCTCGGCCCCATCCACCCGAACAGCCAACTCGTCACCTGCAACTACATCTCCCTCCTCCAAGCCCTCGGCCACACCGAAGCCGAAATCACAGAATCCCTCCGCACCCTCCTCGACTGCCCCACCCCGTCACACGCCTGCAACATCACCCGGCCAGGATTTCCGGCATGAGCGATAACAACAATAACAACATGGCTTATGACTCTCCTGCCGCCCGCGATCTGTGGCTGCGGCTTCAGCAGTGGTCGCCGGATCATCCCGGCGCCGCCCTTTCCCTCTCCCGACGGCTCCAGCTCGAAAACGGCTGGACGGCCGACTTCACCCGGCGAGCCATCGACGAATACCGGCGCTTCGCGTATCTGGCGATGGTGGCCGGGCACACCGTCACTCCGTCGGACGAGGTGGATCAGGTGTGGCACGCCCACCTGCTGTACAGCCGCGATTACTGGGACGACTTCTGCCCACAGGTGCTCGGCCGGCTGCTGCATCACCAGCCCAGCGACGGCGGGCCGGACGAGGCGGCGCGCTACAGCCAGCTTTACCGGCTCACCCTGGCGAGCTACGAGCGGGTCTTCGGCGATGTGCCGCCCCAGGATCTGTGGCCGGCGCCGGCGCTGCGCTTCGGCGGGCGCTTCCAGCGGGCCAACCTGCGCACCCACCGCGTGCTGCCCCACCTCGACCTGCCCGGCCGCCTGCGCCCGCTGCTGACCCGGGCCCGGGGCGCGGCGGTGGCGCTGGCGGCGGCGATGGGCCTCTCGGGCTGCGCCCGCTTCGTGGATTCGTCGCTGCCCGGCAGCCCGGGGCCGGGCACCTTCCTGGTCGTGTATCTGCTGATGATCGCGGCCGGCGTGGCGCTGGCCGCGGGGCTGCGACGCGCCCTCACCGGCAGCGCCAGGCCCGGCGATGCACGCTTCCGCCGGCTCGACCTCTATGCCCTGGCCTACCTGGCCGGCCGCCGACGACGGGTGCTGGAGACGGCCGCCGGCCGGCTGCACCAGCAGGGCTGCATCGCCTTCCCGGAGGGCAACCGACGCTGGCAAGCCGTCCAGCCGCCCCCGGCCGACGCCCACCCGATCGAGCAGAGCCTCTTCAACCACGTGATGTCCGGCAAGACCATCCACGCCCGGCGCCTGAGCCCCGACCTGAACGCGGCGATCGCCGACCTGCACCGGACACTCCAGGCCGAAGGGCTGATCCCCAGCCGCCTGCCCGGGCGGCTGGCCGCCCTCGGCGGCGCGGCAACGCTGGCCGGGGTGGCGATAGTGGGCGGCTTGCGGTGGTGGCACGGGATGATCCAGGGCAAGCCGGTGCTCTTCGTCGCGCTGCTCACGCTGGTGGCGGGTGGGATCGCGCTGTACCTGCTCAGGCCGCCCCGGCTCACCGGCGCGGGCCGTCACGCCCTGCGGCAGACCCGCCTGCGGGTGCCACGGAGCAAGCCGATCGGGCAGCTCGACCCGATGCTGATGACCGTGCTGGCCCTCTTCGGGCTGGGTGCGCTGGCCGACAACGCACTGGCCGACCTGAAGGCCGCCCTCCAGCCGCCCAATTCGTCGTCGGGAGGGGATGGGGGCGACGGCGGAGACGGCGGAGGCTGTGGCGGCGGCTGCGGCGGCTGACGCCCTCACTCGCCGCACAGCGCCCGGATGTCGGCCGGCACGCCCACCGCCCGGATGCGCGGCGGATCAACCGACTCCCGCACCGCAAACACCCGCACCTCGCGCCCTTCGGCCAGCACCGTGTCGCCGCGCCGGGCCACATGGCGCATCACGAAGCTCCTGCCGCCCCCGCTGTCCACCCAGCTCTCGATCTCGATGTCCTCGCCGTAGGTGGCGGGACTCCGGAAGCTCGCTTGGGCGTCCACCAGCGGCGTGCCGATGATGCCGGAGTCGCGCTCGGTGTCGCGCCAGCTGGGCACGCCGCAGGCGGTGAAGAACTCGCGGCTGGCGGTGTCGAACCACCGGAAGTAATTGGAAAAATGCACGATCTGCGCCGGGTCGCAATCGACGAAGGCGATCCTGTAGCGGTGGATGTGGTGATAGCCCATGGCGGGCTCCTTTCAAGATTGATGGACGAAAAAAACGGCTGCGGGGGCCTGAGCCACGCAGCCGTGAACGAGCGAAGATCGGAAGGGAAAGACCGCCCTATCGGCCGCCGATCCGCTCGGAGAGATGACCCCATTCGGGCTGGAACAGGCCGGCGTCCATCAGCTGCACGTCGCGCATGATGGGCGGGAAGGCCATGTGCGCCACCACGTCGCGCTGGATGTCGATGCCCGGCGCCACTTCGAGCAGTTCCATGCCCTCGGCGCTGAGCTGGAACACCGCCCGCTCGGTGACGTACAGCACCGTCTGATCGATGCTCGCCGCGTAGTGGCCGCTGAAGGTGATCTGCTCCACCTGCTCGATGAACTTGCGGCTCTTGCCTTCCTTGACGATCTTCAGCCGGCCGCCCTCCACCCCGATCTCCAGCCCGCCAGCGGTGAAGGTGCCGCAGAACACCACCTTCTTGGCGTTCTGGGTGATGTTGATGAAGCCGCCGCAGCCCACCGGGCGCCCGCTGAACTTGCTCACGTTCACATTGCCCTGGCCGTCGGTCTGGGCGAGGCCCAGGAAGGCCACGTCGATGCCGCCGCCGTCGTAAAAATCAAACTGGGCCGGCTGCTCCACCACCGCCTCGGCGTTGGAGGCGTGGCCGAAATCGAAGCCCGCCGCCGGCACGCCGCCGATAGGGCCGGTCTCCAGCGTGAGCGCCATCAGGTGCTCGATCTTCTCTTCCGCCGCCACCGATGCCACGCCCTCGGGCATGCCGATGCCCAGATTCACCACCGCGCCGGGCTTGAGCTCCATCGCCGCGCGCCGGGCGATGATCTTGCGCTCGTCCAGCGGCAGGGGCTGCATCGCGCGGGTGGGCACCTTGATGTCGCCGGCGTACACCGGGTTGAAGTAGGTGTTCATGGTCTGGAGGTGGTATTCCGGCCGGCCGATCACGATGTAATCCACCAGGATGCCGGGGATCTTCACGTCCTTCGGGTGCAGGGTACCGTTCTTGACGATGTGCTCCACCTGAACGATCACGATGCCGCCACTGGCCCGCGCCGCCTGGGCGATGGACAGGGACTCTAGCAGCACACCCTCGCGGGCCATCGACACATTGCCGTTCTCGTCGGCAAACGAGCCGCGCAGCAGCGCCACATCCACCTTCGGGTTGCGGTAGTACAGCCACTCCTCGCCGTCCAGATGCACCACCTCCACCAGATCCTCGGTGGCGGACGCATTCACCTTGCCGCCCTCGATGCGCGGATCGACGAAGGTATCCAGCCCCACCTTGGTCAGAAAGCCCGGCCGCCGCCCGGCGATCTGCTTGGGCAGCTGCACCAGCACGCCTTGCGGCAGGTTGTAGGCCTCGATCTTGTTGTCCATGATGAGGCGCATCAGCTCCGGCCCGCCGACGCCGAAGTGCCCACCGACGATGCGCTTGAGCAGGCCTTCGCGGGCGAAGTGATGCACGCCGCGGTCCTTGCCGTTGCCCACGCCGGTGGCGTGGTAGAGGGTGAGATCCCGCGGGTGGCCGGTGGCCTCGAAGGATTCGCGGATCGCCAGCACCGCCTCTTCGGCAAAGCCGGCGAGGCCCATGCCGGTGCAGTACACCGTGGCGCCGTTCTTCACCAGATGGCCCACGTCGGAGGGCGCAATGATTCGTGCCATCGCCGCCCCCTTACTTGGCCGACAGGCGCACGGCGCCGTCGAGGCGGATCACTTCGCCGTTGATCATCACGTTCTCGACGATGGAACGCACCAGCTGGGCAAACTCGTCCGGCCGGCCCAGGCGCGGCGGGAAGGGCGTCGCCTTGCCGAGCGAGTCCTGCACATCCTGGGGCAACGCGGCCATCATCGGGGTGAGGAACAGCCCCGGCGCGATGGCATTCACGCGGATGCCGGAGCGGGCCAGCTCCCGGGCGATGGGCAGGGTCATGCCCACCACGCCGGCCTTGGACGCCGCGTAGGCCGCCTGGCCCACCTGGCCTTCAAAGGCCGCCACCGAGGCGGTGTTGACGATCACGCCGCGCTCGCCCTCCGCGTTGGGCGTGCCCGTGGCCATCGCTGCCGCCGCCAAGCGCACCATGTTGAAGGCGCCCACCAGGTTGATGGTCACCGTGCGGGCGAAGTTGTCGAGCGGGTGCGGGCCGTCCTTGCCCAGCACCTTCCAGGCCGGGCCAACGCCGGCGCAGTTGATGAGGCCGTGGAGCGCGCCAAAGCGGCTCACCGCCAGATCGACCGCGGCCTTGCCGTCGGCTTCGCTGGTGATGTCGGTCTTGATGAAGGCGACGCGGTCGCCAAGCTGGGCGGCGAGGGTCTCGCCCTTGTCCACGCCCACGTCGGCGATCACGACCTTCGCGCCGCCGGCGTGGAGGTTGCGGACGGTGGCTTCGCCGAGGCCTGACGCGCCGCCGGTGACGATGAAAACGGAATCCTGAATGTGCATGTGCTTGTCTCCTTCCTTGGGCCGGCTTCTTGCCGGCGTTTTGATCTTGTTGTTGGGGGCAAAGGTTTTCGCCCGTCACGTTGAATATCGAGTCGTTGGCCGGGAGTTCGCCCCGGCGGGCGACCGACTTTCTTGCTTCGCCAAGAAAGTCGGCAAAGAAGGCGACCCGGCTTCACCGGTCGGCCTGCGGCCGACTGCCCTGCGCTGCTCACGCTAGCCGGCCGGCGCCGCAAACTCGCCCTTCGGGCTCAAACAGCGACGCCGGACTACCCCGGCTAGCGCTGCGCTGCTCGGCGGTTCAGACGGGCTCTGGATTGGCACCGAGCCTTTGCTGAACCGACGCAAGCGACTTGCGCTCGGGTTGCTGCGGTCAGGCCCGCTCCACCAGAATCGCCATCCCCTGACCGCCGCCGACGCAGGCCGAGGCGATGCCGAACTGCTGGTCGTCCAGCTGGAGCTGGCGCGACACCGTGTGGGTGAGGCGCATGCCCGATGCGCCCAGCGGGTGGCCGATGGCGATGGCGCCGCCGCGGGTGTTGGCGCGGTCGCGGTCGAGGCCCAGTTCGCGTTCGCAGCCCAGGTACTGGGCGCCGAAGGCTTCGTTGATCTCGACGCGGCCCACGTCGCCGAGGGTGAGGCCGGCCTTGGCGAGCACGGCACGGATCGCCGGGGCGGGGCCGATGCCCATGATCTCGGGCGGTACGCCGGCCGCCGCGCCGCCGACGATGCGGGCGAGGGGCTTGAGGCCGTGGGCCCGCACGTAGTCGCCGGAGGCCACCAGCACGGCAGCGGCGCCATCGACGATGGCCGAGCTGTTGCCGCCGGTCTGCACGCCCTTGAAGGCGGGCTTGAGCTTCTGCAGGGTTTCGAGGCTGGTGGGTTTGACATGCTCGTCGCGCTCGAACACCGCCTTGCGGTCGGCGAGCTTGAGGAAGCGGCTCTGGTAGCCGTCGAGCTGGAACTCGGCGTTGGTCACCGGCGCCACTTCGTCGGCAAAGTAGCCGCCGTCCCACGCGGCGTTGGCGCGGGCGAAGGTCTGGGCGGCGTAGGCGTCCACCTCTTCGCGGGTGATGCCGTATTTCTGCGCCACGTTCTCGGCGGTGTTGCCCATGCCCTGGCGGGTGGCCGGGTCGGTGAAGGCTTCCCACAGGAAATCCTTGAACTCGATCTGCCCCATGCGGAAGCCGGCGCGGTGGGTGTAAGCCGCCACCGGATTGCGCGACATGGATTCGGTGCCCACCGCCAGCACCACCTGGGCGCTGCCGAGGGCGATCTGGTTGGCGGCCTGCACGATGGTCTCGAACCCCGTGCCGCAGATGCGCGTGGCGAGCATCGCCGGCGCGGTGGCCGGAACGCCGGCGTAAAGGCCGATGTGGCGCGGCAGGTAGTAGGCGTCGAAACCCGCCTGGGCCATGTTGCCGGCCACCACCGACTGCACGTCGGCGGCCGGGATGCCGGAGCGCTCGAACAGCGCCCGGGCGGCAAAGATGCCCATGTCGATGGGGTTCACGTCGCGCAGCACGCTGTTGTAATCCGCAAACGGCGTGCGGGCGCCGGCGACGAGGTAGATGTCGTCGTAGCGGGTGACCAGCGCGGCGGCGGTGAAATCTTCGTAAGCCATGGCTTAACCTTTCTTCCGGTTGAGGAATTCCTGCATGCGGCGGTTGGCTTCGTCGCTGCTCTGGGCGATCGCCGCTGCGAGGGATTCGGTGTAGAGGCCGTTGGCCATGGACATGTCGCCGATGTTGGCAACAGCGGTGATCGACGCCCAGTTGGAGAGCGGCGCATTGGTGGCGATCTGGCGGGCGAGCATCAGCGCTTCGTCCAGCGCCTTGCCCTCTTCCACCAGGTAGTGCGACAAGCCAAGGCGATAGCCGTCTTCGGCGTTGTAGCGGCGGCCGGTGAGCATCATCTCGGTCATGCGATCCGGGCCGATGATCTTGGAGACGCGCACCGAGGCGCCGCCGCCCACGAAGATGCCGCGCTGGCCTTCGGGCAGCTGGTAGAAGGTAGTCTTGTCGGCCACGCGCACGTGGGTGCTGGTGACAAGCTCCAGCCCGCCGCCCACCACCGCACCGTGCAGCGCCGACACCACCGGCCGGCCGCCAAACTGGATCTTCTGGAAGACCCGGTGCCACCACTGGGAGTGCTGCAGCACCTCAAAGGGCGAGCGGATCTGGTGTTCCGACAGATCCAGCCCGGCCGAGAAGTGCGCGCCCTCGCCCGAGATCACCACCACCGTGGCGTCGGCGCCAAGGCTGTCGAAGCAGGCTTCGAGATCCTCCAGCAGGCCGTTGTTCACCGCGTTGCGCTTGGCCGGCCGGTTGAGCCGGATGTGGGCGATGCTGTCGTAGGTGGTGACCAGGATGTTTTCGTAATTCATGCTCTTTTCCTTGTTGTGGCACGCGGGGGTGCTGTTCTCCCTGCTCGTGCGTGTTGCTCAGACGGCGCCCGCCGGCAGGATCACGCTGTGGTCCGGCTCGTCGGCGTGCAGGCGCAGCACCAGATCGGCGCGGCGCGTCAGCACGAGGCGCTGGTTGATGTAGCCCTTGTCGGTGATCTCCCCGGCGTCGATGGAGGGCGGCTCCACCAGCAGCATCGCCCGCGCCGCCGAACCCGCCGAACCGCCGCCCTCCTTCTTGAGCCGCGCGAGGCCGCGGGCGACCATCGCGCGCACCGAGGGCTGGTGCAGCAGTTCTTCCACCGACGCATCCGGCGGCAGGTTGGCGGAGAGCTTTCGCAGCTCGGGGATGTTCGGGAAGATCAAAAAGCCGATCTCGTCCCGGTCGTGGCCGGTGACCACGATGTCCTGGGCCACCGGCACGAGGGCGTCGAGGCCCTTCATGCGCAGCGCGCCCACGTGCACCCAGGTGCCGGTGACGAGCTTGAAGTCCTCGCCCACCCGCCCGTCGAAGAGCAGGCCCTTCTGGGGCTTGGTGGGGTCGACGAACTCCACCGCGTCGCCGATCTTGTAGAAGCCTTCCTCGTCGAAGGCGGCCTTCGAGAGCTCGGGCAGCTTCCAGTAGCCGGGCATCACGTTGTGGCCGCGCACCCGCACTTCCATCTTGTCGGCGGAAGGCACCAGCTTGAGCTCGGTGCCGGGGATGGGGATGCCGATCACCCCGGAACGCTCCGGCGCGAAGTGGCTGTCGGTGCATAGCGGCGCGGTCTCGGTCGAGCCCCAGCCCGACACCAGCGGCACCTGGAAGCCCAGGGTCTCCAGCGACAGGCGGTTGAGCTCGTCGTACAAGTGCTGGGGCAGCGCGGCGGCGGCGTAGAAGATCACCTGCAGGTTCTTGAAGAAAGCCCGGCGCAGGGATTCATCCTCATGGAGCGCCGACACCAGCATGTCGAAGCCCCGCGGCACGTTGAGATACACCGTGGGCGACACTTCGCGGAGGTTCTTCAGGCTGGTCTCGAACACGCCCGGCACCGGCTTGCCGGCATCCAGGTACAGCGTGCCGCCGTTACGCAGCACCATGTTGAAGTTGTGGTTGCTGCCGAAGGTGTGGCTCCAGGGCAGCCAATCCACGATCACCGGCGGCTGGGCTTCGAGGAAGGGCCAGATCTGCGCCTTGGCCTGCTGGTTGGAGCAGATCATGTGCTGGGTGTTGATCACCGCCTTGGGCGCGCCCACTGAGCCGGAGGTGAACAAAAACTTGGCAATCGTGTGGCCAGTCACCTGGGCGTAGGCGGCATCGACCGCGGCAGCGTCGGTGCGCTCCAGCAGCGCGGAGAACGGCACCGCGCCCTCGCCCGCACCACCGGCGGTGCCGGCCACCACCACCCCGTCGTGGAGCGGCGCGATGGCCGCCAGCGCCGGGGCGAAGCGGGCGTGGTGCTCCACAAAGATCACCCCGGGGGTGATGTGCTCGATGTTGCTCTTGAGCTTGGCGAAGTCCTTCGACACCAGCGAATAGGCCTGGGAGATCGCCGACACTGGCACGCCGATGTGCATCGCCGCCAGCATCAAGATCGCGTGCTCGACGCTGTTGTCGGAGAGCACCACCACCGGGCGCTCCACCGACAGCTTCTGCCCGAGCAGCCAGGTGGCCACGGCGCGCACGCGGGCCAGGGCCTCGGCGTAGCTCACCCGGGCCCATTCACCATCGGCACCGCGCTCGGCGATGAAGGTGCGCTCCGGCGCCTCGGCGGCCCAGCGCTCCAGGTGGTCGCCCAGTTTGGCCGGCACGGCGCCGAGGGTCATCGGCGAGCGCAGGATGCGGCTGCCGTCGGCGCGGTGCTCCACCATCACGGTGGCCGGCGCAAACAGCCTGCCGGGATCACGAATGATCGTCGTCATCGTCCGCGCTCCTTATTTGCCGGAAAGCATCTTCCACTCGCCGCCGGTCACGCGCACCAGCACCCGGGCGCGCTCGTCCAGCCCGAAGTGGTCGTTGGCGCTCATGTTGAACACACCGTGGGCGCCGGCGATCTCGCGTTCGGCCTCGATGGCGTCGCGCAGGCCCTTGCGGAAGGCGGGCGTGCCCGGCTTGCCGGCCTTGAGCGCGGCGGGCACGGCCTTCTCGATCAGCTTGTAGGCGTCGTAGGCGTAGGCACCGAAGGACGACACGCTGCCCGGGCCGTACTTGGCCTCATACAACTTGATGTATTCCAGCGCCGGCTTGTTGGAGGGGTGCGAATCCGGCAGCTGGGCCGATGGGCAGGATGCCGCCTTCGACGGCCTTGCCGCCGACCTTCAGGAATTCTTTGTTGGCCGCCGCGTGGGTCTGATAGATCTGGCCCTTGTAGCCGCGCTCGAACAGCGTGGTGTGGGGCAGCGCGGCCGGCGTGCCGGAGCCGGCGACCATCACCGCGTCGGGCTTGGCGGCGACCAGCTTGAGCACCTGCCCGCTCACCGAGGTATCCACCCGGTTGTAGCGCTCCACCGCCACCAGCTTGATGCCGGCGGCTTCGGTGGCGGCGGTGATCTGCTTCAGCCAGTCTTCGCCGTACGGATCGTTGAAGCCGATGAAGCCCTGCGTCTTCACGCCGGATTCACGCATGTGGCCCACCAGCGCCTTGGCCATCAGCGAGTTGTGCTGGGGCGCGCGGAACACCCAGGTGTTCTTGGCGGCGGGCAGATCCACCGGGCACATGGCCACCTGCGGGGTGGCGGTTTCGTTGGCCACTCCGGCGATCGCCGCGCAGGCCGGCGTGCTGGAGGAGCCGACCAGCACATCCACCTTGTCTTCGGTGACGAGCTTGCGGGCGTTCTTGGTGGCCTGGCCGGGGTCGGTGGCGTCGTCCAGCACGATGTAGTTGATCTTCTCGCCGGCGATGGTGGTCGGCAGGATCGCGAAGGTGTTCTTCTCGGGATGCCGAGGGACGCCGCAGGGCCGGTGGCCGAGACGGAAACGCCGATGTTGATGTCCGCCTGGGCAACGCCGGCGGCGGCCATCAGGACGAGGGCTGGCAGTGCAGTGTGCTTCTTCATGGTGTCTCCTCCGTGGGATTTGATCCCGTTTCTTGTATCAGATATGAGATTTTGAACCGCGAACAAAATATACTTTACAATACTCACGGATTGCAAGAGATCGTATGTGATATTCGGAGGAGACATGAACAATTACCAAGCCCCCCTGCGCGACATGCGCTTCGTCATTCATGAACTGGTCGGCAGCACCCCGATCTGCGCCCTGCCGGCCTACGCCGACTGCGACGCAGGGCTGATCGACGCGGTGCTGGAAGAAGCCGGCCGCTTTGCCGGCGACATCCTGTCGCCCCTCAACCCGGTGGGCGACCGGGAAGGCGCCCGCTGGCAAACGGGCGCCGACGGCATGGGCGAGGTGCGCACCGCCCCCGGCTTTGCCGATGCCTACCGGCACTTCGCCGAAGGCGGCTGGATGGCCCTGCCCTGCCCGCCCGAGTTCGACGGCCAGGGCCTGCCGCGCCTCCTGGCGGTGGCGGTGAGCGAGATGTGGAAGTCAGCCAACCTGTCGTTCTCGCATGTGGTCACCCTCACCCACGGCGCCATCGAGGCGCTGCTGATCGCCGGATCGGACGCGATGAAAGCCACCTGGCTGCCGAAGCTCGTCTCCGGCGAATGGACGGGCACCATGAACATCACCGAACCCCAGGCCGGCTCTGACCTCGCCGCCATCGCTTGCCGCGCGGTGCCGCAAGCCGACGGCAGCTACCGCATCAGCGGCCAGAAGATCTTCATCACCTATGGCGACCACGACATGGCCGCCAACATCGTGCATCTGGTGCTGGCCCGCACGCCGGACGCCCCGCCGGGGGTCAAGGGCCTGTCGCTGTTCATCGTGCCCAAGTTCATCCTCGATGCGGACGGCAAGCCGGGCGAACACAACGACGTGTATTGCACCTCCATCGAGCACAAGCTGGGCGTGCACGGCAGCCCCACCACCACGCTGGTCCACGGCGACCACGGCGGCTCGACGGGCTACCTGATCGGCGAGCTGGGCCGCGGGCTGGAGATCATGTTCGTGATGATGAATTCGGCGCGGCTCTCGGTGGGCACCGAAGGCCTGGGCGTCGCCCAACGCGCCTGGCAGCTGGCGTCGGAGTACGCGAAGGAGCGGGTGCAGGGCACGGACGTGACGCAAAAGGGCGGCAAGCCGGTCGCCATCGTCCGCCACCCGGACGTGCGCCGGCTGTTGATGACCCAGCGCGCCCACACCGAGGCGATCCGCGCGCTGGCCTACAGCGTCGCCGCGCTGCAGGACATCGCCCATCAATCGGACGACGCCGAGGCCCGCGCCACCGCCCACCGCCGCGTGGAGCTGCTCACCCCCGTGCTCAAGGGCTGGAGCACCGAGAGCGCGGTGGAGCTCACCTCCCTGGCGATCCAGGTTTTCGGCGGCATGGGTTTTGTGGAAGAGACCGGCATCTCGCAATACATGCGCGACGCCCGCATCACCCCGATCTACGAAGGCACCACCGCGATCCAGGCGGCAGACCTCGCCGGCCGCAAGCTCGCCCGTGACGGCGGCGCCGCGCTCGCCATGCTGCTGGCCGACATGCGCGCCGACCAGCGCACCCTCGCTGGCGCGGGCGACCCGCTCCTCGCCGACATCGCCACCCGCTTCGGCGCCGGCCTCGACGACCTGCTGGCCGCCAGCGACGTGCTCATCGCCCGCATGGGCGCCGCCCCCGCTGCGGCCCTCGCGGTGGCCGAGCCCTTCCTAAAGCTCGCCGGCACGGTGATCGGCGGCTGGCTGATGGCGAAGGCCGCGAAGGTGGCAAGCGACGCCATCGCCGCCGGCAGCAGCGATCCGTTCTACCGGGAGAAGCTCGCCAGCGCCCAGTTCTACATGGGCCACATCCTCCCGAAGAGCGCCGGCCTGCGGATCACCGTGGAATCGGATAACAGCCTGCTGCTTGGGCTGCCGGACGAAGCGTTCTGATCCAGCCTCAATTACCCGGCGCCATTCGGGATGCGCCGGGTGAAATTGCCAATCGCAGGTCGCAGATTGGCAATTTCACGCCGCGATTGGCAATCGACGGCGTGAACATTCGATTCTGTCGGCGGCGATTGCCAATCTCAGGCTGTGATTGCCAATTTCGCCCTGAGATTGCCAATCTCACCCTGCGATTGCCAATCTGCGCCCGCAAACTGTCAATCTGACAGGCCAAACCCTTGATGCACCCCGCCAATCCACCTGGCGGCAGGCGGATTGCCCGCCAGAGCGCTGCAAACGCAAAGGCGCCGCAGCGATTGGCCATCGGGGCATGAGAGAGGGGTTGTCATCCCGTCGAATCCCGCTGCCGCGCCTGCAGACCGGATCGGCGGAGCGTAGCCCGACAACGCAGCATCAGCAGGCAGGCGCGAGTGGATTGAAAGACCTCGCGCGGGCCGACCAAGCGGGTGGCACCCCGGATCATCCACGCCCCTTCCCGGGGGACAAGGACGGAGATGATTCAGCCGCAGCAGGCGCTGCTGCTCATTGGGCCGGCCCGGTGGCATCGGTGCCGAACACCCGCTCCAGCGTCGCGGGCAGCAGCGCGGCGTTGGCTTCGCGGATGGCGGCGTGTCTGGCCTTGAGGGCCTGCGTCCGTCGATATACCTCAAGCAACTTGAGCTGGGCAGCCATTGACGGGACCGGCATTTGGTAAGCCAGGAGTGCCGATGGCTGTAGACGGCGACGGCGGACGTTGGTACCGCCACTCAGTTCTGCCAACCCAGGCCAAACCTCAGGTGTGCGAAAGTAAATATCCAGCAGCTCGGGCAGTACTTCATCAGTGTTAATGGAAAACACCGGAAACTCTGGAGAGACGACCATCCCGTCACATTCCGGTGGCACGACCCCCAGCGCCCCCTCCCAAGCCATTAACTTTGGATAGGTAAAGTCACCTGCACGAACCGTCGTCAGTCGTTCGTACGCAAAATCACTGCCCATCTTGACCACACTGGGAAACACGCCACGACCGAACGAGTAGACGCCTGCGAAACGGTATTGAATGGTTCCATCAACCGTCACGTCGGGTTGGCGTTGGCTTACCAATTCCGACATCGGGCGCTTGCGAGGCTGTTCATTCGGAGGATGAAAGAGGTATGCCCTGACAAGCTGCTCCGCATCGTTCTCGATGGCGGCCAGATGCACCTCGACCTGTCGGGTCTTTGCGGCGAGGGCATCGAGACGGGCGACGAGGGCGTGTTGTTCGGCCAGTGGTGGCAGCGCTAAATGCTGATCTAGGAAGCGCCCCTCCTTTATGCGAACTCGGTTTGTAGTGCCCTCGCTCGCCGCCTTGCATAGTTCTGCAAAGGGAGCCGAGCGGACAAGCCAACCCATGAATGCCGCATCACAGCGCCGAGGATCACGAAGCTCAAAGGACGGGAAATCGTTACTGACGATCGCTCCGTCAAGCTCGGGCGGCACCAAGCCGATCGCGCCATTACGTGCGTCGATCTTCGACAATATCAATTGATCACGCCGGACAACCCTACGCACCGATGTAACGTCACTGCCAAGCACCTTACCCCGGCTGACAACACCCTTGCCCCATAGCTTGACCGTCACTTCATGATACTCAGTCGCCGGGTCGACGACGGCCAACTCGTCGGCACGTCGAAGCAACTCACCCAACGCAACTTTCGGCCACGCCTTCATTCCGCGCCCTCCCCGGCATCACCGCGCCCGATCCGTCGTGCCTCCAGCTCGCGCCGGGTCTTGTCCAGTTCGTCGGCCAGCAGCTTCTCATCGGGCAGCACGGTCTGGTATTCGGCGGCCAGCACCTTGTTGGGCAGGCCTTCCAGCGCGTAGTGGGCCTCGGCCGCGCCTTTTTCGGCGCACAGGATCAGGCCCACGGGCGGGTTTTCGCCGGGCTTCATCCAGTGCTCGCGGGCATAGTTGAGGTACAGGTGCATCTGGCCGGCGTCGGCATAGCCAAACCTGCCGACCTTGAGGTCGATGACGAGCAGACACTTGAGGCGACGGTGGAAGAACAGCAGGTCGACCCGAAACCATGCGTCGTCCAGCCTCAGGCGGCGCTGGCGGCCCACAAACGCAAAGTCGTCACCCAGCTCGAGCAGAAAGTCGGCCAGGTGCTGGATGAGTGCGTCCTCGAGTTCGGCTTCGGAGTATTCATCCTTGAGGTTGAGAAACTCCAGGATGAAGGGGTCCTTGATGGCTTGCTCGGGGGTGATGCCGTCATCCGGCAGGGCCGCCTCGCCCTGGCGCAGCATCGCGGCCTTGTTGTGCGACAGGGCGGTGCGCTCGTAGAACTGGCTGCTCACCTGCCGGTCGAGCTGGCGCACCGACCAGCCGCCGCGCAGGGCTTCAGTCTCATAAAAGGCGCGGGCCTGGAGGTTGCGTACCGAGAGCAGGCGCACGTAGGCCGACCAGGGCAAGGGGAACATCTGCGCCAGCAAGGACAGATCGATCGACTTGCGGGACAGCGCGTCGGCGATGGCCGTCGAAGCCGCGGATTGTGCAGACAGCGTCTGCACAATCCGGTCAGCGGGCCAGGCGAGGTAGAAGGCGCGCATCTGTGCCAGGTTGCGCCCGCCAAACCCGCGGCCAAAGGCTCGGGTGAGGTCGGCGGCCAGGCGCTGGATGAGGGCGTCGCCGTATTCGGCCCGCGCCTGCCCGCCCTGCTCGAACTCGACGATGCGCCGGCCGATCTCCCAGTAAGAGGCGGTCATCAGCGCATTGACACTGCGTGCCGCGGCGCGGCGGGCGGCCTCGAGCAGCGCGACGATGCCGCCGTGGACGGCTGCGTAGTCGGCCTGATCCAGGATGGCAGGGGTGCCGGGCGCGGTCATGCCTGCACCTCGGCAACCAGGGCCTCGATCTCGCCCAGAAGCCGCATCACTTCGGCCTCGTGGCTGCGCATCGAGGCGATCAGATCCCTGGGATCCGCGTGCTCCAGCCCCGCCTTGGCGTTGGGGTTCTTGATGTCGAGGTTGTAGATGGGCCAGTACAGCGCGTCGCCCTGGGCCTGCGCAGCCTTGGCGGCCGAGTCGTGGGCTTGCTGCGTGGCCTTGAGGTCACGCAGCCGCAGCTGGAGCTTTGCCTTGTCTTTGGTGCCGGCAGCCGCCAGCGCGCCCTCGGATTCGCGGATGGCCTTACTCAGCGCCATGGCGGCGGCGCGCTCGGCGCTCGCGTGATTCCAGTGCGGAGTGGCGGCTTCAAGGGCCGCAGCGCGGCGGGCGGCAAAATCCACCTTCCAGGCGTGGGGGCCTTCTTCACGGGCGCTCCACCAGGCCAGGGCCGGGGCAAACTCGTCGAACTGCAGCGGCGCGGTCTTGCTGTACTTCTTGCGGCCCTCGGGCAGCGGCAGCTCGTAATACCAGACGGTGTCGGTCGGGCCGCCACGCTCGAAGAACAGCAGGTTGGCCGGGATGTCGGTGTAGGGGGCGAAGACCCCTTGCGGCAGGCGCACGATGGTGTGGAGCCTGAACTCCTTGAGCATCTCCTCCTTGATGACGGCGCACACGCCATCGCCAAACAGCGTGCCGTTGGGCACGACCACGGCAGCGCGACCGCCGCGGAGGGCTGGCTTGCCGCCGGGCACCGGGGCGCCGGCTACCCGCAGCTTGCGCATGATGTACTGCAGGAAGAGGAGCGCGGTTTCAGCTGTCTGCATGGAGGCCGGGAAGTTGGCCTTGATGCCGACTTCTTCCTCTCCGCCGAAGGGCGGATTGGTGAGGATGACATCCACCCGCTCGCTGTGGCCGATCTCGTTGATGCGGCGCTCGAGCGTGTTGCCGTAGGCGATCTGCGGCGCCTCCAGCCCGTGCAACAGGAGGTTCATCTGCGCCAGCATGTAGGGCAGCGGCTTGGCCTCCTGGCCATACAGGGTGTCGCGCTGCAGGGTGCGGCGCAAATCGGGTGAGTTCACCTGTCGGGCGATGTGGTCGTAGGCCTCGACCAGAAAGCCGCCGGTGCCGCAGGCCGGATCGAGCACAGTTTCCCCCAGCCGCGGATCGGTCACCTGCACCATGAAGCGCACCACCGGACGCGGGGTGTAGAACTCGCCCGCGTCGCCAGCCGCGTCGCGCATCTCGCGCAGCATGGATTCATACAGATGCGAGAGGGTGTGGATTTCCTCGCTGGCCGAGAAATGGATGGCGTTGATCTTGTTGATGATGTCGCGCAGCAGATAGCCGCTGACCATGCGGTTCTGCACGCCCTTGAACACGTTGGCGATGACTTCGCGCTGGCTGCCCTTCTCGCCCTCGCCAGCGAGCCCCCGGAGGTAGGTAAACAGGCCCTTGCCGGTGCTGCCGTCCGCACGCCGGGTGGTCTCCTGGCCAATGAAGGCCAGCAGTTCGTCGCCGCTGATGCCATCGTCACGGGCCGCCCAGTCGCGCCAGCGGTAAGGGGATTCGATGATGGGCTGGTAGCGTTTGCCATCGAGTTCGGCTTCTTCTGCGTGAGCGATCTCAAGGTCGTCGAGAAACTTGAGGAACATCACCCAGGTGAGCAGCGGCAGGCGATCCACGTCGCCGTTGAGCCCCTTGTCCTTGCGCAGGATCTTGCGAGCGGTGCCGATCAGAGCCGAGAGGTTTTCGCGGGTGGTGAGCGGCGTGCGGGCCTTGCGAGGCGCACGGGCCTTCTTTTCGCCGGGCGTGGCGGCGGTATTTCTGACCATTGGGGTGAATTCTCGTTATTGGTAGAGCGCGTGCTGGAGCCGGACGACGGCGTCCTTCATGCCGCGCACGCCGCCAAAGTGGCGGGTGGCGATTTCAGTGGGATTTCCGTAGCGGTCGAAGGGCTTCACCTTCAGCAGCTCGGACAGCACATTGAACTGCAGGATGCCGCGCTCGATGTAGCGGTCGAGCAGCAGCGTGAGGATTTCGCGGGCGGTGTCGCCGTATTGGGCGAACAACTCCCGGGCCTGCCGCCTCGCACCGTCTGCGCGCTGCCGCCGGGTAAGCAGCGGCGCGTTCCAGGCCAGATGGCAAAGCAGGTCGAGGGGGTCGGCATCCGGTAGTTCGCTGTTGGCCGCCAGCTCTTCAAAGCTGATGCCCCGCCGGGTGAGTTCGCGCAGCACCTCGGCGCGGGTGTCGGGGTTGGCCCAGGCGGTTTGCAGCGCCTCGCGGGTGGGATAGAGGGTGCGAACGGAACGGCCGGAATACTCGGTGTACTTCACCACCTGCAGCTTCTTGCCGTCGGAGTCGAGGTCGTAGATGAGGTGGCCGATCACCTCCACCTCTCCGCCATCGACGTAGAACTTGCGCGGTTCGGGCGGAGGCTGGTTGATTGGCAGACCAGCGTCCGGCCCGAACTGCTCCTCGGTAAGCCCGTATTCGACTGGCAGATCATCAACTGGCACCTCGGCTTCATGCAGCGTCTCGGACTCCCCCACCGGATCGCCGGCCTCGTCGACGGTAACTTCTTCGATCCGGGCCGGCTCGCCATCGAAATCAGGGTCGGCAAAGTGACGCGTGGCCGTGCCGGTGAAGTCGATGATGTTGAAGTACTCCTTGCCGTAATCGACCTTCAGCCGGGTGCCGCGACCGACGATCTGCTTGAACTCGGAGCGGGAGCCCACCACCCTGGCCAGCGCCACATTCTTGACCATCTCGGCGTCCACGCCCGTGGTCAGCAGCTGGGATGTGGTGAGGATGACGGGCGTCGGCTTGTCCACGTCCTGAAAGTTCGACAGGTGGGTGAGGCCGATTGCGCCCTCATCGGCGGTGACGCGGCAGACGTAATCGGGGTACTGCCTGACAAGATCACTGTTCAGATTGAGGAGTTCCTGCCGCATCTCGGCCGCATGCTCCTGATCCACACAGAACACGAGCGTCTTGGCAAAACGGTCGGTGCCCTTGAGCAGGTCGGTGAGATGCCGGGCCATGGCACGCGTACGGGAGCGCAGGGCAACGACGCGTTCGAAATCCTTGGTCTGATATTCCTCGTCGGGCACGGGCCGGCCATAGCGATCCAGTTCGTTCTTGCTGGGGCGCCAGCCGGCGGCGTCCACGGTGGTGATGACCCGATGCACGCGATAAGGAGCAAGAAAACCGTCCTCGATTCCCTGGCGCAGGCTGTAGGTGTAGACCGGGTTGCCGAAATACGCGTAGCTGTCGCGGGATTCCTCGCGCAGTGGCGTGGCGGTCATCCCGAACTGCACCGCAGGCTCGAAGTAATCCAGCACTGCACGCCAGGCGCTCTCGTCGCGACTGGAGCCGCGATGACATTCGTCAATGATGATCAGGTCGAAAAAATCCGGGCGGTACTGGCGGAACACCTCGGCCCCAGCGGTGGAGAGTGCCTGATAGATGCCGAAGTACATGTCCCGGCCCTGGCTCGTGTCGCCGCCGGCGATCTTGTGGCGTGCATCGCCGAAGGGCGCGAACATTTTGGCCATCGGGTCATCGACCAGGATGTTGCGATCGGCAAGAAACAGAATCTTCGGGCGACGGTACTCGCCTGCGCGGTTCCAGCGGCTGCTCCAGAGCTTCCAGCAGATCTGGAAGGCCACACAGGTCTTGCCGGTGCCGGTAGCCAGGGTGGCGAGGATGCGCGTCTGACCGCGGAGGATCGCCTCGATCACGCGGTGGATCGCAATCTGCTGGTAGTAGCGCGGCACCTTGCCGGAAACAAGGTTGAAAGGCTCCAGCAGGTGGGCAGCCGCGTCCGGTGGGAGCAACTGCACCGCGGTCAAACGGGCAAAGAGCTCATCGGGTGTGGGGTAGCGATCGACCTCACGCTCGGTGCCAGCGGTGTAGTCAATCTCGATGATGCGCGGGCCGTTGGTGGCATAGGCGAACTTCAGCCCGAGAATCTCGGCGTACTCACGCGCCTGCTGTACGCCGGCCTCCGCCGGCACATTGCTTTCCTTGGCCTCGACCACGGCCAAGGGATAGTCCCGGCGGTAATACAGCAGGTAGTCAGCCCTTTTCAGCTTGCCGCGCCGAACCTTTCCCCCCGCGACGATGATGCGGCCGTTGGTGAAGCTGCGCTGCTCGCCGATGGCATGGGGCGCGCTTCCCCAGCCGGCCTCCATCAAGCGGGGCGTGACGAGCACCCGGCAGGTGTCCGCTTCGGTGATCAGACCATCCCGTACGATCTCGCCCTTCATCGTGTCACCCTTCGCTCAAATCTGACGGTTTGAACGGGCGGTCAGCCCGCCATCTGCCCCACGATGCGCGCCACCACCTCATCCACCGTCAGCCGCGTCGTATCCACGTCGAACGCGGCCATGCGGTAGAGATGGTCGCGCGCTTCGAGCGTGCGGTGGATGTTGTCCATCGCCTCGCGGTGGAGGGCCGGTTTGGCGATGCGGATGTCGTGCTGATCCATCACCCGGCGGAAGTGGGTGTCGGGCTCGGCGTGGAGCCACACGGTGAAGAAGGAGTTGAGCAGGATCTCGTAGGTGAGCGGTTCGGCGACGATGCCGCCGCCGGTGGCGAGCACCACCTGCGGGTGCTTCACCACCACCTGCTCCAGGCAGCGCCGCTCCAGGTTGCGGTAGCCGGACTGGCCGTAGAGCGTGATGATCTCCTGCAGGCTGAGGCCGGCTTCTTCTTCCACCTCGCGATTGAGCTCGACGAAGGGCCGGCCGAGGCGCGTGGCCAGGGCTTGCCCGACGGTGGACTTGCCCGCGCCGCGCAGCCCGGTGAGCACGATGCGATCCTTGCGCACACCTTCGGCGGGCTGAAAATCCGCAAAGATCTGTTCGCGGATGCGCGCGAGGTTGGACACCGGCTGGCGCTTGAGGAATTCGACGATCAGGTTGAGGTCGCCGGCGCGGGCTTCTTCGTCGCCGAAGAGGCTCGCCACCGACTGGTTGAGGGCCTTGGCCACCTTGCCCAGCACCACCACCGACACGTTACCCTGGGAGCTTTCCATGCGCGCCAGATGCGGCAGCGACACGCCGGACTGCTCGGCCAGGTTCTTGCGCGTCATGCCGCGCTGGCCGCGGAAATGGCGGATATTGCGGGCCAGCACCGCCAGCAGCGCCGCCGAATCCGCATCCAGCCCGGCCGCCGGGCTTTCGGCTGGTACGTCGGCCTGCACTTCCGTCTGGACTTCCTTCTCGTCCTGCTCCGCTGCCACGATGTCGCCTGTCATTTTTTGCAATCGCACATTTTAGCGCCTGACAGGCGATCGCCCAACGGTTCGACGTGTTACGTGGCCAGCATGTCCTGGTGCTTGCTGCCGAAGCCCAGATAGGCCTCAACCACCCGCGGGTCGTCGGCGAGATCGGAAGCCTTGCCTTCCATCGCCACCGCGCCCATCTCCAGCACGTAGGCGTAGTCGGCCACCTGCAGCGCGGCGCGGGCGTTCTGCTCCACGAGCAGGATCGACACGCCCCGCTCCCGCAGGCCGGCGATGATGCGGAAGATCTCCCGCACGATCAGCGGCGCGAGGCCCAGGCTCGGCTCGTCGAGCATCAGCAGCTTGGGCTTGCCCATCAGCGCGCGGCCGATGGCGAGCATCTGACGTTCGCCGCCCGACATGGTGGCCGCCGCCTGATCGCGCCGCTCCTTGAGCCGCGGGAAGAGCTCGAAGACTTCATCCATCGTCTTGGCCTGATCCCGGTGCCCCTGGCGGTAGCGCTGGAAGGCGCCCAGCAGCAGGTTGTCCTCGACGCTCATCTCGCCAAACAGGTCGCGCTTCTCGGGCACCAGGGCGAGGCCCTGGATCACCCGCTTCTCCACGTTGGCGCGGCGCTGGGCGTGGCCGTCGAAGACGATCCGCCCGGAGGAGTTCATCAGCCCCATGATCGCCGCGAGGCTGGTAGTCTTGCCGGCGCCGTTGGGGCCGATCACCGTGACGATCTGCCCGGCGCCCACCGTGAGGCTGACGTTATGGACCGCCTCGACCTCGCCATAATTGACCCGCAGGTCCTGCACTTCTAGCAGCGTGCTCATTCCACCGCCGTTCATTCCACACCTCCCAGATAGGCCGCGAGCACGCGCTCGTTCTGCTGGATTTCCTCCGGCAGGCCCTCGGCGATCTTCTCGCCAAACTCCATCACCACGATCCGATCGACCAGCCCCATCACGAAGTCCATGTCGTGCTCGACCAGCAGGATCGCCACGCCTTCGGCCTTGAGCTTCTTGAGCAGCTCGCCCAGGGCCTCCTTCTCCTTGAAGCGCAGGCCGGCGGCGGGTTCGTCCAGCAGCAGCAGGCACGGGTCGGCGGCCAGCGCCCGGGCGATCTCGACGATGCGCTGCTGGCCCAGGGCCAGGGAGCCGGCCTCGTCGTGCATGTGGGCTTCGAGCCCCACTCGGCGGATCTGCCGGGCGGCTTCGGCCAGCAGGCGTTCCTCTTCCTTGCGGTCGAGGCGCCAGGCGGCGGGGAAGACGCCGGTCGAGCCGCGCAGATGGGTGCCGATGGCGACGTTCTCCAGCACGCTCATCCGCGGCAGGAGGCGCACGTGCTGGAAGCTGCGGCTCATCCCGAGGCGGGCGATCTCGCGGGAGTCGTGCCCCGCCACCGCCTTGCCATTGAAGATGATCTCGCCCGAGGTGGGCGTATCGACGCCGGAGATCTGGTTGAACATGGTGCTCTTGCCGGCGCCGTTGGGGCCGATCAGCGCCAGGATCTCACCGGCCTTCACGCTGAAGTTCATGTTGTTGTTGGCAACGAGGCCACCAAACCGGCGCGTCACATCCTTCACTTCGAGGATCGTCTCGCCGCGGGTCGGCATCGCCCGGCGCGGCAGCGCGGCGGCGGTTTCCGACACCGGCTTGGGCGGCGCCTTCACCCGCAGCACGCGCAGCACCGCCGGCCACATGCCCTCCCGCGCCCGGTGCAGGATGAGCAGCAGCAACATGCCGAAGATGATGATCTCGAAGTTGCCCGAATGGCCAAACACCCGCGGCAGGAAATCCTGCAGCCACTGGTTGAGCAGCGTCACCAGCCCGGCGCCCACCACCGCGCCCCACACGTAACCGGCGCCACCCACCACCGCCATGAAGAGGTATTCGATGCCGTGGTGCAGGCCAAAGGGCGACGGATTCACCAGCCGCTGCATGTGGGCGTACAGCCAGCCGGCCGCCGCCGCGTGCAGCGCCGCGATCACGAAGATCACGATGCGCGAGCGGGATGTATCCACGCCCATCGCCTCGGCCATCACCACGCCGCCCTTGAGCGCGCGGATCGCCCGCCCCTCGCGGGAATCCAGCAGGTTCTGGGTGGTGACCACCGCCGCCAGCAGGAAGGCCCAGATCAGGTAATAGATCTCCGGGCCTTCATCCAGCGCCCAGCTGCCGATGCGGATCGGCGGCAGGCCCGAGATGCCGCTCTGGGCCCCCAGGAAATCCAGCGTGCCAAACAGGAAGTACAGGCTGATGCCCCACGCGATGGTGCCCAGCGGCAGGTAGTGGCCCGACAGCCGCAGCGTGAGCGAACCCAGCAGCAGCGCGATGAGCCCGGTGATCACCAGCCCGACAACCAGGGTGAGCCACGGCGACGCGCCGGCCCAGGCGATCCAGCCCGGCAGGCTGGTGGACGTGGTGAGCACCGCGGTGGTGTAGGCACCCACGCCCACAAAAGCCGCCTGCCCGAAGCTGGTGAGCCCGCCCACACCGGTGAGCAGCACCAGCCCCACGGCCACCAGGGCCGAGATGCCGATGTAGTTGAGCAGGGTGACGTAATAGGGCGGCAGCACTGCCGGCAGCACCGCCAGCACGGCCACCACCGCCAGGAGTCGAAGTACGTTCTTCATCGGGCTGGCAGCCCCTTGCTGCGGCAGCGCGCTGCCGGCCGACGTTTGCACATGGGTGTTCATTCCTCGTCCTCCACGTGATGACTGTTGAAGGAGCGCCACAGCAGCACCGGGATGATCAGCGTGAACACCAGCACCTCCTTGAAGGCACTCGCCCAGAACGACGAGAAGGATTCCAGCAGGCCCACCAGCACCGCGCCGGCCGCCGCCAGCGGATAGCTCGCCAGCCCGCCGATGATCGCGGCGACGAAGCCCTTCAGGCCGATGAGGAAACCCGTGTCGTAGTAGATCGTGGTGATCGGCCCGATCAAGAGGCCCGAGAAGGTGCCCAGCAGCGCCGCCAGCAGAAAGGTGAGCTTGCCGGCGACCACCGGCGAGATGCCCATCAGCTTGGCGCCGGATTGATTCACCGCCGTCGCCCGCAGCGCCTTGCCATAGATGGTGCGGGCGAAGAAGGCGTACAGCCCGACGATGAAGGCCAGCGAGCAGCCCACCACCCAGATCGTCTGCAGGTTGATGGTGAACTCGCCGAAAGTCAGGCTGCCCTCCGAGAACGGTGCGGTGCGCACGCCCTCGGCGCCGAAGAACACCAGCCCCAGCCCGGTGAGGATCAGATGCACCGCCACCGAGGCGATCAGCAGCACCAGCACGCTGGTGTCGGCGATGGGCTGATAGGCGATGCGGTAGATCATCGGCCCCAGCGGCACGAGGATCGCCAGGGTCAGCGCGATCTGCGCGACCATCGGCAGGCCGCTGCCATCCACGCTGTACAGCAACGCGGCCAGCGCCAGCGGATAGGCGAGGTTCCAGCCCACGAGGCCGCCGACGCCTTCCATGTCCTTGTCGCGCACCCGGCCGATCAGGTCGATCGCCGCCACGAAGGCGCCCATCGCTACCAGCAACCACACCGTGGCCGGCACCTTGCCGGCCTGCAGCGCGGCCAACGTGAGCGCCCCGAAGGCGACGAACTCGCCCTGGGGAATGAAGATCACCCGGGTGACCGAGAAGACGAGGACCAGGGCCAACGCCAGCAGGGCATAGATCGCCCCGCCGGTCACCCCGTCCTGTCCGAGTATCAAAACGATTCCTGCATCCAAGGCCGAACCCCTCTCCTTAACCAGACTACCGTCAAGCCGCATCTAATATTTGATATAAGCGGCACCTATTCTCCAACAAATATACTTTATACGATATCTTTGAGCTGCAACAACTCTTTTTTGATATCTTTTATGAGCGGCGCACGTATCGAACACTCAAAAAAGAACCGGCCACCTGAAATCAGGTGGCCGGTTCGTGGCGATCAGCGCGGCAGGAAGGCAGGCTCCGCGGGCGGCGGAGCCGGGTCAGCTCACCCCCGGTAAGGCCCGGCGCCAAGGCCGATGGGCGCGGGCGCGGCGGCGACGAGCTTCGAGAACACGTCGGCGAAATCCTCCGGCTTGCCGCGGGTGCCGCTCATGGGGTCACGATCCTGGGTGAAGGCGCGATCCACCTCGGCCCAATCTTCGGCGGTGAGCACCTTGCGGGCCAGCGGCAGGGCTTCGCGCTCTTCCAGCAGCATGTGGCTGCGGTAGAAGTCGGCGTAGTGGTCGAAGGCGGCGGCGAAGTCGGCGAGCTTGGTCGGATCGGCGGCGTAGGCGGCCAGCGCCGCCTCCAGGGCCTGGATACGCTCGGCCGAGGCCTGGTGCTGGCGGTCGAGCTCGGCCAGGGCTTCGGCGCCTTCGCTGGTGCGGGCCTTGAGCCGCGCGAAGAGGATGTCTTCCTTCGGGTGGTGGCGCTTCTCGGGGTAGGCGTCGAGGTAGTGGATCATCGCCTCGAAGAGCCGGAGATCAGGCTGCAGGCGGCCGGAGACGACTTCCTTGAGCATGAAGCGGACGGCATGGAGGATGGCGGCGAGGGACTGGTGTTCGTCGCCGAGGATGCGAAGGGCTTCCATCGGAAGGGTTCTCCTGAAACGGGGCAGCGCCGCAACCGGCCACGCCGCCCCCGGTTGCTCACGTGGCCAGCATGGCCTGGTGCTTGCTGCCGAGGCCCAGATAGCTCTCGATGACGCGGGGGTCGTCGCGCAGAGACTGGGCCTCGCCGTGCATCTTGATGCCGCCGTTTTCGAGCACGTAGGCGTAGTCGGCCACCTGCAACGCGGCGCGGGCGTTCTGCTCGACCAGCAGGATCGACACGCCCCGCTCGCGCAGGCCGCTGATGATGCGGAAGATCTCGCGCACGATCAGCGGCGCGAGGCCCAGGCTGGGTTCGTCGAGCATCAGGAGCTTGGGCTTGCCCATCAGCGCGCGGCCGATGGCCAGCATCTGGCGTTCGCCGCCGGACATGGTGGCCGCTGCCTGCTTGCGCCGCTCCTTGAGCCGCGGAAAGAGCTCGAAGACTTCCTCCATCGTCGCCGCCTGATCCCGGTGGCCCTGGCGATAGCGCTGGAAGGCGCCCAGCACGAGGTTGTCCTCGACGCTCATCTCGCCGAACAGATCGCGCTTTTCGGGCACCAGGGCAAGCCCCTGGATGACCCGCTTCTCCACGTTGGCGCGGCGCTGGGCGTGGCCGTCGAAGACGATCCGTCCGCTCGACGGCAAGAGGCCCATGATCGCCGCGAGGCTGGTCGTCTTGCCCGCGCCGTTGGGACCGATGACGGTGACGATCTGGCCGGCCTCGACTTTCAGGCCGATGTGATGCACCGCCTCGACCTTGCCGTAATTGACCCGCAGATCTTCCACTTCAAGCAACGCGCTCATTCCACACCTCCCAAATACGCCGCCAGCACGCGCTCGTTCTGCTGGATTTCCTCCGGCAGCCCTTCGGCGATCTTTTCTCCGAACTCCATCACCACGATGCGATCCACCAGGCCCATCACGAAATCCATGTCGTGCTCGACCAGCAGAATCGCCACGCCTTCCGCCTTGAGCTTCTTCAGCAGCTCGGCCAGCGCTTCCTTCTCCTTGAAGCGCAGACCGGCGGCCGGCTCGTCGAGGAGCAGCAGACAGGGGTCGGCGGCCAGCGCGCGGGCGATCTCGATGATGCGTTGCTGGCCGAGGGACAGCGAACCGGCCTCCTCGTGCATGTGCTCCTCCAGACCGACGCGGCGGATCTGCCGGGCCGCTTCGGCGAGCAGACGCTCTTCTTCCTTGCGCTCCAGGCGCCACGCGGACGGGAAGACCCCGCCGGAGCCGCGCTGGTGGGTGCCGATGGCGACGTTCTCGAGCACGCTCATGCGCGGCAGCAGGCGCACATGCTGGAAGCTGCGGCTCATGCCGAGACGCGCGATCTCCCGCGAGTCGTGGCCGGAGACGGCCTTGCCGGTGAACACGATCTCGCCGGACGTCGGCGTATCGACGCCGGAAATCTGGTTGAACATGGTGCTCTTGCCGGCGCCGTTGGGGCCGATCAGGGCCAGGATTTCGCCGGCGTGCATGTTGAAGTTCATCTGGTTATTGGCCACCAGCCCGCCGAAGCGCCGGGTCACGTCCTTCACTTCGAGGATCACTTCGCCGCGGGTCGGCATCGTGCGGCGCGGCAGCGCCGCGGCGGTGTCGACCAGCTTCTTGGGCTCGGCCTTGATCCGCAGCACGCGCAGCACCGCCGGCCACAGGCCTTCGCGGGCACGGTGCAGGATCAGCAGCAGCAACATGCCGAAGATGATGATTTCGTAGTTGCCGGCGTGGCCGAACAGCTTGGGCAGCCAGTCCTGCAGCCACTGGTTGAGCAGCGTCACCAGCCCGGAGCCGATCACCGCGCCCCACACGTAGCCGGCGCCGCCGACCACCGCCATGAACAGGTACTCGATGCCGTGGTGCAGCCCGAAGGGCGACGGATTGACCAGCCGCTGCATGTGGGCGTACAGCCAACCGGCGGCGCTGGCGTGCAGCGCGGCGATCACGAAGATCACGATGCGCGAGCGCGAGGTGTTCACACCCATCGCCTCGGCCATCACCACGCCGCCCTTGAGAGCGCGGATCGCGCGGCCCTCGCGGGAATCGAGGAGGTTCTGGGTGGTGATCACCGCCGCCATCACGAAGGCCCAGATCAGGTAATAGATCTCGCTGCCCTCGTCGAGCACCCAGCCGCCGATGCTCACCGGCGGCAGGCCGGATATGCCGCTCTGCGCACCGAGAAAATCCAGCGTCCCGAACAGGAAGTAGAGGCTGATGCCCCACGCGATGGTGCCCAGCGGCAGGTAATGGCCGGACAGTTTGAGAGTCAGGGAGCCCAGCAGCAGCGCGATGGTGGCGGTGATGACGAGGCCGACGATCAGTGCCAGCCACGGCGATTGCCCGGCCCATGCAAGCCAGCCCGGCAGGTTGTCGGCGGTGGTGAGCACCGCCGTGGTGTAGGCGCCGACGCCCACGAAGGCCGCTTGCCCGAAGGAGGTGAGCCCGCCGACGCCGGTGAGCAGCACCAGACCGACGGCCACCAGCGCCGAGATGCCGATGTAGTTGAGCAGGGTGACGTAATACGGCGGCAGCAGCGCGGGCACCAGCGCCAGCACGGCAAGCACGACCAGAAGGCGGACAGACTGTTTCATTCTTCGTCCTCCACGTGATGGCTGTTGAACGAGCGCCACAACAGCACCGGGATGATCAAGGTGAACACCAGCACTTCCTTGAAGGCGCTGGCCCAGAACGACGAGAAGGATTCCAGCAGCCCCACCAGCACGGCGCCGGCCGCGGCCAGCGGGTAGCTGGCCAGCCCGCCGATGATCGCGGCGACGAAGCCCTTGAGGCCGATCAGGAAACCGGTGTCGTAGTAGATGGTGGTGATCGGGCCGATGAGCAGCCCGGAGAACACCCCGAGCAGCGCCGCCAGCAGGAAGGTGAGCTTGCCGGCGACCACCGGCGAGATGCCCATCAGCTTGGCGCCGGATTGATTCACCGCGGTCGCCCGCAGCGCCTTGCCGTACAGCGAGCGGGAAAAGAAGACATACAACCCGACGATGAAGGCCAGCGAGCTGCCGACCACCCACAGGGTTTGCAGGCTGATCGACACCTCGCCGAGCATCAGGTTGCCTTCGGAGAACGGCGCGGTACGCACGCCCTCGGCGCCGAAGAAGACCAGGCCGAGACCGGTCAGGATCAAATGCACCGCCACCGACGCAATCAACAGCACCAGCACGCTGGTGTCGGCGATGGGCTGGTAGGCGATCCGATAGATCATCGGCCCCAGCGGCACCAGGATCGCCAGCGTCAGCGCGATCTGCAGCGGCATGGCCAGCTCGCCGAGGTTCACGCTGTAAAGCAGCGCGGCCAGCGCCAGCGGGTAAGCCACGTTCCAGCCGAGCATGCTGCCCAGACCTTCCGTGTCGCGGTCGCGCAGGTTCGCCAAGCCGTCGATGGCGGCCACGAACGCCCCCATCGCCACCAGCAACCACACCGTCGCCGGCACCTTGCCGGACTGCAGCGCCGCCAGCGTGAGCGCCGCGAAGGCGATGAACTCGCCCTGCGGAATGAAGATCACCCGCGTGACCGAAAAAATCAGGACCAGGGCCAAAGCCAGCAAGGCATAGATCGCCCCGCTGGTCACCCCGTCCTGCCCGAGTATCAAAACGATTCCTGCATCCAAAGCCGAACCCTCCCCGTCCAAGACAAAAACCACCAAGCCGCATCTAATATTTGATATCAGCGGCGCTTATCCTCCGATGAATGTACTTTATACGATATCTTTCTTTTCAAACAACTCTTTTTTGATATCTTTTTGAGACTCGAACCGGCACCCCCGCAAACGGCCGCCCAAAAAGAAACCGGCCGCCTGGGTTACAGGCGGCCGGTCGGGGGATGCTGCGGCGATAAGAGGCGCGGGCTCAGCCCTTGTAGGGCCCGGCGCCGAAGCCGATGGGCGCCGGCGCGGCGGCCACCAGTTTGGAGAACACCGCGGCAAAGTCTTCGGGCTTTTCGCGGGTTCCGCTCATCGGGTCGGCGTCGGAGGCGAAAACCCGGTCCACATCGGCCCAGTCCTGCTCATTGAGGTGCTGGCGCGCCAGCGGGATGATCTCGACTTCTTCGAGCATCATGTGATTGCGGTAGAACTCGGCGTAGTTGTCGAAGGCGCGGGAAAACTCGCCCAACTGGCCGCGGTCGGCCGCATAGGCCTGCAGCGCGTCCTCCAGCGCCTTGATGCGGGCCACCGCGCCCAAATGCTGACGTTCGACCTTGACCAGCGCTTCGGCGCCGTCGGCGGTGCGCGCCTTGAGGCGTTCGAAGAGGAAATCCTCCTTCGGGTGATGGCGCTTTTCCGGATAGGCGTCGAGGTAATGGATCATCGCCTCGAACAGTTTCATGTCCGGCTGCAGACGGCCGGCGGCCACTTCCTTGAGCATGAAGCGGACGGCGTGAAGGATGGCGGCGAGGGACTGATGCTCGTCCGAAATGATGCGTAAGGCTTCCATGATGGGGTTCTCCTTTAGGTCGAGAGCAGTTCCTGGTGTTTGCTGCCGAGGCCGAGATAGCTTTCGATGACGCGCGGATCGTCGCGCAGGGCGTGGGCTTCGCCGTGCATCTTGATGCCGCCGTTTTCCAGCACATAGGCGTAGTCGGCCACCTGCAGCGCGGCGCGGGCGTTCTGCTCCACCAGCAGGATCGACACGCCGCGGCGACGCAGCTCGGCGATGATGCGGAAGATTTCCCGCACGATCAGCGGCGCCAGGCCCAGGCTGGGCTCATCGAGCATCAAGAGCTTGGGCTTGGCCATCAGCGCGCGGCCCACCGCCAGCATCTGGCGCTCGCCGCCCGACATGGTGCCGGCCTGCTGCGCACGCCGTTCCTTGAGGCGCGGAAACAGGGCGTACACCTCTTCCATCGTCTGCAGGTGGTCGCGGTGGCCCGTGCGGTGGCGCTGGAAGGCGCCGAGCAGCAGGTTGTCCTCGATGGTCATGGAGCCGAACAGCTCGCGCTTTTCGGGCACGAGGTTCATCCCGCGCACCACCATCCGCTCGACTTCCGGCACCGCTTCGATGCTGCCGTCGAAGGCCACGTCGCCGCGGGACGGCAGGAGGCCCATGATCGCCGAGAGGGTGGTCGTCTTGCCGGCGCCGTTGGGGCCGATCACGGTGACGATCTTGCCTTCGCCCACCGACAGGCTGACGCCGCTCACCGCCTCGACCTTGCCGTAGGCCACCGAGAGGTTCGTCACTTCGAGTACGTTGCGCGTGCTCATCACACACCTCCCAGATAGGCTTCGAGCACCGCCGGGTCCTTCTGGACTTCTTCCGGCAGACCTTCGGCGATCTTCTCGCCGAACTCCATCACCACGACGCGATCGACCAGGCTCATCACGAAGTCCATGTCGTGCTCGACGATCAGCACCGCCATGCCTTCGGACTTGAGCCGCCGGAGCAGCTCGGACAAGGCCTGTTTTTCCTTCAGGCGCAGGCCGGCGGCCGGCTCGTCGAGCAGCAGCAGGCAGGGATCGGAACACAAGGCGCGGGCGATCTCGAGGATGCGCTGCTGGCCCAGGGCCAGGCTGCCGGCCTCCTCGTGCATGAACTCGCCGAGTCCGACGCGTTCGACCTGGATCGCCGCTTCGCGCATCAGGCGCGCTTCTTCGACGCGGTCGAGCCGCCACGCGGCAGGCAGCACACCCTTGCTGCCGCGGCGATGGGCGCCGATGGCCACGTTCTCGAGCACCGTCATCTTGGGCAGCAGGCGCACATGCTGGAAGGTGCGGCTCATGCCCA
>ERZ650311.135-NODE-135-length-46621-cov-7.261435_pt1 | contig 46621 bp, 117 predicted proteins | sample MGYA00376247_ERZ650311 | MGnify/ENA primary metagenome ERZ650311 (study PRJEB26733, sample SAMN07839324) | wastewater metagenome | biome: small river; feature: stream; material: water | place: USA: North Carolina | collected 2016-07-28 ... | reverse complement strand
GTTGCGGCGCTCCTCCACCGACCTCCGGTAGGCCTCCTTCTCGGCGGCGATCACCTCCTTGGGCCGGTTGAGGGAGCCCTTGGGGCGACCGCGGCCGCGCTTCGCAGGGGCACCGGGCTGGCCGGCGGCCTGCTGCGCCTTCTTGCGCTCGGCCTCCCGGCGCTCGGCCAGGATGGCGCTGACGTCGAAGGGGTCGGTGCCGGCGGGCGGGGCCAGGTAGACCGCGGTGCACTCCGGGTCGTTGTACCGGAAGTTCTCGCGGCGGGTGGCCATGCCGAAGTCCTCGTTGATCCCCTTGCACGCCCCCGTCTCGTCGTCGATGTGGGTGACCCGGATCACCTTGGTCCGGAGCCACGGGTGGCGGACGGTGCCCGCCGGGTCCGTCGGGTCGGGACGGGGGTCGAGCCAGCGGGTCCGCATCTCGACGACGACCCGGTCGCCCACGTCGAAGAGGGGCAGGGGAGCGGGCTCGCCGGGCGGCCAGACGACGCCGGGCTGGAGGTGGGAGACGGGAGGCTTGCGGCCCTGCCACCGGGCGTACCGGGCCTCGTCGCTCAGCAGGTTGTCGGCCATGACGCTGGCCTTCTCGGCGTCGCTCAGGCCGTAGTCGTGCCCGGAACGCGTGCTGAAGCGGGGCCCGCCCTCCTCCTCGTCGGAACGCGTGCCTGCGCCGTCCTCGTCACCGGAACGCGTGACTGCACTGTCCGGCGGGGGCGGGTCCCCGTCCACCAGCTCCACCGTCACCTCGTCGCCATCCGTGCCCTCGAGGGCCTCGCTCGAAAATTCCTGAACCGGGTCCGTGGTGGCATCCATTGGCCCCACTATAAAACAACTGGCCCCCAAGTTTCACCGTGCTGATTCGGGCACAGGCCAAAATCTTCGGACCCGACTGGGACCGGAACGGGAGGCAGAAACCGGAAGGGTTCCACAGAGCAGACCGGATCGGCGGAGGGAACGGCAACTGCCGAGGACCCAGCTAGTAAAGGATCGCGGGAGCAGGTCGGGCAGGCGACTACCACGGAGGGGACGCCCTGTACACTCCCCAGCTCCGCTCGCGAGCGTACCTGTGTCCGCGCTCGTGCCACACGAACTCCCACCGAGGGGACCAAGTGGCCCTCCACAGACGGGATGATTCCATACTGATCCTGGCGTGGGAGGCCGAGACGGGCCCGGAACGCGGCAGAAGATGGCTGCGGTGGGCTGTGAGAAGGGGATGAGGACGGAACGAGTCTTGCGCCCCCAGCTCCGCCCTCTCCCGCACGGCCGCGCCACTGTGCTGCTGCAGATGAGCACGGGAGCCCAGTCGACTGGGGAGGGAGGGCCTGGGCCAGGGGGCAGGCACGGGTGGCTAGCTCTGGTCTACTGCTTGCCTTCTTCTGCCTGGCGCACGGGGGATCAGATCGCCTTCGGATCCGATCTGCGCGGGACCAAGAAGAGGGTCGAAGCGGCTGTGTAAACCGCAGCCGGAAGTGGTAGAATGGATCCAGGTGGCGGAGGTTGGGCCCGAACGGGGGATCGCAGTCGATCCCATCCGGTTGGCGCGGCCCATGGGACTGCCTCGACCAGAGGGCAGGCTCAGTCCGACCGGGCGGGCCAGCGCTCCCCGTCGGGCCAGACCACCTCCAGGCCCTCCAGGCGGCAGCCGTCGAAGCGGACGCAGGTGTGGGGGGACGAGTAGGAGCGGGAGGCCCGCCGCATCGCCTCCCTCTGCTTCTCCCGAGGCAGGGCGTGGATGCGAGCGTGGGCCTCCCGCAGGCGGTCGTCGTCAGGGTGCGGCATGCTTGCCTTCCAGGGCCGACCGCAGCGCGGTGGCCAGGGCCAGGTGGGCGGGCTGCTCGTGGGGGACGACGCAGGGGGCGACCTCGTCCAGGGCGGCCAGCAGGTTGCGGGCCGTCTCCTTGGTCATGGTCACCTGGACGTCGGGCGAGCTCTGGGTGTAGTTGATGACCTTGGTCCGGAAGACCCCCGACTTGGGCGGGGCCGGGACGCGCCTCTCCCCTCTGGCTTGGGCGGCCTCGTCTTCCCGCGCCTTGAGCCAGGCAGTCACCATCGACACGTGCCGGTTGCCCGGAACGCGTGCCAGCGCCTCCAGCAGCCTGCCGCGCTGTGCCCTCCCGGGCACGCACTCCAGCAGGGCCGCGTGGAGCCCCCTGAGGGTCCTCACGTTGACCATGTTCGCCTTCTCCTCGGGGCCGGCACCGCGCCTGCCCCTCCACGGGGCGAAGGCCCGCCCGAGGTCTCCCCCGGGTCGGGCTCGCGTTTCCCTCTGGCTCTGGGATACCCTACCTCAGGCCGGCCCTCCCTTGCACAGGGTGTGCTCCCACTCCCGGTAGCTCTTCTTCTTGGCGTGGCTCCGCCTGTCCTGGACCCCCAGGACCACGTCGAAGGCGGGCGCCTCCTTGCTGCGGACCTTCATGTTCTGGATGTTCTGCGTCCGGACGTAGAAGTCCCGCGCCTTGGCCTCCGTCGGGAAGGTGCGGGCCAGCGCCTCGTTCGGGTCGCGCCGGTCGGAGAAGTCGCACCGGTAGATGCGGACGGTGAACTCCCGGTTGGCGGGCAGGATGTGGGAGGCCAGGACGTCGATGTACTTGGGCAGGTCGCCCCCGGGCAGGGAGGCCGGGCGACCCGTCTCCTCGGGCTCCTCCCCGGCAGGCTGGGTCGGCCGGTTGTCCAGGCCGTCCACGTCGGTGGGCCGGTCGCTGGGAACGCGTGCCGCCCCGTCCAGCACCCGCCGCAGGCAGCGGTACAGGGCCGCCGTCGCCATGCCCGGGTGGGCCTCCACGTCGAACTTCTCCAGGTCCTCCATCAGCTGGCGCGCCTCGGTTGGGCCCATGTCGACCCTCACGGTGATCTCGGGCTTCGCGGCCAGGCCTTCTTGCAGACGGTATGCCTCCATGTGGCCTCCTTCCACGGGCGCAAGGCCCGCCCTCCGTGGGAGGGTCGAGCCTGCTGCCCGGGCGACCGGGGAGTCCCGCAACGCGTGCCGGTCAGGCGTCCGCGGCCGGAGCGCCGTTGGCGAAGCCGGGCTTCATGAAGTGGCCGCGCTCCTCCAGGCCGGTGTTGGTCATCCCCAGCACCATGTTCTTGCCGTTGCACCCCCACCGGTTCTTGTCGACCTCGAGGATGAGGCACCCGAAGGTGTCGCTCTTCTCCTTCTGGTCGTAGAAGAGGTGCATGTGGGCATCGATGGCGTGCTTGACCTTGTTGTTGCCCAGGAACTGCCCGTTCTTGCCCACCTGGTTGATGAAGAAGCACACCCCGAAGTTCTTCTGCATCCAGTCGACGATGGCCTCGGTGCAGTGCTCGGGCGTCTTGGACGTGGTGCCGCGGGAGTTGCCGTCCTTGTCGGCGTACTTGCCGTCGTCCAGCGTCTGCATCGAGTCCTGCAGGTAGAAGATCTGCTTGCCCTTGTTCTTCGGGTCGGCCTTCAGCTTGTCGAGGTGCGCCAGGATCTTGGGCAGCATGATCTCCTCGCCCACCTGGAAGTCGCCGAGCTTGTTGCCGAAGAGGCGCTCGCAGGCCATCTTCGCCTGGAACAGGCTCTCCTCGCCGGTGTTGTAGAGGGCGATGTTGCCGCTCATGTGGATCGAGTGCGCCATCTGCCGGAGCAGCGTCGACTTGCCGGCGCCGGGCTCGCCGGTCAGCATCACCGTCATGGTGGGGGTGCACCCCTCGCCGCCCAGCGCCTCGTCGACGAAGTTGATGCCCGTCTTGACCTTGTGGCGGAGCGCCTCGGGCACCTCGATGCTGCGGATGCGGGTGCCGATCTCGAAACCACGAGCGACGTCGAGCTTCATGTCACGAGCCATGTTCACCTACCTGGCGAGAGGACTTGCTGCCGGGGCCCGACCACCGTGCCGCCGGTCTGTCTGTTGTATCCCAGAAGCCATCAAAGGTTCACTGCGGCCTGCTGCCGCCGCGGCCGAACTCCGCGTTCAGGAGCTTCCCGATCGAGCGTGCGTGCTGCATGGCGCTGGCGCTCATCGTGTTGATGTCGTCGAGCACGTCGCTCGGGATCCCACCCGCCGCCTCGAGCGCTAGCCGCGCGCTGGCGAGCGCGTGTTTGGCGTTGGTGAGCTCGAAGTGTGCCTTGTGCAGCTGGGTTCGTACCTTGTCGTCCATGACCGCAGCCTACCACACTTCTCCGGCCTCCTGCACTTTTCGTGCTATTGACAATGATAGTCATTATCATGTGAGGACGTAGGCACCGTGTTGATTACACTGTCAACATGGCATGGACGTACGAAAGGTGGATGCAGTGGTACAGGAAGCACAAGTACGGGCTTGAGCCCGAGCGCTTCAAGGAGCTGCTGGTGCAACAGGACAACAAGTGCGCCATCTGTCGGTGCGACTTCGTGCACATTGAGGAGGAGAAGCCCGCCGGCCGCCGGCGCAATCGCTCGAACATCAATGTCGATCACTGTCACAAGACGGGCGTGGTACGTGGACTGCTGTGCGCAGGGTGCAATCGTGGCCTGGGAAACTACGAGAATGAGAAGTGGCGTGCTTCGGCGCAAGCGTACCTGGAAGCTTCGAAGCAAGAGTGAAACCGACGGGCATCTGTGGTACAACCGGAACATGTCAACCCACACCACTCTCCTGGATGCGAAGCTGTTCATCAAGGGCGCCAGCGCCGACGACCTGACCGAGCTCATCGACTCGCTCAACGCCCGGCGCCTGGTCCTGGACGGGCAGGCGCAGTTCACCTACCCGCGCGGGTCGAAGGTCAAGTTCAACTCGGGGCGCCGGGGCTGGGTCTACGGCGTCGTCGAGGAGTGGAAGCGCGGCGGCAAGGCCGTGGTGCGGCCCGACACCGGCGGGCTGAAGTGGACGGTGGGCGGCTCCCACCTCGAGCCGCAGTGAAACCCAGAACCGAACTGAGGTAGACTGGGGCCATGACGACCACCGAGCTCCGCAGGCTGTGGAACGAGAAGGTGACCCGGGACGTCCCGCTGACGAAGGAGGAGAAGGACGCCTTCGTCAGCGCCTACTGGGACGGCACCCTGCCCCGCATCGAGGGCATCAACCAGTGGGTCGAGGACGGGTGCAAGAGCTTCGACGCCCTGGACGGGAGGGGCGGGTGAGCGCCGCCGCCGACGAGCCCCGCCTCGGGTGCGAGGCCTTCGAGCTGGAGGTGGGCACCGAGTTCAGCATGGACGAGGGCTACACCTGGCTGGTGGTGCGCACCGAGCCCCAGTACGTCAGCGAGGACATCGAGTGCGACGACCTGTACTTCATGGCCTCGCCCAAGGAGTCGACCGGCCTGTCGGCCTGGGAGCGGGTGCAGCTGTCCGACCGGCGCCGCGTGCTCCTCGAGCGCGGGTGGGGTTCCACGGTGAAACCTGCCTGAGAACTGAGGTAGGTTAGACCCATGGAAACCACCACCGCAATCGTCGTCGCCTCTCCCGCTCCCCTCGCCCCGCCCCCGCGCAAGACGTACCCGAAGGGCGCCTGGATCAAGATGACGGGCTTCGACCCGTACGGGTTCTGCGGGCGCGAGCGCCACCCGAGCGAGTCGGACGTCGGCTTCTTCGGGCGGGTCGAGAAGGTGAGCGTCTCGACGTGCGACGAGGAGGGGTGCCTGCTGTCCCACGACGAGGACGCCCCCGACGGCACCGAGCTGGCGGGCGAGTACAGCTACGCCTGCTACCTGGTCCGCGCCCACAGCGGGCGCCTGCTGGACCTGATGGACCACGAGGTCGAGGCTCTCGACCTGGGACCCGGCGTCACGCCGGCGTGAGGAGGGGACATGGGGGGCAAGAAGGGGAAGTGGGAAAAGGATCGCGAGCGGGCTGAGCGCCTGGCGCAGGGCCAACCGGTCGGCGTGCTGGCCGGCTCCCTGTGCGGGAGGCTGACGCTGGACGGGCGTGTCGACGACGCCTGCGACCTGGCGCGCCTGTTCTCCGAGGTCGACATGGTCACCGGCCTGGAGGTCGACAAGGGCGTCGGGCTGGCCCACGCCCACTCGGCCACCGTGCTGGGGGCGGCGCTGGTGCTGCGGCTGCTGGGCGAGGGGCGGGCGACCGACGCCCACCGGCTGGTCGTCCTGTTCACGGCGACCAAGATCGGGGAGGGCGACTACGCGTCCCTGGTCCCGAGCGCGTGACTTCAGCAGTGAACCACGCGTGATTCCGTGGTACAACGGAAGCATGGCAACCTCCCGACCCACCGCCCCCTTCAAGCGGGGCACCAAGCTCACCGTCACCGACCCCAACATCAACGGCGGCAAGCCCACCGAGGCCAAGTACGTCCGGTGGTGGGGCGCCGAGCGCTCCGCCCTCGTCGTCGTCAAGTACGCGTGCGGCAAGGGCGGCGAGCACGAGACGACCACCCACGTCGACTTCTGCAGGCCCAGCCTGGGCCTGCGCGCCCAACGCGCGGAGCTGGAGCCCGCGGGGGTGCACCGCAGCAAGAGCGCCTGGGGCATCACCGACGGCAAGAAGTGGTTCTTCTACGCCTACGAGACGCAGGCGGAGGCCGAGGCGGTGATGGCCAAGTTCACGACCCCCGACCACGTCCGGGTCAACATCGCGCACCGCGCGCCGGTGGCCATGGCCTAGCCCCTGGGGGTCGGCCCCCACGTTGGCCCAAGAGTAATCGCCAGAACAAGAGAAGGGTGGCCTAAGGCTCCCGGGACGAATTGTCCCGCGGGGCCTTTTGCCGTCTCTCCTCACCGCGCTCCGCCGGCGCAGGAGGGGCGGGAGCGGGGCAAGAGAAGCGGGGCCCGAAATGCAAAAACGGCTCGGCGGGCTAGCCCCCTTCCGGAGCCGCCCGCCGAGCCTGGTTGTCTTCCCCCCGTCGCCGGGGCGCCGGTCACCCGGCCTTCGCCTCGCGCTTCTTGAACTCGACCACCCGGGAGGTCCACACCTCGACGATGGGCTTCCCGCCGTCGACCACCTGGGTCACCTGGATGCGGTGCACCGCGCCCTTCTTGGGCAGGACCTCGACCGTGACCTGGTCATCCTTGGTGAGCTTGCTGGTGTCGCTGGAGCGCGGGCCGAAGTAGAGGCCGTCGAAGCAGAGGAGGAGCGAACCAGCGCGGGGGTAGAGGCGGCGGGCACCGGACTTCGCGATCATGGTCATCGTGGTAACCTCCAGGGCGGGCGGGTTGGAGCACCTTGCTTCCTTGCCGCCGTCCTTGATGGTCTAGTTGTACCACGGCAGGGCCCCAAGGTACACTGTCGGACCCGTGCAGATCGAGGATCCGCAGTGAAAGCACGGGCCCAGCCGTCGACTTCAAGACCTGCACAACTCGGCAATGACCTTGTCCGCCGCCAAATTGTGTACCTCACGGCAGGCTGTGGTATTGTCTAGTCATCGGCAAACGGCACCTACGGGGAAGGGAGGTGCCGCCCAAGGACCAACGGAAAGAGGACACACCATGAGCAATCTCGAGACGACGGGCGGGCAGACGGACCAGAGCATCGCGGCGACGGACGCGGCGGTGAACGCGGCGAAGGCGAAGGTGGCGGCGCGCAAGGCGGCCGCGGGCGGCAGCGGCGCCGAGGGCGCGCCGCCGGCCGAGGGCGAGAAGGCGAAGCGCAAGATCTACACCCCCGAGGAGCGCCTCGCCCGGGCCCAGCAGCTCGAGGCCGACCGCGCCAAGCGCAAGGCGGACCGCAAGGCGGCGAGCGACGCCAAGAAGGCCGAGGCGCAGACGAACCGCGGCACCCCGCACATGAGCAAGGTCGAGAAGGCGGGCGCCGGCCTCGCTCCGATGGACGCCGAGACCCAGGCCATCTTCGACGAGGCGCGGGGCTCGCTCAACCAGGCGCAGCTCGACATCCTGACGGCGCACCTCGCCTTCCACAGCCGCAAGGTGAGCACCCAGGGCTCGGTCGGCCTCAAGCTCGCCGAGGGCACCCCGGTGCGCATCATCGCCGGTCCCGCCAAGCTCATCGGCAAGACGGGCACGGTCGCCAAGTGGCAGAAGGTGCACTGCTACATCACGGTGCCCGGCATGAACAAGCCGGCGTACCTCTTCAACGCCCAGGTCGAGGAGATCAAGGCCGAGGCGAGCGAGCCCGAGGCCCCCGCCTCCGGCGAGCAGGCGTCCGACGAGGCCGCCGCGGCCTGAGCGCCTCCCGCGGAAGTCCAGCTGAAGTGTGCGGGGCCGGTGCCACTGGGTGCCGGCCCCGTGCCGTTTCGGCAGTGAATCTCGGGTCCGACCGTGGTACAACGGAACCATGGAAAACCCCAACCGCTACGGTCGCCCCACTCGCCGCATCCGCCCCACCGAGTTCGGAGGCGGCGTCGGCCACGTCACCTGCTCGTACGACGAGCTGGTCAGGTGCTTCGGCAAGCCCACCTACGTGGCCGGCCAGCGCGAGCAGACGAAGATCGCGATGGAGTGGAAGCTGGAGGACCGCGTCACCGGCAACCTGTTCTCCGTCTACGAGTGGAAGTCGACGACGCGGTACAGCAGCCACCCGTCGGCGCTGTCGCTCGCGGCCCTGCGTCGGCTGCCCGAGTTCGAGTGGAACATCGCCGCCGGGCGCTTCGACCTGGACGCCCTCCAACGCTGGATGAGCGAGAAGCTGGGGCGCGAGGTCAAGGTCCGGAGGGGCTGAGGAGGACGCATGAGCAAGAAGCCCGCACCCATCAAGACGCCCGTCTACGAGTGGACCAAGCTGAGCGCCTGGATCCAGTCGACCAACCCGGACCTCGTCGAGCGCCTGCGCGAGGTCCTGTTCGAGCGCGGCCCCGAGAACGGGCTGCTGGTACACGCCTGCAACCTGTACAGGCTGCCCGAGCTCGACCAGCAGTACCTCGCCGACGAGCTGGGCGGGGGCACCGAGGACTACGCCATCTGGCTGTCCTGGTAGCAGTGCAATCCGCCGCCGAACCGTGGTAAAACGTGATCATGAAGATCACCGTCAGCGGGCTTCCGGGAGAAGGCAAGACCACCATCGCGCTGCTCATCGCTGCGGCGCTCATCAACGCCGGCATCGACGCCACCGTCGAGGACGAGGACGTCCAGGACCTGGGCGAGGCGCTCGACAACCCGCTACAGCCCAAGCGCATGCAGGCCCTCGCCTCCAAGGAGGGCTTCAACATCGTCATCGATACCGTCCAGCCGCCCAAACGCGAGCACGTCAATGCCCAGTGCGAGCTGCTGCGTCGATACGCTCAAGCCGTCAAGCTCGACTTCTGCGATCGAGCGAAGCTGGTCGCCGACTGGGGCGAGGAGGAGTGGGAGGGCGTTGAGTGCGCTGCCTTCATCCGGTCCCAGGGACCCACTGGCGACATGGTCGCCCTCGTCGAGTCCGACGGGACGATCAAGGCGCGGGTTCACTGCGCTGATCCCGACAACTTCATGGACGAGGACAAGTTCGCCAGCGTCCTGACGTGCGAGATGGAACGTGCGGTGAAGCGCCGGCGCAAGCTCCACGCCGAGTGACACGCATTTCGCGCGGGCGGCTGTGAAATCCTCGGCCGTTCCGTGGTACAACAGAGCCATGGAACGGACCCACGAACCCATCGACTTCGTCCCCGAGCCCAACCTCCTCGCTCACGCCTACCGCGTCCGCGACTGGCTGCAGGCCCGCCTCCCCTTCCTGACCGAGCGCAGCGCGCGCGACCTGGAGCAGTACGAGGGAGGGCGCATGAGCCTCAACCTGTTCGGCTACCTCCCGTGCGAGGGCGTCGACCGGGGCGAGCTCCAGTGCGAGACGACCCTCAGCATCAGCTACGACGACGACTTCCTGGACCGGTTCGAGGACCCGAACGGCGACTGGTGGACGCGCAAGCGCCTGGTCGCCGGTGCCGGCTGGTACTCGGGCGGGCTGCCCACCCGGGCAGCGCGAGTGCGCCTGGACTGCATCGTCAAGACGGTGGAGCTGGCGGAGGCCTTCGACGCCGCCTTCGCTGAGGACTACATCTGGTCGCGCGGGCCCACCAAGGCCGAGCGCGACCAGCGTGCCCTGGAGTGGAAGCGCGACGCCACCAAGCTCAAGATCGCCGAAGCGATCAGGACCGCCATCCACAGCAACTGCAAGTTCATGCGGGTGGGCGACGAGAAGTTCATCACGTGCCCGCCCGACTGCCAGGACGGCGAGTACGTCATCGAGCTCGAGCGCAAGGAGTACAAGGCGATGCCCAACACGGCGGGCGGGTCGATGCTGTGGTTCCGCAGGACCAAGTGAAAGTCGTCAACGACTTGAGGTAAGGTAGGACCATGAGCAAGCACTCCAAGTCCGGCACCATCTTCTTCAGCTCCGTCACCCAGGCCGCCCTCTTCGAGGAGGAGCTGAAGGGCCAGTTCTCCGACGGCTACTGGGAGAACTCGCGCCCGAACGACCACTGGAAGTTCTGGTGCGACCTCGACGTCCGGGTGCACCCGGCGGGCCAGGAGCCCCGCGTGGAGACCTCGACGCCCTGGGCCATCAAGAAGCGCTCGTACGGCATCAGCAAGCTCTACGAGTGCGTGGGCGACCGGATGCTGGCGATCGGGCGCCTGGCCCGGGCGACCTTGGTCGCCGGCGTCGACATCGCCAGCTTCCCCCACGGCGACTTCCGCGGCGCGGCCGAGGACATGCCGGCGACGCTGGAGGAGTGGCGCCAGTGCAAGGCGTCCGGCAAGTGGAAGTACGACTTCGTCGGGCGCTACATGGAGCGCATCACCGACGAGCTGGCGGTGGCCTTCTACGCCGCGTCCTACACCCAGCGCGACCTGAGCCGCGACGTGGCGGCGATCAAGAAGGCGATGGCCAACGTGGTGACGGTGCCTGCCGCCTGAGGATCCACAGTGAACCCTGGGTCGGTCCGTGGTAGGATCGACCCATGGCAACCACTCGCAGGCCCAAGGCCCCTCCCGTCGTCATCCCCACCTTCACCCAGACCGTCTTCGCCAAGAAGTACGAGGGCGTCGAGGAGCTCGGCATCGTCATCCGCCAGCGCTTCTACCCGCTCCACGGCGTCAAGGCGGGCGACAAGGTGATGCTGCGCGAGCCGCCCAAGCCCAAGATGTCGGGCGCCCTCTACGAGCTGTCGTTCGACGCCGGCCAGACCTGGCGCCCCCTCCCCCACTTCTACCGCAACATCTGAGGTCACCGTGGACATGCACCAGCCCGTCATCGAGCTCATCGACCTCCAGGTGGAGGGCAGCCACGGCATCTCCCCCTTCTACAAGGAGGTGTTCAAGTGCGCGCGGAACGCCCACGGCGACGACCGGAAGCGCTTCCGCGTCGTCATCTCGCCCAGTGGGCACGACCGCTACGTCGACGTGTGGTCCCGGACCCACGACCAGTGGCACCGCGTCCACTCGATGAAGTGGGGGCACCCGCTGGCCGAGGTCAAGGCGGCGGAGGACCTCTACAAGGGCGGCAAGTACCAAGCGTCCGACTTCAAGGCGTGCCGCGACGAGCTGGTGCGCGTGGCGCTGGGCGTCGTCTGCGGCTGAGGTGCAAGTCACAGCGGTTCCGTGGTACAACGAACCATGGGAACCTCCAAGCACCTCACCCGCCGCGAGCGGGTCCACTTCGCCGTCCGCCACTGGCCTCCGACCGAGCGCATGATCGACCTCATCATGGAGCGCATGCCGGCGGAGGTGATCCTCACCGGCAAGGGCCAGCCCGACAAGCGAACCAAGGTCGACGACCTCAACCCGCGCGAGTTCGGCAAGCTGGTGCGCCAGATCGTCGGAGAGATGCAACGTTCCAACGTGGAGTACTGACCATGAGCGACGCCAAGACGCCCCCTCCCTCGTCCACCAACGCCATCGGCACCGAGTCGCCCATCGACAAGCCCACCATCGACGCAACGGCGGCGGTGAAGGAGGCCCTCGACACCCTGATCAGGCGGGCCTCGTTCGGCGGGGGCGTCGACGTCGAGCGAGCCGCGCTCGCCAGCGCGATCGCCTTGCTGGCTGGCAACACCCCGGGCGAGCGGGCCTACATCGTCCGCATCCTGCGGAAGTGAAGGTCGACAAGGATCTGGGGTAGACTGGGCCCATGGCAAGCATCGAGCTGGACTGGGCCGACGAAGACGCCAACCCCGACCTGGAGACGAGCGCCCGCCGCAGTGCGGCGACCTTCAACCTGACGATGGAGGTCGTCGCCGAGCACGGTCCCGGCGGCGGGTGGCCCGTCTACCGCTTCACCGGGCGCCAGGAGGACATCGTCGCCATGTTGGGCAACTACGCCCCCGACGAGGAAGACCGCGAGATGCTCATCGACACCATCGAGGAGTGACCATGGGAACCTTCGCTACCACCCCCGAGCAGAACCCCCTCATCGGCCGCCGCGTCAGGCTGGTCCGGTGCACCGACCAGTACACCCTCCTGCGCCCGGGCGCCCTGGGCACCATCGCTTGCATCGACTCGATGGGTACCTACCACATCAACTGGGACAGCGGGTCCCGACTGGGCCTGTGCGAGGACGCGGGCGACAGGTGGGAGCTGCTCCTCCCGGGCGAGGAGAAGAAGTGACATGAAGAAGCACCCCCTGCAGGTCATCCTGGAGGCCACCGAGCGCAGCGTGTTCGCCCACCAGGGCATGCTCGCCGTCAGCCTGGTGCCTGAGGCCCTTGGGTCCCTCATCGCTGACGTGATGGACGAGCTGCTGCTGGTCGACCCCCGCCGGACCAGCAGCGACGGTGACAACGCGGCGAAGGTCGTGCTGGCCTTCCGGAACATGCGCATCCTCCGGAACGACCCGCTGGTCGTCTTCTTTCCGGGCGTCCCGTTCGTCGACAGTGAAACCCGCTCCTAGTCGTGGTAGACTGGAGGCATGGACGCTGCCGCCCTCCGCCGACTCGCCATCGCCCTGAAGTCTCCCTTCACCCCCAAGGACCTGCGCCCCCGGTGCGAGGAGTGCCTGCGGGTCCTGACCTGCCGCGACTTCCTGTCGTACTGGGACGGTGACCCGGAGCTGGAGCGGGAGCACGCGGTCCCTCGCATCTGTGAGGACTGTGCGGAGCAGATGGAGTGCAAGTCGGTCTAGATCCGAGGTAGAACAGATTCATGGCTGACTACGAGATCATCCCCCGACAGCACTTCCCCGAGCCTCGCGCCCGCATCCACCTCGCCGTCATGTGGGACGGGGAGGTCGTCTGGAAGGCGCCCAGGCAGACCCACCGGTTCTGCCACGAGGCGAACCTCATCATCCTCAACGTGGAGGGCAGCGACCTGCTCGAGGTGTGGAAGGAGCGCTACGCCCTGGTCCCGCACGGTGTCCTGCTGACCCACCAGCAGGCGGGCCTCCTCGCCGCGGCGCACGTCATCCTGATCTCTCCCGAGAGGTTTGGCTTCGACGACAGGCACGAGGCCTTGGGCGTGACGCGTTCACGTCTCAGCACTGCTTCTGTGAAACTCCTCGGGGAATAGAGGTACAACGGAGCCATGAGCAAGACCTGGTCCGGCACCTTCACCCTCGTCCGCCGCGTCACCTTCTCGCAGAAGGGCGGCAAGATGCGCTACGCCTTCAACGGCACGGCGGACGTCTACGCCTTCCAGCCCACCGACCCGAAGTGCAAGGTCGCCTACGCGGCGGTCATCACCGGCGTCTGCCGGTCGGTGATGTGCGGCTCCTCGGGCGACGTGGGCGCGGCCATCCTGCGCAGCGCCGGCCTGTACGACCGCGCCAAGAACAGCGGGGTCGCCGGCGACTACGACACCTTCCCGGAGCCCATCGGCTGCCCGGCGCAGCGCATCCAGGAGATGACGTGCGCGGTGACCGACACCTCGGCCGTCCACACCCTCACCTTCTACCGGAAGAAGTGATGACCTGAAGTGCAACCTGCCGGGGTGCCGTGGTACCCTGGCATCAAGGGAGGGGACAACACATGGGACTCGCACCGATCAAGGACCCGAAGCTCGCGGCGCTCATCGCCGAGGCCTCTGACCTGGCCCGCGCCGTCAAGGCGCACGAGGCCCGCCTCGACGAGATCAAGGGCGTCCTGCGCAAGAAGGCCGACGACGTGATGGCCAAGCGCCCCAAGGGGGTGCAGGACAACATGGTCGAGTTCGACTCCCCCGCCGGGGTGTGCACCGTCATCTTTGTCGACGAGACGCCCCGGTTGGCCAGCGGCGCCGACACCGACGCCCTGGAGGCCAAGTGGCCCGACCTGAAGTGGGGCGACGTCTTCAAGAAGCGCGTCCTCCTGCGCGCCGGCTGGCAGGAGGCGGTGCAGGCCTTCCCGAAGGCGGTACAGAAGGCGCTGGAGAAGCTGGTGGACTGGGAGCCCTCGACGCCGCGGGTGGTGCTCCCCAAGTGAGGTGAACGTGGCCAAGACAGCGTGGGCGCTGGAGGAAGAGCGCCTGTGGGACGAGTACCAGCGCCTGCTGGCGCAGCAACCTCGGGACACGGCCGCCGTCTCGGCGGCCTACGAGGCGCACCGTCGGGTGCTGCCCGGCGCCAGCAGCTACGCTGCCACCGGCAACGTCCGGGACTACTGCTGGGGCGGCCATGGCTAGGCGCCGCCGGCGACGGAAGGCCCGACCCACGGCCTCTCGAGGGCCCGTGGTGTGGTTGCCCTCACGTGACCTTCCAGGAAACCCGGACCCGGGTATGGGGTCCAATACCTTGCCGGCCCAAAAGCCCTCCAAGACGGCTCTCAAGGGCCGCCTGCGGTATGCCTGCCTGCTGTGCCGGGACCTGGACCCGGCCGCCGGCCTGGACGCCGGACCGCGGAAGGGGTGCAAGGTCCACGGCAAGGGCGACTTCATCAAGAAAGTCCGCGTATAAGCGGTGTAAGTCCGCCGCGAACCGTGGTACCCTGCGGCCATGAGCAAGGGACACTGTGACGGCTGCGATAAGGACCGCTCGGACGTCAGGTCGTGCGGGCAGGACGCCAACGGGGACGCGGACGCCCCCGACCTGTGCTTCGTCTGCCGGAAGGAGGCGTCCCGCGGGCGCTTCTACGACCGGAAGCAGGGGCGCTACGTGCGCTGCGGCTACTCGTACCACGAGGTGCGGGGCGAGGTGAAGGTCTGGTGCGAGGACCAGATGCACCAGACCGACGGCCGCATCCTGAAGCGGGAGGTCCGGGACTGCGTCCAGCACCTCAGTCCCCACCTGGCGCCCAAGCTCCAGCGCGAGATGGTCGACGACCTGTGGGGCATCCTCAGCCGCTGACCGTGCAAGTCGACCACGAACCGTGGTACAACAGGACCATGGCAAGAGCAAACGACATGGTCCCCACCGGCCTCATCCAGCAGGGCATCGAGCTGTACACCGGGCGCAAGGTCGACGCCGTCAAGCGGGTCGCCGACCCCGCCGTCGCCGGCTCGATGGCCCTCCGCGCTACCTTCGTCGGCAGCGACGAACACGTCGACTTCCTGATCAGCGCCGACGCCCCTCACATGAAGACGCCCGCCGACGTGGAGGCGGCGCTGGAGGAGTGCGAGTTCGAGACCTGGCCCCCGCGCTCGGGGAAGCCCAAGTTCTTCTGAGGGCGGTGAACTCTGGACCTGGTCCGGAGTAGGATCAGGCCATGGCCTCCCACGACAGCACCTCCCTTCCTCCTGCCCTCGAGCTCGTCGACCGGCTGACGCCGGAGACGGCCGAGGGCTTCGCCCAGATGGATGCCGACAACGCCGACATGTGCAAGCGCATGCTGCGCGGTGCTGGCCTGGGTCGCCTGGTCGACGTCATCGACCTGCTGCGGCCCGAGGCTGCGGCCTGAGGCAGTGCAGGTCGACCACGATCTGGGTTAGACTGGTGGCATGGAAGCCACCAACCCCCAAGCCAAAGCACAGCTCAACGCCTGCCACACCAGCGAGATGCAGGGCGAGCGCATCGTCAAGGTCGAGTACGGATACCCGGCCCACGAGCAGATGAACCTGCTGGGTGGCAGGAGCCGCAACTCGTACGCCTCGCTGACGTACACCATGGCGTCGGGCAAGGTCTTCGTCCTCACCTCCTCGATGGGCGAGATCAACTGCTACCGCTCGTCCGTCGACGCAGAGCCCGCCGCGGAGCCGCCGGCGCCCAAGCGCGACCCGAAGAAGGAGGCCGCGTGGGTCGTCCGGCTGGGCGCCCGAAACGGCGTCCCGGTCTTCCTGAAGCACCCCACCCGCTACACCACGACCAGCGACCTCGATGAGGCGCACTCCTGGCACTACAAGAAGGACGCCGAGCGCGAGCTGGAGGTGCAGCAGGCGGCGGGCACGGCAACGTTCGGCCTCGACGCGCCGACGACCTCCGAACGCCTCGGTCGCGCCGGCCGGCGTTCCTCCTTCCGGAAGTGAAGGCGGTCAGCTGACCGTGGTAGGGTGGCCGCATGGACCAGTGTCGCTGCGGCCACCCGAAGGACTCGACCGACCCGCACCCGTGCCACGCCAAGGGCTACGGGTGCCGCAAGCCTGCGAAGCAACGCTTCTACAACCCGACCCCCGGCCGGGTGCCCTATGCCCAGGTCGCAGGCGTGCAGCTGAAGCTCGAGGTCGCGGAGACCTGGGCGTGCGACGACTGCTGGGCCGAGCCGGAGCCGCTGCGCACCGGCCAGGTGAAACCCGCCGACTTCCAGTGGAAGGACCCCAACCAGTGACCACACCCAAGACGATCGCTGTCGCCGGCACCAACGAGCTGAAGGTCGAGTCGGCCCAGCTCGCAGGTGACCGGCTCGCCGCCATCCTGCTCGACGTCGCGTTCCTCGCGCGGAAGACCAAGATCCCGAAGACGGAGGTCTTCGAGCAGCCCATCGGCATCGAGGAGACGCTCCGCGGCTCGGAGCGGCGGGCTCAGGCCGCCAAGGACGCTGACCCGGAGGCGGACTTCGCCCTCGGCATCGAGAATGGGATCCTGTACGCGACCAACGGCACCTGGATCGACCTGGCCGTCATCTGCGTCATCGCCAAGGACGGACGGCGCTCTTACTCCACGTGCCCGGGCATCCGGGTCACCTCGGAGGACGTCGGCATCTCGATCGCCACCCGCCAGATGCAGACCGCAGGCACCTTCATCGGCAACCGCGAGCGGTGTGATCCGGCCGACTGGCACGCCAAGTTCACGGGTGGGCTGGCTCCGCGCAAGGAGCTGCTGGCCCAGGGCATCTTCCTGGCGTTCGCGACCCTCTTCAACGGCCGATAGCGACGGTGAATCCTGGGTCCGCCTCGTGGTATGGTGGACCCATGGCAAAAACCCGCATCGCTACCGTCACCACCACTGGTCAGCGCTACCTCGTCGAGAGCCGCTACTTCGGCAAGCGCCCGGGCGACGAGGACAAGGTCTACTGCTGGGGCGAGGTGATCTCCTTCAAGGGACTGGCGTCCAAGCACGACGGCAAGAAGACGTTCCTGGCGTCGGCCGTCACCGTCGCCGAGGTCGACCACACCGCGCAGCTGCTGCGCGAGCTGTTCGACCAGCGCCTGAAGGGCCTGGAGGACAAGGGCCACGTCATCACCCGCCGGACCACCCGCGCTGGCAACGTCCGGGTGACCGATCACGGGACGCCGGCGCAGATGGCGGCTCGGCGCGCCACCAACGAGCGCATCCTGGCCGACTTGGGTCCGCTGTTGGACACGGTCGCCGGCGTCAGGGACCGTGCCCGCGCCCGGCGCGGGCTGCTCGCGCCGTACCGCGAGCCCAGCGTCACCCAGGGGCCCGACCAGCCCATCCCGGAGACGCGCCCGGAGGTGCTGGAGAAGATCGTCGAGCGCCTGACGACGGAGGGCGCCCACCTGCAGCGGTACAGCAACGGCGAGTTCACCGTCTCGTCGCTGGCGGTGGGCCTGACGTTCGAGGACTGCAAGGGCGTCCAGGTCCTGGAGACGCCCGGCTACACCGTACACTACGACAAGGCGCTGGGCATCTACTGGCGGCAGGGCGGGTGCTGGGACTGACAACGGTTCCATGGTGAATCCTGGGTCCGCTGGTGGTACAGTGGACCCATGGAAACCGAGCACGCCGGCCGCATCTACACCTACCAGGACCTCGCCCAGTTCGTCGCCGACTCTCTCGCCTGTTCGAAGCAGTCGGGACACTGCGTCCCGCCTGGCGCGGTGAAGAAGGTCGCCAAGGCGCTGGGACTCAAGCCCAAGCAGGTCCAACAGGCGCTCGACGATGCCGGCGTCTACCGGCAGTTGACCGACGCCGAGATGGTGGGCCGGGTCTCCCACATGGGCGAGACCATCGTCCGATTCCACCGGCGCTCCATCGATTCCAAGGGCTCCTACGGCCACGTCTACGAGGTGCGCTACCCCGAGGACGTTGAGCAGCACTTCGACTTCGTCCACGACATCGATCGGACCACGCACTGGTACCACCTGCCCGACTCTCCGGAGGCCGCGCAGGCGATCGCCGACTACATCGAACGTCGGCGCCAGGCCAAGGCTCTCGAGAAGAGGGACGAGGAGTACCGCGCCAAGGTGAAGAAGGCGCTCGAGGGGATGAGCACCGACCCGGGCCTGGAACCCTTCTACCGCGGGTGTGTCTACTTCAAGGGCATTCGCCAGCGCGGTCCCCTCTTCGATGAGGTGCAGCGCCGCCTCGAGGGTATCGTGGTGCTCTGCGATCCCAACGACATCACCGGGTGTCGGGCGGAGTTCGTGGACCCCTGACATCGACTGTGAATGAGGTCGGGCTTCCGTGGTACAACGGAGCCATGAAGAAGCCCGACCTCATCATCCCCACCTACCAGGCCGAGCAGTTCAAGCCGTGGGACGGCAAGAAGGGTGTCGCCTTCGTGTCCGACCTCGCCGGTCCGCTCCGCGAGCAGCGGGAGTGGTACAAGCAGGTGTGGTCGGACGCCTGCGACGTCGGCTTCCTGGTGCAGGGCAAGGGCCCGGAGCCCAAGCTGTTCACCCTGTCCAAGCACGAGCCCAGTGACACCCAGGTGTGGACGTTCACCTCCCAGGACGGCTTCACCATCGTGGTCTACGGCACCTGACGGTGCAACCCCTCTCACCCTGAGGTACAACAGAGCCATGGCAACCTCCAAGAAGATCTGTCCCGTCCCCGCCGACCTCACCACCGACGCCGACAAGCTGTGCGCGGCGATGGCGGCGAAGTTCGTCGACCCGGCGATCGGCGCCCCCTACTTCACCTTCACCGTGGCCGAGGGCCACCTCCACGCGGAGGGCGACGCCTGGGGCCAGAAGGCCAGCGTGCGGCCGGCCCACGGCTCCATGCAGCTCTTCGCCGAGGGCTGGCTGGCGTGCTTGCGGGATCGCTGAGCTGGGAGCTCCCCGCTCGGGAGCCGGAACCCCCGACTCCCACCCCGTGGGCGGTCGCCGCCTGCCTAGTCCTGGCCACCCTCGCCGCCGAGCTGGGGGCGATGGCCTACTTGCTCTACAAGCTGGTGTGAGGTCCGCCGTGTGGACGATGCGCTTCCGGCTCTTCATCACCCGCTCCCGCCTCCTCTACGCTCCCGACCCTCCCCGCCGCTTCCTGTGAAAGTCCACTGCGATCCGAGGTAGTATCGGACCATGGACACGATCCTCGAAACCCGGGACTCCATCCGCTTCACCCGCCTCAACAAGAGGGCCCGCCGGGCGCAGGTGACCCTGGAGGTCAACCTGCCCGACGGCTGCACCGAGGCGCAGGCGAAGGCCTACCTCAACGCGGCCCTGGCCCTCGACAAGCGGGTCAGCGCTCCGGTCGACCTGCCCATCGACCCGATGGGACAGGCCGAGGGCCGGGCCTTCGCCTTCCGGGTGACCAAGGTCGAGGAGCAGCAGGTCGAGCAGGTCGCCCGGCCCAAGCGGGTCAAGTGCACGTGCAAGCGCTGCGGCGGGTCCAAGTACCTGCCGGCGGCGACCACCGACACCACCGAACCCTACCTGTGCCCCAAGTGTGACGACCTCTTCATCGCCTGGCAGAACGAGGCCAGCGAGGGGCCGGAGGAGGGGCGACGGACGTTGGAGGCCTTCCTGGCCCGGCGTCCCCAGCGGTGAAACGAGAAGGACAGCAAGGTAGGATATGGACATGGCACGCCGCAAGCACCACAACCCGGAACGGCGCTCCTGGCGGGGGCGCTCCTACAAGCAGGGCGGAAAGCGCGTCCGCCAGCTCCGCTACTCGATGGGCGTCTACCTGGAGGACGAGCACGACGAGGCGGGCCGGCAGGTCTGCTGCTTCCGGAAGCTGCTGTAGGTGCAACTCGACCGCGACCCGAGGTAAGGTAGGGACATGAGAGGCTACGGACTCCCTCGCAACCACGACGTCGCCGGACCTGACGTCGGCGACATCAAGGCCTACGGCATGCCCGGGAGCGCCGGCCACCTCCGAGGCAAGGGCGGCGTCTACCGCTCCTACTTCAAGAACCCCTTCGCCAAGCGGGCCGCCCGCCGCTACTGGAAGCGCTGCGAGCGCGCCGCCGGCAAGCGCGCCTGCAAGGAGCAGTGATGATCAGTGCCAGAGAGCTTCGAGCCACCGCCGACGACGTCAACGAACGGGCCGCCCGTGAGAAGGCCGAGCGGGCCCGCATCGAGCACGAGAAGAAGGAGGCTGCCGACCGAGCAGCCGAGGCCACCTCAAGGGCGCGCTCCCCGGAGCTCCTCGCCACCCTGGACGACAAGCTCCGGGCCGCGGCCCTCGCGGGCAAGACCGAGCTCCGCGTCATGGAGCTGTCGAGCTGGGAGTACATCCCGCCGGCCGAGTGGCAGGACGCCGGCCGCGACAACTTCCGGGGCGCTGCCCGCGACGTCTACGACAGGCTGCTGCCTCCCCTCAAGCCGGGCGAGGAGCGGCCCGACGACGCCTTCACCGTCTTCGTCCAGACCGACTACGACCCGCCCAGCGGCTACTCCTGGAACTACCTGGTCGCGCGGTGGTGACGGCACGCGTTTCGCGCGTCTGCGGCTGTGAAACCTCGCTTCGTTCTGAGGTACAACGGACCCATGGACAACAAACCGCTCGACGTGCCGGGAGAGGTCGCCAAGGTCGCTCGCATCGCGCTGGACGCCGTCGTCCTCCACCCGCACCTGAAGGCCCACTTCGTGGAGCAGTTCATCCTCGCGGCGGGGGACGACATGGCCCGTCCCGAGCGCCTCGAGGACGTGGAGCACTTCGCCGAGCTGGCAGCCGACCAGCTGCTCGCCGACCGCGAGCTGCGGGACACCCTGGTGTGCCTGATCAAGGCCGGCATCCGCGCCTACATGGAGCCGGCATGAAGCTCGTCGCCAACTACGCTGCGGCCAAGCAGGCGGCGGCCCAGGTCATCCTCGCGCACCCCGCGCTCATCTACGTGGAGAACCGCGGCGCGGTGGAGCGGGCGGCGGCGGGCCAGGCCGACCGGGACGTGATGTTCAGCCTGGCGCTGGCCCACGGCAGGTTCAGGGCCGGCATCGACATCGTCCACACCTACGACGACGTCCCCGAGACGTGCCACGACGAGGCCGGCAACACCTTGCAGGCCTGCCGCCTCCGGGCGCGGGTCAGCTGGAAGGCGATGGAGAAGGGCGACCCGTTCATGGCCCTGCAGGCCGCCGAGTTCCAGCTGCACGTCGCCCGCCTGGCCGACGCCGTCAACTCCTCCTTCATGCTGTCGGGCATCGCCTGGGAGGTCATCATGCCCGCCCCGGCACGCGTTTCGCGCGACGAGGCGGCCTGACATCATTGTGAATCTTGGGCCGGTCCGTGGTAGGATCGACCCATGGCAACCCGCAAGCCCTACAGCTACCACGCTCAACTCCTCCTCCTCACCCAGGCGCTCGAGGCGTTGAAGAAGGCTCAAGGCCCCCTCGATCGGGCGCTGGAGGCGGAGAACGCCCAGCTCGGTCAGGACGAGGCCGCGCAGGGGGACTACTGGGCGCTGGCCCAGGGCGCCGAGCAGCTCAAGGAGCAGCTCGAGGCGCACCTCGACGCGGTCAAGGCGCTCGCCTCCATGTGCCCGCCCGACCCGGTCGAGCCCCACGACCCCACCGACTACAGCGAAGACCAGCGCTTCCAGCAGATGATCGACCACGCCTTCGACGTGGCGGTGGGCCACGGCGTGGAGCCGGAGGAGGTGGTCCGCGCTCTGGGCGCGGCGGTGGCCGAAGGCGATCAGCGGTGAAACCCTCGGCGGAGGGTGGTACAGTAGACACATGGCATCTACCGAACGCACCGCCCTCCGCTCCCGCATCAACTGCTCCGGACACCTCACCACGCTGCGTCAGCACGCCGACCGCAAGATCGACGAGTGGAAGACCAGCGGGCTGCAGGGCGACCGCAAGATGGCGATCGCCGCCTGCAAGTCCGTCGAGGCGCAGGCCTCCGCCGAGAACAACCACGCCATGGCCGAGGAGTACGCGGCCAGGCGGGTGGAGATGGCCGGCTGACAGTGAACCTCTCGGCAGATCGTGGTAAGATCAGGCCAACCAAGGAGACGTACCATGCCCGGACGAAGCCGCAAGGAGCCCACCCGCGAGTCCCGCGCCCAGGAGGCCGAGGAGGTCGAGCACAAGATCGACGACGCCGCGGGGCACATCTGCCTCGTCATCGGCGCCATCGACGAGCAGGCCAACCAGGAGCTGGTGAACGATTGGCGCCAGATCCAGGTCGAGCTGGAGGCGCTGGCCGAGCGCGCCCGAAAGCTGGCCTGCTGACGCGCGTTCCGCGCGACGAAGGGGGCTGTGAAAGTCCCCTTCGTTCCGTGGTACAACAGGACCATGGAAACCGCACGGACCTCCTACGAAGTCGCCCTCAAGTTCTTCAACGACGCGATGGCCGAGGCCTCGGGCCCGAACGGCACCTACTGCGTCTCCAGCGAGAAGCAGCGCGCCGTCGGCAAGGACCTCCTCGCCCGCACCGGCTGGACCCTGCAGCAGCTGCAGGACGCCTCCCGCGGCCGCGACCCGCTGGCGGGCGAGGTGGTCGAGGTGATGGTGAGCGCGGACCGCGACGTGCCCAGCCTGGCCCGGACCCTGGCAGGCTTCAGCCGCTCGGGAGCCACCATCCGGATGTTCCCGGCGGGTCCCTTCCATTGACCATCTGGCCGCGTCCGGTGTAGGATCGCTGCCACGATGGCAGCCACCTACAAGAAGCCCAGCAACCGCAAGCCGGCGACCCTGAAGCCCAGCAAGGCGAACCTCATCAAGTGCCTGTTCCGCAAGCGCGGGGCGGGCATGTCGCTGAAGCAGTGGCTCCGGTCGCCCTCCGCCCCCACGGACGCCGAGTTCCAGGCCGCCGGCGCCGACTGGCTCCACAACAAGCGGGCCAACACCTCCAAGCCCGAGCTGTGCCTCGGCAAGACCCGCCGCAAGAAGGGCGGGGACAACAACAAGAAGAAGGACGCGGCGCCTCCCGGCAAGAAGTGAGGAGGCCACCGTGCTGACGCAGAAGGAGATCGAGGACCGGATCCGCGATCGGCACATGGGCCAGCTGAAGGCGGCGGAGGAGCAGATCGACGCCGCCCTCGAGGAGCACTGGGAGGACCGCTACAAGGGCATCCCAGTGACCTTCGACCCGCCCATCCACCGCACCATCATGGACGCGCTGGCCGAGAAGTACCGCGGTCCCGGCAAGTACGACGTCCAGTACCTGCGGAAGAAGCCGGCGGCCACGTCGAACGACCACTACGTCTACGACACCCTGCAATTCAAGCCGTACACACAGCCGGTCCACAGCGAGCTGTGAAACGCGTGCCGCGCGATGGTAGGATGGTCCCATGCTGGACCTCTTCATCGACCTGATCGTCGGCAAGGCCTCCCGCACCGCCAACACCTACCGCGACCACGTGCTAGCCCTCAAGGGCCACCCGCTCCTGCAGCGCGTCTTCTTCCAGGACCTCCGGGAGTCGGACCCGGTGCCGCCTCCCGACGACCACCCGCTGTGCGACGGCTACGGGGTGACCTGCTGATGGGCACCCCGCGCACCGTCCTCGAGGTGATGGCCGACGTGGAGGGCAACCACAACCCGTACGGCCGGCCCGCGTTCCGCACGATGGACGCCACCCGGCGTGCCCTCGGCTACCTGGAGCGCTTCGGCTACGTCAGGAACGACCCCGACTGGGGGTGGGTGCCCACCTTCCGGCAGGGCGCCCTGTTTCCCGAGCTCTTCTCGCCTCCGCCGGTCGACCCCTTCACACGTCGGCCCATGGTTCGACTGTGAATCCTGTGTGTGTCCGTGGTAAGATCGACACCATGGACACCGACCCCAACGCCAAGGCCCTTCGCATCGCCCAACAGCTCGAGGAGGCCGGACGCCTGGCCAAGGAGCTCGACTGCGACAGCAGCGACTCCGCGGAGGCAGGCCCGAGCGACGGCACCGCCACCTTCACCCTTTACCAGTTCGTCGAGCGACCGGTCCCGCCCGGGTTGCGCCGCCCGGCCGGTCCTCCGCTGGGCCAGTGGGTGACGAAGGTGACCGTCAAGGCCGAGTGGCACCCGTTCGAGGAGTGACCGCAGCCCCTGAATCCACTGTGAATCCTGGTTCCGAACCGAGGTACAACTGGACCATGAGCAAGCCCACTGCCCCCGCCGCGATGGACACCGACACCTGCAGCTTCACCAAGGACGAGATGCTGTGCACCGCCTTCGTCCCGGAGCTCGGCCACCTCAGCGCGCAGACGCCCAACTACCACAGCGTCGCTCGCTTCAACACCAAGGAGGCGCTCGTCGAGCAGCTCGCCTGGATGCACCCGGACCGCGACGAGCCCTTCTGGAAGATGCTCCCGAAGCAGGCGCTCGCCGTCGCCGTGGCGTCCCGCCTCGAGCAGGTCGGCATCCTCAACTGACACGCGTTCCGCGGGCGGGCACGGGAATCCACTGTGAAACCCGTGCCCGGCCGTGGTACAACTGGACCATGAGCAACGGCCAACCCACCAAGCCTCTCAAGTTCAACTCCGGCGTGCACAGCCCGGACGCCTACGCCGAGAAGTTCCTGACGCCCCTGTTCGAGAGCGGCGTCATCACGCGGCACCCGGAGGCGGACTACTACGCCATCTGCTACGGCGAGCTCTGCGCCTACGCCGATCGCCTGGACGACGACCCGCAGCTCGCCGCGGCGGGACACCACAAGCTCCTCGCCATCTGGTCGCACGGCGTGCCGGACTGCGTCGAGGACGAGCACCTGTTCGCCGGGTGCGACTTCGCCGGTTCCTGGGAGCCCCACTGACCACGCGTGCTGCGGGCGGCCTGTGCAATCTGCAGGCCGCCCGTGGTACAACAGAGCCATGCCGAACCAACCCCTCAGCAAGCAGGACTGGGCCACCCAAGTGGTGGCGCGCATCATCGCCACCGACGCCGGCGTCATCTACGAGGCGCTCCAGGCGGTGGCCGACGACACCGAGACGGCCGCGGCCGACATCCCCGACCCCAAGGTCGACGCCTGGAAGGCGCTGGAGTGGATGCGCCAGGACGAGACGGGCGAGGCCTACGACTCGGGCGACTCCCCCACCGACTACGCCGACTTCCTGACCACCGAGTGGGACCTGTACGGGCCGCAAGGCGAGTGACCCCACGCGTGCCGCGGGGTCCCTGTGCAATCGACGGGGACCCTGTGGTACAACGGAACCATGGAAGCAAGGCAACTCACCGACTTCACCTGCTACCGCGTCGAGAAGCACCCGCAGCTGATGGCCGCGATCGACCGGGTCGTCGAGCTGCACCCGGACCCGGACCTGGACGACGCGGCGGGCCACGACGCCTACGTCGAGATGTGCTCCTGGGCGATGACGGCGTACTACGAGGCCGGGCGCCTGGACGTGGACGACGACTCCGAGTACATCGGCGTGTCGCTGATGGACATGTACCGCCTCGGCGGGAGCGTCGGCAACACCACGCCGGGCCACACCCTCACCGGCGCGGCGCTCAAGAAGTTCCTGATCGAGGCGATTGCCGAGATGGCGACCTCGTACATCCAGTGATTCGGAAGCCACGGGGACCCTGTGCAAGGTTCCGGGTCCCCGTGGTACAACCATCAAGTCAAGGGGACGCGGTCCCCGGAAAGCGAAACGGTACACTCCCATGCCCCAGGCCCTCAACTCCTCCGTCATCGAGTCCTACGACATCTCGGGCGCCGACCTCCTCATCACCTTCAAGGGCGGGAAGACCTACGGCTACTCGGGCGCGGCCCACCTCGCCGGCGGGCTCCGCACGGCCGCCAGCGCCGGGCAGTTCTTCCGCGCCAACATCCTCAACCGGTTCTCGTTCGTCCAGCTCTGATCGCCGGCGCGGCGGGCTCGGCCCGCCGAAAACGGCGGGCGGGGGACGGGGTGTAATGCCTCGTCCCCTCGGCGTTTTTTCGAGAGTGAATCTGTGGGCCGACTGTGGTAAGGTAGAACCATGGAAACCGCCTCCAAGCAGCAGGTCATCAACGCGGCCCTGGACCACGTCTTCGGGGCGGTCACCCTGCTGGTGCAGGCCTTCGCCATGCGGTTCGCCCTCGAGAACTGGGGGCAGCGCCTCGTCCACCACCTGCCCCCGCGCTGCACTCCCGACCGCGTCTACTCCGCGTGCTGGAACAGCCTCTACCAGGGCAGCGAGAGCGACGACATGGCGGCCGGCCTGGAGGACGAACGCGCCCACTGGGCCAAGGAAGGCGAGCGCGTGGTGGCGATGGTCCAGGCGAAGGGCCTGCCGCTGACGATGCGCAATGCCGAGAACGCCTGGTACGAGCGCGAGGATTTCGCAAAGTCGCAGTGAACCTCCTCCTCTGACCGTGGTACAACAGGACCATGGAAACCGGAACGAACCAGTCGGCACCCACCAAGGTCTACGTCCTCGAGCTCTGGGGAGACATCGTCTGCACCAGCGGGGCGATCATCGTCGAGATCGGGGGAGTGTCCCTCGACCGAAGCGTCCTCGAGCGCCTGATGGTCGAGAAGGAGAAGGAGCTCCGGGCGTACTTCGACGACGAGGACGATGACTCGGAGGAAGAGGAGGACGACGAGGACGAGGAGTGCACCTACATGAACACCGACTACTCGTCCCGCCCGACTTGGTCGATCTCCGAGTACCCCCTCCTGTAGGATCGACGGTGAAACTGTGGGTCCACTGTGGTACAGTGGACCCATGGACCAACCCCGCGAGACCATCATGCTGCAGCAGCTCACCCTCGCCCAGGCGGCGGCCCAGTTTCCCGGGTGCGACGACGAGGACGCCAAAGAGCTGCTCGCCCAACCTCCCATCCCCGGCGAGCCCGAGTACCTGCGCTTCTTCCTCTACGAGGGGCGCCTCCTCTCCTGCACCTACGAGATCAGCTACCTCGGCTGGTCGGAGTGGAAGGACGGCTACTGGCGCGATCTGGATGACGCCGACAACGACCTCTTCTGCCGCTTCGAGGAGGCGGACTTCGAGTTCCTGCCGGCGGCGACCTGAAGTTCGACGGTGAAACCCACGGACCGACCGTGGTACAACGGAGTCATGAGGAACATCCTGGACACGGTCGGTCTGGTCATCACGGGTCTGGTCACGTCCGGTCTGACATTCGAGTCGTCGGACGACTTCGAGAACGACTTCTCCCCCTGTGAGGTCGACGTCCAAGGTCATCCGATCTCGGTCGGTGACGACAGTGAGAGAGACGAGTGGGAGGTCGTCCTTCGGGTCACCAAGAAGGAGGGGATCGACATCCACGAGGTGGTATCGTCGGTCCTCGGGACCCCCACCCGGAATCACCTCCACGAGGGTTACCGGGTCACCAACTTCGAACCCCCGAAGGTCCTCGTCGTGGTGGGTGACGACTGGGAGATCATGTTCTATCAGTCGTACGAGAAGGTCTGAAAGAACGGGTGTCACGGGTCCCCCCCGGATTCAGAGTGAATCCGGGGGACTCCCCGTGGTAGACTGGGGACATGGACAAGCCCAAGTCTCTCCAGGACATGTCGCCCGCCGCACGCCTCATCCTCACCACCACGCTCGAGGACCCCAAGCGCTGGGACCTCGCCGACGCCCTCCAGGCCAGCGAGGGCGAGCTCGCCATCCTCGCCCATGCCACGGACCAGGACATCGAGGACGCCCTCGCCTTCATCCGCGCCAAGTTCTCCAAGGGCGTCCAGGAGGCGCGGGAAATGCAAGACGAGGGTTGAGCTACGGGTGCCGCCGGATCCCCTGTGCAATCCGAGGGGATCCGGTGGTAGACTGGGCCCATGACGGAAGCCAAGAAGCCTCGGTTCAAGCACGCCACCACCGACACCTTCGACGTCCCGGACGGGGACCTGACGAAGGAGCGGATGCGTGAGCTCGGCGTCCAAGGCACCATCAACCGCGGGGTGCCCACCGCCTACCACGTCAAGGACGGCAAGGTCTACGCTGTCCGGACCTCCCGCTACAACGTGACCACGTTCGTGTTCAAGCGCGGGGTGCACCCCGTCCTCGGCGGCGCGCCTGGACCGTACTGGGACCACGTCAGCACGGTGCCCAAGCAGTAGTCGCAGTGAACCATGGGTCCGGTCAGTGGTAGACTGGTCCCATGGACAGCAACCCCGCCGGCCCGGAAGGGCACCTGGACGACGACCACTGCCTCCACGACCTCGGCGCCCTGGGAGGCGGAGCGCCGGACCCCCGTGTCAAGGCCGCGCTGGACGAGATCAGCCCGTCAGGCACCTGGCTCGAGACGGAAGCGCTGGAGCCCAAGGACCTGCCTGCTCTCGTCCGCGCTCGCTTCGACTCCATCGCCGGCTACGCCCTCCCGGACGAGATCCCGGAGCTGGAGGACCTCCCCGACGAGGACGCGGGCTCCGACGTCGAGGACTTCGACGGGCGCGAGGAGGTGACCGTCGCCCGCGTGCTGGGCATCGCCCAGGGCATCTACCGGCTCGGCCTCCACGACCCCGACGCCCCCTTCAACCCCAGCGGCTACGACTTCTACGTCCGCGCCGACGGCTCCTACCTCGGCTGGATGGAGTCCTGACCACGGGTGCCGCGGGGATCCGCTGTGAATCAGATCGGATCTCCGTGGTACAACGGAACCATGGAAACCGTACTGCAGCGGCAACGTCAGAGCGGCAGCGTCAAGGTGGAGACCACGGTGCGCGTGGTCCCCTTCTGCGAGGGGTTCTTCGTCGAGCAGACGGCGCTCACCAGGTGGAGCGGCGCCCTGGTCAGGACGGACAACTGCAGCTGGCACCTGGACGACGACCAGGCGCGCCGCGAGCTGGTCCGGAAGCTGGAGGGCAACGGGTTCCAGGTGACGGAGGGGACGCCCCTCATCGAGCGGGTGGTGGACGCGGTCCTGGGCTGGCTGTGAAACTCGCGGCAGATCGTGGTAGGATCGACCCATGGACAACACCGTCAAGTTCCACACCCTCCAGCTCTTCGTCTGGTCCGGTCCGGGCGACGACGCGATGATCGTCGACATCCTGGAGGCCGGCGCCGCCTTCGCCTACGTCCTGAAGGACTTCGCGACCGACAAGTTGACGCTGGGAACGGGCCTCCGCGTGGAGCTCCACGCCTACGACGGCGTCCCGGGCGGCGCCTCCGACGCAAAGGAGCTCGGCAAGTGGGACGTGGTGTGGGACATGCCCGCCCGTTGCCGCAAGGAGCGCCCCTGCATCGTCGTCGACGGCGCGCCCGTCGACATGGCCAGGTTCGCGCAGGACCGCGCGTAGATTCGGTTGTGAAACCCGTGGGGTCCACGTGTTAGAGTGGACCCATGGAATCCACCAAGTCGGAACGAATCCTGAACGCCTTCGCCCGCGCCAAGAAGCCCATCACCCGCATCCAGGCGCTGAAGGACGTTCGGGACTTCGAGGAGCGGGACGGGGTGCGGGTCCGGGCGCCCAGCTTCAGGCCCACCAGCAACCGGTGCTACTTTCGTCCCAACACCCAGTGGAACCGGGAGTCGAAGGGCGAGGAGCGCTACTCCCTGCTGGTGCGCAACCTGATCGAGGTCGCCGGAAAGACCAAGACGGGTGAGCTCACCTACCGTCTGGTCCGGCGCTGCACCTGCGGGTCGGGCGAGTGCGACCTGTTGCAGAACCACAGCTACTGGTGCAACCTGGTGAAGATCTTCGGGTCGACGGGTGACGCGCACATGCGGTAGGATTCGATAGTGAATCATGGGTCCTACTGTGGTAGAGTAGGACCCATGGAAGCCAACACCACTCCGGTCACCCCCGCAAACTACCTCACCCACCCCAACACCTCCCACCTCCGGACCCTCCCGACGGACAGGCAGCGCCGGTCTCCCAAGATGCAGGAGATCTGCAGGACGCTGGCGAACTCCCGGGTCCCCCTCACCCGGGTCCAGGTGATGCACGACGTGCACTACCGCAACGGTGGGACCCACGCGGGCTGGAAGCCGGACTCCAACCGGTGCTACTTCCGGCGCATGCACACCGGCCAGTCGCGTGACTGCATGGGCAACGTCTACCACGATGAGGCCACGTACTCGGTGATCCTCAACGGGCTGGTGCGGGTCGCCGGAAAGACCAAGACCGGCGCCCTCCTCTACGAGGCGACGGACGCGGGTCGGACCTTCGCACAGGCGTCCTGAAGTTCGGAAGTGAACCATGGGTCGGTCTGTGGTAGGATCGACCCATGGCCACCCCTTCCCGGTTCCAGGACCAACAGTACCGCATCCGCACCAACACCCCCGACGACGGGGCGACGTGCTTCCTGAAGCCCGCCCAGACCTTGGGGCACGAGCTGCCCGACCCGGTCCACGCCTACGCCGCGGGCCGCGAGTGCCGGCCCGTCCAGGTCCCGGTCGCCGACATCCTGGGCTTCGAGGCGGTGTAAGCCGCAGCCGGGGAGTGGTACGGTACCTCCAACAAGGAGCTCACACCATGGCACTCCCCGGACGCGGACCCCTCGGCTTCCCCGGCTTCCCCAGCGACCCCGACTTCGACCGCGGCTTCCGCACCGTCAAGCGGGCCGGCGCGGGCATCGGCTGCTTCGTCATCGTCTCCTGGCTCTTCGGCATCGCCCTGACCGTGGGCGCGATCGCCGTCGCCTGGCACTTCATCGCGAAGTTCTGGTGATGCTGTCCTCGGCCGAGGTCAACAGGTGCGTCACCGGCTTCGTGTGGAGCCTGGTCATCTTCGTGGGGGCCCTGCTGGCGGGCTCCTACGTCCTCGGGGCGACCTGCGGCATTCCACAGTGAATCCCGTGCGCAGCCGTGGTACAACAGGACCATGGCAAACGGCAAGACGTTCTTCCAGGCGGTCGACGACAAGGACACGCGCGTGGAGCCGGCGGGCGGCCTCTGGACGCCCCTCACCTTCGAGGAGTGGCTGGACAAGGCGCGCCCTCGCTTCAACGAGCTGATGGGCGCGGAGAAGTACGCCTTCGAGGTGGCCCTCACCTTCTACCCGGACGGCGGCATCGACGGCATCGTGCCGGTGTGGGAGTCGGGCATGACCCCCGAGGCCTACGCGCAGGAGCGCTACCACACGGTGCGCGGCAAGTAGCAGAAGTGAATCCGGGCCCGGTCCGTGGTAGGATCGGGCCACCCCTTCCACCAAGGAGACCTCCCGTGTTGAAGCACCCCCTCGCGTTCCTGTTCGCCCTCGGCCTCACCCTCCTCCTCGCCCCGGGCTGCGCGGGGCAGGACGACGCCGGCCGCGCCTTGATGAAGGCGGGCTTCAGCGACATCACCTTCACCGACTCCGGCTACGCGGCCGTCGAGTGGGAGGGCTGCGGCAAGGGCGACAACGCCTACTTCAAGGCCAACGCCAAGAACCCGGCGGGCCAGCGCGTGTCCGGCATCCTGGTCTGCTGCGGCGCCCTGAAGGCGTGCACGATCCGGTTCTGAGGCGGCTGTGAAGGTCTGGGTCGGTCTGAGGTAGGATCGACCCATGGACAACTTCTCCGCTGCCCGTCGCCGTGCCATCGCAGTCGCTGAAGAGATGGGTCACGAGAAGGTCGTACCCCGTGACCCTACAGCGACCCACCAGGAGTTGGTGGACTGGATCAGGAGCCGGCGAGCGCTGGCTTGGCACTCCGGGCAGGCCGAGCTCCTCCTTGCCGTGGAGGACTACGCGAGAGAGCTCGGCGTGGAGCTGCAGCCGCTGTGAATCTCTCGGGATTCTGGATTAGGATCGATCCATGCAAAGGCACGGAGACTTCGATTCCCTCCCGAATCCCGAAGAGAACACGACGCTCGCGGACGCCAAGCGGCGCTTCCCGGACGCCTTCGCCGCGGAAGACGGCCCGCCCGCGGACCTCCCGGACGACAGCCCCGTCGAGCTGGAGACCAGCACCGGCGCCATGACCGTCTACGACCAGCGGCCCGGAGGAGCCAACTGGGTGTACTTCCCCGGAGAGGGATGGGACGGCTACTGACCTGAGCCCGAGCGCTCCCAGGATTCCACTGTGAATCCTGGGAGCCTCCGTGGTACTATCTGATCATGATCGAAACCACCGAGATGGTCTACGGCAACGGTCGCTTCACCCCCGGCCTCGTCACCTCCTCCTACGTGGGACGCGTCATCGCGGTCGAGCAGGAGTACGACAGGCGCAACCACTCCGACACGCTGGACTACAGCGACTGGCGCGTCACCCTGTGCACCTACGCCCTGGTCTACGAGGGCCGCGTCGCTCCCGCCGGCTCGTGGGACAGCAAGAACTACCGCACCCGCAAGGAGCCCGAGGCGCTCGACATCCAGGACCGGTTCCGTCGCATCGACTGCACCAACATCTTCGCCTGGCGCGGCTCGAACCTGGTCCACGGCACCGCCGACGCGGACCTGAGCGCAGACCCCGAGATGGCGGAGGACCTCGCGGCGTGGGTCGCCGGCCAGCTCCTGATCGCGATGGTCAATTGGGCCCGCCGGTGCGAGGCGGACGCCGCTGAGAAGGCGCGTCTCGCCAAGGCCGAGCTCGACCGCCCGATCGTCGGCAAGAAGATGGTGGTCGTCAGCGGGCGCAAGGTGCCGAAGGGCACCAAGGGGACGGTCGCCTTCATCAACCGCGAGGGCAGCGTCCTCCTCAAGGACGACGCGGCGTGGCAGGACCGCAAGGCGAACGGGGTGTGGGTCAGTCCCCAGCACCTGGCCTTCCGGGCGGTGTAGCTCGTCTCGAGCCGCGGGGTCCCTGTGTAATCCGCTGGGACCCCGTGGTAGACTCTACCCATGGAAACCGACCCCGCAGTCATCTCCCGCCTGGACGCCTTCATCAAGGAGGCCGACGAGGTCTGTGACGCTTGCGTCACCCTCGGCAAGGACGACGACAGCTATGACGCCGGCCGCTGGCGGGACGAGGCCACCGCGATGAAGGCGGCGCTGGAGAAGCAGGACTACGCCGCCGTCCAGGAGGTCCTGGACGATTCCTTCATCGAGGCGGAGTCGCCCGAGGACTGGCTGGACAAGGCGGAGAAGCGCCTGGACCGCCTCGGCTGAGGCCTGCGTCGTCCGCGGGGTCCCTGTGTAACAGCAGGGATCCCTGTGGTACAACAGGACCATGGAAACCGCAACCACCCCGGACACCAAGGTCTTCGCCATCACCTGCGGCAAGTTCCCGGACACGCCGATGGACGAGGACGAGTTCATGTCCTTCTGCCTTACCGGCGTCAAGGCCGTCCAGGACGCGGCCCACCAGTTCATCACGGTCATTCCGGATGACCTGGACGTCTACCAGGACCAGATCAACGCCTGGGACGGGACCACCACGCTCCTGATCACCAACCAGGACGACGACTACTTCGTCTTCCAGGCCATGCCGGTGTCGGCCGGCTCCGGCCTCCCGCCCGCGTTCCACCAGTTCGTCACCACCTACGTCCACGACGTCTAGCGCGGTCCCGGTCCGCGGAACCCCTGTGCAATCTGCAGGGGTTCCGTGGTACAACGGGGACATGGACAACAACCGCAAGGTCTCCCGCGTCGAGATGTCCGAGAACGGGCGCTACCACTGCTTCGGCGGCGCCGACTACAACATCCACGACCTGTACGCCGAGGAGGTGGGCGACGAGCGCTACAGCGCCGAGGTGGAAGCGGAGGACGACACCGGCCTCAACGCCTTCGAGGAGCGCTGGCTCCGGACCCACGGCATCACCCACATCATCGACGCCGAGGCGTTCCACGACGAGGAGGTGCGCCCCATCGACGAGTGGCTGAAGCTCAGCTCCACCTACACGGGCGAGTGAGGGTTCCGGTTCCACCGGGTGGCTGTGCAATCTGCGGCCGCCCGGTGGTACATTGGCTCCATGAGGAACTCCAAGTCAACCTGGATCCTGGACCTGATCGCCCAGCGCGGCGCCATGCGCTTCACCGACATCCAGCGCGAGCTCTACGAGCGCACCCACGGGCCGGGCACCTTCAACCGCGAGCTGCGCGGCTACTGGTGCACCAACCTGCTGGGCGGCTTCTACTACCACGCCGGCCTGCTCCACACCTTCTGCACCAAGGGGGAGGACGGGCTCTGGCGCCGCAACCAGGTGCCCCACAACGGGCGCCCCTGGAAGCTGGTGAACGCCAAGCGCCACCACAGCGCCAACCCGACGGGCCTGGCGGCGTAGCGGCCGGGCGTTCCGCGGGGTCCCTGTGCAATCTGCAGGGACCCTGTGGTACCCTGCGGTCATGAAGGCAACCGAGCTGCAGACCCGCTTCCTCGCCCTCCTCGACTCCCTCCGCGCCTCCGGCGAGCCCGCCGCCGCGGGACGCGCCGACATCCTCCTCTTCAACTTCAACGCCGACCTCCACGGCAAGGCCACCGTCGCCGAGGCGGTCCTCGACACCCTTCAGGTGCAGGGGACGCTGTCCGAGCCCGACCCGGAGACCGGGTGCCCGTACGGGTACTCCCCCGTCGAGCTGCCCGAGGCGCTGGTCGCCGAGCGGGACGCCCTGCTCGCCGCGGCGGCCGAGATGCAGGAGCTCCAGGCGCAGGTCGAGGACGCCGAGCGGGCCGCCGGGTGGGACCCGAACCCCTGAGATTCGGTTGTGAATATCGGATCGGAACCGTGGTAAAACAAGACCATCAAGGAAACGGAAACGGCCGGAACGGTTCCCGCCGGTTCCCGGACCCCTGACGCAACGGAGCGCCCATGAACACCCTCACCTTCGCCTTCGCCCTCATCGCCTCGCTCGTCTCCTCGCCCGCCCCCGCCAAGAACCAGGACGCCGGCATCATCAAGCTCGATCGCATCCACACCACGGCGCCCGTCCGGAAGGCGCACCTCGCCCCGCACCGCGTCAGCGCCCCCGCCGTCCGGTTCGTCGACAGCGTCCCCGGGTGCACCACCCGCACCCTCGCCAACGACACCAGCGGCCAGAAGGTGACCTACTGCCGCTGAGCTGACGGGCGGGTCCCGGATTCCACTGTGAATCCGGGACCGACCCCGTGGTACAACCTACCCATGAGCAACCCCGACTTCCTCGCCGCTGCAGCCACCGCCCGCACCCACGTCAACGCCGCGGTGGACGCCCTGCTCGCCCCCCTCCGCGGGCCCGACGGCAACTGCCGGCGCCCGGACCCGAACAACGCCGCCGAGGTGGCCGCCTGGCGCGCCTACCAGGCGCTCAAGCCGCTCACCCAGGACGACACCGGGAACCACGGGCGCGGCCTCCTGGCCGACGTCGAGCGCGCGGCGCGGGGCTGAAAGCGACTGTGAATCCTGGGTCGATCTGAGATAGGATCGACCCATGGCAACCACCCCGACCGAGTCCCCCGTCCAGCTGCTCGTCGACTACGCCAACTCGCACCGCGAGGCGCTCGGCTACCCCCTCTTCCCGTCCGACATCTCGCTGGAGGACCTCAACACCGCGCTGGCGATGATCGAGGCCAACGCCCCCTTCGGCGTGGACCCCTGGTGCGCCGCGGCGACCGTGCCCGCCGAGCTGCTGGGCGTGCAGCCCCTCTTCGTCTGAGCGTTCCTCCCGAAGGCCTGTGTAAGTCGCAACCGATCTGAGGTACAACGAATCATGACCAAGGCAACCCTCACCCCCGACCAGATCGCCAACGCCCGCAACGCCTTCCACTACGCCCTGTGCGCCTCGAGCGGCACCGGCCTGTCGCCGGAGCACGTCCCGAGCGACAGCTTCCAGCCCCAGCGCACCCGCACCGGCTACATCATGGCCGCCTGGAACGCCGCGAAGGCCACCGGCCTCGACGGGCTGAAGCGCCCCCGCGGTCCCGTCGACGGGGCGCCCCTCGCCGGTTCCATCCACGACCTGTGCGCCCAGCTCGGGATCGACGCCAACACCGGCCTCCCGCTGGCGCCCGTCGCCGCGGCACCCGCCGTCGAAGAGACGGTGAGCGCGGACGAAGACGAGGAGCTGGTGCCCGAGCCCCACCGGTGCAAGGACGCCGGCGGCTACTGCGCCCACTGCCTGTCCTGATCCCGCCAGGATCGCGGGGACCCTGTGCAATCTGCAGGGTCCCCGTGGTACCGTCTACCCATGAACAACCTCCCCTCCTCCCGCACCATGGTCGCCCGCCACGTCACCATCGGCGGACGGCTGGTCCCGGTCACCGTCTGCGCCCCCGGCATCGCCGGCGGCGTCCTCCCCCTCCACCTGGACCCGATCGAGGTGGCCGTCGCCGGCCTGGACCTGACCGCACCCAACGACGGCAGCCACGAGTACCCCGGCGCGCTGGACCCGATCGAGTTCGGGGACCACCGGGAGGAAGAGGACGTGTTCTACTCCCGTCCCCTGCGCCTGAGCTGACGAGCGGGCCCCGGGGCCCCGGGGCGGTCGAAGGGGGCCCCTAAACCGCCCCCTAAAAGGGCCCTCGAGGGGGTGGGGGGCCCCCCGGCCCGCTGGCAACCTTTGTGGGGCCCTCTCGGGCCGCGGCGCGCTTGGTGTCAGCGCACAAATCCCGGGCAACTTGGGCCCCCGATTCAGTTGCCCTCCTGCGTTGCCGTGCGCAAATCACGGGAGGGTTTCCGCTCCCGACTCAGATTCACCAGTGCAACGCGAGGGCCACCGTGGTAGGATGGGTCCATGGACCCCGTCGCCCTCGCCTCCCTGGTCAACGTGCCTGCCCTGGCAAAGTGCACCGATGTCACTTTGCTGGTCGAGTCGCTTGCGAGCCTCGGTGCCTCGACCGTCGACCTCCTGTGCGCCGTGCGCCTGCACGCCGGCTGCTCGCTGCGCGAGGCCAGGCAGATCCTGGCCGATCTGGCCCCCGCAGTCCAGGAATTCGAGCCGTCGGCAGCCCTCTCTCCGTAGGGTGCAACCCAGCGGCTGCCGGTGGTACCTTGCCACCAACATGGACCTCGCAGACCTCCTCATCATCGCCTTGGGCACCGCCGTCGGCGTCATCCAGGGCTGTTCCCTCCCCGTCGCCTTCGTGGCCGCCTGCGTCGGCTTCGCCATCGGCAGCCTGATCTCGGCGGCGATCCGCAGCCGGAGGCTCCCCAAGTGAGGGCCGACCGGATCGCCTCCCGGCTGAAGGCCGCCGACGAGGCCGCTTACGTGTGGCTGACGTCCCTCGAGGTGGGCCGGTCCGCCTGGTTCTGCGGCGGCTACGGGCTGGGCCTGGCGGCGATGGCCGTCGGTCCCGGCGGCGCGTCGGAAAGTGCAACGGGTGCACTTTCCTGGCTCGCCATCGCCGGCTGCCTGTTCCTGGCCGGGCTCGCCCACGACAATGAGCGAGGCAGTGCAGCGAGTGCACTGCCGGCGCCGGCGGCTCCGAAGACGGAGCCCGGAGACCTGGGCGAGGCGGCCGCTCCTCCGTTCCGCCGCATCCCGCCCGAGCTCGCTGACATGCTGTACCCCGACAACCGGGTCGCCGGCGGCGTGCAGGCCGACATCGCTTCTGCTCGGGCCGCCTGCCACCTCGACGACGAAGACACCCAACCCTCTGCCAAGTGACGCTGCCATGCCCACCGGATCCACCCTGACCCAGTGTCTGACGGAGGCCGACTGCCCGTACGTGCCCCGGGCCATCCCGCCGGGCGGCAGCCGGTTTCGGTTGGGCCAGCGCGTCCGGGTCATCCCGCACGACTGCAGCGATCCGAAGCTCCACTGGGAGTCCCGGGTCACTGGCTGGTCCGACTTCCACCGGATGGTCGACATCGCCACCCGGTGGCGCTGGGGCGACCCGCGCGGCGACAACCCGTGTTCTGCGGAGTGGGTCTACGGCGACGACAGCCTGACGCCCCTGGAGGGCGCTGGCCCCGACTGGGCCGACACCTCCCGGTACGCTCCTGGAGCCCGGGTCAGGTTCCGCTGGGACAACAGGGAGCACCTCCACTACCGGGATCGTACCCTGCTGACGGGGGTCGTCGAGGCGGCCCACATCCACCCAGGCGACTGGCAATGCACCTTCGTGGTGCCGGGCCACCTGGCAGGCGACAAGTACCGCCCGCTGGTCGTCCCGCCCTGGCGCTTCAAGATCGTCGTCAACGAGAGCGACTTCCTCTGAGCAAAGAAAGAGAGATCACCACCGTGTCACACTTCCAGCGCATCCAGGACATCCTGGCGACCGCCGAGCTCACCGAGTCCGAGACCACCCTCGACCAGCTGGCCTTCGTCGTCTCCCGGGCCCACCGGGCCGAGCTGCTCGACGGGGAGCGCCTGCTGGGCGACCTGCCCCGGCTGAAGGCCCACTTCGACGACTGCCTGGCCCCCGACACGTCCCGGTTGAACCAGGCCATGTTCCTGCTGTCGATCGCCGACTACATCGACGACGATGACGCCCACGGCCGGCTGTGCGACCGGATCCGCAAGCACGCGCAGGACTCGAGGAGGTACTGATGGGACCTCGCATCCACCCCCGCGCCCTGGTCCTCGTCGGCCTGTGCGCCGGCAACGCGATCACCTACGCTGGCTTCGCCCTGGACCGCCCTTGGGCGGGCACGGTGGCCCTGGCTGCCTACGTCGTGTTCCTGCTGGTCGTCAAGGCCGCCGAGTGGCTCATCCTGGCCAGCACCTGCCGCTGAAGAAAGAGAGAAGATCGCCATGGAACGTCAGCAGGTCCCCTACCGCTCCGCCTGGCTCGCCCTGTCGGCGGGCTTCGGCCTGGTCGCCCTCCTCGCCGCCGGCAGCGTCCTGACGGGCCTGTCGCAGCGCCCGGAGAACGCGGGGCCGCTGGCCCTGGCGTCCGGGCTGATCGGCCTCGCCTTCTGGGCCTACGCCCGCTGGGGGCGCTCGTGAGCTCCCTCGACGACGCGTCCGCCAAGGACGGGCCCGGCTGGCGCACCCTGCTGTGGTCCGCCTGGACTGCGGGCTGGTTGGTGACCGAGGTGGGCCACTCGACCCCGGGCGCCGTCGACCGGGCCTCGCTGCCCGGCTTCATCGCCTGGCTTGCGGTGACCGTCGTCATGGTGGCGACCGCCGCCCAGGAGTCGTACATGCGCCACGCCTACCGCGTCGAGGAGAAGGACAAGTGAGCGCCGCCCCTCTCAACGACACCGCGAGGGGCCTGCTCCACGTCGTCCTGTACGAGGCGGCCGCCCAGCGCAGCAGCTACCGCGACGCGGCGGCCTCGCCCCACCTGTCCGCCGAGCAGCGCGAGCTGTGCAGGCAGCGCAGCCTCGACCACGATGAGGCGGGCCGGCAGCTCGTGGTCCTGTGCGGCTGCGAGGCCTACTGCCAGCACCTGTTCCCGACCGCCCAGGAAGGGGTCCCCAAGTGAGCGATCCCTACCGGACGCCTCCGGGCGCCGCCGTCGACGTCAAGGTCGTCAGCATGGGCAGCCAGAACGACCTCGAGCACGTGGAGAAGAGGCTCGCCTCCCTGCTGCGGGAGGGTTACCAGCTCGTCGCCCACAGCGGGAATCACAACGAGTACGGCACCTATCGGGCCTTGTGGACGCTGGTCAAGGTCGAGGTGGACTCGTGAGGGCGACGGTCTGGGCCGACGGCCCCGCCTATGAGAAGTTCCAGAAGGAGTTCCCGCAGCTGGTCGACCCGTGGCCCGAGCACGCCCTGGAGCGGCTGGCGCCCCGGGTCGTCGACCTCGACTGGACGACCCTGCAGGCCGTCTACCTGGCCGGCTACGACGTGCAGGTCCTGCAGCCCCGCCGTGCGGGCGACCCGACCGCCGTCCTGGTCGCTGCGGGCGGCCGCGGCTTCAAGCAGATGTGATCGCAGCTGAAACCCATCTGTGCGCACCCGATGGGCCTGGGTGCGCGGGATCGGCGAAGAGGGAAGGTGAGACCGTGCCGCCAGACTTCCTGGAAGACGAGGACGACGTGGCGGCCGGCGGCGAGCTTGCGTTCTCCACCTACGACTCATTGGGAGACTTCTTCGCCAGCAGCCGGCGCCGCCGGGTCGACCGGGCAGACGGCGATGAGACCTGGCGCGCCCCCGCGCCCGGCGACCTCTTCGTCGAGCGGGTCCGGCGCGACAGCATCCCAGAGCGCGACTTCAGCCGGCTCGGGCTGGTCGTCGCCGTCGGCCGCCACCAGGCCACGGGCGCCGCTTTGGGCCCGGTCTGCGTCGTCTGGTCCCCCTGGGGGCCGGGCACCGATGTGCAACCCGCGGGCTGCTGATGGTACTGTGGACTCACGAAAGGCGGTGACTGATGTCGTTCGCAGGGTTGAAGCAGAGGGCGGCCGAGGCCGACGAGGCGCAGCGGCAGGCTGCCGAGCAGGCGGTGTTCGCGAGGGTCGCGGCCGGCCACAAGTTCGCCGAGGAGGCGGTCGCCGCGGCGGAGGCGGCGGCCGCGGCAGATCCCAGCAAGCGCAAGGCCCTGGTGATGCGGATGGAGGAGGTCACCGACTGCGCGACCCCCAGGACGATGCCCGGCCCGATGGGCTTCGGCATCGACTGGGACCCGCTGCAGCCCTCCGACCTCCGCGGGCGCGCCCGGGCCACCTACGACCTGCTGGCCAAGAAGCGCGAGGCCCTGCCGGAAGGGGAGCGCTTCGACATCGAGCTGAAGGCCTTCCCGCTGGGCCACGGCTGCGTCTGCGGCTGGGACCTGTCGATCTGGATCAAGTGGTGAGGAGAGAAGAGAGATGAGCGACAACCACAGCGTCGTCCCGGACGACATGCGCGCGGACTTCAACATGCTGTCGGACGAGGCCAAGGCCGGCGTCCTGAGGGCACAGATCGAGGAGCACGAGAAGACCGAGCGCGACCGGATCGAGCAGCAGGAGCAGACCCGCCGCAACCTCCACGACAAGGACGGCTACCACGTCGTCCGCGCCCTGTTCGTCATCTTCCTGCTGTGCGTGGTGGGCGGGCTCACCTGCGTGGGCACCAAGCGGATCGAGCTGGAGGACCTGCGGATTCGGGACCTCGCCGCCAAGAACGCGCCCCACCCGCCTGCGCCTCCGCCCCCTCCGCCGCCCCCGCCCGTGCCCGTCATCCTGGTGCAGCCCGACGGCGGGCGCTAGGAGCCGAACGTGCCGCTCGAAGACCTCTTGGCCGACGCCATCTTCGTCGCCAGCCTGACGCAGGGCGGCGGGATCCCGCTCGGGGCCCGCCGCCTGAACCCGGACGTCCTGGCCTTGGTCAGGGCCGCAACGCGCGGGCTGCCGTGGATCGTCCGGCGCCGCCAGGAGCTGGGCGAGTGGGAGCCCCTGCTGAAGGTCGACCACGGCGACGAGCTGGCCGACCGGGCCGCAGCGACCCTCAAGGCCCTGCTGGAGACCTGCAGCATCAAGTCCGAGGTACGCTCGAACCCGTGGATGACCGACGGCAGCAAGTACCTCTTCGTCAACACCGACAGCCTGGTGAAGGCCGTCGAAGGAGCGACCAAGTGAGCGGAGAGCGCATCTGCTTCGTCAGCGGGCACATGGACCTGAGCAAGGAGGAGTTCGCGGCCCACTACGAGCCGAGGATCCGGGAGGCCCACCGGCTGGGGGCCCGCTTCGTCGTCGGCGACGCGCGCGGCTGCGACTTCATGGCCCAGCGCCTGCTGCACGAGCTGGAGGCGGGCCAGGACCGGTCGACGGGCCGGGTCCGGGTCTACCACATGCTGGAGCGCCCCCGCCACAGCTTCGGCAGCGGCTACGGGTCCCGCGATCCCAACCTGCCCAAGGACAGCTGGGAGGGGCGCCGGGGCGGCTTCCCGCTGGTGGGCGGATTCACCAGCGATGAGGAGCGCGATGCGGCGATGACGGAGGCCTCCACCGAGGACATCGCCTGGGTCCGGCCCGGCAAGCAGAAGCGCCGCAGCGGCACCGCCGCGAACCTGGAGCGCCGGGCCCTGGCCCGCGGCATCGCCCGCCTCCGCCAGCGCAAGGAGTGGCCCCGCTTCATCGTCGAGAAGGACTGGTCCGACGAGGGCCCGTGCCTGCGGCTCCACGAGCCCACCCCCGCCGACCCGGGGGTGCCCATCGACCCGAGCGTGGTCGACCGCCTGGACCGGGCGCACGCGGCGGTGGACGCGGCGATGGCCGAGCTCCGCCGCTCCTTCGAGGACGTCAGGCGCCTGGTCGCCGAGGAGGAGTCGCACCCGACAGCGGGCGGGACGCAGCCGTGAGCGGCACCTTCCCGGTCACCTTCCCGGGCCAGGCCCAGTACGCCAAGGGGTTCAGCCCGGCCCCCGACTCCCTCTTCCAGTCGACCACCTGGCGCGCCCTGTCGGCCGCCGGCTCCCACGTCTACGGCGGCAAGTTCCAGCCCGGGTCGCTGGTCAGCCAGCACCGCTACCCGAAGCCGCAGGACGACCGCGAGGAGGGCGAGCCCGTCCCGTTCGAGACCCGGCTGGGGCTGGTCGTCGCCGTCCACGGGACCGGGATGGGCGACCAGGTCGACGTCATGTGGTCCGACTGGGCGCCCGCTCAGGAACCGGTGGGCATGGCCGCCAGCCGCCGGATCCGGGCCGCGGCGTCCGCCCGCAGTGCAACCTAGGGCCGGGCCGGGGTACAGTCAAGGCATGGACCCTGCCCTCACGTCGGAAGAGCTCGCCGGTTTTGCCTCGTGCCTGGCCCAGATCGCCAACGTCAAGGTCGTCCTCCAGGGCCCGTCGGGCCCCGTCGAGCTGGGCCGCGACGACTTCGCTCGGGCCCTGGTCGGCGCCGACCCGGTGCTGGCCGGGCTGGCCATGCGGTGGCTGGACGCCGCTCGCGCCATGCGCGAGCACATCGAGAGGTTTCACCAGGAAGGGCTGCTCCCCGCGGAGCCCTTCAGGCTGGGCATCAGCGGGCACGTGATGTGAGGGACCCATGCAGGAGATGACAGAGACGGATCGCCTGGCGCTCGAGTGCCAGAAGCTGGCGCCCCAGGTGCTGGCCCTGTGCGACATCCTGAGGCCGCAAGGCGTCAGGACGTACCCGTGGGGCAAGGACCCCCGCTTCCAGGTCGTCGACTTCGGCGATCGGGAGCCCTCCGAGACGCTGTACGTGTCCGAGCGGGGTGGCGTCGTTAGGCACACCTGCGAGTACTCGGGCCACAACGGCGACAGCTACGGCGACGAGGAGCGCGCCCTGCCGGCGCAGGAGTGCCGCGACCGGCTGCGCGGCCTGCACGCCCGCCTGACCGAGATGGCCGTCAAGGCCGAGCTCGACCGCATCAAGCGCCGCGAGGACGAGCGGCGCCTGGAGGAGGCCAAGTACCTCGTCTCGTGTCGCCTGGCGCGCAAGCTGGGCCAAGACGTGGAGTAGCGGGCCGTGGACGCTAGCGTCACCGAGCTCGCCCAGTTGGACCGCGCCACCCTGCAGGCCCTGCTGCCGCTGACCAACAGCGCCGCCCGCGGGGACCACCGCGACGGCCGGCCTGACCGGAGCGGCTCTGGCTTCCGCCGGATCCTGGAGGACCACCTGCGCGGCTACCCGCACCCCGGCCGCTCGTGGGCGATCATCCTGCGCGAGGGGGGCGAGCCGGTGGCCTGGTGCCTGCTGACCGAGCTCGACTGCGACCCTGACACCGGAGACGGGTTCGAGGTGCCCACCGCCGGCGTGGGCCTCTACGTGGCCCCGGCCTTCCGGCGGCAGGGGTTGGGCACGCGCCTCATCCAGGAGGCCTCCGACCTGGCCAGAAAAATCGGGAGGCGGCAGCTGATGGCCTTTCCGTGGAACACGACGAGTAAGTCCTTCTACGGCTCGCGCGGCTTCGGCGAGCTGCGCCCGTACTTCACCGGCTGGACGACGGGAGCTGCCTTGCTCCCGGTCCTGTGAAGGCTGGGCCCGGCCCGGTGTAGGATCGGGCCACCATGGCACGCGACGGCCTCCCCACCCGCAACACCCACTTTCGCGTCGACTTCGTCGTCCGCGAGGTGTGCACCGACGGCTCCGTCCCGGAGGACGAGCTCCGGTTCGTCCAGCTGGGCGACGAGATGCACCGTGCCGACCTGTTCGACTACTTCAACCGGGTGCGCGATGCAGTCCAGATGCTGTTCCCGCGCCTGGTCCCGGTGGTGCTGCTGCTCGACAGCGCGGGCGGCAACAAGATCCAGGTCATCAAGGTCGTCAGGGAGATCACCGGCGTGGGCCTGAAGCAGGCGAAGGACATGGTCGAGGCCCCCGTGGGCACTGCCCTGATGTCGTTCGACGACACGCGGCACGCCGAGCGGGCGGCCAAGAAGCTGGAGGACGCCGGCGCCAAGCCGGCCCTGCGCGGGCTGCGCGCCTCCGACGAGGACGACCGCCCGCTCGGCGTGCCGCTGTGCCACGTCAAGCCGGAGGACAGAGGAGAGCTGCACTGATGGGCTTCTACCCGGAAATCTTCGGTGGGCCGCGGCGAGGAACCCGGGAGTGGGACGAGCACATCCTGCGCCAGCCGCTCCCGCACCCGCTGGAGGAGCCCTACGTCTGTTCCTGCACGCAGTGCGAGGAATGGCACCGGGTTCGGGTCCAGCCGGGCTGCCTCGTCGTCGGCCGCGTCCTGGACCACCGCAGGGGAGGCTCCGGCGGGTTCGCATGGACCTGGGCCGCCGGCGAGGAGCCCAACTGGGGCAACCCGCTCCAGAAGGCCTCGCTGGTCCTGGGCGCGGCCAACGGACGCGCGTCCCGAAAGGACCTCGACTGCGTCGTCCTGCTCACCCCCGACATGGGCCTGCGGGTGTCGGCGGCGGAATGGCTGGTGGTTTTGGCCGGCGGCAGGGCCATTGTGCAACCCCAGGGAGGGGCCGCCTAGACTTCTGGCCATAGGACCATACATGTGTCCTTGGAGGGGGTACTAGACGATCATGAAGACTACGACACTCTGGTTGGCCGGAGCGCTGGCCCTGGCCGCCTGCGGCCGGACGCCGCTGCCCGAGCGCACTTCGACTGGGACGACGGGCACGACGACTTCGTCGTCCTCGGCATCGACCTCGGGCTCGACGACCAGCTCGTCGTCCTCGAGCACCGCGAGCTCGACCGGGACCGGCGGGCAGGGAGGCACGGGCTCGAGCTCGTCGGCCTCGGGCGGGGGAACGGGCGGCAAGTCGACCGGGACGGGCGGCGGCCCGCCTGCCTTCGAGGCCCAGTGCACCGGGACCCTCGACTGCCCGATGCTGACCGGATGCGTCCAGTGGGACTACGCGGTCGTCGACGACGGGACCTCGTCGGCCGCCACGGCGTCCATCACCGTCCTGCTGCCGTCCCCGCTGCCTCCGTGCACGGCGATGGCCACGTTCTCGGACGCCGACGCCGGAGCCCCCCTCGCAGACGTGGTCGAGGTCCCGTGCGGGACGCAGACCTGGTCCCTCGGGCTCGACCGGGCGACGATGACGGTCTACGTCAAGTCCGACCCGTCGGGCCTGTCCTGGACGCCGCCCTGCCAGTGACCCAGCCCGACCCGCAGTAAACGGCCGCGGCACCCCGTGGTAGGGTACCGCCATGGCCGACACTGTCACCGTCCCCACCGACTCCCGCATCATCGTCCCCGGCTGCGCCTTCCTGGTCGCCGGCTTCCTGCCGGTCGCAGAGTGCGACCGGCTGGTCACCCAGCTGGTGTCTGAGACGTACCCGCGTTGGGTCGCCCAGATGTCGTACAGCAGGGGCTGGCCCGCTCGCATCGACAAGGGCCACACCATGGCCCGCTTCGGCGACCCGGGCGTCACCTACACGTACAAGGACAAGCCCAAGCCCATGTACCCGTTCACCCCGGCCCTCGACGCCGTGCGGCGGCGGGTCGCTGCGGCCCTGGCTTGGGCGCCCAACTGCGTCGTCGTCAACTCGTACCTGCCCACCTCGGGCCTGTACCCGCACCGCGACGGCTCCTACATCCCGCAGCTGGGCGACACCCCAGTCATCGCCTCCGTCTCCTTCGGGGCGACCCGCACCTTCCTGCTGCACCCGGCCGACCCGGCCACCAACAAGCGCACCAAGGGCGCGTCACCCGTCGCGGTGTCCCTCAGCCACGGCGACCTGCTGGTGATGCACGGTGAGTGTGACCGGCGCTTCCACCACAGCATCCCCGAGGAACCGCAGGCCGCCGGCACCCGGGTCTCCCTCACCTTCCGGCGGCACCTGGCCGTGTGAAACCGGCGGCCCGACCGTGGTAGGATGGGGGCATGGACCCCCTTGACCTGTTGGGCCTGTGTCGCCGCGCCGCCGAAGAAGGCGTCCCGGGCGACCTCGTCGTCCCCCGCGTCTTCAGCCCCGGCGACTTCCAGGCCGTGTGGCGCCGCGACCCACGAGCTGTCCGCGCACAGTTCGATGCCCTGCTGTGCGCGCCCAGGCCGGCACGCTCTGCCCCTGGCTCGACCCGCAAGACCACCATGCGCAGGCGATGGCCGAGCGCCTGGGGCCGGACATGCCCCAGCGGGCCGTCGATCCCGCCACCATCGTCAACATCCTGTGGCGCACGCAAAAAATCCGGCAACTCGGGCAGGACTTCTTTGAGCGCTTTGCCCATGTGCAAGGCATCAACCTGGGAGCTGGCCTGGCAGACTACTTCCAGTGGCTGGACAACGGCGCCAACCGCTGGATGGATGTGGACCTGCCCGAGGTCATTGACTTGCGAAACAGGCTCATGCCTGAGGCCACAGACCGGCAGGAAAGCCGCACCGAAGACCTGCGCGTGCCGGGCTGGTGGAACCGGCTGGGCCTGCAAAAACA
>ERZ650311.134-NODE-134-length-46772-cov-11.338464_pt1 | contig 46772 bp, 53 predicted proteins | sample MGYA00376247_ERZ650311 | MGnify/ENA primary metagenome ERZ650311 (study PRJEB26733, sample SAMN07839324) | wastewater metagenome | biome: small river; feature: stream; material: water | place: USA: North Carolina | collected 2016-07-28 ... | reverse complement strand
CTATGCCCATTGCGGCCGAACAGATCGTGCGGCTCAACGTGCGCTCTTCAGGCAAAAACCCAAAGAACGCGCTTCCCTTAGCGCGGCCAGCCAATGAAAGCACAGCAAGGAACAAAGCCAGTGCAATGTGTTCTATAAACATAATTTTCTCCTAATTAGCACATTATATGGCCAACCATACCACCGCCAGAGCTTTGGCTATACCACGTTGTTGTGCCAGAAGACCCGCCGTATTCCATTGCCTGAATGTAATTGAGCCCAACAATGCCAGCGACTGCTGTTTGACAAGTGCTGGTGCAAATGGCAGCCAACCCAGAACCACCTAAAGTTCCAGTCAGCTCACTAGATGTAGTTCCATTTAGAGCGATGCCGTGCTGGTGATAGGTATTCGTTGTGTTCAGAGCGGCGCGACCCGCGATCACGGTAACACGATTTTTAACCTGGCCTTGAACCCAAGAGAATCTCCCAACGCCGTTTGTTGTGTTGGAATCAGCAGTACGCCACGTCGCTGTATTGTAGTTGTAGTTTGCGGTAGTAATGCCTGCATAGAGAGATTTAATAACTTGGTTATACTCGTTGTACAGATAACGTGTTGATAAAGTATCTGCCGTGGTCGTTGTGCCCGTGGTATAAAACGTGCCCAAATAGCGGCGGGTGGTGTCCCCAGATTTTACTAATACCCCGTCCTGTCTAGTTAAAGCTGTGGCGCGGGTGGTGTCGTTTGTCCACGAAAGAAATTCAAGCGTTACTACACCAGCGTTGCTATAGGCAAACACGTCATATGGCCTTCCTGATGTCAGACCAGAGAGTGCCAAGGATGGCTCAGTGAATGTATATGTCCACCAACCAAAACCATCATGTAAAGATATTCTATTATCAACGTATGGCGCATAGTAAATCGTTGAGCCTGAAGCAACATCTGATTGAGTTACTGGAGTCCCCGTCGTAAGCGTTAAACGCCCACCGGTTATTATATCATTGAATACTCCTATAGTGCTTCTTGCCGCAGTCGCGTCTGCATCATCCAATAAGGTACGAGCAAATGAGGTAAAGGTTGCTAATGCTGATGCACCACCGCCCCCAGTAAAGTAAGGCAATCTATCGGCAGCAGATGTAAGGCCTGCGATACCGGTAAGGTTCACATTACTTGCTTGGAATGACGACGGGCTAAATGCACTGTTCTTTAATAATTTTCCAGTGGTTCCATCCCAAAGCGGGAAGTTACCATCGGTGGCCGATGCAGGACCAACTACCAAGCCGTCGGAATTTGTCTGTATTGTAGTCCAATTTGCACCCACGGCTGCCTGGTCGCCCGATGCAGTGCCATCAGTAAGGCACAACGCAAGGTCGCCAACTTCAACCGATACACCCGATGCGCCCCCAATCTTACCGGCAACTGAGACGCGGTAAGTATGGCCACGGTCGGCAGCTGGATAGTTAGGGTTGGTTGAGCAGTCTATAACGCCTTTGAAGACCATCGCGTCATTTGCTGCGATGAGCTGGTCAGCGTATGTCTTAACGGCTTTCTGGGTTGGAATCTTAACGTCAGAGTTAGCGGCAAGCGTACCGTCAGTATCGAGGTAAGAAGTTGGCAAGCGGAGCTGGAGAGCGTCGTACACCGCATTCTGAGTTGGAGCTTTATCCGTCACCCCATCCGTCACTGTATCGGTGATAGCTGCGGCTATCAAAGATGCTGCAGTCCCTGCCGCTTCAAAGGCGCTCGATGACATCGTTGCAGCCGAGCCAAGGCCGAGCGCGGTTCGCGCACCGCCTGCGCTGTTTGAGCCCGTGCCTCCATTGGCAATATCGAGAATACCGGTCACGCCGCCAGGTAAGGTCACTGTGGCGACAGGGATTGCCAGCTGCCAAAGGCCGTTACCCAGATCAAGCAACCAGCTGCTATCAGAGGTATGGGCAGTTACGCAAACATACACGTTACCAGTGTTCGCTCCAGCCGCCCCATCGCGCACAAACTCCCCAGGCAGATAGTCGGTATCAGCAGCCCAATCGCCCTTCCAGCCGCCAGAGTCTGGGTTGATGATGCCTGTTTGATGCGAACCAACTGCGCTGGTATTCACAATAGCAATCACCGGCTCTTCTATGTAGACCGGTGCTATAAACTTCCCTTCGGAATCAAGCGTATATGGGTTTGGGGCTGTCGTAGTGCCTGATGGCTCTTGGTACAGAACGGCAGGAATGCCAGTAGCCTCGAGCGTCGTTGGGTTGACCTTCGAGAAGGTTATGTTCGCGTTGCGGTAAGCAGCGTTGGCGATGGAGAACTGACGGATTGCTGTACGACGATAAGCCATTAGAATCTCCGTGGTTTGGTATGGCGTGGACGCTTGACGTTCTCACGGCCGTTATATGACTCGAGCACATTCTCAGCTCGGGCAAGCAAAGTGAACAGACCCGCGATACGGCTGGGAGATAATGCCACTACAGGACCACTCCCAATATGCACCGCGTTGCTCAATGCGAGGTAGTTCATCCACGCGTCAGGGAACGGTAGCTGCGCTGACCCACCTTCGGGGCGCACGTCGTCCGGCATCTTCAGTCCAGTGAGCAGTATCTTGTAATTGGCAGTAGAACCAACGGGGATGGTTGGCAGGACATACATCGTGGGCGATGGCTGCCGGTCAATGTATATGGCATTTGGTGTGCCGTAATTGGTCGCGTTGAATTTCTCAACAAACTCGCTGCGACGCAGCATCTTGATTGGCTCACGTTCGCCGCTATCCACATTCAGCAGAAAGGCATCAAAGGCCATCAGCAGTGGTTCAGCCGAACTGAGCTCATTGTCGAGGGTGTAGGATGACACCCCTGCGTCAACTGGAATCTCTTGCTCGGCTGGAACCCACCACCAATTTGTGCTTGTACCAAGTTTCTCGGCCAGGAGCATGTTCATATGCTCGAGGGCGATGTCAAACTGAGGCGAGTCGGCATCCACATCATAAGGCGTGACTACCCCCGCATAGCGGAGTGAGGCCTGGACTGCATCAGCTACTTGGAACATTAGCGCCTCTAGTCTTCAGATTCGTCTTCGTCGATCAGTGAACCACCTTCGGCGGCTTCGCTTTCTTCACCGGTGGACATAGCGGTGTCGCCATCCGCAAGGCGGATACCGTCCATCGAGGTAAGGAAGGCAATCAGTTCAACGCGGCTGGCATTCTTCTTGAAGTTGCCACCGGCGCGGCCTGCGCGTTTGTGGAGAGACTCAGTCGTCAGCTCCTCAAATGTAGCAACGACCTGATTCTTATCGAGCTCGAGCACCTGGCGCGTGGTCTCGCGCACTGTGCGGATACGACGACCGGCACCATCCGTTACCTCAAAGCCGTCGATAGCGGCAAACTTCAGGGCAAAGCGATATGGTACGTCGATAGCATCATGGTGGTCAAGGAACTCGAACTTCACTGGGCGGCTGTCTTGGTCAGCCATCTCGTGGACACGTTTGCCTGCGGTCGCGCACAAGTCGCGCACCTTGAACATCACTGTGTCGTTATGGGTTGATTCCGCCAAAGGCTCGGCGGCAAATTGAGGTTTACGCTGTGCTGACATGAGGTAACTCCATGTTGTGGTTCATAAAAACCATTTTCGCCGCGTGGCGAATATGGTGGCAGGCACCATTTCGAGGACATCCTCTACATGGTCAAAAAAGAAGGGGCAGCCTAAGCCACCCCTTCTCGTTGCTAACTTCCTCCCCGAAGGGCTGGAGGTTATACGGTAGGAACGAAAGGCAGCTGGGTCGGAAGAACCAGTACGCCTTTGAAGGTATCCAAGCCCGATGAAGGCGTAACCGTGATGCTCTCGGTATACGCTGCGGTCGAGCCACCGATGCCAGGAACGTGCGGCTTAAACAATGCGATACCGTTCTTGGTGGTCGCAGAGTCCGTACCCTCGCCCTTAGCGGCTTTGGTGTTGGCAGGATGGAACAGCTCACCGAGTGTCCATTCAGCCGTGCCACCCGTAAGGTCGGTGTACACGCTGTTTGTACCAACGACATAACCAACTTCAGGATACTGGAAGCCCAAGGTGCCTACCGACAGAGCGGCCATAAAGCCGTTCGGGTCGTTAGCGCCTGAGGTCGAGTCAGTACCAACATCGAGCGTTTCGGTTGCGTCAATAGCCGCAACGTAAACACCCGCGCCCGTGTGTAGGACAGGAACGTCCTTCACAAGGTCGAAGCCGGTATCGTACTCAGCAGCAGCTGCACCGAGGTCGGTGTAGTGCAACGGAAGCACGATGGTTTGACGCAGGTTGTTCAGGTCGATAGCAATCTTGCCATCTGCTGAAGGCGATACGTTCTTGAGTTGGAACGCATAACCCTTGTCGGTGTAGCCATAAATATCGACGTTCCCGACTGTCTCCTGTGTGCGGAATTGCACACGGCCAGACGAGATAGCCTTTGCCGCACCAGAAACAGCAGCGTCGTTCTCATCGTAGAGAGCAACGCGGCTATAGTCACCGGCTGGCGTGACTGCGAAATAGCCGCCCATCGTGAGGGCACGATTGGAAGCCAAGTCGTAGAGTTGGAAGCTGTAAGCTAACATGAGAAAATCTCCCATAATTAAGTGAACGTGGCGTAGGCAGGAGCCCCGAAAGACCCCCGCCTACAGTGAACCGACGCGGTAGAGCGCGGTAAGGCCTAAGCCCTACTATGCTTTAGCGGCAGTGTAGATCGAGAGGATTGAGAAGTCCTCAGAAGCAAGGCTATCGTAGATAGACTTGAACTTCGACTTCACCACACCGATGATTTGGGAATAAGCGATACCCTGCTTATTCTTATAGTCGGTGTTATCGCTCTCTGCCCATTCTGGGTCGCCCAACTCGGCGTAACCAATGGCCTGAGCACCGAGAAGGAGAGCTTGTGCACCCTCAATCAAGTTGCCTGCGCCCCACTTCGTGGACGTGCCACGGGTGGTGTACACCTTGTTGTGCTCGTAAAGGATAAGGCCATCCACTTCGGCAAATGCACCGGTGAAGAGCTGGTTATCCTTACCACGCGCACCCGCTTGAGAGACGATTGACTTGTAGTCAGCGTCCATCTTGAGGTCACGCGCTTGGAACGGCGACATCACTACAACGTAGCAGTTGCGGCCTTTCACGCGGATAGGCTTCAAACGCTTGTCGATAGCCGTTGCTTTGGCTTTCAACAGCAAGTTCCACGACATCGTGTCACTTACGGTTAAGCTGCCGGTAGCAGTCGCAGTACCCGCAAAAATCTTGCGGTTGGTGCTGGGAGCTGCAACGTCAGCTGCGAAGGCCAAGGTTGGCAGTTGCGAGGTACCCGCACGGGTCGAACCGTCGAGCTTGCTGGTGTAGGCAACGCCAGATGCGGTGAGGAAAATCATTTCATCACGCTTGTCTGACAGCCAGAACGACAGCTTGTCCTTAGCCTGGGCACGGAACTGAAGAACCGTACGCTGCTCGGACATTTTGCCTTTCGATTTCACACCATGACGGAACTGATCGACGGTGATTTCAATGTCATCAGCGATCAACGACTCTTCGTTGCCCTCTAATTCATTGTCGCCCACCGTGCCATCTCCTTGTAAATCAAGGACTAATGGCATGACGCACTTGTCACCCTTCTCAGTCTTCGTCAGTTCCTCTACGAGGTGGATAGGTTTCGTAGCATCTTTGATGCCCGTACCCATCATCCCGTTTTCGCCCATGAAGAAGCTCATGTCGCGGCCTGCTTTGAATACATAAGCCGCCCATAACTTCTTACGCTGGGAAGTCAATGAGCCAAAATCTGTCTGCATTGTTATACTCCTAAGTCTTGGGGTTAAAAAAGTTTATGCACCCCGACCATCGGGGCACACGTTAGGCAGATAGCAGCTTGTCGAACGTCTCCGTTGGCAACATCGCCGCTAACTCGCGTACCGAAACCGTCTCATCTTTCAATAACGCACCTGTCGCATCAGTACCTGGAGCGGTGACACCCCCAACACCTGGCGCAGGCGGGTGGCCTTTTGCTAGGTCGAGCTTTGCTTTTCGCTCTTCTGGGGTAAGCGTCGTAGTCTTACCGTCCAAGGTGGTTGTACTTGCTGCTGCAGGCTGGGCACTCAGGCGATCATAACCGAGGCGCTTACCAACAATGGCGATGTGCTGGCGTAGCTGCCAGGTCGCTTCAGGGGTAGGCTCGTCTTTGAGGCCTTTCGCTGCCATCTCCTCTCTCGCCAATTTGACGAGAACAGGCATTGCTTCCTTGGGGATGGCATCCAGCCACGGATTGTCCTGTCTCAGCTTGGTCGTGGACTGCACGAGGCGCGGGTCTGAGTTGATGGCTTGAACAATCTGCTGTGGGTCAACCTCGTCAGGCTGATTAGCCTCACGCTCGATTTCCGACAGCTTGGTATTCAGGCCGGTCTGTATCGCTTTCACGTTACGTTCAACATTCAGTTTCCGTTGCTCGGCTTCCTTAAGGGTGATTTTACCTGCATCGAACTCCTCGGCAATGCCAAGCAGCGCGTTTGCGCGGTCTTCATCCAGTCTGGTAAGCCCCTCACGAATAGCCTGAGCCTTGTGCTCTGGGGTTTCAGTGTCGGCAGGTTGTGTGCCTGCGGTAGCTGACCCTTTCGCGCCTTCGGCCAGGCCTTTGTAGTATGCAGCCTGTTCCTTTACCGTGTTGAGCTCAGTGGTAGTATCACTGAGTTTTGTCTCCAACTCCTTTGCCTTCTTGTTGACGGCATCGAAGCGCGGTTTAGGAATTACCGGAGCCCCGCTAAGAGATGATGTAGCTTCAACGCCTTCTTCCGCATCGTCGGCATCGCCGCCTTCTGTGGTGTCGGCACCTTCAGCTGAACCATCTTCAGCAGTCTTGGCCGCTGCGGGTTTGCCCTCAGGCTCACCCAGCATCTTCTCCAAGTCTTCGGTGTTCAGACTCATCAGCTCTTTGAAGTCGCTATCCTCAGTAAGGGTAGCGGCTGCAGGTGTTGCAGTAGCGGTTGCGTCTGCGACCGTCTTGTCGATGTCTGTGCCAGTAGCAGCAGAGGTCGGCTTGGCGGTAGCAGCAACATAGGCAGCTGCATCTAGGCTGATAGGCTGCAACTCACTCGGTTGCTGATTATCCTTCTGCAAGGTTTCATTTGCAGCAGGTTGTCCGTTTTCGGTGGTCATGGTAGTCCTCACTATCGTAGTTGGTTACGGTAACGCCCTAACACCGGCGGCGTGACTGGGATTATCGCTTCCCAGCAAGCGGAAGTACGCCCTTTAAGCTCGGCGGCAGCTATGCCCTGTAAACAGGGAATCTCTATATCGTCCCAAACAAGAGGGACAGCAGGTGCATCGCTGTGAACCATACGGCCACAAACGCCAGGTTGATGCCAAACCAGCACCCCAACCCGATTGCTAATGCTTTCAGCCAGAACATGCGGCCTCCTACGTCTGAGGCGGCAAGATGCCGTCTGTGTTCTCGGTGAGCTTCTCACCCTTGGCGACGTTCTTGGTATCCACCCCAACCCGTATGTCCATGACATTGAAGAGCATGTTGTGCATGAAGCAGTAAGCCTCTTCACACTGCTCAACGTAGGAGCTGATTCCAGCGTCGATAATCTCGTACACGTCTTCCTCGATGTTTACGCAACACCAGACATCCCCGTCCTTGTCCAGGAACTGGCACTGAAGGATGGTGGGATAGGCGGGGCGGAAGATACCCGCGCTCTTATCGTATTTGTTCTTCACCGGCTCTCGCCAAATAACCCGCCATCTCCCATCGTGGGCGATCTGGGCATTGAGCAAGCGTAGGAGGCTTTCGGCCGTCACTACCTGCACAGGGGTGGGGTAGCAACGGCCGACGGGCAAGGAGAGAATCTCCCCCTCCACCAAGTCATAAGCCACTGCGCCTGATACCATTTCAATATCAGTAGCTTTGGCAGGCCTTGGTGACTGAGCCCGAAACTGGTTGTGTGGTTCTTTGTGGTTCATGGTGTTACCAGTTATGCGCTGTTCTGTTTCCAGTCTGCGCTTGTCAGACCGGTTGCCTGATACCATACCGAGTTGGCGCTATCCCAAGCCATCTGGCCTAGGAATGCTGGGGTCAGGTTGCTTACAGGCGTACCTGCGCGGCTTTGATACACAAGGCGACCAAGCAGCACATCGCAGCCTGGGAAGTGAGCGTTACCAATGGCCTTACGAGCCTCTTCTAGTGAAGCGTACATAATCAATCTCCTATTCAGTCGGTTAAGTGGTGTTGGTGGTTTCTTTTATTCCCAGTACCCGTTGACCAATACGGTGCCGCGGATGATCTGCGAAGCGGTGGCCAAGCCAGCTGGCATTTTAAGAATCACATGGAAGAAGGTTCCTGCTGCAACAAAGAGCGGGGTTGGGAATTTCACATCAATAGGGGTAGCAGCTGCCCCAATCGGAGCGGAAGCAGCAAGCGACTGAACACCAAGCAATATCCTACGAGGTGCGCGGGTGCCTGCGGTGGCCGAATCGGCAGTTGCAAGAGAAACGGCGGTCGAGCCAATCCCGAGACCCCACTGTAACACGGTTGCAGATGCCCCAACGGCAGCACCCATGTTGTATGTCTCGATGCGTACACCGGTAACCATCAAGTTCTTGTTACCGCCAGCTGCGGCAGCTGCGGGGACTTGAAAGCCGAACAAGGCATAGTCGGTCTCTGCGCCTGCTACAGCGGCAAATTGGAACTGACCACCCAGCGTGGTATACCCCGCGGCGGTGTTACTCAGTGTTGCCGATGCAGGTGCAGCGGTGTTGGCATAGTTGGCCGTCTGACCGGCAGTAGCACCAGGTGCAGCAATGTAAGAGCCAAGCTCGCTACCAGCTTGTACGGTCTGCCAATCACGGTTACGGGCAATATCTTTGGTGATGCACGACCAATCAGAGATTTCCAAACGCTGGGCACCGGTTGTGGCAGCAGAGTTATAAAGGCGCATCAACAGCGGAAGAGCACGGGAGAAGGTCAATGCACCGGCTCCTGAGCCAGCATCCAATGAGCCGCGCAGGATACCGTTGATGTAGAACTCGGCTCTGTCCTGGTCGATGATGATTCTGTAATAGTTGTTTTCGTTGGGCGTTGGCGCAGGGAAAGCAGCCGTAGTGACTTCAACACCGCCAAGGTTGACGCACCCAACCAGCTCACCGGTCGAGTTAATCTTGAAATAGACCCCGTCAGTTGGGGTTGCTGTGGTAGCCGCATAGCCCAAGCCAAGCTCACCTACGTTATTGGCCTGGAGAGCTATTGGCAGCCTTGCGCGGAACGCCACCTCAGTGCTCGACCCTGAATTGAGCAAGAACGGACGGTATGTCTGTACACGGGCAACTGAGCCAGAGGCCGTTGAGTTACCAGCGTTAAGGACGAGGTAACCACCAGTCATGGCAATGGTAGCCACGCTGGTCACCATCTGGTAGCGCGACACGTCCGATATGGCGTGGTTGAATGTGTCCTGAGCTTCTACCTGGTCAATGCCCACCCGTAAGCGTCCATCTGGGGTAACTCGTATAGCGCGGCGTAATATCGGTGCACCTGAAGCACCGTCATGAGACTCACCAACAAGAACCAGGTAGCCAGCATGGTCTTTGTTGAGGGGGGTGTTTACCTCAACATTGTTGTTTACGTCTAATGGTCCACTGATCTCAGCCATGCAAAACCCCTATTTCTTCATGTAGTGTACGTTAAAGAGCCCTTGGGCTCTGTCTTTTGACGTGGCGTAGATGTCGAAACCAACACCAGCCTTTAAGTGAACGGCAAGGCTGATATTCACAAACTCGAGCTCATCAGCATCCCTTGAAGGGTGTGAAGCAAGAGTAAGGCTTATCTCCGTGTTTGCCGTTATCGCGGTATCAGCAACAGATACCTTCTTGGTATAAGCGCCTGCACCGAAGTCCAAGGCCACGACGTTCGAGCCAACCACTGGGATGGCAGCCACGTTACCGTCAAGTTTCTGTATCGCCTCAAGTATTGTGTCAGCCGAGCCTAAGGTGCCTGCCCCCGAGGTGAAGCCTGTAAGCGTGTCCTGTATCGGGTCAATGGCCGATACCTGGCTTTGAATGACCCCTATCGTAGTATCCAGCTCATCAATGGCCGCTTGTACGTTCTCGGCAAGCAGGCCGCTCGAGGCGTTATCGTATTCAATGTAGGCGGCTGTGTCAGTGTAGGGCGTACCCTCAGACCACGTTGCACCATCGCTATAGTACCAGCCAGCCTTCTTGTAGTTTATCAGCGGAACGCCGCTGCTATTCTGAACCCATGCAAAGTACCCAGAGTTTGAGGCTGCTGGGTAGGTCGATGTAAGGGTCGAGTAGTTGGCCACCACCCCCGTAGGAGGGTTGACCACTGGGAATCCTTCAACAGAGCCGCCACCTGAAGCAGCACCGTAATCAGCAATACCGCCAGGGATGATGGTGCGAGGTGTTGCCATTACTGGGTAATCGAAACTACGACGTTGGTGCCTGAAGTCCAGGCAGAGCATCCAATGCGGTACTCAGCGCCTTCTTTTGTTACCTCAACGCCAACAAACTGGCCTGCGCCGGTGATTGCTTTGGCCGCACCGGTGTCATCCTTGGTTACCGTCTGCCAAGTATCGGCGGCATTACGGCGGCGCTGGAGGTTAAAAGTAGCCGATACGGCATCAGCACGTACCTCGGCAAGGAAGTTACCCTTCAGCCGGATAGCTTCTGACCATTGGCCTGACCCAGTGATTGTCTTTTCAACGAGAATGTCGCTCATGCGTGTCTCCTATGCAGGGGTGATAAGTCTGCCGCTTTCGTCCATTATTGGGCGGCGTTGTGGCATGGACGGTGCGCCACTAGGCAAGCCTGATGGCGGCACCCCCACGGCGGGAGCTGCACCAGGCGCTGGAGAACCACCACCCATCGCTGGCGGAACTGCCCCGTTCGGTAAGCCACCCATTGTCATATCGAGGACTGCCACATCTGGCTGGCCGTCGGTTACAATAGGAGGCAATGGAACGTCTGGTGGGATACCAGCCGCTCCTCGGTTCAATATGTTGTTCAGTCGCGCATCGTTCATCTGAATCATGCGCTCTTCGTTCAGTCGGTTCTTTACCTCTGCCTTGCGTGGCATCGAGGAGAGCTCGATCAGAATATCTGGTGGGATAGGCACACCCTTCTCGACCAAGGCCATAGCGTCCTCGAACTGGCCTTGCTGGAAGGTTGCTGACATTGGAGCCTCATCGACCACGATGTCATAGGTGCCTAAGGTCACGTTATTGGCAATAACCCCAGCTGCATCCTTGACATTGTACTGGTACTCGACTGGCTTATTGCTCACATCGCCCGAGTGGATACGCACCATGCGTGACTCAGTGTAGAAGTTCTGAATCAGTGACAGGCACTGACGGCCTTTGAGCTCTCTCGAGCGGCCAAAGTTATCGAAGTACATCTCAGCGCCAATGACGGCCTGACGCTGACGGGCTTGAACCGCTACGCCTGACTGAGCTACATCGAGCTGGCCAAGGGCGGAGTCATTGATACCGGCAATCTCTTTGATGTCCGAGGTAGCATCTGCCTCGAGCTGCTTCATGGACATAGGTGATGCTGCTGGCTCGATACGCTTGGGCGGGTTCTTGCCAGCCTTGTACTCGATTTGGATGCCAGGACGTGCGCCCTCGTTCTCCATTACCTCTTTGGTATCCTCGGTCAGGGAGTTCTGCTCATATATCCAGCCGCTGTTGGCAGTGGACATGATGATGTGCAGGAACGCAGCCGAGCGTTTGTTAATCTCGCGTTGTGGGTCGAGCAAGTCCTTGATAGGCGACTGTGTCACGCCGCGGCGGAAGTACGGGAAGTACGGAACCACGGTGTAATGCTCATACGGCGACCATTTGTCGAACAGTACGCGATCACCGCACGTCACCGTCCAACGGATAACCTCTTTGAAGTCTGTCCCTACCTCAATAGGGATGTTACGGGCTTTGACGTACTCAAGCACCCGAGCAATCTTCTCCCTTGGCGTATCGTCAGGGATAATCTTCTCCTGGCCGGTCTGCAGGTCTACGAAGAAGTTGACCTTCTTCAGCTGCTTGTACTGGCAGTCCAGTACGCGGAAGAGCTTACGGCGGCGGTTCAGGTGGTCGAGAATGTTGCCACCCGACTTAATCGAGCTCTCGAACTCCCGCATCATGTACTCTTGCAGGCCGAAGAAGCGGTCAGGCGACACATCATTGGCACGAATGAAGGCCGAGGTATCACCCACGACCGGCATACTTGGGATGTCTGTAGCTATCTCAGAGGCTGCTATGTTGCCATAGAGCATAAAGATTTCAGACACCGACATCCACCGATTGTAGTTCAAGAAGCCCCATGAAGAGCCCGAGCCGGTACCATTGGGGTCGTATCCATCCCCCTCAGGGTCGATATAAAGCGCGAACGGGTCTAGGACTATCTCCTTTGCCTCGCCCATACGGTTGCGGCTGAAGTCCAAGCGGATGTCCCAGAATCCACGACCGGTGAACATACCGTCCTGGAATACCTGAGCATCGTTCCATGCTGTACTGTTGCGCTCCCCAATCTGCTTGAGGATGGCGTTGATGATGTCTGCGACCGTATCGTTACCCGTTCCATCATGGCCAGGCAGGCACTTGATGTCCCAGCGGTTCTGCCTCATGAAGCCCATGAGCAGGCGGATAAGCGGCGCAATCTTGTTCTTGGTGTTGATGGGTCGGCCTTCCTCCATGAGGAGAGCCCGTTCTTCTTGTGTCCACTGGTTACCCTCAAAGAACTCGGTGCATATCTTTGCCACCTCAGCCCATTGCTCGTGACCAGGCGTTGCTCTAGCCCAGCGGTCATGCTGCGCCTCGATGACATCGTAACCCTTTGGCAGGTTGAGCAGTTGCTCAATCATATCCGTGCCGTGCTCACGCAGCAGGCCAGCTTTTACCTCAGCACTAGCAGCCTGACGGGCGGCGAAGTCTAGCGGCATCGGCTGAGAGAAGTCCTCAGGCGATGGCTGCATTAGGTTGTTGATGTCCATAAGGATTTCCCGTGGTTACACTACTGGCCGGTTGGTTTTGTTTCTCCGCTTGAACTCGCGGATGGCATTCCATCCCTCTTCAGTAGGCTCAGGGGGGCTTACCCCCAGTATAATCTCTTCATCGCAGATACGCGCCAGGCCATCGAGCATGTCATCGTGGGCAAGGACAGGGAACTTGCTGTACTCTTCCTCGATGAACGCCTTAACCAGATCGACTGCCTTACCCTCGTAGTCCACCTTAATAAGTGACTCAGGGATGTAGATGCGCCCGTTCTCGAAGATGGGCACCAGTCGCTTGATTCTGTCTTCCTTCTTCATCGAACCACCAAGAGGGGTGATGTCGAAGCGGTAATTGGTACGCTCTTGCAAGTCCTTGATGTGCTCGATGTCGGCCTGCATCCCGTATTCTTCGTAGCCGACCATCATAGGTCGCCACCGGCGATGTAGTGCCATGAGGCAATCAGCTCGTTTGGTCAGACCTAAGCGGTCACGCACCATATCGAGGACATACCAGTTACGGTCACCACCCAGCCCAAGCACCCAGAATGACGAGTAGTCATTGTCTGCGTTCTTATCCTTGGCTCGTTTGCCAGAGGATGGGTCAACGATGATAACCTTGTTCAGGTTCGTATCCGAGGTAGCTGGCCACTTACGCAGCCACTCTACTTGGAAGCCCTGTACGTTATCAGCCAGTGGGTTCAGTAGCATCTGGCAGGCAAATATGTAGGTTCCCTGCTCATCTTTCTTCTTCTGTAGGTACTCGACCGACCTGAACACCGTCTTACGCAGGTCATCACTGCCATCTGAGGTGCAAGGGTAGATACGAGGCTTTACCCCACGGTCTTGCATGACGTGGTAGGTATCATGCAGGTGGTAATACGTCCCAGCATACCGAGCTATACCGCCCTCAGCTCCGAGGTTGGTGCTCAATGCCCACTGGTCAGTGGTCTTCTTAATCATTGCAGGGTGGGTCACTGATCGCTCAGTCACCACATCGTCATAGACACGCACATCGAAGTGCATCCCTGTTGGCATACCGTCTACCAGACCCCATGCGCTCAAGGTTGGCTCTTTGCGTACCGACCGGCGCTTCACTACCAGGCCGTCACCAGTGCTCCATTGTGGGGAGGTGGTCTTTGGCTTGGCGTATAGGATGTCCGAGAAGAGGTACTTCATCGTGACATTGGTCTCAAAGGTCGTCTTTATGGACTGTAGGAACGCTTCAGCCAGGTCTTTCGTGTAGCTGAAGATGCCTATCGTCACCTCAGGGTTGTTGATGATGTCCAATATGGACAACCCGTAGGTGATGATGGTGCTCTTGTAATGCTCTCGTGCCCATAGGTCGAGCATCTCATCAGGCTTGCGTTGCACCTCCCTGATGCGCTCAAAGAGCCAAGGGTGGTACATATCGACCCGCCCAAGGGTGTGTGTCAGCAGGTAGAACAAGTCTTGCTGGCTCAATAGGCGCTTAACCTTCTTGAGCTTCTCCTTGTCACCCGCGGCCTGCTTATGGACGAAGTCGTAGAAGTGAACGACCTCTTCCATGCCCATGTCGAAATGGTCAGGGATTACAAAGCGACCCATAGCCTACCCCTACTGTACTGCTGGTTTCTGTCCACCTGCAGGCTTAGGGGCGTTCTTTGCCATCCGTGCGAAGACGGCTTTAGCCTGGGCGAGGTGGTCGTCGCTCTCGGCTTCATTCTCTTGGACGGTAGCAGCGTTGGCTTTCGCCTCGCGCTCTGAGGCCGAAGCCTCCAGCTCGTCAATGGCTTGGCCGCTGCTTATCAGCGTATCGACCAGGCTGTGTATGTTCTTTGCGTTGTTCAGCACCATTAAGGCGTGAGCATTGGGCGCGAAGCCTTCCTGGGGGCGCAGCACTGCCTTAAGTGCCGATGCTGCCAATGAGGCTATCGAGCGAAGCTCTTTGGTGAGCTGCATCTTCTCTGAGTCGATCACCTCGTAGTCAGGTGCAGGCTCTTTTGCCAGCACAGAGGCTTTCTCTTCCCAACGCTTGGCGCGTTTGCGCTTCCAGTGGTTACGCGCACACCACGCTGCCACCGTCTTCTCAGTGGGCGAATCACCAAACCGCTCTTTGCATATTGCAACGGATTCAGCCACCGTGCGCCCTGGTCCACCTGCTTCGGCGCGTTCGCAGTAGATTTCAAACAAGGTCTGAGGTTGACGGCATATTGGTTGTTCTTTGGCCATAATACAAAAAGCCCCGCCGGTTAGGGCAGGGCTTCTCCATGTGCAGGCTGACTTTCAGAAGCGCATCACCACTCGGCGGAGAAATAATGCTGCTTGAAGAGGTCAGTCTGGGTGGTTCGGAACCCCCTAAGGGGCAATTCTTCATTCTCTTCCCTTATACAGATTCGAGTATTCAAGTGCAAATTATTTTTTGCGTGATGGCAACGCCTACCTAATCCGCTGGCAAACCGTAGAAATTTCCCAAGACTTCGAGGGCTTCCTTGAGAGGCGGCATCAAAGTTTGAGGATGGTCGTAGTATTTTATGGTCAGTTCTCTCAGGAAGAAGCCATAGCAGCATACATTCTCGGCTATCATGCGGCTGGTTGGTGATTGGATGGAAGCAAGAGCCTTCCTCAGTCTTTCCCTTGCCTGCACCTGTCTTTCGCTCATGGATGTGCTGGCAGGCGATGAGCCTGGCGACATAGGGGCTTCTGCGGGGGAGGATGAGGGGTATATGCCTGAATAGTGGAAGTCGCTGTAGAGCTTCATGCCTGCAAGATACTGGCGCTCTGTGATAAACTTTCGGCCAAGGTAGTAATAATCGAGAGGGGTTTGGGTGATGTGTCGCTTGCGCTTCTCTTGAAGCTCTGGTGTGCCGTGATCGGCGGGTGGTTTAGGTGTAAGTGTTTGTTTATTCGTGGTCGATGGCACACGACGTGCCTTCTTCTTTGCCATAGCTACCCCCTGTAAGTTGCTATAGGTCGGTATCCTATGTGGTGTGCCACGTAAAGGCAACATCAATCCATAGTGGTTTTGCATAAATATGGCATGTTGTGTTAATTGTCATAGACACTTGGGGGCGAGTCGTGGTAGGGATGGGTCGTTGTAAAGACCTTGGAAGGAGAATGACAACATGAACCAACCTGCCCTCAGAGTAGTGCAGCCCTCAACCCGTAGACCGGTGTTGCAGGTTGCATCTATCAACCAACAGCCTTGGATGCTGCGTCGTACCCGTGTGCCTAATTACCTGCTGGTAATGGCGGCGGCTACGTTCCTCATCATGGGCATCATGCTTTTTAACCTGTAACGAAGAAGGATTTTAATTGCGTGACGACATTGCGCGGAATGGGCTGGGATTGGAGCCCGACTCATTCTCGCAGCGCCTGCTGCACAAACCAACAAGACGGAGACCCTACATGCCTACTGACACCATCACCAACCTTGATAGAGCCATACGCGCCGAGCTGTGCGTACAGGATTGCTACCAAGTGTATGGCAACGGTTCTGAGATGTATCGTGAGACGAGCATCCAGGACTTCATCAGCGATCTGTGCCACCTCCTTCACCTTGACGAGAAGACTGCCGGTCTCAAGTCCAAGGAGGAGATTCGCAAGATGCTCGATACCGCTTTCAACAACTTTTCAGAAGAAACAAAGGAGACTACCGATGCGTAAGCCTGCAAAACAAACCTACCGTAATATCCCTATTGTGAGCTTCCCATCTGGTATGGGTGGTTGGTTGCCTGGTGCGGTGGCATTAGACGACCCTGAGAGCTCTTCACTGGTTGTCATCTGCTTGGATGAGCAGTTCTTCACCAACTGGGTGTTAAGCGTTCCACGTTCACAGGTTAAGGCTAATCAGCATGAACTGAGTGAAGCGGCCAAGCGCATTATCGACTCACGCAAGATGGGCTCTCGTGACCAGCTCGAGCAGGACTATTACTTCACGTTCGGGTCTGGTTCGGTGAACAGCCACAAGTATGTTCGGGTTGTCGCCCGTTCATGGGGTGAGGCAAGAGACGCTATGTTTGAGATGTACGGGAAGTTCTGGGCATTCCAGTACGACCGTAAGGACTTCATGCCACAAATTGAGAAATATGGCTATTCTGAGCTGCTTACCCTCATACCATCACAATGTAAAAGCGATGTAAAAGAGGTGGTTGCGTAGTTTTCACAGGCGGGTCACCCCCCCCCCTCACTTTTGGCCGGATAGTGGTCAGAGGGGGGAGGGGGGGGTAGACTCCCCGATGAAGCCTATCAATGGAGATGACAATGGATTGTTGGCCAAAGAAGACACGGTTAAAGTTCATAGCACGGTTCCACCCTCTCAAAGGACATGAGGGGCACGGGGGCAAAGACATCGAGCGCACGATCAGCGCAATGCACATTGCTCAGGCCAACATTATAGCCAGCAACATCGGCAAGGCTAATGGCTGGAGAGTTTTATCAGTAGGAAGGGCATAACATGAGCCTATATCGCATTTACAACCAGGGGGAGCTCCCTCACATCGCGCACGGATGGCGCAGCGTGGTCGCGCTGCCGCCTGGTCGCAAGTACATCACCGTCCTTGATTGGACGACGCTCGAGCACTGTAAGGTCACCATTGACGTATGGCAGCGGCTCAAGCCTGAACTCATTGAGCACTGTAAGGCCTCGTTCATTCGTAAGACCATCAAGTCACGGCTTGCCGGTCAGAAGCCAAGCCAGCTGATTCGCTCGATACTCAATGCTATTCGATAACATTTTCAAGGGAGATTCATATGCAGTTCGGCACATTGAAGAAGGGTGAGTTCGGTATAGATGTGGCCATAAAGGGCGCAGGCCGTAGCATGTTCAAGGATGCGGTCATTATCACTTTTCCTGAAAGATTGGCAACTTACTGCTCTAAGATTGACAACCTCGATCAGCTGATGGCTTTTGTGGACGGAGACAACCACGTTAAAGGATTGGTAAGTGAGCGGCACCGCAAGTCCGTTGCTCTTATCGCGGCTGGTCAGCACTTCTTCAGCAGGTTCTACAGCTCGGCTTCGATACGGGAGTCTATACTGGAGAAGCTATGGGAAGAGGTGGACTCACCATCCGTTGGGGATATAGGGCGCTGGGCGCGGTCGAGGATTGTCGCTCAGGCCGAGCGCGTTCACATGAAGCTGTGCCACACAGAGGACATGGCTCGTTCAGCTAATTATAATGGCATCTTAATGAGGGTCATTCGGTATCGCCGGAAGTCTCGTTTCAAAGTGTTCTTTCGTAATTTATGGCGCAAGGTGGCGTAATGTATAGCGTTGGTCGCATAGAGCTCGAGCCTGAGTTCAAGGCTATCACTCGGAAGGCTCTTCCCCGTTGGTGGGATAATGAGCGGGTCGCAGCTAAGGTGGCGGCTATGCACGGGTGCGTTATTGGCCAGAGGCCTCTTAACGAGCATGGTGTATTTGTCGATTATAGCACCATCCGTATCACCGGCGGCAAGAGTGAGAAGGAGGCTTTCTGGTGTTACGCCAAGATCCACCTGGTGCAGACCCCTCGAGGTCACTGGCTCTTCTCTCTTGATACCCGCATTCATTGGGAAAGCAGTGGCTCGTTGCCAGGCATCCGCGATACGGTTGTCTACGCCACTCGGCAGGGAGCTATAGAGGAAGCCTTGTCCAGGCTTATCAGGAAGTGTGAACTGAAGATTGCGAATGTGCATGAGGAGAAGCTGAGTCGCCAACGCGCCAAACTCCTATTGGAGGCCGTGCGTCGTGAACAGGCCAACCTGCTGCCACAAATGAGCATCTTCTAAAGAGGTTACTTGTAGGACAACTGGAAAGGGGGTGGCGATTAACCACCCCCTCTTTTTTGACGTAATTACGATTTAATTACGCGGCTGATTGCACCGCAGGCTCGGCGGGAGTGAAGTCCACGTAGTATTCTTTACCCACCTTGAACTGCTTGAGCGCCTCTGCATTGAGGGTGCCGAGGGTCATACCTCCGCATGGCGTGTAGTTGTAGAACTTCTTATTCTCTTCCGAACCGCCGGTCACCGGCGAGAGATGAACGGTGCCGAGCTCACGCTCGTCGGTGGTGTTGCCGGTTATCTCAATCTTCGATACTTTGAATTTAGCGCGTACTGACATAATGTTCTCCATCTTGGTTAAATGATTAGCCTTGGTTAGGCCGGTGGTCGCTACCACTATATCATAAGGCACCTGAGAATGGAAGTGGGAGACATTAAAACGACAACACCCAGAGTGTACATCTCTGGGTGCCGTAGTCGTTCTAAAAAGGGTATGGTGTTTGTTGGAAGCGAATATAGCAAAAGCTCAACTACCTTTCAAGCTCAACTGTATGCCATATTTCGGGGTTCTTTCGCTGCACTGGGCGTAGTGTGTCTGGGTCGTTAATGGTGACTTTCCACTTACCGTGGAGCACAGCGGCCTGGGAGTAGAACATTATCTTGTGCCAGCCACATATCATTATGGCCTCGAGCTCGAGCGAACCCTGTGGGCGGGTGTCGCGTATCCCGTTGATGCCATATTCCCCGATCACTTGGGGATGTCCAGGTCTCTGTGGAAAGCACCACAACGCACACGGGAGCGGATGACGGTTGGATTAGCCTGGTCGCGTTTGGGCAGGCGGTCAACGTACACTCGTTTGTAAATCGTCACACCCTGGGGCTTGTTCTGGCCTGAGTTGGCGGCTTCTTTAACCCGCTGCCTTGGGGATGGGTTATGCTTGGTTGGCTTCCACCCCACCGGCACATCACAATATCCAGTTCTCAGTGAGTGCTTGTGTATACCTGAGTGGGCTCTCATGAATTGTTCAATGGCTGTACGGGCAACACCATCGTCAGTGATAGACGTTGCTACATGGTCATATTGGGGGGTCTCTTGGGCTGGTTCATCAGGCGGATTGGTCTGCATGGCGGTTCTCCCTTTGGTTGTCAGCTACGATTGAAATATGGACGGTTTGGGCGTTTTTGTCATCTTCGGACAGTTTAGCGATGGAAAAAGTCCATTCTTCTGCCCACCTGACTATGGCGACGACTATGGCGGCATGTGAGGTATCCCCCCAACCGGTCGTGCGGAAATTGGTTCCATGCTGGCCAACCTTGGCGAAAAACCTAGCTCCAGGATTACGCGCACCGAGCGCGGGGATGTAGGTTACCGAGTACAGCAGGCCATGCTCTTTGGCAAAGGCGCTGACGGCCTTCTCGAACTTATCCTGGTCGAGCATGGTCTCATGGCACACCTTCTCTGCGTACACGGCGCTTGCCTCAAGCGGCAGGCCAAGGATGTAGTGAGCGAACTTCAGTGAATCTGTTGCGAACTTGGGGGACATATCTGGTCTTTTCTTTGGGTCAGGAGTTGGTCATAGACTTCTTGGAGAACCGCCACGAGCGGGGCGAACTGGCAGCCTATTGGTATGTACATATCTACAGATTCGAGGGTGACGAACATGACATACTCATAAGCCGGTCGGCTGGCCTGCCTTCGCTCTCTCATCATTTCAATGAGCTTCTGCGCTTCGAGCTCGGAGCTGAGGGGAGCGGGGAAGAACGCGCAGTTGAAGGAGCGCGGCTCTAGTGGAGTCATTATCAAACCATGAGGTGTTGGCGTTCCTGTCACGGGTGGTTCTCCATTAAAAACAGTCCGTATATACTTGCCACAACGAGATATATCATCGCAAGCGATAAAGAGATCATCACGATAAACGCTTGTACTTTTCTCATAAGACTCTCGCAGTGACGGATGCTTGGTTATCCGACCAGACCCGACAAGCATTCGGGCTTTTGGAGGCTCGAGACCCTACTTCGAGCACGGTCGTCTTCACTCCCCTTTGGGAGGCCGTCACTGCAACCGATGGTTCGCAACACCGGTATCTCATACTTCCCTCGTTATGGCTGTATCTTGTGGATTACTGCGGCCTGACTCAGAATGCCATGTCTGCGGGGGCATTACACGGTACTTCTTCATCTTCTCGAGGTCGCGCCTTACGAAGCTGTCATCCTTCCACAGTATTCGGTTGTTGGGCATTGCTGCAATCTGGCCAGAGCCATCCTCGAGCAGCAATAGGTGATAGCACTTATGCTCGGGCGGGTATTGGCTGAAGCCGTTGTCTGTATGATCGAGCGTAAACCAGTAGGAAGCGGGAATCATACGACCATCTGGGGTGCGGTACTCGCAGCCCATCTCGCGCAGGTACTCATATTGCACGGTCGAGAAGTCCCATCCGTGAGCATCCCAACACTGCAAGTCAGGAAGAGGGTGGTATGTCTGCGCCATTTGCCCATAAGTCAGACCGTCACTGCCCTGGGTCTCTTTTCTCCGCTGTTCTGGCTTCTCCCATCTCAATTTGTGAAGCGGGATACGAGCCCACTGGGCACCGGTCTCGCAAAGGATGGTGAAATGCAGGCAACGGGATGGGATGCTGGTTACCCCGATGATAACGCATGGCTCGAGCTCGTCAGAACCATTAAGTCCTTGCAATATATCTGTCTGCACAAAGCCGTATATGTGCATGGGAACCGAGGCGTTAAGAGTATGGTGCGTCATTCTTTACCTTCCTGAATCTTTTTACACGTCGCCTAGCCTACATCCCTTTGTAAGCGCAAGCTGCTAAAGTCATTACTGCAATCGCCTTTGCTGGCTCTGCGCCCCTCTTGATGCGCTCGAGCGCGGCACGGCAAATAGCCAGGTCTGTCGCTAATTTGTAAGCCTCTTTGGCATCCATCATCAAGTGGCCTGGTCTATTTGCGGTAACCGGCTCATCCTCAGCTGGCGGCTCAAGAACTTCAGGTGTGATACCGGCTGCATCCATCATTCTTGTTCTAAGCAGGGTTTCAGGCTCACGCTTGGCCACCTGCATATGCTTTATCCAGTCGGCCTGGTATGCTTTCTCAATACCATCCTTGCGGATAATCACGTCTATAGTCTTAGCCCCTCGAGCGTTCTTAATGACAGTGCCAATACCTTCTCTCATCAATTCGTTCAGGGTGTTTTCATCAATACGAATCAGCATCACTCACCTCCTTTGGCTTTACATGAACGGTTACAGAAAGCACCTAAGGGGGTGCGGGTGCATTTTTCACACGGATTGGTGGATGAATACAGAATCTCCCCTTCTGCACTTACATGGCTCTGATCGGCAGGCGTAGCGTTGTGGGCGTTCGCCCATCGGATAGCTGCACGAGCGACACGAACTTCCGAGGCTGTTAATTCGCCCAGGTGAAGCCGCAATTCCTGCGCTGGCATATCTGGGTCTAGAGCCTTCAAATAGTTATGCTTTGTCATAACGGCCTCTCTGCTGTTTCACGGACAAGCTCCATCAACTTACCGTCATTTGTCCTGCATGTCGGATTATCAAGGTAATGTTCAATGATAAGCCGTAAGTGATTAAGGGTTAAATGCACCATTGTTGGTGGCGGGGGTAACGGTTCATGAGCCATTGATGTACTCCTCAACTTTCCTTTGCTGTAGCGCGAGGAGCTCTTCATCACTCCCGTACTTCTCGCGGAACTTTCTCGAGCCCTTATGATAGGCCTCCCCAACCGGTAAAGGGCTTTGCCTCTGGTGGTGGTTGAAGCACATGCGTATGCTTCTCAGATCGTCGGTGGTGCGCTGGGCGATACTCGTAAGGTGGTTTGTCTCCATACGACCGCCGCAGTTGTGCCGCTCGGAAGGCCATACAAGGCCTATCAGGCAGGGCAGCTCCCTGAGAATAGCTTTCCATCGTGTGGCAGTCATTTTTATCATAGCTTTACTTCCTCACCGCGCTTTATCATTAACGGCGACGGCTTTATTCGTCTTTTACACGTTCGGCAAATCTTCCAGTGCGGCATATTCCTCCCTTTACATTTTAATCTAGGGCAAGGACTCATCTTATTTCTTCTACGATCATACCCAGTAATTTTGGGCACGATTATAGATGTGCTGTGACCGTGGCAATGGGGAGGTCTTTTCATGGTTTTACAAGCGTTGGTATGTATTTCCACCCCACAGCAACCTCAACGAAGTTACCGCCTTGCTCTAGGACTTCTTCTGGCAGGTCATCAGCATCCTCATCAAACATACCAGCGCCATAGAATTTACCGTCCTTGCAGACCACGTTACCCACACGGAAGAGGTCGTTTGGTTCTGTGCCATCTGTGAATATGACTTCGACCAGCAGATCAAATGGAGTTACCCCATCGGTCGGGTGGTTTCCCATCTTTTCCCAGCCCTTATCCTTGAGCCTGTCCACTGCTTGGCGCTGAATCTCTTTGATGAGCGATAGCATAGGCGCACCGACCGCAGGTGGGAGCTCTATACTGTCTTCAGGCTCGAACGATGCGCCGGTCGCGATTGCCTTCTCAAGCGTTGCTGAGTGGTGAGTAACCATCCATCTAAGCGCGGTGTCACAAAAGGTATAGCTTATCAGCGTAGCCCATTCTTCTGGGGTCTCTGGCAGGGGAATTATCTTTTTCATGTTCTGATTCCTTTATGAATGAGGGCTCTTAATTGAGCTGGCGGTGGCGGTGGCGCGGGTGATAACTTCAATAAGCCAACCGTTGCGAATGTTTGTTCTCTTCACGTCGCAGTCTTGCGCTTGATTTATTATCTTGTTTAACGCCAGCTCGAGAATCTGGCTGGCTTTTTTCTCGCGCCGAAGCTCGGCCTCAATTTCATCCTTGGTTCTCATGTTAGCTTCCTTTCTCCAGTTTCGTATGACTCTCTTCCGTCCATGCTGTTATGCACAATCACCGACCCATCTTCCTCGTAGCGTGGATTACACCAGCACGGTTTACCGTCTACTTCATGCGGCCGCAAATCGTTCACTGGATATACGTGAATTGGGTCAAGCATTGGCCATCTCCAACAACAAGTCTGCATGGCAAGGCATATCAAGCGAACACCAGCAGGCAAGATTCTTGCCCTTTAGTTCATTAACGGCACGGGCAAGGTAGGTGTTGCCCTTCATGTGGGCTTCCAGCATCACGCGGTAGTTTTCCACAGCGGTTTCGTGGCCGAGCGTCTGGTGGTCAAACGGGTTGCCGAATATCGTTGGCCTGCCAACGTACACCGTGTTGTCTGGCATCTTCCATCCGGCGGTGCGTTTGCGCTGTATGCGAACGGGCGATTTCATGGCCTTACTCCTCTCTTCAGCATCAAACCTACGCACATCGTGGTGAACTGTTCTGTCAGCTTTGCAGCGTTAGGGTTCTGCCCCATCTGCTTTCTGACAAGATGACGGTCATCCGATCTGATACCAGGCACACGGAAAGCCTCGTTCCAGTTTTCAATGCAAGAAGGCCTCACGAAATACGCTGCCTCACGAAACAGAGCGTGACCGTCCATATCTTTCACGGCTTTTGGCCAAGGGTATTGGAGCTTAAACCTATCGGCTATGGCTCTCTCAATGCGCTGCTCGATTGGCTTTATAGAATCCTTTATAAGGTGCTTCAGGGGCGATGGGATGTCGCCGGTGTAAGCCTCTGCGGCATCATGGAGCAAGGCCTCAAGTCTCACCTCCTCTGGGACGTTATCAGCCACATACATGCAATGCTCCGCTACCGTCATGAGCATATTGGTTTGGGCGAGGTAGCGTGGCAACCTTGCAAGGCCTCTGGCTATGTCACTGAGTGCAATCATATCGGGCTTAGGTTCGACATAATCGAACTTTAATCCCGAGTGCATCTGTATCCAGGTAAACATGGCTACAGCACTTCAGACAAGAAGCGCCACGAAACAAGCGTCTCGCCTTGGAAATGCGCTTCGATTGGCAGCCCTACAAGCTGGCTGACTTTCTTTTTTTCAGCTCTATCGAGGATAGCGACAAGCGGCTCAAACGCCAAAGACACCACTGCATTGAGGTAATTCTCTCGGCTGCCGAAGTCCGTCATTGGCACAACGTACCCCTTTGCAATCGACCAGGTGCTATCTTTATGAACTGAGCCCATAAGCAGCAATATGCCGCACTGGCTTGGCAGAACCATACCAAATTCCGCAGAGATGATTTTACCCAGCCTCTTTTCGGTCGGGATGACTGGCTCTGCGGCTTTGTTTTCAACGGGTGGCGCAATGGGTGCGGTCGCCTTGTTCTTTGGGTTCTTTTTTGCAGTCTTCAGCACCCTATCACGGGCAAGGGTCGATTTCTTTTTCTTCGTGGTCATTGTGATCTCCTAGTTTTGTGGTGGTTCTACTCTCATCTCGCTGGTGAACAGCGCAGATTTCCATGTCCTCTGACGAAGCCAATCAATAGCGGCTGGCTTCATGTAGTCAGGGGTGCGCTCCCAGGCGATTGTTTTATGATGCACCAATGCACCCATGAGCATAACGTGAGTGATACCTTCATGCTTGAGCACATGCTTGTACGCCACGTAGGTTTCGTTTTCTTTCTCGAGCGGGGTAGCGCGGGGGTAAGTTGAAAGGAAGTCGCGGAAGAGCTTATCGGGTATAGGCGCAAGAACCTTCTCTACCGGCTTCGGCGCGGGTTTCTTGCCGTACTTCGGGTCTTCCTTAAGCTGCTCGATTAAGGCTGCTACCTCAGACTCTGTACGGTTGAGCATACGGCTTGCAATAGCTTTGGCCGTATCGCCAAACTTATGGCCATTCCAAACAATGTCCTTTTCGTCCTCAACCCACTCCCTGCCATTAGCGGATGGCAGCGCCACGGTGTTGATCTCTGGGGTTGGGTCGTTCACGATGACGCGCCGAAAGCCTGGCAGTATTTCATCTTCTTCAGCCTCGGGCTCGGGAGCCTGTCTCCAGGTGTACTTAGCAAGCGCCATCTCGAGGTCGTTCTGGCATGACACGCCGAACCCATCAATCTCAGCAAGCTCTAACTTAGTCATCTCTCTGAGCTTTGAAATTTGCACGTTACCAGAGCGCACCAGCGCGTTGTGGGTACGGTTACGCAAGGAAAGACGCTCGATGTGGTCGGCCATTGGTATATGGTCGTGCTCAGGAGATACGGCTATAATCCTTTCTTCTGCCTTCGGTTCAGACGGAGCCGCCCCTGCAGATGAATGAACTTCCTTCTCTTGCGGAGCTTCAGCCGCTTTTTGAACTCTCTTCCCAAATGGCACCCCTCTATCTTTGGCCAGCTTATAAAGCATGGATGTGATTGTTCCGCTTGTTGAACCGTTTTCAAGGTATGCAGCTATTTGCTCTGCTGACATTCCTTCTTCGGAGTACATCTCCCAAATAGCCTGCTTTACCCGCTCGGCTTTAGGACTCGATGTTCCGCGAGTGAACTTGAACCCCTTTGCCCATTCATATTTATCTTCACCGCCATCATTAACTTCAGAAATATCATCGTGGTTGGTGGCAATTTGCTCGGAGTTTGAAGTCGCTTCCTGTTCAGTCTCTTCCCCTGATGGTGGCTCTTCATCCTCGACTTCCTCTTCGACCTCCTCCTCTTCAGATTCACCGGCAGCCTCGAGATACTGATTAAGGAATACCTCAATCCCTGCGAATGCTGCCTGGATTGAATCAGGGGCATTGCTACCATCAAGATAGCCCTGCACCATGCCAAAATGGAACTCTATGGCTTCACGTTCTACTTTTACTGACATGGCTACTCTCCAACAAATGTTACGGGGAATTGATCGTGGTGCCGGTCGTCCAAAGACCTACCGGAAACATGCTTGCCCAGCTTTGCATGGTGGTAAATGTCATGCGATGGCTTTGTTACAAACGGCTTGAGCTGGTTATTGATGTGCTTGTATTGCAGATCACGGTCATGAAGGATGAATCTGTAATCGTTCGGGTCGTTGTTCAGAGTGCAGGGGTGATACTCGCCCCACTGCTTGAACAAGAAATTGACGTTTGCGGCCTCACAATGGTCACGGATAGTGCGTACCCACCCTATGTGCATTGGTCGTGCCAGGTTGCCACTCTCTCCTCCCACAATGACCCAATCAATATCAGACGGCACGAGCTCCGGTTCATTACAGCATTGCTCATATCCTGGCGTAGCAGCCCCTTCTGTTGGGTTCGGGCAAGGACATCCAGGGCACGGCTCAAACTTGAAAAGCCAAGCGGTAAGGTCAACGTAATCCAATAGCGGCTCCATCGACAGAAAGCGTATAGCTGCATTCGTGGCTATGAGCTTGTCTATGTCGCGGTCGGCTTCTTCCTGATTAACGATAGTAGCCCCCAGCCATACGTTTGGCCAAGGCTCGTCCCCCGCACCCCACGGTAGCATCTTACTAGCATTGCCGATGCGCTTGGTAAGAAGCAACCAATCGAGGTGCGGGGTCTGACGGATGAGATCAAACAAACGCTCCCGCCACGCCGCGGGAACTTCGTTATCAAACACATCCGCCAAGGAAGCGCAGAACACGCGGTATCGAACACCGCTCTCAGCTGCTTCCTGATTCCATTTAATTGGGGCTTGCCAGTTTTTATCGCTGGTCAACGTGCGCGGCTGGCCTGCGCCCCACTTCGCCTTGCCCAGGCGGGTGTCCATCATGGCCTCAGCGTAGCAATGCTCACAGCCAGGACTTACCTTAGTACATCCAATCCACGGATTGAAAGTGTGGTCTGTCCACTCAATCTTTGAGTTCTCCGCCATCAGTATCTCCATTTTGGGGTGGTTCGCTCTTCAGCCAGAAGACCAAGAGGTATCTGTCGCCTTCTAGGGTAGGAAGGCCACGGTGTAGGTGGGTGTAGGCAGGGAAGACAAGCATATTGCCAGACGGCAAGGGTGCGACAACTCCTCGACCGTAGAACTCAGTTCCCCCGCCCTTGTAATCCCCAGTGTTAAGGGGAACAACAACAGTGATGTCTGAATCCTTATCATGATGCCACGCAGTTGCCGCCTTCACATCGGGCGAATACTTGGCAATCTGCACAGCGCCTGCAGTAATCTCGCGTTGGAATAGCGCAAAGAAGAGCAGGTTAAACGCCGAACGGGCTATTTCCATCAGCATAGCATCCAGCTCTGGGGCTTTCTCGCGTAGGAGAACCTCCGGTATCTGGCGCAGGTAATCCTCTTCTTCATTGGGCTCAAAGTCCAACCCCTGAATCTCATCCATCAATAATCGACAGAAGACATCCGAGAACATAGGAACCGCGTACAGACCGCGGTGCGCGTACTTGAAAGCCATGCCAGACACGGCGCATGACACATGGCTCAGTATCGGCGAGTGGCCTGGTTCGTCCAAGCCTGCGTTTTGTAAGAACTCCCAACGCGGCTTGGCGGTCTCTTTTATTGCCTGAAGCACCTCGGGCACAAAGAATGTGTCTGAAGGCGAAGCAAGGATGCTGTTGCGTAAGGTCATTGGATACCTAACGGTGCTTCAAGGTCTGATTGATACACGGTCGGCGGTGGCGTGAGGCATAACTTCAGCTCATATGCCTCAACCGCCATTGTCACGATGTGATTAGCGTAGCCTTTAACACCCTGCACAATGTACAGGAACTTGCCAGACTTTGGTTCGCGCTGGACGCTTTGAATCCTGGCAATAAAGCTGAGACCGGTGCGTCGGCTATTAACGGTAAAGAGTCTATCGCTTGGCCAAAACTCTTGGGTATCGGTAAACTGTGCGATCATACGGCTCTCTATTTTTTCTTGTGGGTGAGTACCAGATTCTTTGTGAGCGGGGTGACTGAGCTTGTTCTATCGACCCTTGCAAGTGCATGACACACAAAAGCCGTCCTTGCGGCCGTCTCCTCGACAAGGCGATGCGCCTCGCCGAGAGCGGATTCAAGGGTGGTATGCGGCTTCGTAGGATGACTGGCACCAAGAACGAACACATAGAATTGCAGCTCTGGTTCTGAAGGTTTTATTTTCTTCTTTGCCATCGGTGCCGCCTATGCTGGCTGTTGAGGAACGAGCTTGTAGGTAGCCCGTTTACCATCGCATTTAGCAAGCATACCGGCTTCAGCAAGTTTGTTGAGCTCACTGTTTATTTTGCTGCGGCTGTAGACCTTCTTATAGCGATGGTACAGAACAAGGATAACGCGGTCGATGTTGGCATTCACATTCGCGCCAATGGTATTGAAAACATCCATCAGCTGATTCTGAATCTCGAGCGCGTTGCGGGTGCTTTCGGTCAACACGCTTGCCAGCTCTGGCGGCAAGTCTTCTGCTGGGGGCGGAGCATTATCAGGAACGGTCAAAGCGCCTGCTGCTTCGTTGAGTTGCTCGAACGTCTTACCCGACTCAGCTACGCCGGTATGTACCTTGTCGATTGATTGAATCTTAGAATCGGGCTTTTTGTTGGTTGCAGCCATGTGGTTCTCCATTTGAATGTGAAAGGGTATTGGTATCGGGAAATGATGGGTTAGCACGTTATGTGCTTATTGTCATCATCTTTTTACGCGGGTTGTTGAGATTCTTGCTCTGCCTCCGTATCGTCTGTGGATTTCTTTTTACGCTTGGCTTTTTTGGGTTTCGACTCATCAGGGGGCTCATATCCTTCAATGTCTACGAACTCACCACGATACGGGATATATTCCATGTAGTAATCACCAGGCCACCCGATAACGCCCCACTCTTTAATCTTCTCAGCGCGGAGTAGCATCACCGGCGGTTCGTCTTTTGAGCGTTTGAAGTGGTGACAGATAATACCGATGTCGGTTTTGTTCTTCCAGTGGGCTGAGTCGGATACATCGAACAGCGTCGGCACATCATAACCACCGTTCGCGTTCTTCTTCTGTGGTTTGGCGGGGTGCGCCACGATGATGATGTTGATAGCAAAGCGCATCGCCAATCGCTTCAGCTCCTTGATGGCAAAACCCGTGTACTCGGTAAGCGACATCCCATGCGGCCGGTCGTGGTCAAGCTCGTTCCACGGGTCAACTACCACCAAGCGTGAGCCATGCTGGGTCACTGCCGCAATGATGCGGTCTTTCAACCACGAAAGCGTCATAAGGTCGTCACTCTCGAGATCGGCGACAATGAAACTAAAGTTCTTTTCTACCCAAGCGTCGGCTGCCGTAACGTCAATGGCTTGCCAATCCTCTGATGCTTTCCCAATAAAGAAGGTGCGGAGATACGCCAACATGCTGCCGCGCACCCGAGACTCGAACGGAGCAAGGGTTACATGCCAGCCATAGTTCTTTGCCATCTTGGCGGCGATGCAGTTGGCCACGGTACTCTTACCCATCGAAGGGAAGCCGGATAGCACCATGATGTCGCCTGGCCTGAGTAGCACGTTCGTAGATATGATTGGCGATATGCCACATTCATAGGTCGGCAGTGGCGGAGTTGTCGGGATGTCGCTGAGTTTTACAAGACCGCTGATGTTCCCAAACTTGGCCTTGTCCTTCAGAACCATGTTCACGCCCTTCTCGCCAAACCGCTTGAAGGTATCGTTCAAGTCCTTGCAGCCCTTGGGGTACTGAACCCACTTGCATCGGTGGTATCCAACCCGCGCACCAATCTCGTGGGCGAGTATCTGGCCAGGCTCGTCAGCGTCGGAAGCAACGATTATGACGCAACTGCGGGGCAGATCATTGAGGTAATCGAACTTGGTAGATTCTTCATTCTCAACCGGCTTATCGGGAGCACCATTAGGAACTGACACCGCAAAGTACCCGCACTGCATGGCTACGATAGCATCCATTTCCCCCTCAGTGATAACCAGCTGCACTGTCTTCTGGGTCTCCGCAGGCATAGCTTTGATTTCTTCTATGACCTCCAAATTGTAAAGGCACTGTTCGCTACCCTTATCCTGGGAGAACCGCTTTTCCCCCTTGATTGTGCGATACTTCCTACCGACAACCTTTCCCTTGCGAAAGTAAGGAATGGCAATCGTATCGCCCCTACCGTCCTCGCTGCTTTGCCATCCAAGACGCGTGACTAGCTCGAGGTTTAGCCCCCGCTCTTCCAGCAGTCTTTGGTGCTCCTCGGTAAGAGGTATTAGTTTTCGTTCCGTCTTCATGAACTCCTCCTTGAAAATCATGGCAGTGGTGGCAGTAGTAGGCTGCTCGGTCGGCTTCGATACGCACGGCCAAGCAAGGGTCGTTTTTCTTCCGTCGTGCAGGGCTACACTTCGGACATGGTCCTCGATGCTCACCAACCGCATAGCTGCGGAGACGGATACCGAGGTCATTGAGTCTGTTAATTATTGCCATAGGCTTCCTGATACTGGGTCTTTCCAAACATCCGGCGGAATACGCGGCGCTTGTACTCGTCCTTGTCCAGCCCTTCTTCGTATGGGTTCTTGCCGATGATGTCGTAAATATCAGACACCGTCGGGAACTCTCGGTTGGTTTTCTCCCACACCCGTAAACCGTACAACACCACCTCGGCTGGCTGATCAGCGAAGTGGGCGAGGAAGGTTTTAGTGATGGCCTTCAACGCTTCGGGCTGGACTGAAAATGTCTTCATGGTCAAGAATAACCGATGAATCTCCTCCAGCACCTTGTCCTGTCCCGTTGGGTTCATGCGAAGCGTGGGTAGATTCGGGTCGAGTAAGACCGAGTTCGGCGCGGGTTTCTTGCATAACGCGGTCGATTCGGTTGAGGTAGTCAGCTCCTTTGCCATTGGTTCCTCCGTGGCTTTGGTTGAATGGTTTGTAGTCGTGTGTCCAGCGGTCATCGTTCAGCCAAGCGGCACAGCCCTTGGCAAAATGCCCGTTGTTTTTCAGGGCTTCTTCGCTGACCGCGTAGGCCTTTGCCCCCCTGAGGATGTCGCCACCAGATGCGCGGTCGAGAGCTTTCTGAAATGCCTTGTAGGCCTTGTCCTTGCTTCCGATTCTGGTTTTTGGAAATACCTTCCACATCTCCTCGAACATTTTGAGCTGGAGAATCTCGAACGAGTCATCGACCTCAGGCTCTGTTGGGGATGCCGCCAGATGCGGTGACGGTTCACCGGCAGGGTCTTCGACAATCGCCTTTGCAGGCTGTTCGCCTCCAGCCCCCTTGGGGGTAGGGGGGTATTCCTTTCCCCTTCCTTTCCTTTCCCCTTCCTTTCCACTCGTTACTTTCCCTGACGCGTGGATGACGCGTGGATGACGCGTGGATGACGCGTCATTATCATTAGTAACTACAACATCTTCCATTGCTGATTCACATGGAGGGGGGATGTCACTGTCCCTCTCTCGGTTGTTTATTGATTGGTGGTCTTTCCAGCTCGGTATGCACCCATACACCCCCCCCTCAATCGAATACTTCTGAATAAATCCACGCGTGGCCAACGCGTCGAGCACGCGTGAAAAGTCCAAATCGTCATAGGGCAATATCGCCGCTTTAAGGGGGCGGGGTCGCCACTCAAACCTACCTTGTCGATCAGCCTGCGTCCATAGACCAGCAAAGGCAACCCTTAGGGGTAAACCTGTATCTTTCTCAGCGTCAAAAAGGACTTCATGGGTGAAGAACTCAGGTTTGATGGTGCGGATACGAGCCATGTTATTCTCCTGAGTCCTGAACGGTGGTTAAAAGTCTGGCTTTGGAGGCGACGAGGGGGAAGGCGAAGTGGTGTGTTTTCATACGGGTACTTTCCAAGATTTATTGGTGGGAGGGAGTAAACCTTGGAAGGGAAACCTCCCTCCACACCGTGCCAAAGGAGCTTCCATTGACGAGATGACAATAAGCACGACTCGAAAGTAAACGCAACATAAAAAAAATCCCCACCGGTTAGGATGGGGATTAAGCATGTCTCTAAGGGAGCCTAAAATCAGGACTAAGCAGCCTCTGGCGCTGAGTCTTCACCTTCAGCAGGGGTTGCGGCTTCGGTCTCTTCCGACGCTTCCTCTGCCTGAGTCTCTTCCGTTGCTTCAACGGCTTCTACGATGTCCGTTTGTGCCGGCGCATCACCTTCAGCACCAACTGTGCCGCTAACGCGATAGTCTTTATCTGATGGTTCGGTTGCAGGGGTCTCTAGTGTTGGTTCAGTCATACGTTACTCCATACTTCAAAGGTTAAAAAATTGCGGCTCTATTCTCCGCCCGTCAAAAACTCACCTCGATGTTATACAGCTTCTTGAGCTGCGTGACTACCAAAGCTATTGCATCCACCTCGTCGTTCATATCGTCCGTACCTGGTGTGCCGCCTTGCCATCCCATCTGGTGAGCTATTCTGCACATATCCTTCTTCTCTGCCTGGCCGTGGCCTGCAAAGTCTTTCTTGAGGGTGCCATTATGTACGCCAATAACTGGGACATTCCATCCCGCAGCGTACATATTCACGATCATGAGGAGGCCTTTATAGAGCTCCCCACCATCACCTGCCCAAGCCCCGCCGCCTTTACGTGCGCCTGAGAATTGGACAAGCTCGTAGTAGATTTCATCAACCTTGCCGATACCGACAAGGAAGTTGAAGAACCGTAAGCCGCGCTTACCTTTGTGCTCACCGTCTTTAAGGGTGAACAGGCGGATGCCACTTGATATAATCTTGTTGCCCTCCACCAGCGCCCAGCCAGTGTTGGTTCCAAGGTCAAGTCCAAGGTAGCGCGGCTCACTCATGGCTTAATGTACCCCAGCAGCAGCAGCCAAGGCAGGGCGGGTCGTACCGCCTGCTGATAGCGACTGGTTACGCTCTGGTACACCCGCGGGAGCTTCCTCTGCTTCCGCTTCAGGCGTTTCACCTTTGCCTGAGCCCACTTCCTTACCCGAGTTGCCACCGGTAAGGTCAGCGATTGAATCAGCCAAAGCCTCTTGCTGGTTCTCGAGCTGCTTCTTCAGCACCTTTTCGTACTGACTCAGACCCATACCCAGCTGCTCTTTGTACAGAGCAACCGACGCTTCGTGGGACGTACGGTCTTCAGGAGCCATTTTACGCAGCTTGCGTACACGGTCATAAGCGGAAAGCTCGACCTTGAGTTCTTTCAGCTTACCACGGCACCCACGCTTCGCCTTATTGAGGTCAGCAATCTTTTCCTCGATAAGCGTAAGCTCTTTGTCCGTTTGAACAAATGCCTTAGCGTTGCCAGCAGGCAGCGACATAGCAATGTCCACTACGCCCTTATCAACCGCAGCCTTGACGTTCTTATCGACCTGAGCCGATACGTCCGACTTCGGCTTTTTTGCCGCAGCTTTGACGGGCTTTTCTTTCTTACTCATAGAAAACTCCATAGGTTAAATGTTGAAATCGAATCCCATACCGGCCATGTAATCGTAGATACGATCAATGGTGGCTATGGTTGGACCATCTCCAGCCCCAGTAAGCTGTTCCCATGTGCGGGTGTTTCCACCCCCCTTCCGACAAATGGAAGTTTCTGAGATACCGGTAGCTGAAGAACAGGTCTGCACGTCCTCAATCAGCTTCTGACGCAGTTGCTTCACCCGCGTTATAGGCTTCTGAGTTACGGTGGTTCTTGAATTGCTCATTGCAGATTCCTCCTGTTCGGACAAGCTACCGACAACTATGTAAAGAAGCAATGATAATTATCACATTTACACATTGACGGTGGGGGTGTTTTGTGAGACCGTGTTGCCCAACCACCACCCGAGGCTATCATGACGCAAATCACCATTTCTTTTGCACGTTTCATGTGCATTGTTGACCCAGTTGACGTTGAGCAAGCTAAAATAAATACGCCGCCTGAACGGCACCCTGAGCACCATGAATCAGAAGTGGTGAATTACAGGTCGTGGGCTAGGGTTGCGGCAATGGAGTCTGAAGAATACGCCAAGGTAAGGCAGTTCTTTGCTAAATTTGGGGGAGCCCGTATTTATTATAACGGCTGTGTAGAGGTCGGCGGGGTGTGGCAAGTATTCTTCGATGTGAGGTCATGATGCAGCACAACATCATCCAGCCAGTAGGCCTTGAGCCTGGAATGTATTTTGGATTACCGGCGGAGCTGTATCATAATGACCCCGCCATCTCGCGCTCTGATCTCGTTAATTTGATTGATACGCCGCGCACTTACTGGGCGAACTCCCACCTAAACCCCAATCGGGAACGTAAAAAGAAACCCAACAAAGAGGCGGAGTACGGGGAAGCAATGCACTGGTTGCTATTTGAGCCCAAGGAGTTCAAGCGCCGGTATGCCATCATTCCTTACGAGGAGATGTGCAACACGAAGAAGAACCTGACATCGACCGAGTTCGAGCAAATGAAAGCACAGGTCGAGGTACTCAGGGAATGTGAGGACTCCAGCTTATTCCTGCGGGGCGGATACCCTGAAGTTACAATTATTTTTGACTACGCAGGCCTAAGGTTCCGCACTCGGCACGATTACCTCATGATACCATCGACCTGTGACTTCAAGACGACTTACACCCTGAATGAGTACCATATCCGCAAGGAGTTCAGGGAACGCGGCCTCGACATTCAGATGGCTTTATACAAACTATCCCGCCGCGTATTCAAAGAGCAGTTCAGGACTGGTAAGGCTGGGGTGTATGGCCATGTAGACCCTAAATGGTTCCAAAGATTCATGGAAGAATCGCTGAATGACTTTACGTTTGTCTTCCAGCGCACCACCGAACCATACCCAGCAGAGCCAATTTGGCCATCCGAAGACACGGAAGACACTGGCCTGAACCGTATCGAACGCGCCGTGAAGGTCTACATCCACAACGTGCAAAAATATGGCTACTCGAAGCGGTGGCCTGCTTCTCGTGGTAAGCTCCGCGAGTTCTCGATGAATTATGGCTTTAAGGATTAACTACCATTGGAGGGTAATATGACTCAGAAGAACGCAACACCAGAACAAGAAGAGCCAGTAAACGAACACGAGCGTATCCGCCTGCGTAAGGTCAAGGTGGTGGAAATGCTGAACGAAAAGTTCAAAAGCGACAAGTGGATGGAGCGCCTGCTGAAGATTGCCGGCCAGGATGAGTCCCGCATCATCAAGCATATGAATAGCTTTGTGGCGTACATCGTTGAAGATGATGGCGGCGGCAAAAGGGATATGCGTGAGCGTAAGTATATTGCCGACTGCAGCTTTACATCAATCAGCACCTCGTTTCTCGAGGCTTTTCAGATGGGCATTGAAGTCGGCGGGGGAAGAGACCACGCGCACATGGTCAATTACGATGGGCAGTGTGAGCTCGAGATCACCTATAAGGGTTTTGTTTATGCCCTCGAGAAGCACTTTGATAATGCCTTTGTGGATGCGCGGGTAGTGTTCGAGGGCGACAAGTTTTCATGCAAGGTCACCGATACCACCGCTGCGTACGTTTACGAGGCGAACCCCGATAATCCGTTCAACGAGTCATGGGACGATATTATAGGCGCGTTCTGCTATTTCTCGTACACCCTAGAGAATGGCGAAAAGGTATCACGCCTTGAGCGCATCGGCAAATCAGGCATCGAGATGATTAAGTCGAAGGCTCGAGGCTCATTCGCATGGAAAGACTTTGGGCTGGAGATGGTAAAGAAGTCCATCCTGAGACGGGCGGCGAAGATACCGTTCGCTTCGATTGACTTTGGGGATGAAGAGGTATCGGCCGAGACGGTTGATAACCGTCACTTCTTACTTGAAGGGGGGAGCTCTGTGGAAAGAATGCAGCTTTTGATAAGCCGCCAGCAGGAGCTACTGCGAGAGGATGAGCCTACGACACAAACGAAGGCTGGGGATACTTTTGAGGATAAGCCTGTGGAGACCCCCGAACCACCGATGCCAGACCTCACTCAGGAGGAGACTCCTGCACAGCAGGCTGAGACAGCACCGCCACCTGAGCCAACGGCACCAGAGGATGAGGGAAGGTTTGAGGAAATCAGTGACGCTGATTTTGCGGAAACGGAAGACGAGGAAGTCCCCGTGGTGCAAAAGAAGAAGCGCGTTGGCGGTAAACAGCCGCCAAAGGCTATTGCTGATTAGCGTCAGCCTTCTTTGCTTTTAGGTACTGGCGATTGAAGCGGGTTACTATATCCGTTTCCATCTTCTCGAGCTTTTTAATCTGCATCTCTTTTTGTTCACGAGTGTAGCTACGGTTGAGCTCAATCTTCAGCTTCTGGGTGCGTATCTTTTGCAGGGCTCCCGACGTATTCTCCGCCAGGCCGCGCATACCGAATACTTCGGCGTTCTCTTTGCGTAGCGCCTCGCCCTCTTCGCGCATACCTGACTTCAGGTAGTCCTTATACCGGCCGACAATGTTCTCAATTTCGGACATACGGTCGTAGGCAGCTGACTTGTCGAAGTATGGATTGTTGCCGCCGATCATCTTACGAAGGACTGGGGTATCGTTGATGTCTATCTCTTCGCCCGAGAATCCCTTGGATACAGAATCAACCGTACGGCCAACGAAAGCACCTGCTGCGCCAGTGAATTGCTCAAAGATATAATCCAGCACCTCAGGCGACCAGTCGATAGCGCCAGGCGTAATCTTATCCCCGCCGGTGAGCTCGTTCAACTCTTTGGAAATCCAACGCGCCGCATCCGAGACGTTGGGGAAATACATCTGGCTGTCAGGTGGCGGAGACTTATCGTACGGGCTTGGCTCAGGGCGAATCTTGCTGCCCATGAAGTTGCGGTTCTGGTCAATATCAATCAGCGGGTCTGCAACCGTAGGCGCAAGGAAGTTAAGCAACGACTCCGACCCGCCAATGGGGTTGAAGTTGTTGACTATGGATGAAGCGATATTGGCAACCGTATCAGCCGTGCTTTGTTTGCCGCTCATGAGAGCCGCGGTATTACGCCCAAGGCCGTGGAATACTCTGTATCCGTAAGCCATCGGGATTTTGATGTACTGTGCGCCCTTTACGTCAGCGATAGGGATAATACCGTCCACAATCTCTGACAGCTTCCCAGTAGGATCCATGATGATGATGTTTCCCTCTTTGATGTAATCGGGAATCTTGTCGTACAAGTCCTCGTCATCGTCATCCTGAGGGGTGAGCATCATGTTCATGAAGTGTTCGGCAAATCCCATCGCAACAATAGCGGCTGAGATACGCTGCACTCTTTTTGACTTCAGGGCATTGAGCATAACGAACGTGCCCTGCACCGAAGCATTATAGAACAGGTAAAGCGCATTCATTTTCGTAGCAAACTCGCCGCGCTTGTTGAAGTTGACGGTCAGGTTCTTGGCCAGTCTCGCAGCACTTTGAGCGGTCAGGCCGCGCTTACGAGCGTTGGCATAGGCACTGAGTCGGATAGCGTTCTCGATGGCCATGTTGCCCATCTCAATAAACTCGAGAGTAGCTCGAGCTCCACGGATGGTCATTGGTACAACACCCTTGCGGCGCATTAGCAGTTCACGCTTGAGGCGGGTACGCATTGCGTCCAGGTCATCAGCTCGCCAGAAGTTCACCTTACCACCAGCATCATTGTACTCTTTGTACCAGTTCTGCCATTCGGTTCCTTCTTTGCCCTTGAGACCCCCATAAGCGCCTTTCAGTGCTTTGAAATAATCCCGAACCGTGGCTTTACGCAGGCCATCAATATCGTACTGGCTCAGGTTGATGGTTGCCGTTTCCAAATCGCGGAAGGCGTTGGAGATGACGAACTCTGGGTTCATCGTCGTGTTCACCTGGCTCAGGAAGCGATTGAGCAGCATGAGCATCTTAATTGCACCGGTGACCTTATCCAGCTCGAGATTCTTCATTGGTGCTGCAAGGCGCTTGTCCTTAAGCGTGACCAGCTTCTGAACGCCGTCCACCTTAACCCCGACCGTGAAGTCATTGAGCTTTGCATTCTTCGGCATTGGGGTTGCTCTCCACTCAATCAGACCAGTTGCTTGATTGAGGAATGGCATCATCTTCGGCGAGGCAACTTCCCATAAGTCTTTCGATGGGTACGTCTTAACCAGCCTATAGAGCGCCTGGTCAACACGGTTCTTCTCGCCACGTATGATAGCCTCATCAGCAATAGAGAAGGCGTGGCCAAGGATATTATCGGCGTAGCTCTTTCTACCTTTGGCGCGTTTGGACTCTGCGCCGCGGATGTCCATACCCTTTCCCTGGCGCATACCGCTATTATTGCCGTCTGGGTCAATCTCCGCAGTGCCGCGCAGGGGCACATAGAACTTGTACTGCTTCCACGCTTCGGCGGTTTTTTCATTGATGAGACCCATCTTCAGGCGCTCATTGACAGATTCATTGAGCATCGCGTGAACGCGCTTGGCAATCTCCATCAGCTCTTCATGCTGGCCAGCTTCTTTGGCCGTCTGAATAATGGCCTCAGCTTCTTCATTGGACATGCCTGAGCCGCCTTCTGGCATCTCTGGGTTGACCTTTGCTATCTGGGCGTTACGTTCAGGCGCGTGAAGCGCGTAAAGGAACTTCTCGATAGTCTCAACCCCAGCGCCGTACTTGTTGTTGAAGTCGGCAATCAGATTGATAAGCGGGTCTTTATGACGACGCTCGAGCTTCTCCAGTTTTGCACCGGCGCGACCGGAGAACATCTCCTCATAGCCATAGACATCGGTGCTCTCTGCCATTCTTTCGCCGGTGATTTTCTCAATATGCTTCTGCACACGGTAGAAATGCAAGAATCTATCCTGCATGTACCTGCGCCAGTGATCGACGGAAGCCCGTACTGCGTCCTTGCGGGTGGCATCTTTGAGCCTGTCCATCATGCCCATATTGGCATCGGTAATGGCATCCCAGATACCGCGGTCGCTGATTTCGAGAGTGATTGGCTCGGGCTCTGCCTTGCGCTGATACTTTGCAGATACCGGCAATTTGAGCTCGTTATTCTCAATATCGAACTTTGCAAATAGCTTCTTGCCTGCTGGGGTAACCATACGGGCAATAACCTTCTCAGATGGCGCAAGGTCGCGGATGCGCTTCACCATCTCAGTGGCAATGCCTTGTTTCCGGTTATCGCGGAAAACATCAATCATCCCAATTTCAACTTCAGATGGGGAGTTGCGGTATAAGCCGAGAGAGCCAATCTCTTTGCCGTCTTTACGGGCAACAATGCCTGCGCGTTCGCCAGATGACGTTGGTTTCCACGCTACCAGTTCATACTCAATTCCATCCGTTTGTGGGTTGGTCTGGTATTTATTGATGACTGCAACTGGGTTATTCAGCCGCGCACTATTGGCGAACTTACCGGCGGATATATTGCTGAATATGTCATCGGCCTTGGTGAACCCTTCCCCAACAAGCAGCTTCTTCACTGCTGACAGGAACTGCTCAATCTTACGGAAGAGCACCCGCACTTTTTGTGGGTATGCGTTCCACTTGGCGCTGTTGGCGTATGCTTCGGCAATAGCCTCTTCAACGATCAAGTCTTCATCGACCGGCAATCCCGTATCATCCTTGTACAGCTTGCGGATATTGTACTCTTTAATCCACGCGGAGTAGGCTTTCTCACGCAGTACCGACCATGTTGCATCATCAATAGCGCCAATACCGCGCAGATAGTGGATGCCCTCATGGTTCAAGGTTGCTACGGGGTTCTGGTTGCCTTCAGAGAGACTGACGGTCACCCAATACTCAACGGTGCCATTGGGGTTATCGCGGGTGCTGAAAGCGCCGAATACTTCTTTGCCAGCATCGTCATAAACCTTGGCCGCAAAGTCAACGCGGATGCCATCCCCAAAGCGGTCTTTGGCCAGCTTCAGTATCTCGTTAGCGATACGGGTGCGCTTCTCTGTCCAGTTTTTCACTGGTGCGATACGCGCCGTACCGCCGTTTTGACCAGGAGTAATGCGCTGGAACTTCATGTCCAGCTTTGTCTCGCCGCGCATCTCGCGGATTACGTCTTGGTCTCGGTTCACTCCCCAGCGACTGCCAGCTATTTCCACAGCCTTATACACATTGGGCAGCTTGTCTGGGCTGAAGGTCTGAACAAAGTCACCGGCGCGGGAGTACATATCAGAGCCAAGCGCCTCGCGCACCGCGCTGCTGGTATAGATGCTTCGACCGCGACGATTGACGGACAAGCGGTACAAGCCAGGATTAACAGAATCACGCTCGACCGTGGCAAGCCCATCAAGTGTTACAATTCGCGCATTCTGGGTGTTACGCAGCAGCTTCTCTGCTTCTTGATACCCGCGCAAGGATACGGTGATTTCTGCCAGTGACTTGTTGGCATCAAAGGTTTTCGGCATGAGGATGCCCTGGTCAACCTTACCATCTTTGCGGGTGAAGAAAACAATCTTCCCTGCGCGGAATTTATCAAACCCACGCAGCAGATTGCCCGTAACGATGTAGCGGGTCTCGCGCAGTTCAGTCTTCATCTGCTCGAACATCTTGGCGAGCTCTGCCTTATTCATGAACGATGGCGACAAGTCGTACTTGGGCTCACGGTTTGAGTCAGGGCGCTTGGATACTTGAGACAGCGGAACGGTGATCTCTTTGACCGCGTCAGCTACGGCAATCTTCACATTGAACTGGCTAAGGGCAACGGGTGAGTCGCTCTTGTCTCGGCCGATGTCGATAATCACCCCGTGGATATTCCCCTCGTCGCTCTTCAAAGTCACAAGGTTGCCGACGCGGTAGGTATCGAGGAAGTTAATGATAGTTTTACGCAGGTCGTTGGCACGTTTCCAGCTCTCCCGCGCTTTATCGACATTATCACCCTCGCTTTGGGCGTTTTCCCAACGCTGCTTGATACGGTTCCACTCTGGCTGCGTGTCGTTTGTGTAATTATCTTTGAGTTTAGCGGAGAACTCAGAGGGAGTCATGCCATCGAGGGTGGTGGCAATCTTCTCGTCAATTTGCTCCATTGTGTATGGTTTGCCAATACGCTTGGCGGAAACTTGCTCAAGGCGCACCGCACCTGCAAATGGGGAGTTGCCGGTTGAAGGCTCAATGTCTACTTGTGCTGTGGTCTCAGCTTGCAGGTCGAGCTCTTTAGCTTCGAGTACGTTCTCGCCAGTATCATCGAGGTACTTCATGAGCTGGGTATAGCGCCCCTCGATCAGGTCAAGGATACGCGCCTGCTCTTTTACAGGCATGATTGCCAGACGACCGGTGAGCTGTGAAGCCATACCCTCAAAGCCGCCCTCATCGGATGGGATATTCATATTTACGGCCAGGCGCAGGCTGGGCTCATCCTTCAGAAGCTCAACAACCAGCATATCGCCGTATGGGTTCATGAAGTCCACAACGCTATCAATGGTTGTCGCACCCTTTTTATTTGCTGTGGTGTTGGCGTTCAAGCTGCCGAGCTTCTTCATCAGGATAGCAGCTGGGCGGCGCTCCACTGGAATGTTAGAGATAACGATGTCGTACGATGGGAGCTTCACCTGGCCGGTGCGGTGGATACGGCCAAGCATCTGCATGTAAACGTCGATGTTTGGCTCCGCCTGCAGGATAAGCATATGGCGCGGCGATTGGTCTTTGAACGTCGAGGAAGCGTGCATGGAATAGCCAGTCGAGCCCGAGCGGTTCAGAATCAGCGCGTCAATCTCTCCGCTGTTGAACTTGCCAATCGTCTTCTTCTTGCCAGCCGCGGATGGGTCGCGTGAAGCAATCGTGGGCTCACCATCTTTATAATCCAGCGTGAGGGTTCGGCCTGTGACCTCGCCTACCCGCATACCTGCAGCAGCCATCTCGCTACGCAAATAATCAATCGGCGATATTGGGGCATCCCCAAAGTCCATATCCTCAAGGCGCTGCATGAGGCCTTCGTACTCTTGTTGCAATGGTTCACCAATTTGCTTGGCATCAAGCCATATCTTCTTGGCGTTGCCTTCAGAATCCTTCTCGGTCAGGGTGCGGGTGCGCTCCAAGTAGCGACTGAGCAGCTTGTTGAAATTCAAGCCAGACGCAACGTCACCGACGGTCAAACCTGCATCCTTCATGTACGATTCAATAAACGATTCGTTGGTGTTGGATAGGGCAATGACTGGCTTCTTGCCGGACTTGTGCAGCTCAACGGCACGGAGCGCCACGGCCTTAATCTTCTGGGCAACAAGCGCCTGACCAACGATATTGTGCATGATGGATGCAAAGTTGGTGCTGGAGATACCGGCTTCGCTGATTGCGCCATCTTTGCCCAGCGCCCCAGCGCCTGAACGGGCGGCTTCCTTAAGCTCTTCCCGTGCGTCCTCGAGCTTCATATCAAACTGGAAGATGTCACGCAGGGCACCGGCGATGCGATCAGCAACGGCCATATCGGCAGGCAGCTCGAGAAGATTCATGCTCACGCCGTCAAAGCTCTTCTCGCGGCGCACATACTGGCCGCTTTCAACAAGAGTGTTGGCGATAACCTGCTGGAGCGGAACGCCGCCAGCGTTGATGGTCTCAGCGATGCGGTTCACATCATCGACTGCCAGTCGGATGTCTGTTTTACGATATAAGTCCATCACTTCTGGCGACTTGGCGTATGTCGCGCTCGAGTACATCACGCCTGCAGCGTTATCAACCAGGTGACGAGCAAAAGCGGCGCGGCTTTCGTAATGCTCTGCGCCACCCTCAGCTTTTTTCTTCCAGCCCTTTTTAGCCCCTCCACCGCCAGCTTCGTGGCTTTCGTCAAACGAAATGACCGCATTGAACATGGCAGACTCAAGAGCCTTATGGCGGGATGTGCCTTTACCAGCAACCGGCTGGAGCTGGCTATACGTCGTGAATAGGTAATCGAAACCCTGTGGCAACTTGCCAGTATCAATAAGGGTGCTGAGGGCTTTGTCGTGCTGTGCCTTGGGCAGCGACTGGATAGACTGGTTCACTTCCTCGACATATATAGCATCCTTGCCCTTGATGTCCGTGTTCGTAACGAATGCTTTGAAATTGCGCTCCCCAATCGCGTGAAGGTCGCGGTACATATCACCATACAAACCAGGCTCTTTGGTGATGAAGATGGGGGTCTTGCCTTTGATTCTGGCATAACGGAGGATAGCGGCATTGACGCGACCCTTACCAATACCGGTCTGGTCACCAATAATAAAGCCTGCGCCGTTCTCAATGTTTCGGATGGCAAGCGCCAGCGCCTCAATCTGTTCGGCTGCAAAGTGCTTGTGCATGTCCTCGGTGCTTGCGTAGTCCAGCTCACGGGCGACGTAAGTGTCGATGTTGCCAACATCCGCCTCAATGTTTGACAACGAGCGGTCGATAGCAGCCTTCATTTTAACTGGGACTAGTGTGTCTAAGGCTTTAGCCGAGCTGGTGGGCTGGTAGGATACCTGAAGGCCAGATTCGCTGACCTTGTCATCCTTCTTTTCTAGGACTCGCGTTGGCCGGTCGTTATCTGCGACATCACGCTTTGCAGTTCGCTCTGTGGTGACTCGCCCTTCTCGACCTTCTCCAAGTCGGCTCTCTTCACGGTCGGCGGGAGTTCTTGGTTGAGTATTTCCTCCACGAGCGGGTGACTGAGCAGCGCCTGCGCCCAGCGATTCTTGTTCTCCGGCAGGTTCAGAAGGCTGTCTTGTCCTATCGACCGCAGGCTCCCCAACACTATCTCGACCGCTTCTTGCGTCGATACTTCTTTCAGGAGTGCTTCGAGGCGCAGGAGTATTTCCATCTTGTACTCGTTCGCCGTCATCTCGTTGATTGGGTCGATCACCGTCAACAGCGCCTGCTTGTGGCTGCCTGGTAGTGAGTACATCTGGCTCATTGATAAGCTCCTTCAGCTGAGTGAAAGATGTATAGAGCTTTGGCGCAGTTACTCCAGGAAGTGTGAGGCTGCTTTTGCCCTTACCGTCAATCACGATGATGTCTATAGGATACCCTGCCCCTTGGCGCTTGTAAAGGCTGCCATCAATGGTGAAATGGCGGGTGACTTTGTAATTGTCGTACAAGTGCTTGAAGAACAACCGAGCGTTGGCCGTATTGTACTTGTCCCGCATCTGCTCTTCATTCTTCGACCGGCCGCGCTTAGAGCCAATAATCAGCACCGCTTTGCCGTTGTCGTTCATTGCCTTAAGAGCCTCGAGCGCAATCGCCTGGTCAATCTCAGCCGTCATGCTGTTGCCAATGGGGTAAGCCGTCTCATCAGGAATCTTACCGAATGGCGGATTGGTGATGATGCGGTCGAACTTGCTGGAGAGCTTTGCCAACAAGAAGTCATCTGTGGTGACCTTCATGCCAGGGAATAGACGCTCGAGCATTTTGGCACGGGCTGGGTCGAGCTCGATGGCGGTCACGTTCTTTGGATTGGCTTCAATCAGCAAGCCGCCATTACCCGCGGTCGGCTCAAGAACCGAGGTGTTGGCGTTGATACCTGCCAACCGGCTGGCCAGATACGCAATAGGGGCGGGGGTCGAGTATGCCTGATTCTCAACGGAGGTTGAGCTTCTCTGTGAGAGAATAGGCTGCGATTCGTAAAGCTCTACAAGCTGGGTGAAAATCTTATCAGGGTTCACACCGGCAGCGACTATGTCACGCGCAGCCAGAGTGTTGGCAATCTCAATCTGCTCATCCACTACCTTAGCTTCTTCGGTATTGGGCTTAATTGGCTGGCCTAGAGCTTCGCTTGCGTCCTTCCGTGCTTGCTGGATGGATGGGTATTTGTACCCTTCACGAATGCGCGATAAGAATAATTCGTTGAGGTTTTCAAGGGACTCAACCTTCTGCGCTGGAGAACGTGTTTGCTCAGGAGCTGGGGCTTCTTCCTCTGGCGGCTCTCTGTCGTAGGTCATAGCATCCGGTGCGCTACCAGCCTCTTCGATAATTGGAGGGGTAATATACTCATTGCTAAATGAATCCGCCGCGTCCTTGCGTTCCTTGGCCACCTTTTGTGCAAGAGCGTATTGTTTCTTGCCCCACTTATCGAGCGCGGCCATGCTTTCTTTGCGAGAAGCAGGCAGCTCGAGACCAGTAATGCTGGTGAAGTATTGCCGCGATTTAGGGTTGCTTGGGCTTGCGAGGGCAGCCTTTAGCTTGGGGATATTGTTCGAGGTGATTGCATCGTATATAACCTGCTGCCGCGCTTGGGATAGCGGTGCTTCAGCTTCCGGCGCAGTGAGCGGTTCAGTGACATCTTCCTTAATCGGCACCGCGATAACGCCTTCCCGTGTTGGGATAATGTCTGCGCGGGTGACTTTCACGTTGCTGCGTGGGTCTGTGGTGGGAGGTATAAGGTCAGCCTCTTGCTGGATGATGTCCCATCCTGATGACGTTTTATCAAGCGTGGTCTCTTCGCCGTTCTCGTCACGAATGGTTACCGTGTTCTCGTCCTTAGCCACAACATCATAAGTATAGTCTGCACCTGGGCGCGTGATGAGCAGCTTGGAGCCCTGCGTGAGCTCGTCAAATTGTACAACCTTGTCGCTCTTGCGATCAGGGCTCTGCATCTTGCCACCAATCCAACTGTCGATGGCGTTCTGGGTAGCCTTCACGCCCTTGGGCAGTGTAATGCCTGCCATGCGTTCAAACGCTGCGCGGTCAAATATATTATCGAGCTTTGACAAACGAGCTTTAAGAGCAGGTGCATCAAGGCGCTGCATCTCTGCCTGTATCTCGTCTTCGCTTGAGCTTTGCGCTTGAGATTGGTTGGGCTCCAGCCGACGGGTGAAATAGCCATCCTGCTGGGTGGCCGTATCAATGACATCCTGGCTGTAGAAACGCTCACCTTCTTGCAAGCGACCCTTCCTTACAATACCGGCCTTCTTATCGAATGGGCGGCTCTGTGAGCTGTTGCTCAACCATTTCTTCATGCTATCGACATCAATCTCTGATAGCGCACCAATTCTATCTTCGCCTTTGCCGTCAGAGAACGAGCCAATGTAAGCAGCCTTTGCCGCCTCGGCGCTATCAAAACCAAGCATAATCTTGTGTTCATCAAACTTGCCAGTACGCGCATCAAATTGGTCGATTACAAACGCCGTCTCGCTGGTAGGCTTATCGCCAAGGAATACATCTACCTGCTCACCATCAGCGCCTTCAGTGCGTTTGATGTAGCCATAATCAGCAGGCATCGTAACGCCCCACTTCTCACCGTCTGGGTCAATGCCCGTACGTTCGCCGCCCTTTGGGGTCTCAATAGAGATATTGAACCCTTGGACTTTAACGTGAGCCTTTTTGTAATTGCCTGCCTCTTTTTGTGCAGTGGTTGGCTCGGGTAAGTCATTGAGGGGGGAGGAAGCGGCCTGTGAAGTGGCGGCTTGCAGATCATCCGCGGTCTCTACTTTGGCTGGTGCTTTTGCAGAGTTTGGAG